>WOYI010592880.1_pt1 | contig 12597 bp, 7 predicted proteins | sample 6423411 | NCBI WGS metagenome assembly WOYI01 (sample SAMN13441803, study PRJNA592873) | oil field metagenome | biome: oil field; feature: oil-well bore; material: oil-contaminated soil; isolation source: oil-contaminated soil from oil-well borehole | place: Germany: Wietze | collected 2016-10-18 ... | reverse complement strand
TAAATTCGCCGCATAATGGGTAGCCTATGGAGTACGGAATTGAGGGGCAAGGTCAGCCCTTGCAGGGTTACTCCACCGTTACCGACTTGGCCAGATTGCGCGGTTTGTCCACGTCCGTGCCTTTGACCAGCGCAACGTGATAAGACAATAATTGCAGCGGTACGACATGCAGCACGGGGCTGAGCAGCCCATAGTGCTCGGGCAGGCGTAGCACATGCACGCCGGATTCTTCTGCCACCGATGAATCGGCATCGGCAAACACATACAGTTCGCCACCGCGCGCGGCGACTTCCTTCAGGTTGGATTTGAGTTTTTCCAGCAGCGCGTCGTTCGGCGCGATGCTGATCACCGGCATGTCCTTATCCACCAGCGCCAGCGGGCCATGCTTGAGTTCGCCCGCCGGATAGCCTTCGGCGTGGATGTAGGAAATTTCCTTGAGCTTCAACGCGCCTTCCAGCGCAATCGGATAGTGCTGGCCGCGGCCAAGAAACAAGGCGTGATGCTTGCCGGCAAATTGGCCGGCCCACTGTTTGATGTCGGCTTCGAGACCAAGGACTTTTTGCACGGCCACCGGCAGGTGGCGCAAGGCCGTCAGATATTGTGCTTCCTGCGCCGCATCCAGGCGGCCTGCCTGCTTGGCCAGCGTGGCGGCGAGCAGGAACAGCGCGGCCAGCTGGGTGGTGAAGGCCTTGGTCGAGGCGACGCCGATTTCAGGGCCGGCGCGGGTCAAAAAGCGCAGTGCGCATTCGCGCACGATGGCGGACTCAGGCACATTGCAGATCGCCAGCGTGCGCAGCATGCCTTGCGCCTTGGCGTGCTTGATCGAAGCCAGCGTATCGGCCGTTTCGCCGGATTGCGAAATCGCTACCACCAGTTGTTCGGCGGAGGGCACAGAAACCCGATACCGGTATTCGCTGGCGATTTCCACCGTGCAGGGGATGCCGGCCAGTTGCTCTATCCAATAGCGCGCAACCAGACCCGCGTGATAGCTGGTGCCGCAGGCGAGGATCAGCACCGATTTGACGCCAGCCAGCACCTCCGGCGCGGCGGCGCCGAACAGGTTGGGCGTGAAGGTTTGCGTACCGCCTATCATTTCCAGCGTAGCGGCGAGCGCCTGCGGTTGCTCGAAAATTTCCTTCTGCATGTAATGCTGGTAATCGCCGAGCGCGACGGCATCGGCCGAGAGGCTGCTTTGCGTTTCCGGGCGCGTGACCGCCGTGCCGCCAGCGCCGACTATTTGCAGGCTGTCTTGCGTGAGTTGCGCGCAGTCGCCGTCTTCGAGATAAATCATTTGCCGGGTGACTTGCAACAGTGCGGCGGCATCCGACGCGGCGTAGTAGCCATCATTGCCCACGCCCAGCAATAGCGGTGCGCCGTGGCGGGCGACGATGATGCGTTGTTCACCTTCTTTTAATATGGCGATCGCATACGCGCCGATGAGCCGGGCCGTGGCGCTTTGCACGGCGGCAAACAGGTCAGGCGTGGTTTTCAATATCTGCTGGATCAGGTGGGCGATGACTTCGGTATCGGTGTCCGACGTGAACACAAAGCCAGCGGCCATCAATTCATCGCGCAGTGCGGCGTAGTTTTCGATGATGCCGTTATGCACCACGGCCAGCCCGCCGGAAATATGCGGGTGGGCATTGCGTTCGCTGGGCACACCGTGGGTCGCCCAGCGCGTGTGGGCGATGCCCAGATGGGCGGCCAGGCCAGCCGCTTGCGCGGCGAGTTCGACGACGCGGCCGACGCTGCGCAGGCGGGCCAGCGTGGGGTTCAGCAATGCCAGCCCGGCAGAGTCGTAACCGCGATATTCGAGGCGTTGCAAACCCTCAATCAGTACTGGCACAACGTTGCGCGTGGCAACAGCGGCGACAATGCCACACATGGACTATTCCTTTTTTTGTTTGACGGGACGTTTCCAGCCTGCGATGGAAACCTGCTTGGTGCGCGAAACCGTGAGTTGATCGGGTGGCGCATCTTTGGTCAGGGTCGTGCCCGCGCCCAGCGTCGCGCCGCGGCCGACGGTGACCGGTGCGACAAGCTGCGTATCCGAGCCGATGAACACGTCATCCTCGATCACCGTGCGCCATTTGTTCGCGCCATCGTAATTGCAGGTGATGGTGCCGGCGCCGACATTCACGCGTTGGCCTATCGTCGCATCACCGATGTAGGCAAGGTGGTTGGCTTTGGAGTGGTCGTCTATCGTGCTGTTCTTGACTTCGACAAAGTTGCCGATATGCACATCGCATCCCAGCTCGGCGCCCGGACGCAGGCGGGCATACGGGCCGATCATGCTGTCCGCGCCAACAACCGCATCTTCGATATGGCAAAACGGCGCGATGCGCGCGCCGGTGGCGATGCGGCTGTTTTTGATCACGCAGTTGGCGGCGATGCTGACCTTGTCGGCGAGTTCGACGCGGCCTTCAAAAACGCAATTCACGTCGATGCTGACATCGCGGCCGCAGCGCAGTTCGCCACGGATATCGATGCGCGCCGGATCGGCCAGCGTGACCCCGGCTTCCAGCAGCGCCGTGGCCTGGTTGCGCTGATGCACGCGCTCCAGCGTGGCGAGCTGCAGCTTGCTATTCACGCCTTCGGTTTCCCAGCTAGCGTCGGGATGTGCGGTAACGACGGGCAGACCTTCGCGCACAGCGAGCGCAACGATGTCGGTGAGGTAGTACTCGCCCTGCGCATTTTGCTTGCCCAGCATGGGCAGCCAGCGCGCCAGCGCGGCGGTGGGCGCGACGAGTATGCCGGTGTTGATTTCGTGGATGCCGCGTTGGGCTTCATCCGCATCCTTTTCTTCGACGATGCACGTGACCTTGCCTGTTTTGCGGACGATGCGGCCGTAACCGTGGGGATTGTCGAGATGCGCGGTGAGCAGGGCGAGGGCGCCATCGCGCGCCGCGTCGAGCAGGCGGTGCAGCGTGGCCACGCTGATCAGCGGCACATCGCCATAGAGCACCAAAGTCGGCGCTGACGGTACGGCGTCGAGGTGCGGTATCGCCTGCAGTACGGCGTGGCCCGTGCCCAGTTGCGGTTCCTGCATCACCCAGTGGATGTCCGCTGCATCCAGCGTGGTGCGCACTTGTTCGCCGCCATGCCCATGCACCACGCAGATGCGCGTGGCATGCAGCGCGCGCGCCGTATCCAGCACATGGCCCAGCAGCGGTTTACCGGCCAGCGGATGCAGCACCTTGGGCAGCGCCGAGTGCATGCGCTTGCCCTGGCCGGCAGCGAGAATGACGACATTCAGGTCAGCCATGACAGAGCTGATCTAACGCGGCAGGAGACTCGCGCCCATCAGGAATTCGTCCACCGCGCGTGCGCATTGGCGACCTTCACGGATCGCCCAGACCACCAGCGACTGGCCGCGCCGCATGTCGCCAGCGGCGAAAACGCGCGGCACGTTGGTGTGGTAGGCGACCGCGCCTTCCGTCTCGGCGCGCGCATTGCCGCGCGGATCCTTGGCGATGCCAAAGGCATCCAGCACGCCACCGACCGGGCCGACAAAGCCCATGGCGAGAAAGGCGAAATCGGCGCGGATTTCAAATTCCGAACCGGGCACTTCAGCCATCTTGCCGTCTTTCCACTCCAGGCGCACGGCGCGGATGGCCGTGAGGTGATTATTCTTTCCGCCGATGAATTCCTTGGTGCCAATGGCCCAGTCGCGTTCGCACCCTTCTTCATGCGATGATGAGGTGCGCATTTTCAACGGCCAGTAAGGCCAAGTCAGCGCGCCGTTTTCCTCTGCTGGCGGGCGGGGCATCAGTTCGATCTGCGTCACGCTGGCCGCGCCATGCCGGTTCGAGGTGCCGACGCAGTCGGAACCCGTGTCGCCACCGCCGATGACCACCACATGCTTGCCTTTGACGTTGATCGGGTTTTTCTTGCCGCCGGCGACTTCCTTGTTTTGCGGGATGAGGAACTCCAGCGCGAAATGCACGCCTTTCAGGTCGCGGCCGGGAATTGGCAGGTCACGCGGATTTTCCGCACCACCTGCCAGCACCACGGCATCAAAATCCTTGCGCAATTGTTCCGGCGTGATGGTTTTTTTGGCATCGCTATGCACGCCATCCATCAGCCTGGTTTTGGTGACCATCACGCCAGTGGCAAAGCTGACGCCTTCGGCCCGCATCTGCGCCATGCGCCAGTCGATCAGCCGCTTGTCCAGCTTGAAATCCGGAATGCCATAACGCAGCAGGCCGCCAATGCGGTCGCTTTTTTCGAATACCGTCACCGCATGGCCGGCGCGTGCGAGTTGCTGCGCGGCAGCCAGGCCCGCCGGGCCGGAACCGACCACGGCAACCTGCTTGCCGGTTTTCTGCGCAGGCGGTTGCGGCACGACCCAGCCATTTTCACCCGCCTTGTCGATGATCACGCGCTCGATGGACTTGATGCCCACCGGCGTATGCGGAATGTTCAGCGTGCACGCCGCCTCGCAAGGCGCGGGGCAGATGCGGCTGGTGAATTCGGGGAAGTTGTTGGTCGAATGCAGCACCTCGATGGCTTCCCGCCAGTTGCCGCGATACACCAGGTCATTCCAGTCGGGAATGATGTTGTTCACCGGGCAGCCGGTATTGCAGAACGGGATGCCGCAATCCATGCAGCGCGCGCCCTGAATTTTCGCCTGCGCATCGGTCAGGCGCGGCACGAATTCGGCGTAACGGGTCAGGCGTTTTGCGACGGGTTCGTAAGACTCGGCAATGCGTTCATATTCCAGAAATCCAGTGGGTTTACCCATCAAGCGGCCTCGTTCATGCGGGTTGCGGCCATTTCTTTCATGGCGCGACGGTATTCATGGGGGAAAACTTTGACAAATTTGCCGCGTGCGCTGTCCCAGTTGGCGAGCAGCGCCTTGGCGCGTTCGCTGCCGGTCAGTGCGGCATGCCGCTCGATCAGGCGCTTGAGCAGGACTTCGTCGGCTTCACCGTCGTGACGTAATTCATCATCCGGCTGATTCGCGGCAGGCAACACTTTCTCCAGCGCGACCATCGCCGGGTTGCAACGCTGGGCAAACTGGCCATCGATGTCATACACATAGGCGATACCACCCGACATGCCGGCAGCAAAGTTGCGCCCCGTCAGGCCCAGCACGGCGACTGTGCCGCCGGTCATGTATTCGCAGCCATGATCGCCTGTGCCCTCGACAACAGCCGATGCACCCGAATTACGCACTGCAAAACGTTCGCCGCCAACACCGCTGAAAAACGCTTCGCCTTCGGTCGCGCCATACAACGCCGTGTTGCCGACGATGATGTTGTCAGCTGATGCGCCACGGAATGCCTGGGGTGGGCGCACGATGATGCGGCCGCCGGACAAGCCCTTGCCTACGTAATCGTTGCCTTCGCCAACCAGATCCAGCGTGATGCCGCGCGCGAGGAATGCACCGAAGCTCTGCCCTGCCGTGCCGGTCAGCTTGACGTGAATGCTATCGTCGGGCAGGCCTGTGCTGCCAAAGCGCTTGGCCACTTCATGCGACAACAGGGTGCCGACAGTGCGGTTTTCGTTTTTGATCTTCGTTTCCATCGTCACCCGCTTGGCATGTTTCAGCGCAGGTTCGGCTTGCGCAATCAGGCTGTGATCCAGCGCACGTGCCAAACCATGGTCCTGTATTTCGGTGTTGAACAGCGCCACATCATTGGGCACCGGCGGCATGTAGAAAATGCGGGAGAAGTCCAGTCCCTTAGCTTTCCAGTGTTCGATGCCGCTGCGCGTGTCGAGCAAATCAGCACGGCCGATCAGATCGTTGAATTTTCGGATGCCCAGTTGCGCCATCAGTTCGCGGACCTCCTCGGCGACGAAGAAGAAATAGTTCACCACATGCTCGGGTTGGCCGGTGAAGCGTTTGCGTAACACAGGGTCTTGCGTGGCGACGCCCACCGGACAGGTATTCAGATGGCATTTGCGCATCATGATGCAGCCTTCGACTACCAGCGGCGCGGTGGCGAAGCCGAATTCGTCAGCCCCCAGCAGCGCGCCGATGATCACGTCACGGCCGGTCTTCATCTGCCCGTCGGCCTGCACGCGGATGCGCCCGCGCAAGCGGTTGAGCACCAGGGTCTGTTGCGTTTCGGCCAGGCCGAGTTCCCACGGGGTGCCGGCATGCTTGACCGAAGAAATCGGTGATGCGCCGGTGCCGCCGTCGTGGCCAGCGATCACCACATGGTCGGCCTTGGCCTTGGTCACGCCTGCGGCCACCGTACCGACGCCGACTTCCGAGACCAGTTTGACCGAGATGCTGGCTTGCGGGTTGGAATTTTTCAGGTCATGGATAAGTTGCGCAAGGTCTTCAATCGAATAGATGTCGTGATGCGGCGGTGGCGAAATCAAGCCCACGCCGGGCACCGAGTGACGCAGGAAGCCGATGTATTCGGAAACCTTGTGTCCTGGCAACTGGCCGCCTTCACCGGGCTTTGCGCCTTGCGCCATCTTGATCTGCAACTGGTCGGCACTCGCCAGGTATTCCGCCGTGACGCCGAAACGGCCGGAAGCGACCTGCTTGATCGCCGAGCGCAGGCTATCGCCTTCCTTCAGCGGAATATCGACTTCGATGCGGCCGGCGCCAATCACGCTGGCCATCGTCTCGCCAGCGCCGACTTTTTCGAAACGTTTCGGGTCTTCACCGCCTTCACCGGTGTTCGACTTGCCGCCAATGCGGTTCATGGCGATGGCCAGCGTGGCATGCGCTTCGGTCGAGATCGAGCCGAGCGACATCGCGCCGGTGGCAAAGCGCTTGACGATTTCCTTGGCCGGCTCGACCTCGTCCAGCGGTACGGGCGGCGCCGCCGGTTTGAGTTCGAACAGCCCGCGCAAGGTCATGTGCCGCCGCGTCTGGTCATTGATCAGTTTGGCGTATTCCTTGTACGTGTCATATTTGCCGGAGCGCGTGGCATGCTGCAGCTTGGCGATCACGTCGGGCGTCCACATGTGGTCTTCGCCGCGCACGCGGAAAGCATATTCGCCGCCCGCGTCAAGCATGGTGGACAGCACCTGGTCGGGCGAGAAGGCTGCGCGATGCACGCGCACGGCTTCTTCGGCGACTTCTGTCAGGCCGATACCTTCGATCTGTGTCGAGGTGCCGGTGAAATAACGGTGGATGAACCCGGAATTCAGGCCAACGGCCTCGAAAATCTGCGCGCCGCAATACGACTGGTAAGTGGAGATGCCCATTTTCGACATCACCTTGTTCAATCCCTTGCCGATGGCCTTGATGAATTTCTTCTGCGCTTCCTTGGCGTCCTTGCCGGAAAAGTCGGCAATGGTTTCCAGCGCCAGCCATGGACAAACCGCTTCGGCGCCATACCCGGCGAGCAGGGCGAAATGATGCACTTCGCGCGCCGATCCGGTATCCACGACCAGGCCAGTGCTGGTGCGCAGGCCTTTGCGGGTCAGGTGGTGATGCACGGCGGCACAGGCCAGCAGGGCAGGGATCGCGACCCGCTCACGCGATACGCCACGGTCGGACAAAATGACGATGGTATAGCCATCCGCAACCGATTGCTCGGCCGCATTGGCCAGGCTTTGCAAGGCGGCTTCGCAGCCGGTGGCGCCTGCGGCCAGCGGATAGGTCATGTCCAGCACGAGTGAATTGAAACGCTTGCCGGTAGCCTTGGCAATGCCTTGCAGGCGCAGGAAGTCTTCATTCGTCAGGACAGGCTGGACGATTTCGAGCCGCGGCGTGAGCGGTTCATCCATGCCATTGGCGATGCCCATCAGGTTCGGCTTGGGACCAATGAAGCTGGTCAGCGACATGACGATTTCTTCACGGATCGGGTCGATCGGCGGGTTGGTCACCTGTGCAAACAGTTGCTTGAAATAAACATACAGCGGCTTGTTTTTCGAGGAGAGCACCGGCAGCGCGGCGTCATTGCCCATCGAACCTGTGGCCTCTTCACCGTTTTGCGCCATCGGTTCAAGGATGAACTTGAGGTCTTCCTGCGTATAACCAAACGCCTGTTGCGTATCGAGCAGCGATTCCAGCAGCTTGGGCTTTGCGCCTTTGGCCGCAAGCTCAGGCATGAGGTCAGTGAGGAAAATGCGCGATTCTTCTATCCATTCCGCATATGGCTGTTCAGTGGCGATGGCATGTTTGAGTTCGGCATCGTCGATGATGCGTCCGGCTTCCAGGTCGATGAGGAACATCTTGCCGGGTTGCAGGCGCCATTTCTTGACAATTTTTTCTTCGGGAAATGTCAGTACGCCCATTTCGGAGGCCATCAGCACGATGTCATCATCGGTGATCAGGTAGCGCGCCGGACGCAGGCCATTGCGGTCGAGTGTCGCGCCGATCTGGCGGCCATCGGTAAAGGCGACTGCTGCCGGGCCATCCCAGGGCTCCATCAGCGGCGCATGGAATTCGTAGAAGTCACGACGCTCCTGATCAATCAGCCCGTTGCTTGCCCAGGCTTCGGGGATCAGCATCATCATTGCGTGGGTCAGCGAATAGCCACCCATGACCAAGAGCTCGAGCGCATTGTCGAAGCTGGCCGAGTCGGACTGGCCATCGATGATCAGCGGCCACAATTTTTCCAGGTCCTCGCCCAGCCACTTCGAGCGCATGGCCTGCTGGCGCGCCGCCATCCAGTTGATGTTGCCGCGCACGGTGTTGATTTCACCGTTGTGGGCGATCATGCGAAAGGGGTGTGCCAGATCCCACGTCGGGAAGGTGTTGGTGGAGAAGCGCTGATGCACCAGGGCGATGGCCGAGACCAGGCGTTCGTCCTGCAGGTCGAGGAAATAGCTGCCGACCTGGGCGGCCAGCAGCATGCCTTTGTAGACGATGGTGCGCGATGAGAGTGATGGAATGTAGAAACGGTCCATATCGGCCAGATTCATGCGGCGCACGGCGTGCTCGACGCGCTTGCGGATAACGAACAGTTTGCGCTCGAAAGCTTCCTGGTCGGCGCAACTGGCATCACGGCCGATGAAAACCTGGCGCACGACCGGTTCGATATCCCTGGCGGCCTGCGCAAGTCCCGTGTTATCGCGCGGCACATCACGCCAGCCGAGGAAATGCTGTCCCTCTTCATAGATGATACGCGCCATGGCGGATTCGCAAGCCGCACGGCCATTCATGGATTGCGGCAGGAATACGATGCCGCAGGCATAGGCGCCTGCCGCCGGGAGGGTAATGCCGAGGGTCAGCGCTTCCTCGCGCAAAAACGTATCGGGCAATTGCAAAAGGATGCCTGCGCCATCGCCAAGTAATGGGTCATATCCGGTGGCGCCACGGTGTTCAAGATTCTTGAGAATCTGCAAGCCTTGCGTGACAATCAAATGGCTTTTATGGTTTTTGATGTGCGCCACAAAACCGACGCCGCAAGCATCATGCTCCTGTGCGGGGTCGTAAAGTCCTTGGCGTTGGGGGAATACCATCGTGTCATTCCTCGAAAATGCAGCCGGTAAACAGCGGGTAAAAAAACCGGAGATATTCCTCCGGCCTTGGGTAGGCTGCCATGATGGCAGTCGAGTATCTAAATATACCGGCAAAGGCCGGCAAACTCAATACGTTGCGGCGCAGCAACCGTGGTTTAAATTTCACCAATTGAAAACAGGCGACGGTGTTCTTTCATGGCGTAGCGGTCGGTCATGCCAGCTACATAGTCGGCAGTCGCCCGCGACAAACTCTCGGCAGTCGCCATGTCCTGATATTGCGGCGGCAACAGGCGGGGCTCAGCCATGAAGGCTGCAAACAGGTCGCGGATGATGCGCTGGGCCTTGGTCGTCATGCGTACGACCTGAAAGTGCCGGTACAACTGCTCGCGCAAAAAGTTTTTCAACGCGCGGTTTTCCTCATACATTGCCGATGAAAAACCTACCAGTGGCGCTGCCGCATGGACGTCGACTAACTGGCTGGGCGCGGCAGCGCTGATGCGGCGAGTGGTTTCGGCAAGCAGGTCGGTCACCTGCGCATCGATGATGCGGCGGATGGTTTCATGGATGCGCCGCCGTCCGGCGAGGCGGGGGAAAACCTGGTCAACCTCGGCCAGATGGCGGCTGAACAGACTGACTTCCTGCAACTGTTCCAGCGTGATCAGGCCGGAACGCAGACCATCGTCGACATCATGATTGTTGTAGGCGATCTCATCCGCCAGATTGCAAATCTGCGCCTCCAGCGAGGGCTGCCGGCCATCCAGAAAGCGCTGACCAAGCTCGCCCAGCGTGCGTGCACGGGCGGGAGAGCAGTGTTTGAGTATGCCTTCGCGCGTTTCAAACATCAGGTTCAGGCCATCAAATGCGCCGTAATGCTGTTCCAGCTGTTCGACAATGCGCAGCGACTGGAGATTGTGTTCGAAACCGCCATACGGCTGCATACATTCGTTCAAGGCATCCTGGCCGGCATGGCCAAAGGGCGTATGCCCAAGGTCGTGGGCCAGCGAAATGGCCTCGGCCAGGTCGTCGTTCAGGCGTAATGCACGGGCAATCGAGCGCGCGATTTGCGCCACTTCGATGCTGTGCGTCAGACGGGTGCGGAATAAATCTCCCTCGTGGTTAACGAACACCTGCGTTTTGTATTCAAGACGGCGGAAAGCCGTGGAATGCACGATTCGGTCGCGATCGCGCTGAAACTCGTTGCGTGCCTTGGGACGGGGTTCGACAATCTGCCGTCCGCGGCTGACAACGTCGGTAACCGCATAAAGTGCGAGTTCAGCCATCGCAGCAGGCATGCAATGTGGCCGCGATGGCCTCGCGCGGTGCATCTGTATAAGTGACGGCTTCACCCAGGGATTTAAGCAGCACCAGGCGCAAGCGTCCGGCGATGACTTTTTTATCGTGTGCCATCAGTTCCAGGTAACGTTCAGCACCAAGCGCCGGTCCGCTGACGGGCAAGCCGGCGTGGTGCAACAAACCACGCACACGCCCGACATCTGCGGCCGACAACCAGCCAAGACGGCATGACAGATCGGCTGCCATGACCGTGCCGGCAGCGACTGCCTCGCCATGCCGCCAGGCGCCGTAGCCCATGCCGGTTTCAATCGCATGGCCGAAGGTGTGGCCCAGGTTAAGCAACGCACGGCCGCCTTCTTTGGCGGTTTCAAACTCGTCAGCGGCAACCACTTCAGCCTTGTTGGCGCAGGAGCGTTCAATCGCATGCGCCAGCGCATCGGCGTCGCGCGCCATCAGGCGTTCCATGTTGCCTTCAAGCCATTCCAGAAACGGCAGGTCGCGGATCAGGCCGTATTTGATGACTTCCGCCAGTCCCGTCGAGAGTTCGCGTGCGGGCAACGTATTCAGCGTGTCGGTGTCGGCCAGCACCAGTTTTGGCTGCCAGAAGGCGCCCACCATGTTCTTGCCGCGCGGATGGTTGATGCCCGTCTTGCCGCCGACGGAAGAATCCACTTGTGCCAGCAAGGTCGTTGGAATCTGGATGAAGGGTATGCCGCGTTGATAGGTCGCGGCGGCGAATCCAGTCAGGTCGCCAATCACTCCGCCGCCGAGCGCAATGAGCGTCGTGCTGCGGTCGCAACGCGCGGAGAGCAGTGCATCGTAGATGACGTTAAGTGATTCCCAGGTTTTGAATTCTTCGCCATCCGGCAGGATGATCGCCGTGGTGCCAACGCCGACTTTTTGCAAGCCGTCGATCAATGCATCGAGGTACAGGGGCGCCACGGCGGTATTGCTGACCACCGCGACCTGTGGCGCACGCAGATGGGATTTGATGGTTGCAGCTTGCCGCAACAAGCCGCTGCCGATCAGGATCGGATAGCTGCGTTCAGCCAGGGTGACATTCAGGCGACGCATCGTTTGCGTAACTCGCGCTCGACTTGCGTCACCAGATGAAAAACGCTGCCGCCGCCACTGGTCATCACCAAATCCGCCACATCCTGATACAACGGGTCGCGCTGGGCAAAGAGTTCCTCGATCCGCATCAGGGGATTTGACACCTGCAGCAAAGGCCGGCTGGTGTCTTGCCGGGTGCGCTCGAAAAGTACGCGCGGCGCTACCCGCAAATAAATGACCATGCCGTTTTTTTTCAACTCAGCCCGGTTCTCCGGCCTGATCACTGCGCCACCACCAGTTGCCACCACCAGATTTGATTGCTGCGCCAGATCGGCCAGTACGCGGGACTCATGGTCGCGAAATCCCGTCTCGCCCTCAGTCTCGAAAATCGCCGGAATCCTGAGACCGGTCCGCACTTCTATTTCATGGTCGGCATCGACAAACTGGCGGTGCAAGCGGCGTGCCAGATGACGGCCCACAGTCGATTTGCCGGCGCCGGGCATACCCACCAGATAGATGTTTTCGCTGGGATTCACAGGCGAATTGTAACAGCGCAAAGACCAAGAGCTGACGGCGCGGCCCTTGGTCTTGTTGAAGTTACTTACCTACCGTTGCGCCAAGGTATCGGTGACAATCCGTGGCGTGATGAAGACCAATAATTCAGAGCGTGACTGTTCCCGCGTTTTGACTTTGAAAAGAAAGCCGACATAAGGCAAATCACCCAGAAAGGGTACACGCTCTTCCGAGTTAATGTCCCCTTCGCGGGAGAAGCCACCAATGACCACTGTGCCACCATTCTCAACGATCACACTGGTGTCCAGCGTGTTTTTGTCGAGGTTGACACTAGTCGCATTGGGTCGTGTGATTGTGCTC
>WOYI010545243.1_pt1 | contig 12615 bp, 5 predicted proteins | sample 6423411 | NCBI WGS metagenome assembly WOYI01 (sample SAMN13441803, study PRJNA592873) | oil field metagenome | biome: oil field; feature: oil-well bore; material: oil-contaminated soil; isolation source: oil-contaminated soil from oil-well borehole | place: Germany: Wietze | collected 2016-10-18 ... | reverse complement strand
CGGCTTCGCTGAAGTGTTTCAGGTCGCGGGCGAGGGTGCTGGGGTCGCAGGAGATGTAGATGATTTCCTGTGGGTCGAGATCGACTAGAGCCTGGCGAGCTTTTACGTTCAGACCAGCACGGGGTGGGTCGAGTACGACCAGGTCAACCGGTTTGATCTGGTCTACAATACCTGGCAGAATATCCTCGACCGTGCCTTCGTAGAGACTGATGTTGTCAAACTCGTCCAGGTTGCTTACAAAATCAAAGCAGGCTGAGGGCGAGCTTTCTATTGCGGTCAATTGGTTGGCATGAGGGGCGAGAAAGTGGGTAAAAAGCCCGACGCCGCTGTAGAGTTCGAGTACTTCCAGGTTTTCCCTACCTTCGACCAGAGACAGAACATGCGTGATCATCTCCTCTGCTACCGGAAGGTTCACCTGGAAGAAGGATTCCGGTGAGACCAGGAATTCTTTGCCTAAGACCGTGTAAACCAGGGCGTCATTGCCGCTGAGATTGAGGCATTGCCCATCTGGACCGACATAGGCTGAAGAAACGGGTAATTCGATGGACAATTCGGGCGGCTCGTCGCTATCGCCTTCGAAGACGAGCATAATTTCGCAGTCGTTGTCGATGCGCATAGCCAAACGAGAGATACCCGAATCCGGTTCCAGTTCCATTTGGGTGAGGAGCGCATTCAATTCGTCTGGAATCAGCAGGCATTTGGCAATGGGGAGTACTTCATTCGAATCAGCCCGTTTGAAGCCCAGGCTTGAGAAAGATGCAGAATTGCTGGGATCCGCAGAATGAAATTGGACCTGGTTGCGATAGCCAAAGGGAAGCGGGCTGGCAGTGATCGGAATTTCTGGCAGGTTCGTCATTTTGCCAATCCGTTCCAACTGATCCTTGACAAGGGATTGCTTTAGCGTCAGCTGTTGCGCATAGCCGAAGTGTTGGTAATGGCAGCCACCACAGGCAGAAAAGTACGGGCACGGTGCTGTGATTCGATCTGGTGATTTCTGCTGAAGGTTGAGGACCCGTCCGCGAGCAAAGCGCTCTTTTGCATCCGTTATCTCAATTTCCGCCACTTCTCCTGGCAGGACGAAAGGCACAAAGACTGCCCGCCCATCAGGAAGCCTGCCGAGGCAATCTCCGCCAAAGACCATTTTTTCAAATTTGACAATTTGTATTTGTTTTTCCATATCGATCTCCAGGTTGATTTTACCTTAGGAAGGTGAGCTGACACATGAATCAGCCAGGTAAGAATAGACGGGATTTTTTTGATTCACAACGCAAGGAGGGTTAGTCGGGTTCAACCCCGCATGTAAACACGCGGGGCAGAAGCGGAAGCCTGTCTACAAAAGTAAAGGGTCCTGTATCTATTTTACAAAAAAATATCGAAAGTGACATTCATGGATTATCAACCAAAAGCCTTGTAATAGCTAACGATTGTTTGGTTCGTATGTTCTCAGTTTATGATGTCTTACGGTTCAAATCCAGGAAATAAATGCGGGCTATTTTCTGTCTGGTTTCAAGTTATAGGTTACAATACTGAAGTAAGGTTTCCAGCGTATTGGAAGCTTAATTTTGGTGTGTCAAAATAAGAAATAGTCCTATTAAACAAAACAGGAGAACAAAAATGAAACGTGAAATGGTTATGACTGATGCCAACGAGGCGACCGCCCATGTGGCATATAGGCTAAACGAAGTAATCGCCATCTACCCCATTACGCCGTCATCGGGTATGGGTGAGTTTGCTGACCAGTGGGCAGCAGAAGATGTACCTAACATCTGGGGCACGGTCCCCACTGTGATCGAGATGCAGTCTGAGGGCGGCGCGGCTGGTGCAGTGCATGGCGCTCTGCAAACTGGCTCTCTCTCAACGACCTTCACCGCCTCACAGGGGCTCTTGCTCATGATACCAAACATGTACAAAATTGCTGGTGAACTAACACCGGTTGTTTTCCATGTTTCTGCCCGATCTTTAGCCGCTCAGGCACTATCCATTTTCGGCGATCATTCCGATGTCATGGCAGTCCGTCAAACTGGCTGGGGTTTGCTGGCAAGCAACTCTCCCCAGGAAGCACAAGATACTGCAGTCATCGCTACTGCTGCCACGTTGCGCTCCCGCATTCCTTTTGTTCACTTTTTTGACGGCTTCCGCACCTCTCACGAAATCAACAAAATTGAACGTGTGACTGATGATGACCTGCGTGAAATGATCAACGATGAAATGATCCGCGATCACCGCGCGCGTGCGCTTTCCCCTGATCATCCTTTCATCCGCGGTACCGCACAGAACCCCGACACCTATTTCCAGGGTCGCGAAACTGTCAACCGATACTATCCCGAAGCCATTCGAATCGTCCAGGAAGAAATGGATCGCTTTGCTGACCTGACCGGTCGCCAATATCGCCTGGTTGAATACTATGGTGCCCCGGATGCTGACCGTGTGATCGTCATCATGGGTTCGGGCGCAGAGACTGCTTCCGAAGTTGCCAAATACCTGAACGCACGCGGTGAAAAGGTCGGCGTTGTGATCGTCCGCCTGTATCGCCCCTTCCCAGTGCAGCAATTCATCGATGTCATCCCGGCATCTGTGCAGAAAGTTGCTGTTCTCGACCGCACCAAAGAACCTGGTTCCATCGGCGAACCCCTCTACCAGGATGTCATCAACGCCCTTAACATGGGTATGAATGATGGTAGTGTTGCCTGCGCAAGCATGCCGTTGGTTACTGGCGGACGTTATGGTCTTTCTTCCAAGGATTTCACACCAGCCATGGTCAAAGGAGTTTTTGACGATCTGGCAAATGACAGCCCCAAGCCACACTTCACTATAGGTATCGAGGATGATGTCACCAACCTGAGCCTGACCTACGATTCCAGTTTTGAAATTTTGCCCGACAATGTCATCCAGGCTATGTTCTTCGGCCTTGGTTCTGATGGTACCGTTGGTGCCAACAAGAACTCGATCAAGATCATCGGTGAAGAAACTCCTAATCATGCCCAGGGCTATTTCGAGTATGACTCAAAAAAATCTGGCGGCGTGACCGTCTCTCACCTCCGTTTTGGTCCTGAACCGATTCGTGCGCCCTATTTTATCTCAGACAACGAAGCCAACTTCGTCGCCTGCCACCAGGTCAGTTTTGTCGATCGTTTCGATTTGCTCAAATACTCCCGGCCTGGTTCTGTTTTCCTGCTCAACACCATTTCGAGCCCCGAAGAGGTTTGGGATACCCTACCTGTTGAGATGCAGAAAGACATGGTTGCCAAGAAAATCCAGTTTTATGTAATCGACGCATACAAAGTCGCTGAAGCAACCGGTATGGGCAACCGCATCAATACGATCATGCAGACCTGTTTCTTCGCCATCAGCGGTGTATTACCCAGAGATGAAGCCATCGCATCAATCAAACACTCTATTGAAAAGACTTATGGCAAAAAAGGCGAGAAAGTAGTTCAGATGAACTTCGAAGCAGTCGATCAGGCTGTCGCCAATATGTATAAAGTTGAATACCCACTGGAAATCACCAGCAAGCACCAACGCCGCACACCGGTTCCTGACGATGCTCCGGTTTTTGTGAAAGAAGTATTGGGTGAAATGATCGCCCGCAATGGCGATAAGATCCCTGTAAGCAAACTTCCAGACGATGGTACTTATCCTTCCGCAACGACCAAGTGGGAAAAGCGCAATATTGCTCTCGAAATCCCCATCTGGGAACCCGATCTGTGTATTCAATGCGGTCGCTGTTCATTTGTCTGCCCCCATGCCACTATCCGCAACAGGGTTTACCCAACCGCATTGCTTGAAACTGCGCCGGCAACTTTCAAGAGCAAGCCTTCTAACTTCCGCGAGTGGAAAGAAGGTTATTCCTGGACTGTCCAGGTTGCCCCTGAGGATTGTATTGGTTGTGGACTTTGTGTCGAAAACTGCCCTGGAAAAGACAAGCAGAACCCCGGAAGACACGCCATCAACATGGGCGCTCAGCCTCCAATCCGGGAGACCGAAGCTGAGAATTGGGAATTCTTCCTAAATCTTCCTTTGCTGCCGCGCGAGGACGTCAAGGCTACCAATATCAAGAATTCGCAACAACTCGAACCTCTGTTTGAGTTCTCTGGTGCTTGTGGCGGTTGTGGTGAGACTCCTTATGTCAAGCTGGCTACCCAACTTTTCGGCGACCGCATGATCGTCGCCAATGCGACCGGTTGTTCCTCCATTTATGGCGGTAACCAACCGACCACTCCTTGGTCTGTCGACCAGAAGGGAAAGGGACCTGCATGGTCCAACTCCTTGTTTGAAGACAACGCCGAGTTTGGTTTGGGTATGCGCCTGTCCGTTGATAAATCTACCTCCATCGCTCGCAAATTGGTCTCGAAACATGCTGATTTCCTTGGGAAAGAACTTGCGGAAGCGCTCCTCAATGCCGATCAGAGCGACGAAACTGGTATTAATGAACAACGCAAGCGTGTAAATCAATTGAAGGGCTTGCTCGTCGGAAAAACAGAGGACGAACTTGTGCAGCTGAATTCTGTTGCAGACTACCTGGTCAAGAAGAGCGTTTGGATCATGGGCGGAGACGGCTGGGCTTACGACATTGGTTACGGTGGTTTGGATCACGTCCTTGCCTCTGGACATAACGTCAATGTTTTGGTGCTGGATACCGAGGTTTACTCCAACACCGGTGGTCAAAGTTCCAAGTCGACTCCTATTGGTGCTGTTGCCAAGTTTGCCGCCAACGGTAAAGAACGCCCGAAGAAAGACCTGGGCATGATTGCCATGACCTATGGAAATATCTATGTTGCCCGTGTTGCCATGGGTGCCAGTGATGCCCAGACGCTTAAAGCTTTCAACGAAGCCGATTCCTATGACGGACCGTCCCTGATTATTGCTTACTCGCATTGTATCAATCATGGTATCGATATGAAGATGGGTCTTGTTCAGCAGAAACTTGCGGTCAATTCGGGTGCCTGGGTGCTCTATCGCTACGATCCACGCCTGATGATTGAAGGAAAGAACCCGCTGCAGCTCGACTCAAAAGCTCCTTCCATCAAAGTAGCGGATTATGCCTATAACGAAAATCGTTATCGCATGCTCTTGAGACAGGATGAGGAACGCGCTGAAGAACTGATGAAGAAAGCTGAAACTGATTCAGCTCGCCGCTGGTCGCTATACTCCCAGATGGCAGAACTGGATTATTCCAGTTACAAAATCGACCTGAATGAGGATGTGCCGGTAGCTGAAGGAATGTCAACGGCAGAATCTTCAGAAGGTTGGGCTGGACCCAAGGGCACTACTCCCAACGCTGAACCCTTCTCCGAAAGTGGCAACAAGGAACCTACCAGTGACCCTGCGATGACTCCAGGTGACCCACCTGATTTTAACAAGGCGGCTCAGAAAGCCGACAAAGAATTGAAAAGCACGAATCAAAACAAATCCAGTTCTAACATATAGTGCTAAATGAAGTAACAAAAACGGGAGACTTTTATAAGTCTCCCGTTTTTATCTAAGAAATCTGTCATTACTGTGCTTCTACTGTTTGGCAGATTGAAAGCTCTCCGATGTTCATTTCCAACTGCCCACCAATCCTGTCTGCAATCTCATGTCTGCAATCTCATCAAATAACAATCCCAACTAAGGTAAAATTGATTTATGTCCCCAAAACACTTCAAACTTTTAGCGTTTGTTTTCATGAGGGCGGTTGAGTAATTACCATGACAGTAGTAGAAGACATCAAACAACGAATCGACCTGGTTGATTTTGTCAGCCAGACGGTGAAACTCAAGCGAACTGGTAAAAACTATATCGGGTTTTGCCCGTTCCACAGCAATACCCGCACGCCTGCTTTTGTTGTTTTTCCTGATTCTCAAAGCTGGCGCTGCTTTGGTCAGTGTAATGAAGGCGGCGATCTTTTTGGCTTCGTAATGAAGCGTGACAACCTTGATTTTCAGGAAGCACTTAAACAACTTGCCGATAAGGCTGGGGTCACACTCAAACCCCAAACCCAGGCTGATCAAATACATGACCAGGAACGTAATACCCTGGTTGATATCATGGAGGCTGCTGTTGCTTTTTACCGCCAGCAAATGTTGGAAACCACGCCTGGAAAAAAAGCCCTCGATTACCTTCATAAACGCGGTTTGACCGATGAAACCATCAAAACCTGGGGACTGGGCTATGCGCCTGATAGTTGGAGCCTGTTGCTCGACCATCTGCTCGCCAAGGGCTATACTCGCGAGTTGATCTTGCAGGCAGGAATGCTCTCCCAGGGGGATGATGGACGTGTATATGACCGCTTTAGGGATCGCCTGATGTTCCCAATTCGGGGGATTTTTGGCCGGATGGCTGGTTTTGGCGGGCGGGTTTTGAACCCGGACGATGTTCCGAAGTATCTCAACTCCCCAGCAACTGATCTTTTTGATAAAGGGCGACTGCTTTATGGTCTTGACCAGGCAAGGTCGACCATGCGTGCTGAATCCCAAGCGGTGATCGTGGAAGGCTATATGGATGTGATCGGCTTGCACCAAGCCGGTTTTACCAATGCGGTATCACCCATGGGTACCGCGCTTACCGAAGCCCAGTTTCAACTGGTCAAAAAGATGACTTCAAATATTATTCTCGCGCTTGACCCTGATGCGGCGGGACAAAAAGCGACACTCAGAGGGCTCGAAACTGCCCGAAAAGCGATGGACATGGGCGAACAGCTCAGTTTCGATTCACGCGGTTTGCTAAAAATCGAACGATTCCTTAAAGCGGACATCCGGGTCACAACACTGCCGGACGGCAAAGACCCGGATGAAATCGTGCTGGAAAACCCAGAAGCCTGGCGCAAGATCATTAAAGAAGCTAAACCATTGGTTAACCATGTGATGGACAGCCTGGCAGAAGGGCAGGATCTGGCTGACCCGAAAGTAAAACGGACGATCGCGGAGCAGGTGTTACCTTTGATCGAGGATGTGGGTAGTAGTGTCGAACGGGAAGCTTACCGCCAGCGCCTGGCAGCACTGCTGCGGCTTGACAGCCGCAGCCTGCAACTGAATACAGCCACCGCTTCACACGACCGACGCAAGCGCAATCGAGTTTATGATGAAGGTGAAGGCGATCAGATCAGGCAACCGGTCACCATGGCGGCAAAAAACCGCGTCCTTGAAGAGTTCACAATAAAATATCTCGTTCTCGACCCGGACTCACTTTATCTGATCGATCGATGCTTAGCACAATTCGAGTTATCGGAACTAAGTCTGGAAGATTTCCAGGAGGGTGACATGAAACACCTCTTCACCCTGGTGAAACAAAGCCTTTCCCAGTCTGAATATGAGCGCTCTGATTTTGTGGAGATGAATTTGGGCAATGATTTTGAACTGCCTGAGATTCCGGTGGTAGAAGCAGAATCGCTCTCTGACGTTCAATCGAGACTTTTCAAGGACCGCTTGCGCAGCATCTTGCGCCTTCGCAAAAATAACATCGAAGACCGCCTCAGAGAGATTCACTATTTGCAAAATGAAACCGAGGAAAAGGCTTATTCCAACGATGAGGCAAACCTGCTTTATCTCGATCTGATTGAATCCCGCCGAAAGATTGACCAGGCGATGATAAGCCCTGAATCAGGTGGTTCAGGTAAATTCCAGAATATTCCCGGTGTCTACTATGCCGGCAGGAGATATGATGGTTCCAGTAAAAAATGAGAATGAAGAATTTCCTGAGCAGGAAAGCAAAGGAAACTTTGAATTAGCTGGAAACGTTGATGAAAGCAACGAATTTATTGATGACCCCATTCAACTTTATCTAAAAGATATCGCGCAAACACGACTTTTGGATGCAAAAGATGAATTTCACCTGGCAGTCATGATCCAGGCTCGGGAACAACTTACCCTTTATCAAAAAGAAACGGTTAGTTTGGATGCTGAGAGCGTCTTTTTGGATATGTGTTCGACCTGGGAGCAAATTAAACGTGACGCTTTGCGACTGCAATATGATACCCCTGATATTACAGAAGTGATGACCGAAGCCTCCTTAATGGACAAGGAGGGTTTGAGTAAGGTTGAATCATATACACGGAACTATCTTGACGAACCACGTTGGGGAACCGACAAGCATTGGGAGGTCCTGGCAAGCGATCTGCTGCGATTTTTCATGGATGTCTACATCCTACCCCGAGAATGGGTGAATTATCTGATCGACCAGTTTAAAGTCGGGGGAAAAGTTTGCCTGGAAGGACAAATGATGGCTGTTTTGCCTTCAAACGTCGAACTTGAAGAGCGGATGAGCCAGGTGATCGATGATGCCGATTGGGCTACCCAGCAATTTGTGGAATATAACCTGCGGCTGGTTGTAAGCATAGCCAAACACTACCGAAACCGGGGAATTGGTATGATGGACCTGATCCAGGAGGGGAATATGGGTCTCCTGAAGGCGATCAAAAAATTTGATCCCTCCAAAGGTTTTCGCTTCAGCACTTATGCAACCTGGTGGATCAAGCAATCTATCAGCCGCTATATCCTTGAAAACGCCCGAACCATCCGAATCCCTGTTCACATCGTGGAACAGATCAGCAAACTGATCAAGATCCAACACAACCTGGTTCAAACTTTGGGGCGCGACCCAACATTCGCGGAAGTGGCAGTAAATTCCGGCTTCTTATCGGAAGACGATGTTAAGAATATCCTGGAGATCGGTGGGAGCCGTGAATTGGCAGACCCAGGGTTACTGCATCGCTGGGACGAAGCCACCCAAAAAGTGGAAACTGTTTTGAAATCTGCTGAGGAACCCGTCTCCCTGGAGAGCCCTGTTGGAGATTCCGAAGACGGCGTCCTGGCAGATTACATCCCGGACCAGGACACAGAGGAGCCAATTGAAGAATTGCTTCGCGATGCGCTGAGAGATACGGTTCGGGAAACTTTGGATTCCCTAACAGAGCGGCAGCGGGAGGTGTTGGAGCTGCGTTTTGGGCTTGTAGATGGCGTCTATCACTCTTTGGAGGAGGTAAGCCAGCGCTTTGGGCTTACCCGCGAACGCATCCGTCAAATTGAATCCTCCGCGCTCAGACGACTGCGCGATCCTTCACGTAGCAACCCTTTGCAGGATTTTATGGAAGAGGATTAAGGTTGGAAAGCAGGTTGCCTGTTTTCACCTGCCTGTTGTAGTAAATCCGTCTACTACTGGCAGTAGTATCTGCTTTGAAAAGTGAATAACTATGCATAAGTTCACAATCTTTTCCGATGCTCAAGCATTCCTTGATAGAACCTTGGATGATCTCGCCAAGGACGAAACCCGGAACAACCTGGTTCTGGGTCTGGCACTTCGTTTACGAGAAGATCTTCATGCTTATACTGAGCAAGACCCGTTGATGGCAGTTGTGTCTGATGATCATGGGAAGAATAGCGCGATGGCAATCATGACCCCACCTTTTCCGATGATCGTTCAGAGTGAACCAGTTGATCCAGATGCACTTGAAACGCTTGCAAATGGATTGTTGAGTAACGGGTGGCAGCTTCCAGGTGTGAATGGTGAGGCTGAAGCAAGCGATGTTTTTATCCAAATCTGGAGAAAGAAGACCGGACAGGAGGCCAGGCTTCTGATGACGCTGCGTGCTTATGAGTTGCGGAAGGTGGAAGAACTTGATTATCCTCCTGGAAAAATGCGCGTAGCCGATGAAAATGACGCTCAAACAGCCATGGAAATGCTCAACGCTATGCGGAATGAATTGATTGCTCAACCAGGAAGTGCCACCACCTTGGAGAGTGCTCTGAGGAATATTCGCCAGAGACGCACCTTTTTCTGGGTGGTCGATGGGGAGGTAGCCAGCATTACAATTGCGAACCGTCCCCAGATCAAGGGTATTTGCATCAGTGGGGTTTACACACCTCCTGAATTTCGAAGGAAAGGGTATGCCCGCGCCCTCGTAGCTGAAGTTTCAAAGGAAATGCTCTCGCGCGGGTTTGAATTGACCAATCTCTTCACAGATCTTTCCAACCCCACCAGTAATAAGATCTATCAGGAAGTCGGTTATCGGCCTATCTGTGATTACCATCAGTATTCGTTTGGATAGGTTCTTAAATTCCATACAATTTCCACAGACTCTGTTCGGGCGGGTTCTAAACCCGCCTTCGTGCGCACTCCCACAACAGCCTCCTTCCAAGAAACCCTCACTCTTGCTACATTGACACCAACCTTTGGAGGGACTTCGCATCTCACCAATATAGGAAGGCTTTAGTGCGAATTGTATTGCAATATTAAAAAAAGAGGTTGGTAAATGAACCTCTTTGTGTTTCTTTCGAAAAAGCAAAAGTCTACTCTTCGTGTAGTTCTTTCTGGCGGGCGTCCATAATTTCTTGGGCCAGGTGAGTGGGAACCAAGTCGTAATGGTCAAATTCCATTGTGAAGGTGCCGCGACCACCGGTCATGGAACGCAGGTTGGTCGTATAGCGCATCATCTCAGACAAGGGCACTTCAGCTGTGATGGTCGAGCGTCCGCGGTCTGAACCCATACCCTGTACGCGAGCGCGCCGGGTGTTGAGGTCGCCCATGATATCACCCATGTTCGCCTCAGGCATGTGCACAACGACCTTCATGATCGGTTCGTAAAGCACAGGGTTGGCATCTTTGAATGCCAACTTGAAAGCTTCGCGACCAGCGATTTCGAAAGCGATAGGTTTGGAGTCAACCGGGTGCTCTTTACCATCAAAGACCGAAACACCCACGTTGTGAACTGGATAACCAGCAACAACGCCTTCTTTCATAACGCTGCGGATACCTTTTTCGATTGGACCCATATAGTTGTTGGAAATGGCACCACCAAAGACATCATTGCTGAAGGAGAATTCTTCATCCTGAATGGGAAAAACCTTCAGATGGACCTCGCCGAATTGCCCGGAACCGCCAGTTTGTTTCTTGTGACGATACATGGCACTGGCTTCCTTGGTAATGTGTTCTTCGTAAGGCACCTTGGGCTCGTGCAGGTCCAGGTTAAGCTGGAATTTTTGTTCAGCGCGCTTGACTACCACGTCGATGTGCTGGTCGCCCATACCAAAGATCAGGGTCTGGTGGGTAGCTGCTTCCATCTCCCAGGAGAAAGTCATATCTTCTTCAGCCAGGCGAGTCAGAGTCTGGCTCATTTTGGCTGCGTCAGATTGAGTCTTGGGGGTGACGGCGACGCGATAGAGCGGGTGGGGATAGGATGGCGCGGGCAAAGTCAGGTGATGTTCTTTGCTGGTCAGTGTGTCGCCCGTGGTCGTTACACTCAGTTTGGCAACAGCGCCGATGTCACCGCTGTGAATAACAGGAACTGCCTGCATTTCTTTTCCATAAGGAACCTGAACGTTTGCCAGGCGCTCTTCCTCGCCCTTATTGGCATTCCAAACTCTGGTGTCGGAGTTCATCGTCCCGGAATAAACCCGGAAATAAGTTTGACGCCCAACAAACGGGTCAGCGGTTGTTTTCCATACATAGGCTGCCAGTGGTCCGGAATCTTCGAATTTGAGTTCAACTTCACCTTTAGGGGAAGTTGCGATCACAGCCGGGAGCTCTGTAGGGGCGGGTGCAAGTGAGAGCAAGGTGTCCATCAAGGGCGCAATCCCGATCATGCGACCACCTGCGGCAACCAAAACGGGGATGATGTTGGTTTCCTGGATGGCTTTATGCAATCCTTGGAGGATTTCTTCGGAGGTTAGATCGCCGTTCTCAAAATACTTCTCCAACAGGCTATCTTCACCTTCAGCTGCAGCTTCCACCAGGACCATGCGGGCTTCTTCGGCTTCGTCTTTGAGATCGGCCGGGATTTCTGTAGCTGTTTTACCATCGCCTTTGTAAGCTTTCATTGTGACCAGGTCAATCACGCCCTGGAAATCGGCTTTTTCACCCCAAGGCAGTTGCATAGGGATCAAACGCACATCGCCAACACCGTTACGAACTGATTCGAACGCTTTTTCGAAACTGGCATTTTCACGGTCCATTTTATTGATGACCATAATTTTGGGCATGTGGAATTTTTCTGCCAGTTCAAGGGCGGTTTCGGTGCCAACTTCCAGACCACCGACGGAGTCTACCAGGATCAAGGCACAGTCTGCCACGCGCATTGCGGAGACAACTTCCCCGACGAAATCGGTGTAGCCTGGAGTGTCAAGGAAATTGAATTTAACGTTTTTGTAGATAACCGGCAAAACCGAGGTGAAGAGCGAAATATTTCGGCGCTTTTCTTCATCATCGAAATCAGAGACGGTTGTACCATCTTCAACATTGCCGATACGAGTGGTAGCTCCAATAAAATTCAGTAAATTCTCCACAAGAAGCGTCTTGCCGGAATTGCTGTGAGAAGCAAGGACGATGTTGCGAATATTTGTGGTTGAGAACTCTTTCATTTTTTTAGACCTTCCTGTTGTCTGGCATGGAACCCCACGCGTAAATTAAACATTACGGCATTTTAACGCCGACTTTTCATTATATCAAAAATCTAAATGATGTGAAAAAATTCTTGACAGAAATTCTTGACATAATTCTTCCAAATAACAATCTTTTCGTGCAGAGAGGGAGTTTGAGCCCGCGAAGGAGTGAATTATTCCATCCGCGTCGCTGCTCTTCGCTCCGGTGTCCCAAACAACGATATGGATTGCGCATTTACGAGACTTTTTGAATTCATCGATCGTG
>WOYI010961797.1_pt1 | contig 12633 bp, 18 predicted proteins | sample 6423411 | NCBI WGS metagenome assembly WOYI01 (sample SAMN13441803, study PRJNA592873) | oil field metagenome | biome: oil field; feature: oil-well bore; material: oil-contaminated soil; isolation source: oil-contaminated soil from oil-well borehole | place: Germany: Wietze | collected 2016-10-18 ... | reverse complement strand
TAATATATATGCCCCCTCACGGCTGAATTTGGGGTTTTGTTCATGAGGCATGTATTCAACCCATTTACGGCGATACTCTAACCATAAATGGTCACATTCTCGACTAAATATTTTCTTTATCCACGTCATTTTTTCCTATCTTTTTGAACCAAACCGGCAGAAAAGGCGAATACGGTCTATGTTTAACGTATGAATTTAGAACATCATCTGTCAGATCACGCAGCATTCTAATATAACTCTGTTGCTCATAGAGTTTACTAATACCACGCTCTTCGGATAAATATTCTAACGGGTACATGTTTAGACTAAAAGATTCAAGTGCCTGTATTAGCACCACCAGTTGTTCAGGGGTTAATTTAAGATGTATTTTATCTGTTCTATAACAAGGAACATTAGAATGGTCTATCATTTCAATGAATGATTTTATATATTCCGATGCCCTACGTTGACGTTCTATTTCTTCTTCTGAAACTTGGATATTATGAAGTCCTCCGAAAATATCATCTTCATAAAAATCATGTCGCAACTTTTGCATTTCCTCTAATGATACTGGTTCAGAATTATATGTCTTGGCTTCTTGTTCTTCTATTACGGGTATATTATTATTCTTCTTCTTCTGCTCTATCATATATACCTTCTGCCATTAATTCGAGTCGTTCCGCCCAACGCGCATCATCTTGGTTATCGGAGATTTCTTCGTAAAATGTCTGTACTGTACAAGCCCTTAGATTGTAAGGGATCTCTTTCTCAAAATCACAGTCTGCATGATATAAGCCGTGAGCAATAACACGTTCTTTGTCAATATCACTCATTTCATCATATACTGTTTTATCAATAGTTAAAATATAGTCAATACCATCTGGATTGTCATTATCGGATGTTATATACCTAACCATTTCATTTGGTTTATCCAATTTAACCAAAACAAATTTACCACCTGACTTACGCTTTTTTGTATTCATTACTGTTTGGATAGTACACCCGTTAAGTTGCGGGAACTTATTACGAATTACATACCGTACTTTGTCTACCACTTCTGTTGTAGCATCTTCATATCTATTATTTGCCATAATTAAGTATTCTCCTTTGTTTCTTTGAATTCTATCTCAGAATTTCTTTTAATAAGATGTTCCTTATGAATCTGAATGGTTTCTGTGAATTCATCAATATGATTCTCGCCGCGAAAAATGAACGATCCATTCATTTCCACGTATCCCTTAACAATCACCTTAAAGGCTACTTTGAATCTAGACCATATACACTTAATCCAGCGAAAAGGTCTATCTTCTTCCCATATACGATATGAATCCCCAACATCCATACAAACGTTAAGATAGACCTCTGAATAGTCGTCATCACTTTCTACTGTAAAAGTTATATCGTCACCCGTGCACTTACAGGTAGTTTTCCATACTTTAGTTCCATTATTATATTCCGCGATTTCTTCTATTTGAGAGGGCATAGCCTGTCTCCTATAACTTCAAAAGCAATAACCGGCTTATTCCTTTGTTTCATTTGTCTGATCATATTTCTGGAACCATTAGATCCTCCTGATTTCATTATCACAATAGCAATATCAGCGTAATTCGCCATATCCCCATTGCGCAAAAATCCGGCATTAGTTCCGAATCTACCCCAATCTGCCGGAAATTTTATAATATCAAGACACAACTCTTTTGCTAATTTCTCTCCTAAAGTGTCCACTCCCTTTGCCTGACCACTAACTATCTCGGTGATTCTATTCGCCCATTCACACTCAGAAAAAGCTTGGCGAACTAACGTGTAATCAGTGATATCTCTACTCCCTGCTATAATACATTTCATTCTCTTTTTGTTCTCCTATTATCATATGCTTTTTATGTATTTTCATTTTTCTTCCTTTACATATCCAGCGGATTCAAAAATATCTCCAAGGGTTTCACATTCATTTAATTTTTCTGTTTCAACAATAATCCACTCTGCTGCACATTGACTACCCCAGCCATCATATATACACATCGAACATAAGTGATTGTCAACTACATATTGTATAGCATCGTCGGTGGTTTGAAAACCTTCCCTATCATTTTCATTGTTAGATAAACATATTGATGTATACATCAATCTTCCCTGTCTTTTTCATAAAGGTATGCTTTTATTTCATTAATCAAAGAGTGTGATTTATGCCCAAGAACATATTTATGCTTTCCTGACATATCAAGATGTGCAACACGTATCGTACTTATTAATTCTCTAAGCATTCTTTCTTCTTCGGTCATATAATCTTTAACCTCGTAAATTCTGGATGGTAACCTTTTTGCCAAACGCAATGTTGATATTCAATGGAATCTGTAGCACCACCTGTGAAACTGATTCTCTTGTGGTGTACAAAGCTATATTTTGGCATAAACTCATCAAAGAATGGCTTTCGTTTTACACTGCCATAAAAATTTAATCTGAGTAGCATGATAACAAATCCATTATCGGATATATCTTTTAGTGATTTCCGTATGATATCCTCTGCTAAGAAGAAAGGTGGATTTGTTATGATAATATTAGGTCTGTATTTCAATGATATATCCATAAAATCATCTTTTACTTCGGCACGAGAATCAGATCTAATATCAATAGTTCTTATATCAAGATTATCATTAAATAATTGTCTTAACGCAGTCGGATAACTCATAAAATTAGTCTCATCACCCCCGGCACAAGGATCAAGAATAATACCATCAAATGCATCTGGTTCACATGTAGCAAATTCTAACAAAAATTGTATAATATCATTAACAGGTGTTACATAATAATCTGATACATGTCTATCATTTCCACGTTTTGTAGAACTCATATCTTAAATAAATCTCCATGCAGTATCTATTCAATCAACCCGTTATTACAGGCAGACATTTTTTGTATGATAGTTATAGTACTACTTTTCACCTCATCCATCCACTTTTTCGATATTACTCATACCATTCTCCTTGGTTACCTGATAAACGTTGTCTGCTCCAAACGCTCCAACTTCCTCACGGTGAGATACTATGAATACCTTTAAGTCATCTTCTCTTTGCTTTAGTTTAACTATCTCCATCGTCTTTTCAAGACCGAAACTGTCTATTGAACTATCCAACAACTCATCTAAAACCAGTATATCAAGATAACTCCCTGCTTGTCTACGTGCCACATCCATCATTGCAAACTTCAGGGCAAGATCTATTGATCTACCCTCTCCACCTGACATGTTACCAAAATCACAATCACCGACACCAAACCCTTTAATTGTACCATCCAACCAGTTATCCAATTCCAAGTAATAATTTCCGGTTTCTGCTAGATAATGGTTCGTCTGTTGTTGTAAGTACGGGATAATACTACTAATAGCGTACTGTTTAACGTTTTCGTCTTTTAAGGTGAACTTGATATGCTCTAGGTAATCCTTCATCATTTCTAATTTCTTGGCTTCTGTTTGGGTAGATACAATCTCGGACTCAAGTTGGGCTTTAGTCACTATGTTTGCTTCATGTTCACCAACCAATCTGCCATGGATTTCCTTTTGGTTATCAAGGATACTCTGAGCAGTATCAAGTTCATTCGATAACTTTTCTTTTTCTCTGATAAAATCTTTACACTTGTTGATAAGTGTATTGTTATTGTTAACCCTAAGAACAGCGTCTTTGTATTCCTGTTCTGTGACCTCAACCTGTTTTACCAAGTCTTCTTCTATGTCACCAAAGGAACTCACAGAACAATCAATACTTACAATACGGAGCATGATTTCATTCTGTTCCACTTCTTTTTCTTCGACACCTTGAAGTTTGGCAAATGCCTGTTCTAATTGACGTTTTTTGGTTACAGTAGAAGTCCATACCTGCAAGTGTCGGTCAACATCGTGAAGTTTCTCTTCAACACCAGTATGTCTTACACCCAAGTTGATTAGTTGTTCCTCAACGTTCTGTCGTATCACATCAAGTTCTGTAACCTTGGATTGAATGTGTTCCCTGATATGTTCGATATCAACCTCTTGGTAACAAGTAGGACATGTACCTTCACCAGCACTTTCCTTGCCTGTCCATTCAGAAATATCTTTAAGTACACGTTTATGTTCAACTTCTAGGGATTTCTTATCCCCTAATATATCTCTTATCTCTTGTTTTAAGGTAGAGGTTTCTGTGGTGTATTTTTCAAGTTGTTCTTCCGCATCTTCCATCTTCGTCAGAGCAACCTTAACCTTATTCAGTTTATCTTTCTGTTCAGTCAAATCTCCGATAGAGGTCAATCTCTTATTAAGAGTGTCCTTCTCGGTCTTCATTGACCTGATTTCAAGACGTATCTCTGCAAGTTTATCCTTAACTTCCGTGACCTTATCACCCAATTCATCGCGTTGTTTGGTCAATTCCGTACACAGATTGTCAAGGAACACCAAATGTTCATCTAAATCAGGGTTTTGGTCTATGAAAGTTCCATATCGGACTTGAAGTGTAACCAGATTACCTTCATAGAAACTCAAATCAGGAGGTATAAAGGACTCAATCTTTTTGGTAAGGTCATCTATCGACTTCTGTTTATACGACCTGTCTACGTTGATTTCTGTGAGTTTGTCATCAACACCTTTCAGTTTCTTGTTGGTGACCTCGTTTGCCTTGGAATAAATCTCAAGGTTAAAGAACCTCTCAATAAATCTACGTTTATCTGCTTTCGGGGTATTAAAAAGAGAAACCATATTATTAGCATTCTGAAACAAAAGTGCTTGAGCCGCTTTAAAATCCATACCAATCAAGTCATTTTCAAGTTCCGCCTGAAACAATCTCTTATCGGATAATTTAGGTACTTCGATACCGTCTTTAAACAAAGTTAGTATTCCGGGTTTAATTCCACGATGAATTATATAAGATACACCATCTTTTCTGAAATAAAGTTTAACCTCACACTGTTTTCCGTTTCTCCAATTGATAATTTTCGGTAAAGCAACCCCTTTATTGATTTGACCAAATAAGGCAAACGGTATCGCCTCTAAGAAAGAAGAATTATGAGATAAGACACCGTTAGTATAGTATTGGCAAACATCTTCTATCTGAAAATCATACAAATCTTCCCTATAATCTAATTTTGATATTTCATTAATATTTTCACATCCATTGATGGTGTGAACTAAATCGTTGATTTTAAGGTCTTTAAAAGGCATCCACTCTCCATTAACCTTAATCCGGTGACTGGGAGAACCTTCTAATTTCGTGTTATTGGTTGAGATTGAAATTATCTCACTACCATATGCAGTTATATCAGCATATTGAATAGTTTTCATCCCAAAAGGTGTTAGTGTTTTAATTTTTCCTATATATTCCGGATACGTTTTATAAAATTCACAAATTTGCTTAACAGTTGCTCTCATTTGACAATTCCTTTGTGTAATTCAAAAATTAGGATTTCCTTTCTGTATATCAGATATACACTTTTTGTTCTATCTGCCAATAAATTCTTTAAATTTACTCATTACAATGGGATCATGTATTTCAATAACCACTTCTGTATTGCCCCTGACACATTTACCTGCGCCATTAGAACGATCCTTATCTTTATCGTAACCTAAAACTACGTTTATTCCTTCGTGGAAATCAAATACCGTCCATTGATTTCCATATGATAAAAAGTTTTTTATTTCAACTCTATCAACATTAATCTTACTCATCAAAACCCCCTTGGCAACTTATTTAATTCATCTCTGGTAACCAACACGGTCTCCAATATCATCTTTTGATTTGGTTCTGCGTAATCAATAAATCCTCTTAATATTGACTTCACATTTTCATCTTCTTTGAGATATACCACTCCTCCACCGCCATCTGATATTTTGAATACCATTATCTGCTCTCTTGGCATTAATCTACACTCTCTCTTTCTTCGTATATGGTTGTAGGTGTATACGGAAATTCTATATACACAATACTTTCACTGGACGTGTAATAAGACTTATGTCTCTCCCCATCTTCTCCCGTATACCAATCAAAAAGCACCTTACCTTGTATATCATAGGATCTGTCCTCGTGATCTTTAAAGACGTGACTACATCTCCTATTTTGGTAAATTGGTCTATTATTGTCTTCTGATACAAGTGTCCACTCGCTATCATCACCAGTTAATGGCGTGATTGGCTCGAATTTCATGACTTTTTCCAGTATACCTAGACAATACGATGCTGACATTCCAGAATGACCTTGCTTGGCAAATACATCAAGGATCTCTAATACACATAATGCCATTTCGGTATTCACGTCAAAGTTCTCTTCTACATTTTCTATAGGATATCCATCCCCATCAAATTGAAACCCAATTTTCTTCATTTCTTCAACCGCGTATTTATGGTAAATAGTTAGTTCGTTATATTCTCTATTCATAATCTTCGTTATCCATTTCATCCACACTATATGGACGTAATTTCCTCATCATTTGAGGATTTAGTACTTCAACATCAACCATCCCTTCTTTATCTGAATATACATGAATCTTGTCTTCTGTCAATGAATCTGATATAAGTTTATCAACTGCCATTTTTATATAAGTATTTGTCTTGTATTCGTTTGCTTCAAGAAAATCATCCAAAGTTTTTCTATATACCATAATCCAATGTTTTGGGCATAAGTGATATATTCTATCTACTTTATCTCCTTTTAACAAAATTTCGCACTCAACTCCTTCTATTTCACTACATACGTCACAACTAACATCACTTGTGTTATATTTCATATTCACTCCACTCTAAAAATTTCATCATCATCAAAGCATTTGACTTTTATCGGTTTGTTTCTTATAACCACCATGCCACCATGAATATCATTAATTTTTTCCCTTGAAAGAATAGTCCTTGTTCTTTCTAATTCATTCAATCTACTCTCTAGTTGAGATACTCTATACCTATAATATAACTCTTCGTCTTGACAAAAATAAGGTTCGGTATTACCATCACCATAATGTTCGTTGTTTATTACTGGTATTTGAGGTAGATCAATTCCTTGAGGAATCTGAAAATAGCTATTATAAATAGTATAATAGCCATAAGATATATCATTACTTACATACTCTTCTGTCCATATCATAGTAGAAAAACATACATTATCAAAAATATGTTGGTTAGGTTGTGTGAATATATCATCACCCTCATGTGCTGTGTGTAAAAAAGTTTCTCTGGTATTGACATGACGATATCCGGGTATAATTTGATGTGATTGTCTTGGCTTTTCATTTATATCATATATAAGCGAATCGCGTATCTCTCGTCTTACCGGACAAGTACATTGCTCATTATTCATATACAGATATCTTTTCATAGCTTAAATAAATCCTCGTCGAAATAACTTTCTTTTCTGTTTTTTCTTATAGCTGGTTTTCTCTGTATTACAACATCTTCATGAGAGTCATTCACGCTAAACAAATGCCCTCGTTTCAAGCATTCCATAGTACGTACATATGTTCCCCTGAAATCTTCATCATAAAAATTAACCGTAGACACCTCAAACTCTACATCACATTCAAAAATATTATCCGATAATACAGTTCTCGTGAAATCAACAACTCGAACCCCTTTAAAACGCCTATCAACATCAATGGATTGGTTTGATTGAACCATTAATATCATCGACTCCATAAATTCCCGATACATTTGCACTGACAGGTGTTTTAGTTCAGAATATTTTATTTTTCTCCTAAATCTCGGCAAGAATGGATGTCGGCATAAATATATGTTAGTAAACCCAGTTACATTTTCTATAGCATCATAACTTTGTTCAGGGAAAATAATTTCACTGGTTTCTAATAAATATCCCAACAAATCATGAAAAGTTCTAACAGGCATCGGCTTCCTCATATATCTGGTCTACCAATTTAAACATAACTTTTCCACTTAGATGATCAGGTATTTTTGACTTCTCAATAAAAGTTTTATGTATATCAACATGACTAGATAATTCCACGTCCTCAGTCATGTTATCATCCGTGGTTGTCTTTGCGAAAATATATTCAGTGAATACTTGCAGAGGGTTAGTACTATAAACATCAGAAATTATTTGATTATTAATTGTCGTGCCATAATCCGTGTCAAAAACGATTTTGACTATTTGACCCGTGAATTCTCCACCATATACATTATCTGGTAGTGCTCTCCATTTTATGTATTTCGGCGCTTTATCCCATGGAATAAATTCAAGAGTTCCGTCAACATCATCAAATACATACCATCCCCTAAGACCGGAATCGTTAAAATCCATATGATGGGATGCACCTAAGTATTGAACATTATTGGGATATATACCGGGAGTGTGGAAGTGACCAGAAAAGGTTTTCTTGAATTTTTTGAAATCCCCAAAATTGAAATTGCCGCCGTCTGCTTCTCGTCCGGTAACGTTCATTTTGGCACCATTAATTTCAAAATGTCCAAGACAATATTCTTTAGTGGTTTCGTGTAATGGTTTCAAGAATTCTGTTGGATTAATCCAATCAGAACCCTCGACAATCCAAGGCACAAGAAGCGTATTACCAACCTCAGTCGGTTCATCTATCACCTTGATGTGTGACATAGTGTAGAAAATTTCATGTGAATTAGGGAGATACCTGTCTTTGTAGTACAGGTCATGGTTACCTATGATAAAATAGGATTTATCGAAACGACCCTGTAGATTCAGACCGATTCTACGGGCATAATGAAGTGTCATCAGTGACATATTCTTACGGTTATCAAAGAAATCCCCAAGATGGATTAACTCTTTAATGCCGTGTTCTTCTGCATAGTTACCTATGTCTTCAAATAAAAATAGGGTCAACTCAAGATACTTCTGACTCGCCTTCTTATGACCTAAATGTGTGTCCGTTACTAAAATTCTCTTCACAAAAAAACTCCCTATACAGTTTTTACCAATATAGGGAGTGTATCATATTGTATATGATATGTAAACTTAAACTATTTCAAATTTTCCGTGGAATGCTTGGGTTAATCCACTATCATCTATCTGAAATTTTCCGTGGAATGCTTGGGTTAATCCACTATCATCTATCTGAAATTTTCCGTGGAATGCTTCTGCCATTACATCACCTTATGATGTTTCTGTTATAGTTACATAGAAATAATGTTGACCTAGTACGACACTAGCTGTCGGAACTGCCGCCGAAACTGTTATCTTAACACTTCCTGAGGCAGTAACACTACCAGTACCGGCACCAACAGTATATGCGTCTGTGGCGGCACCATCGTTTATTCTGATATTAAACCAATCATTACCTGCGGTATTACCAGAAATCATACTATCACCAGTACTATCCATAACACCAACTTGAACATCATATGTATGAGCGGATACATCAATATTCTTTAACCAAAAACTACCTTCACCTGTATAATCAACACCAAAAGAACCTGTCGACATTACCAACCAATCGCTTGTGGTACCAAGTGGATTAGTTAAGGTTGCCTCTTCAAACAGGTCATAAGTGGTTGTTTCTTTTTTTCCGTAAAAATGGAGGACTCTGAGTTGTCCATCTATATCACCTGATACCCTTAACCATCGAACCCCTGTTTGGATTACAGTGTCCACTACTTTATATGAATCAAAAGCTGATTCCGGTGTATACAACGGAGTCCACCCTGTCAATAAAGCATAATCCGCCTCAACTTCTGTGCTATACTCTACTGTAAGTCGTGTCTGTACAGACGCAATTGCACCAAACTTTTCTATCGTATATTCGGTATTCAATCTAATAACAAAATATTTCGTCGAATTATTTGCGTTTAAATTTATTGTATATGTAGTAGAGGAAGGCACACTTTCCAAACTATCCCAAACAGAGGCAGTCACAACAGAACCAATAGATGTATCACTACAATTAACCCATGCCTCTGCACCTGAATCACCTAATCTTAAAATCTTACTTGTTGCCATTTTATATGTCCTCCAAAATTATAAATTACTTATATCTAACCACAAGTCATGAGTATCAGGACTTGAGGGTGCGGTTGATGATATTGTAACACCCATTTGTCTCTTTTTAACCCAAGAACCCGTTTCTTTTTTATAATAAAATCCGGTATAGTTATCAATATAAGTGTCACCGTCATTTCCTAGACCTGCACTAGGTACACCAGTTCCATTCAAAACCGATTCACCACCACCACCACCTGTAACAATATAATCACTATACTTACTCATTATACCAACCTCCATCCATTAGTCACATCACTGTAAACCAATTTAATTGACGCATTATCGACGTCACCTGTCATGTCCTCTGCCAATCCCATAATAAGTTCACCGTTTCTACCTATCGTTAGATTTGCTGTGGAAAAGTTACCAGCAACGTCAACAATATGTATCATATCACCAATTAACGGTGTAGCAGGCAAGTTTAATGTGAATACACCACCTGTAGTATCAGCAAAAATCATATCTCCGGGCTCTAATGTCAATGGTCCGGTTGATACTATAGACCAATAGGGTCCACCTGTCCCGGCTTCGGAAATCGAAGTGATGTTACCCCATTCGTCAAAACTTATCGAAGATATTACTTGACCAAGTGTTCTCGTATATCCTTCTGAATAGGAAGGAAATGAACTCGAAGGCGTTACAGTAGGATTATATTGGGAAATTTTGAGTTTCTCGTTAATTGGATTATGAAAAGTTACATTTAATGTATTTCCTGTTATTAATCCACCAGAAGTACCTTCACCGACCACCACAAAAGAGGCTTCTGTACCATCAATGAGATTGTATGTAGCCGAAACATATCCATCTCCATATACACCATTAAGCACATCAAATCTGGCTATGGTTCCTATAATATAACCTCTTAATGTAAAGGAACCCGTTATGCCCGGTATATAAATAACATCGTTGGCTATGGTATAACCATCACCAACGCCTGAGTTTTCTGCTGTAACATCCCTTCTCAGAGCGGTTATAACACCAGTATCAACATATGCCTCCCATGTCGCTATTTGATAACCATCACCACTAATAGAAAAAGAATACCAACCGGGGTCCGTTCCAGATACAACGAGACCTGTCCCGCCGTTAATAATCTCCATATATCCAACATCGCCTACAACCACTCCAACCCTGATGTCAGCATCACCAGTTCCGGGATTCGTATCAGAAACAGGAACAAATGATGTTTCTGCGATATCATTTCCAGAAACTCCTGTAGCATCAAATATACCGCCATTAGTTATATCAAGAAATGTTTGTGGATAGCCAATATCCTCTGAGTCGTATACAAAAAATCCACTACCACCATTAGTTATTTCAGCCCATGTAATACCACCAATCCTATCAGTAGTCTTGTCAACTCTAATACCTGTGTTGGAACCCATATCAATGTTTATTGGTACAGGAGTATCGCTAAATTCAAGTTTAGTATCCAGATATCCGAAATTTTCGTCACCGGAAGATATAACAAAAGTGCTAGCAAAATAATCCACGTATTCCCTTTGAACCAAGTCTGCACCAGTAGAAGATTCAAAAGGATTCATTTCATATCTAGTATTATATGGTTGATTGTCTACTATTGGATGACGACCATAAACATCAACATACCCGAATAACTCAACGGAACCAAGTGTTAATATTCCTGCATCAACATATTCTTTTGTTGTCAAATCCCATGGCTGTGTAGGAGAATCATCTGGAATAGAACCGTTATTAGATACGCCGGGGAAGTACGTCGTAGTGTCAAAGACTCTAAATCCGTCTACCCGCATATATTGAGTATGATCATCCATTAAAAGATCGGCGAGTCCCCCATGACTGGTAACTACAATACTGTCAACATAGCCCTTTGTTGTAAGAGTATATGGAGTTGATGTACTTGTAGTACCAACGTCATTATGTATATCTCCTGTAAAGTTTCTTCTTCCGTCCACATGAATATATTGAGTATGGTCATCCGCTGGCATCACCAAACCGGACAAGGAAGAGTGTGTTATTGTCCCTCCTGTAACAACGCTATCCACATATTCTTGTGTTACTAAATGATATGGTTGTGTTGGACCAAAATCTGGAACACCTGCTGTATTTGTTACCTGTGGGATGCCAGTAAACGCTATCGTCCCGTTTTTTACGATATATACACTAGTAATATTTGAAATTCCGGTATCAACATATGCTTTTGTTATGAAGTTATTACTAGTTGCACCAGAAACGATAGTTCCATTGCTATATCCAATAAGTCCGGTAAAAGATCTTGCTGTGCCATCAACACGAATATATTGGATATGATCATCACTACCCAAACCCTGTAAGTTACTATGTTGTATTTGATTTCCGGTAACGTTATCTACATAATATTTTGTTGCCAAATGGTAATTTTGTGTTACGATCTGAACAGTATGATCTTCAACTCTCGGTATGCCGGTAAAAGCCACAGAAGCATCTTTTCTTATATGGATATTGGTTGCTTTTGATAATATTTCATCATCTACATACTTTTTTGTCGTTAAATGCGCAGTTGCAGTTGGACCGGGAGATACATTAGAAACTCTTGGCCAATAGATTGTAACATCAAAAGCCCTTAAAGAATCAACCCTGATATATTGTGTATGATCATCTGCTATAATTGTATTTTTAGGTTCGTCAGTGTAAACTAGATTATACAATGTGCCATGATCTATCCCACCAC
>WOYI011125905.1_pt1 | contig 12642 bp, 11 predicted proteins | sample 6423411 | NCBI WGS metagenome assembly WOYI01 (sample SAMN13441803, study PRJNA592873) | oil field metagenome | biome: oil field; feature: oil-well bore; material: oil-contaminated soil; isolation source: oil-contaminated soil from oil-well borehole | place: Germany: Wietze | collected 2016-10-18 ... | reverse complement strand
AAAAAGAACTGCAAACTGGAAGGTGGGAGATAGACTCCCACCGTTAAGTTAAGCCGGGATTGGTTGTTATGCTTTTAGAAAAGGCTCAAGTAACAAAACGACCGTAGTTACCATGATCAAAGCCGTGATCCCATAAGCCAGAATATTACTAAGCTTGCTGTTTCGATATTTGCCCATTAAGACTGCGTCATTTGCCAATTTTAAGATGAGGATCAACAACGCAGGTAACAAGATGGCATTCATAGCCTGGGAGAGGATCATGATCGGAAAGAGTGGAATCCCTGGGATCAGCACAATGAGCATACTGATCAGCATGATAAAGGCAAATCCGCCATAAAACACGGGAGCGTCCTTGGGATTACGGTTCAACCCGCGTTCAAATCCAAATGCTTCGCAAATCGCATAGGTTGTCGAGAGCGGCAATACAGAGACCGCTAGCAAAGAAGCGCCAAGCAATCCGACCGCAAATAAGAACCCAGCCCAATTCCCAGCCAGGGGTTCCAGTGCCAGAGCGGCATCTTTAGCATCCTCCACAACGATACCCGCGCTAAATAGGGTCGCTGCAGTCACAATGATAATAAAAGCGGAAATGATGTTGCCCCAGGCTGCACCAAAGCTGACATCAATCCTGGTATTAGCATATTCGCGCATTTCCACACCTTTATCAGCGATTGAGGCCTGCAAATAGAAAATGCCCCAGGGTGTGATAGTGGTACCAATCACCGCAAGGATCGAGAAGATGTAATCGCGATCTAATTGCAAGGTGGGTTTGATAATAGCCTGACCTACGGCTGCCCAATCCGGTTTTACAAAAAATACAGCAAAAACGTAACTGAGCGAGGCAAAGGTGAGTACAAGCAGTACTTTTTCAACGTTCTTGTACCTGGCTCGCAACACTAAAAGGCTCATAATCAGGCACGCGATAGGCACACTGATGTATTTGCTGATTCCGAACAGTTCTCCAGCCGCAGCAACTCCCGCGAATTCCGCCACGGTGGTACCCAGGTTGGCAATAAAAAGAGCCAGCATCGCGAACGTTGTGATTCTGACGCCATATCGCTCACGTATAAGGTCTGCCGCACCTTTGCCTGTGACTGCGCCCATCCGTGCTGCCATCTCCTGGATCACTACCTCACCAATTGTAATGACCAGGATTAGCCAAATGAAACTGTAGCCATACTTTGAACCAGCAACCGAGTAGGTAGCGATCCCTGGCGCGTCGTTGTCCGCCGAGGCAGTAATCAGCCCTGGACCCAGGATTGTGAATATCATCAAGATCTTTGTTAACCAGATGGGGAGCATGACTTTCTTTTTCATGTCATCTTCCCGCGAAGCGAGGCAGCTTCTTTTTCCAGGCTGTCGGGAGAACAGTGTCAAGCGCGTCATCAACTGTCACGACTCCCAGCATCTCGTGGTTTTCCGGGTCGATCACCGGTACTGCCATTAAGTTATATTTTGCCACCAGGTATGCAGTCTCATCCTGCGACTCGTAAGGAGAGACTGTAACAATATGTTCATCAAACCATTTGGATAGGGGGGTGTCCAGTTGAGAGGTAACCAGGTCGCGCAAAGTCAATACACCCTTGAGATGTTTTTTTTCATCGAGGATGTAAACATAAAACATAAATTCATCTTCGAGTGCTTCTTCGTTGGTACGCAGATGATCCAGGGCTTCCCCAACTGTGAAGTTTTCAGGGACCCAGGCAAATTCAGTTGTCATGATTCCACCGGACGAGTCTTCCTGATAACGCAGCAGGGTGCGCATATCTTCCTCGTCATCATCCTCCATAAGGTTGAGTAATTCCTCGCTTCTTACTGTTTCCATGTCAGCCAGGATGTCTGCGGCTTCGTCAGGCTGCATCTCTTCTAAGATATCCGCTGCCCTTTCAGGTTCCAAGTGGGAGAGGACAACTTGCTGGATCTCGGCAGAACTTTCTTCCAGGGTGTCAGCCAGCTGCTCGTCTGTAAACCCTTCCAAAAAGGCTTTACTGGTGTGATGATCCAGATCGTCTAAAATAGCAGCAATATCTGCCGGTTCCATTTGTACCAGGCGGTCGCGTGAAACCTTGAGGCGCAGAGGATCGTCATGCTCGATGGAAGCCACGTCTTCCCAAGGGATTACATTGCTTTTTGGTTTTTTATTGAACAGTTTGGCAGTGCCTTTGACCAAATTGTCCAAACCGAGACGGCGGACAAGACCCAAACCACCCACATCCACACCTGTGAGGTAAAAATTTTGTTCTTTACGAGCCAACTGCAGGTCGTTCACGCGCACAAGCCGTTTGCCTTCCGTGTCGACGATTTGCTGATCGAGCACACGTTGTTTCAGGTAAAGCTCGTGCCCACCAGGATGATAGATAAGGGGTTCTTCACTGCGACGATTGAGCGTGATTGATGGCCAAAGCGTGGCTATGCTGCTGGCATCGATCAATTGCTCGCCTCTGGGGGTGTTTTTAACCTGGATCGCAATGATAGGCGGCATTGTTTGCTCGGTATTGTTAACAAGAATATCATCCAGTCGACCAATGACGCGACCAAAAACGTCCCAGACTTTTTGATTGAGAAGTTTGCTTAAATAAATCATCCGCACCTCGCTATTTTATTTAGAAGGCAATTCCAAGGGTCAGTTTAAACCTCTGACCCTGGCTGCGGATGATCGTGCAATCAGAATCAGAGAATGGTTAGCTCAGCCGTACTGGGAGGCTGGGCTTGGTCTTCGCCCGGATATGAATCGCTTCCTGAGTTAGTTGTATGTTCCATTTCTCTTTTGTACACCAAATATGAATTATAACTCAGGTATAGAAATAAGGCGGAAAAGGCTTGACAGAAAAGGCTTGACAGAAAAAGGCTCGCGGAAAAAGCTCATTTCTAAAATTTTGAATAAGATGAGATTCTTGTTTAGCATACTTTCTGTCATTGGGGCTCAGAATGCATCTTCACATTCCGGATAACAGACTCCTGCATCCAACGAAACTTTGTTGAATTGCTCAGCCTGACCTATGAAAAGAAGCCGGCTACGAAATCGGGACCTGTCCTACAAAGGATAGCTGCGCCTTATTTTCGTTGATAAGAATCTTCGCCGGCGTTAAAAATGAAAAATGGAAGAAGGAAAAAACTTACGAAAATATCTGATACAAAAGCGGGACTTGCTCTTGCAACGGCAGGGGTTCTGTGCGCCAGCAAAAGACATCTCCGACCCCGCCGTACTCAAACGCAACGATCTCCGGTTCGCGCCAGGCACCCGATTTGATCTGCTCAGAAGCCCAATTAATTACCGGCCAATCCTGCGGCTGCAACTCAAAGTGATCGGTTGGAAAGTTAGCGTACTCCCGGATTCCAGTAATATGCAGCTCTGCCAGGCGATGGAGGGGTAGTTTGCTGACATAATCCTTGAAGTCGATCCCGAACGCCTGGGCACTGATCTGCGCATGAGAAAGATCGAGCAATAAACCCAGGTCGCACTCTTCGATCAAATCATTGATCAATTCAGGATCAGCTGCCATTTTCAGTTGTGGTAAAAACTCATGCCAGGGCAGGTTTTCGGCGATAATTTTCACACCGGGTAATTGACTGCGCAGGCAGGCAATGTCCTCTTTCCAGTTTCGGAAGAGGGCTTTTCGGTTTTCCTGTGTGACTTCTTCAAGGATGGGGTGATTGGAGAGATGGATATTCAGATGGGGTGTGCTGGTCGTGTGCAAAAAACGTTCAATCAGAGCAAAATTCAACTTCTGAATATTGTTTGCTCCGACTGAAATCTCAAAATGGACATATACCTGTCCGTAGAGTCGGGCTGCGTTGACAATTCCATCCCATTCCGGGCATTTAAGCAAGTCGACTTTTACCTTGCCTTGCTCAATTAAATTCTTCAAAGGGGTGGAGTAGTTTACAGCAAACTTCATATCAAGCAGGGTTAGCTTCTGTTTCTGCTCCACCAAAGGGGTCGAATTTCGACTCCAAATCATGTCGGAATTGCTTGGTGTAGAGGTTGTAGTAAATCCCACGCTGCTGGATCAGGCTCTTGTGGCTGCCGCTTTCAGCGATCTGACCGTCTTCGATCACGAAAATCTGGTCAGCTGATTTAATGGTTGAGAGACGGTGAGCAATGATAAAGCTTGTGCGCCCGGTCATGAGTTGAAGCATACCTTTTTGGATCAGAGCTTCAGTCAAAGTATCAACCGAACTGGTGGCTTCATCCATGACGAAGATATCTGGATCAGCCAGAAGTGCCCTTGCGATGCTGATCAATTGTTTTTGACCAACCGATAACTGATTGCCGCCTTCACCTACATCTGAGTCATAGCCTTTTTCAAATTTGACAATGAAATCGTGCGCACCAGCCAGTTTTGCGGCTTGTTCTATCTCTTCATCGGTTGCATCCAACCGTCCGTAGCGCAGATTTTCACGGATACTACCCGAGAACAAGTGAGGAATCTGCAGAACCACCCCGATGCGCGATTGAATATCATCCAATGGGTATTCCAGGTAATCGTGCTCAGCAATCCGAATGGTTCCTGACGAGGGTTCATAGAACCGACAGAGCAGGTTCACAATGGTGGTTTTGCCACCGCCGGTTGTACCAACCAGGGCGACTTTCTGACCTTGAGGAATGTGGAAACTCAAGTTTTGGATGACTGGTTCGCCGTCTTCGTAATGGAACGAGACATTCTCAAACTCCACATCTCCTACCAGGGAATCCACTGGCAACACATTCTCGCGATCGTGAATTTCCGGTTTGGTTTCGAGCAGCGAGAAAACACGTTCGGAGGAAGCAATGGCGTTTTGCATTTCCGCGTATACTCTGGCAAGGTCCTGAATAGGCCACAAGATCGTCATAATATAGGACACAAAGGCTTGCAGCGTGCCAACAGAAAGCATGCTGTTCCCAACCATCAGACCGCCGCGCCAAAGAACCAGGACCAGCGATATCGCGCTGACGGTTTGGATGGTGGGCAGATAAATGGCTGAAAGAAAGCCAGCCCGGTAGCTTTCACGAAACATATCGGTTGAAAGAACTTTGAAGTTTTCCAGGTTCTTATCTTCCCGCAAGAGCGCTTTCACAACGCGAACACCGGTAATGTTCTCATTAAGTGAGGCTGTCATTTTCGAATTTGCCTTGCGTGATTTACGGTAGTGATAATAAATTTTTATCCTGAATTTGAAGGAGACAATAATCATCACTGGCAGAGAAATGATGACGATCAATGCTAAAGTTGTGTTTAGCTGCAGCATGAAGTAGACGGCGAAACCGATGTTGGTCAGCGCCCACATTGTGTCTATGATCCCCCAGGTCAGGAGGTCGCCCATCTTCTCTGTGTCAGAGGTCACCCGCGACATGATCCAGCCAATGGGAGTCTTGGAGAAGTAGGACAGGGAAAGGCTCTGGAGGTGGTTGAACAACCTCTTGCGCAAATCGTAGCGCAGGCGTTCGCCCTGTACACCAACACACAGCAGCATCACAAAAAAGGCTACCACTTGCCCAAGCACAATGAAACCGTAGTTCCAGAACAGCCTTGTCATGGTTTCGATATCCCGAGTAAGGATGCCCTCGTCGATGATACGCTTGTTTAATACAGTGTAATAGGCGTCAAGCCAGGAAACCAAAGCAATTGACAGGATACCTAAAACTACTAAGACCCAATAGGGTTTAAGTAATTTCAGAAGCCGGCTGAGCACACCGCTTTGCAGATTGACTTCGTCGTCTAATTCGTTTTCATCATAATAGGTCGACACGTTCAATTTCCTCTTGCAGGGCACTGTCGATCCGAGCCTGGATCTCGTAAATGTCCTGATACATACCGGGTTGGTTTACCAGTTCTTCATGCACACCCTTTTGGACAATTTTGCCCTGGTCAAAAACCAAAATCTGATCGGCGTTCATGATGCTCTGGATGCGATGCGCGATGATGAAGGTGGTGCGATTTGCCATCAAACCGTCAAGCGCTTCCCTGATCTGCACTTCAGTTTCCATATCCACTGAGGAGGTGGAATCATCCATGATCAGAATTCGCGGGTTGATCAGTAAAGTACGGGCGATCGCCAGACGCTGTTTTTGTCCACCAGAAAGGGTGACGCCCCGCTCGCCGACCATGGTATCGTAACCGTTCTTGAATTCGAGAATGACATCATGGATGGCAGCTTCTTTGGCTGCGTTGATGATTTCCTCTTCACTAACCTCCCGATGCACACCATAGGTGATGTTCTCACGAATGCTGGTAGAGAACAAGAAGGGCTCCTGCTCGACGATACCAATTTGTGACCGTAAGAATTCCCGTGAATATTCGTTCAGGTTGACTCCATCCAGCAAGATTCGCCCTGAAGTTACGTCATAAAAGCGCGGCAGGAGGTTGACGAGAGAGGTTTTGCCCGAACCAGTTGAACCCAGCAAGGCAACCACCTCGCCAGCCTGGCAGTTGAAATTGACATCTTCGAGCACGACTTGATCTTTTTCGTAGGCAAAGCAGACATCTTCAAAGGTGATCTGACCTTGGATGCCGTCTTCAGGTTGGAAAGCGGCAGACGTCATGTTTTCTTCATCAGCTTTCAGGATCGTGGTAATGCGACCTAATGAGACGAAAGTGCGTGACGTATCGATGATCAGGCGTCCAAGGTTTCGGATTGGCCAGATCAGCCAGCCCAACAAGCCGATAAAGGTCATGAACTGCCCAATGCTCATAAGGCCATTGATCACCATCATGGCAGCCGTGAAACTGCTTGCGATGGTCTGAGCTGAGCAGATGATGTCGGACAGAGGCCAGAAGAGGCTGTGCATCCAGGCAAATTTTCTACCAAGGCGGTATTTCTTCTGATTATCATTATCGAATTTTCCGATCTCATAATCCTGGCGGGCAAACGCCTTGACCACCCGGACACCACTCAGGTTTTCCTGCAGTTCAGTAGAGAGAACCGCTCCTTGTTCCTGGTAAGCTTCATAAGCCTTCGAAAGGGCTTTAAAGAAGAACATCGAGACCACCAGAACGATTGGGATGATGATGATCGAGATCCAAGCCAGGCGCAGATTGATGCGGGCGATTGCCAGGAACGAGATAACAAAGACCATCACGATACGCCCGATTCCGATAGCTTGGTCCGCAAAGAAGCGCCTGACTGTATCGACATCAGAAGTTGCCCGCTCCAATAAGTCGCCGGTCTTAGCTTCAGAGTGATAGCTGTAGGGTAAGCGCTGGATATGATCGAAGAGGATGTCGCGCAGACGGCGTGTTGAGTTTTCGGCGGTGAAATTTGCCATCCAGCTTGCCATGAAACTCGAGAGGGCTTGCAAGACGATCAGGGCACCAAAACTCAGCGCGGACACAATCAGATCGCTTCCAACCACACCCTCTTTAAGTACCTGGTCAACAAAACCACCCAGGTAAAGGTACATCCAGGTACGTGCCAGGGCAGCCAGCCCGGTAAACAGGTTAGCGATCAGGTAATGCGGGTGGAAGCCACTCGTTAACTGCCACAAAATGCTCAGTTTGTTCCCTGAGGCGATCTTGGTGATATCAATCGGTTGGTAAGCTTTTTCTGTAATACTCATCACTTGTATCCTGCAGTTTTCTTAAAACGCACGAAAAAGTAGTATACACTTCGAAGTTATCACAGTCAATTCAGTTGGACAAAACTTGGACAAATCTTGATTACTTCCTTAATTGCACTACTAAATTGAAACCTACAGCGATACAAAGTGCCTTGCAGGCTATTATGAAGACCGCCTATCGTTTTATTTGATCAGATAGAAAAATCCTCACACTCGTCCTGCTGCTGGTTCCTCATGCACATTGTCATAACCTTCTGCTGCTTTTACAAAGTCGATCGCCTTGTCGATGATCTGCTGATTTTCGTGCCCTAAGAGCATGGTGTGGGGGGATTCTTCCAAAACGATCAACTGCTTTTTTTGCGATGCAATGGCATTGATGATGGTTTCTCCGGCTGTAAACAAAACAGTCTGGTCTGCTTTACTGACTACAACCAGGGTGGGTTGGGTGACTTTTTCAAGTTCTGTGCGGACTTTTTTTTGAAGTTTCAAAAATTGGACAGTACCCTTCATCGGATAGACATTGTAGCCTTTCCATTCCTGGTTATTTGATTTATGACTTTTATCCAGGTACTTGATGAAGTATTGCAGAAGATAAGCCGCTCTCAATCGTTTGACTTCCAAAGCTGGGGCGAAAAGCAGCAACCCAGCCGCCTCAGAGAACTCGACCGCTGTCATCAGGCAAAGCAGGGTGCCCATCGATTCCCCGCCCAGCCAGACGCGGTCACAAGTTTCACGCAAGCCCAGGTAAGCCTGGCGCACCGTTTGATACCAATCCTGCCAGTGGACCTTATTGAGGTCATCCGGATGCGTGTCATGCCCTGGGAGCAGTGGTGCGGAGACAGTGTAACCTTCTTGTTTCAGACGCTCTGCCAGGGGTTTGACTTCAGTTGTCGTAGCGGTAAAGCCGTGTACGAGCAAAAACCCGGTCCTATTGCCCGGATAGTAGAAACTCGAGCCGTCCAGGTGTGGTTTTTCGATGTATTGATTACTCATCTTTATTCCGATCTGCTTGCCCTGCATCGTTTCTGGGATGTTATTTCGACCAATAATCCAATCGTTCGATCAAGGTCTTAAAGTTTTGTGTTCCTGAAGACATGCTTAGGAAACCGAAGTTGCCGCCATCCGCAATGGCATTGTCACTGGCAGACCCAACTTTTTGCCTGTTGATGTAAAACTCAAAGGAGCTATCTTTAGCCAAAATGCCAATTTGATTGGTTTCGTTAGCGGGTTTGAGGACTTCGCTCTTCTGATAAGGCAAAAGATCGATCGTTTCATTAGCAGCGGTGTAATGCGTGAAACCCCAATAGCCACCGCAGGTGACTCCCATGTAGTAAAAGTTGCTGGAACCACCCCAACGGATCACCAGACCAAAACGGTCCTGACCCTGGCAGTTGGGCATGGAGAAAGTGGTTTCAAAATAACCGTTCTTGAATTCTGGGTTGGTGGTGTACCAACTGCTCCACCAGGGAGTGCCTTTGGAGATGAACTCAAGCTGACCATTGTTAACCTTGGAGTAAAGATAATCACTCTCGAAATCCCAGTAATCACCACTGATAAAGTCTTCCGTGAACGTAGCTTCACCGCCCCATGGATCTGTGGAAATGACTTCGGTTGGAGCTGGGGTTTGCGAAGGCACTGGTTCAGTTCCCGTGGTTTGAGTCATTGTTGCAGTCTCTGCCGGAGCTTGGGTTTCCGCAGAAGGAGTTTCGGTCTGAATCGGGGAAAGAGTGGTTGTTTGATCCAGAGGAGTACTTTCTTGTGTTTGAGCACCCTGGGTAAGGATTAGGGACACGCTGGTTTGGACTACCGGGTCTTCGGAATAATCCACTTCTCCCGGGAAATTGCAGGCAGCAAGCAGCAACATGATGATCAGTACAGGGATTAACTTTTTCATAGATCAAGTCCTTCGTTTTTCTGGCTGAATTGTCCTCAATTCTACTCCACACCCTCTCAGTCTGTGACAGAAAAATGGAATTGACGGGTAGATACTATAATTGGGGTGTATCTTGACTGGAATAATCTTGTTAAGTTGTATAGGAAACTGGAAAGGTTTGAAATGGACTTATTTACTAAAGCATTTGAATATGAAACGGTAAAGCAAGCAAAAGCTAGTGGTACTTACCCTTACTTTATCCCATTGGATCGCAATGAAGGTACTGAGGTGGTTTATCAGGACCGCAGGATCATCATGTGCGGTTCGAATAACTACCTGGGACTAACCACCCATCCAAAGGTGCGTGAAGCAGCCATTGAAGCAATTAGAAAATATGGCACAAGCTGTACAGGGTCGCGTTTCCTGAATGGAAATATGACCATCATCGAGGAATTGGAAGAGAAATTAGCCAAATGGGTCGGCAAAGAAGCCGCTCTGGTTTTCTCGACTGGTATGCAGGTGAACCTTGGCACGATCAGTTCGATTGTTGGTAAACACGATATCGTTATTCTCGATAAAGAAGACCACGCCAGTATCGTCGATGGGGCTTTCTTGAGTGGTGGAAAAATTGAGCGGTTTCGCCATAATGATATCCCTCACCTGGAGCGCGTACTTCAAAGTTTGCCTGAAGAACCGGGTAAATTACTGGTTGTGGATGGTCTCTTTAGCATGGAAGGTGATATAGCCAAATTGCCAGATATCATACCGCTCTGCAAAAAGTACAATGTGCGCTTGATGGTGGATGATGCCCACGGCATGGGCGTTTTAGGCGGCGGGCGAGGCACCGCAGCCCATTTTGGTATGACAGACGATGTAGACCTGATCATGTCGACCTTTAGCAAGTCGTTTGCCTCGATCGGCGGATTTATCTCCGGGGATTTTGACGTGATTGAATATATTCAACACAATGCCCGCAGCCTGATTTTCAGCGCAAGCATCCCACCCGCGAACACAGCAACTGTTCTTGCTGCTCTCGAAATAATGCAAAATGAACCTGAACGGGTGGAACAACTGACAAAGAATGCGGAATTTATGCTTGAAGGCTTCAGTCAACTTGGTTTCGACACCGGTCACTCAGTGTCGCCGATCATCCCGATCATCATCGGAGACGATGCCCTGACTTTCAAGGTCTGGCGGGATTTGTTTGAGAACGGCGTGTTCGTGAACCCTGTCATCGCCCCAGCTACTGCGCCTGGCCGCCAGCTGCTGCGCACCAGCTACATGGCCACCCACACCGAACCGCAATTGGTGAAGGTGTTGGAAGTCTTCGAAAAAGTTGGCAAGGAAAACGGGCTGATTTAGCGATATCTGGAAATATTATCGTAATTGATCACCCACTCTCAATGAATATGCGGATTTATTAATAAGAAGCGCTGGGATTCGTTCCATCGCTTCTTTTCTCATATGTCTTCCAGGCGGAGTCTATTTTGTGTCTTGACCCGAAGATCGAAGTGATTCTTCCGAAACGATATCAATCACGGTCTGTTTCAACTGCCTCTTACCGGGTTTCTTTTTGAAAACCTGCTTGAAGCGCTCCAACATCATTTTGCTCAAGTCTTTGCTCAATTGACCGAAACGTTCTTTTGAAATCCGTTCGCCTTTCTCAAACCATTCGATCGCCGCGTAACCCATCACAACAGTCATGGATGTGGCGATAGCCGAGCTCAGCAGCCAGCCGGGAACACTGGCAATCTTGGAAAATTGTTGGAACAAGGAGCGTCCAAGCATCCCCAACCCAAAAGTGCCAATTAACTCGCGCGCTCTGGCAGAGGTGATCTTGTATTGGTAGATCCTGGCAATGGTCATCACCATTCCGACCTGGTTGGCGATCAATGGAATAAAGTCGATCACCGGTAGAGGGGAGAGGGCGATTGCAGCAGACAGCGAAGATGACGTAGTGATCGTTCTCCAGGCGATGTTCCGCCGGTACATCGGCATGGCATTCGCCAGTGCCAGGGTCATGGCTGGGTCAGCAGCGATAATTGCCATCGTGATCTCAGTAATTCCTGTACCTTTCAAAGCCGAAACCGGGATGACCTGGTAACTGTCGATGCCCAGGTTGAGGGCGGTTTTTTCGATGATGGCATCCTTGTGTTTTCCTGCCAGGTCGATTTTATTTAAGACGACCACAAATGGTTTTTTCAATTCCAGCATTTGCTGATACAAATCCTGTTCAGTTTGCTTGACGCCCTGGATGGCATCGAAAACGATGATCAGAAAGTGAGCTGAGCGGGCTGCTTCGAGGGCGCGTTCGCGTTCCTGTATGCCAACCGGACCGACCGCGTCTGCGCCTGGGGTATCGACAAGATTGAAGATGCCTGCGTCGGCTTCCTGGTTGACGCGCGTGGTTCCCGGGATGGGGCTGACGACTGCTTTATCCTGATCGTTACGTATGAATTGATTGTAAAGTGTCGATTTACCTACGTTGGCTGGTCCGATGATGGCGACATTTTTATGGTTGCCCAACACAGCTCTCGAATGCGTGAGCGCCAGGTCGATCATCGTCTTGGTGGGGTTCTTGCCCAGGGGTAGATTGGCGACGACGTCCTGCACATTCCTGCGCTGCTCTTCTGGTACAACCGACCAAAGTTCACGAATGATATTTTGACTGGGTTCAGGGAAAAATTGCTGAACGTCTTTAAGAGAGGGCATAAGTTATCCTTTTTTGTGCTGATAGAATTATACAGTAAACTCTTGTTGGGTTTTAGCTGATATTCAATGGAGGAAACATGGTGGAAGCAAGGCTTGTAATCGGTGATGGAAAGGAATTTTTACTCAGAGGGAATGAAGTGATCGTTGGCAGAGAGCCGACCAATGATTTGATGCTTGCCGACCCACACCTCTCCAGGCACCATGCCCGCCTGGATTTCGTTGATGGTGTCTGGACGCTCGACGACATGGGTTCCACAATGGGTACGACCCTGAATGGCGAGCCAGTCAGGACCCCAACCGCTTTGAAACATGGAGATGTGATCGTCTTTGGTCGCACGGTTGAAGTGCGATTTGTTAACGAATAAAGTTAGTGTTTACTGCCGATTTTACCGAAAAACGATATAATTTTTGGCATGGTTTGGTTGACTTTTAGACCAAGTTCGGTTAACATCGTGTTCGCAGTTCGGCGAGGTAGCTCAACGGTGGAGCAGTGGACTCATAAGCCATTGGTTCTGGGTTC
>WOYI010435988.1_pt2 | contig 12644 bp, 9 predicted proteins | sample 6423411 | NCBI WGS metagenome assembly WOYI01 (sample SAMN13441803, study PRJNA592873) | oil field metagenome | biome: oil field; feature: oil-well bore; material: oil-contaminated soil; isolation source: oil-contaminated soil from oil-well borehole | place: Germany: Wietze | collected 2016-10-18 ... | reverse complement strand
GCTCGAACTTGGTGAAGGTGAAGGCGTCGACGAACTCTTCAAGCGGCACGCCATACTGGAGGCCGACCGAGACCGCGATGGCGAAGTTGTTCATCATCGCCCGGAAGCCCGCGCCTTCCTTGTGCATGTCGATGAAGATCTCGCCAAGCTGGCCGTCCTTGTATTCGCCGGTCCGGAGATAGACCTTGTGGCCGCCGACGATGGCCTTCTGGGTATAGCCCTTGCGCCGCTCCGGCAGCTTCTCGCGGTGCGAGCGGACGATTTCCTTGACGATGACCTTCTCGATGATCTTCTCGGCCAGCACCGCGGCCTTTTCCTGCGCGGACCCGGAGGCGAGGATCTCCTCCGCCTCCTCGTCGTCCTCGACGAGGGCAGCGGCGAGCGGCTGGCTCAGCTTCGAGCCGTCGCGGTAGAGCGCGTTGGCCTTGATGCCGAGCGACCAGGACAGCTCGTAGGCCGCGAGCGTTTCCTCGATGGAGGCGTTGTTCGGCATGTTGATCGTCTTGGAGATCGCGCCCGAGATGAACGACTGCGCCGCCGCCATCATGCGGATATGGCTGTCGACGGAGAGGAAGCGCTTGCCGGTCTTGCCGCAGGCATTGGCGCAGTCGAAGACGTGGTAGTGTTCGGCCTTCAGGTGCGGCGCGCCTTCGAGGGTCATCGTGCCGCAGACATGGTCATTCGCGGCCTCGATCTGCTTGCGGGTGAAGCCGAGGTGGCGAAGGATGTCGAAGGTCGGGTCGTTCAGCTTTTCGGCAGGAATGCCAAGGGTTTCCTGGCAGAACGTCTCACCGAGCGTCCACTGGTTGAAGACGAAGCGGATGTCGAAGGCCGAGGGCAGAGCCGCCTCGATCTTCTCCAGCTCCGCCTGACCGAAGCCGTGGCCGATCAGCGAGGTGTGGTTGATGCCGGGACAGTTGCCGAGCGAGGCATGGCCGACGGCATGGGCGATGATCTCCTCGATCGCGGCCGAGCCGTAGCCGAGGGTTTCGAGCGCCGCCGGAACCGAGCGGTTGATGATCTTGAAGTAGCCGCCGCCGGCGAGCTTCTTGAACTTCACCAGCGCGAAGTCGGGCTCGATCCCGGTCGTGTCGCAATCCATCACGAGGCCGATCGTGCCGGTGGGCGCGATGACGGTGGACTGGGCGTTGCGGTAGCCGTGCTTCTCGCCAAGGCGCAGCGCCTCGTCCCAGGCGGATTTCGCAAGGGCGACAAGGTCTTGGTCGGGACAGTTCGCGTGATCGAGGGGGACCGGCCTGACCGCCAGATCCTCGTAGCCCTCGGCCTTGCCGTAGGCCGCGTTGCGGTGGTTGCGGATCACGCGGAGCATGTGGCCGGCGTTCTTCGCATAGCCGGGGAAGGCCCCGAGCTCGCCCGCCATCTCGGCCGAGGTGGCGTAGGAGATGCCGGTCATGACCGCCGTCAGCGCGCCGCAGAACGCCCGGCCCTCGTCGCTGTCATAGCCGAGGCCCATGGTCATCAGCAGCCCGCCGATATTGGCGTAGCCGAGACCGAGGGTGCGGAAGTCGTAGCTGCGCTGCGCGATCTCCTTCGAGGGGAACTGCGCCATCGTCACCGAAATTTCCAGCGTCACCGTCCAGAGTCGCGTCGCGTGTACATAAGCTTCAGCGTCGAAGGCATTGTTCTTATGGAATGTCAGCAGGTTCATCGAGGCAAGGTTGCAGGCCGTGTCGTCGAGGAACATGTATTCCGAACAGGGGTTGGAGCCCCGGATCGCGCCGTCCTCCGGGCAGGTATGCCAGGAGTTCACCGTGTCGTGGAACTGGATGCCGGGATCGGCGCAGGCCCAGGCGGCGTGGCCGACCTGTTGCCAGAGATCGCGCGCCTTCACGGTCTTGGCGATCTTGCCGTCGGTGCGGCGCACAAGCTCCCAGTCCGCATCGTCCTTCACGGCCTTGAGGAAGGCGTCGGTCACCCGGACGGAGTTGTTGGAATTCTGCCCCGAGACCGACGCATAGGCTTCACTGTCCCAGTCGGTGTCGTAGGTCGGGAATTCGATACTGTCATAGCCCTGCTTCGCGTAGTCGAGCACGCGCTTGACGTAAGTCTCGGGGATCGCGACCTTTTTGGCCGACTTGATCGCAGCTTTCAGGGCCTCGTTCTTCGCGGGATCCACCGCATCCTCGGTGGAACCGTCCCAGCAGCGGATCGCCGCGAAGATCTCGTTCAACTGGCGTTCGTGCATCTTGGAGCCGGCGACGAGGGCCGCGACCTTCTGCTCCTCGATGACCTTCCAGTTGATGAACTGCTCGATATCGGGGTGATCCATGTCGCAGATCACCATCTTCGCCGCGCGCCGCGTGGTGCCGCCCGACTTGATCGCACCCGCCGCGCGGTCGCCGATCTTCAGGAACCCCATGAGGCCCGAGGACTTTCCGCCGCCCGAAAGCTTCTCGCCCTCGCCGCGCAAGCTGCTGAAATTGGTGCCCGTGCCCGAGCCGTATTTGAACAGTCGCGCCTCGCGCACCCAGAGATCCATGATGCCGCCGTCGCCGACAAGGTCGTCCTTGACCGACTGGATGAAGCAGGCATGGGGCTGGGGATGTTCATAGGCGCTGGCGGATTTGGTCAGCTCGCCGGTCTTGTGATCGACATAGTAGTGGCCCTGCCCCGGCCCGTCGATGCCATAGGCCCAGTGGAGGCCGGTGTTGAACCATTGCGGGCTGTTGGGCGCTGCCATCTGCTCGGCCAGCATGAAACGCATCTCGTCATAGTAGGCCTGCGCGTCGGCTTCGGTGGTGAAGTAGCCGCCCTTCCAGCCCCAATAGGCCCAGGCGCCGGCGAGGCGGTCGAAGACCTGCTTGCCGGAGGTCTCGCCGACGAAGCGTTCGTCCTCGGGCAACTCGGCCAGCGCCTTCTCGTCCGGCACCGAGCGCCAGAGGAACTCGGGCATGCCCTTTTCGCGGACCTTCTTCAGCCGCGCCGGCACGCCGGCCTTGCGAAAATATTTCTGCGCGAGCACGTCGGAGGCCACCTGGCTCCAGTCCGCGGGCACTTCGACGCTGTCGTTGCGGAAGACGATCTTGCCGTCGGGATTGCGGATCTCCGATACGGTGGTGGTGAATTCGATCTCGGAATAGGCGTCGCGCCCGGCCTTGGTGAATTTGCGTTCGATCTTCATGTCTGCCCCATCTTTCGTTTCTCTCGGCCCGCGGCGCACTCTTTATTCGGAGCGTCTTGCCGCGCGACGCCTTCGGGGCGGTTGAGGGACAAGCCATCGTTCGCAGCGGATGCGCCCGCTGCGTCCTGGTCATCTGCGAATGTGACCGATGTTCGTGTTCTACTGTCCCCGTCGTGCCTACCACTAAATCTTGTGGCTTCTCCGTCAGCCCATACAAACTGACGTATCTCCCCCGGTCGGGTCAACAAGTTTTTCACGAATCCGGGAGGAGATTTCGGTTGACCTGCCGGATGCGGCGGGACGGGGTGATTCACCCGGCGACGGGGCCGCGGAGGGGCGGCGGGAAATCCTCTTGCGGCAAGGGGATTTGGCCTGCGCGGCTGACGGCCCGGGTGAAGCGGGGCACCGCCCCCCCTGAGCCAGACACGGCCAGACACGGCCGGGCCGGCGGGCCATGATCGCAGAATGCGGAAGACTGGTCGGGGCGAGAAGATTCGAACTTCCGACCTACGGTACCCAAAACCGTCGCGCTACCAGGCTGCGCTACGCCCCGACGCCCCGTCTCTAGCGAGTCGGGGGCGGGAGGGGAAGGCCTAAGGTTGGTCGCAGGACCAGAGCGCCGCCGCCGGATCGACGGCGGGATGGCGCAACTCCGCCCCCTCGCCGAGGCCCAGCCGCGCGGCGAGCCCGCCCTGGATTTCCAGCACCATCAGCGTGCCCTCGGGCCCGGGAATCGGCGTGAGGTCGCCCGGCACGGCATTGGCATGGACGCCGTTCACCCGGCCGTCCGGGCCGATGAAGACCATGTCGAGCGGAACGAGCGTGTTCTTCATCCAGAACGAGACCGGCTGCGGGCGTTCGTAGATGAAGAGCATCCCGGCGCTCGCGGGCAGCGTCTTGCGGAACATCAGGCCCCGCGCGCGTTCGTCCGCGTCGTCGGCGATCTCGACGGCGAATCGCGCCCGGCCGCCGTCCCAGCGGAACTCGGCCACCGTGTCGGTGCAGGCCGCGACCGCCGGCCCGGCGAGAAGGATCGCGGCAAGCGCCGCGCGCAGGATCATTTCTTCTCCCTGACCGCCGCTTCCCACGAGGCGACCTGCGCCGCCATGCGGCCGCGCTTGCCCTCGATCACCCTGAGGCAGACCGCCTCGCCCGGTTGCAGGTCGGCAAAGCCCGAGCGCCTGAGAACCTCGATATGGATGAACACGTCCTCGGGGCGGCCATAGACATTGGCGAAGCCGAATCCCTTGGTCTTGTCGAACCATTTCACCCGGGCCGGCTCCAGCGGCAGCGCGGCGATCTCGGCCGCGTCGCTGTCGCCGAGATCCTCGATCGGGATCGCGTCTTCGGTTTCTGGCGGCAGGATCTCGAGCACCTCGACGGCCTGGGCGCCACGCAACGTCTGCTGGACGAGCACGGTGATTCGCGCATGGTCGGCGACGGAGCTCTGGCCGAAATTCCGCAGGACATTGGCGTGCAAGAGAATATCGCCGCCGCTTTCGTCCGAGACGATGAAGCCGAATCCCTTCGCAGGATCGAACCATTTCACGCGGCCCACGACCTCGTGCTGGCTCTGTTGTTCTTGAGTCATAACCCGTCGTTTCCCATCCCCGCCCCCATGCCGGCCCGGCCGAAGAGGAAGCGGATTGAATCTCACTGCAGGCACCGAATGAAACTGATCACCAACAAGCGCGACGGTTAAGGGTTCAGTCGCGCAATCTCCCATCTGTCCGCCAGCGTTGCACGACGCCATTGGAAACGGTCATGAAGTCGGAATGGCCCATCGGCCCAGAACTCGATCTCCAGCGGTTTGAGCCGTATGCCCCCCCAGAAGGGCGGTCGCTCCGGCGCCAATCCATGCGCCGCGGTCACTCGTGCCACCTCAGCCATCAGCCTGCCCCGCGAGGCAAGCGGTTCGGACTGCCGCGACGCCCAGGCGCCGAGCCGGCTTTGCAAGGACCGCGAGGCGAAATACGCATCCGCCTTCGGCCCTTCCTCTCGACTGGTCATCCCCCTGACCCGGATCTGCCTGCGCAGCGACTTCCAGTGCATCACGAAAGCCGCCTTGCCGGCACCCGCGATTTCGCGCCCCTTTGCCGAACCGTAGTTTGTGTAGAAGAGAAACGCGTCGGCCTCAATCTCTTTCAGAAGCACCATGCGCGCATTCGGCAGCCCGTCGGCGTCGACGGTGGCGAGAGCGATGGCGTTCGGGTCGTTCGGCTCGGAGGTTTCGGCCGCAGCCAGCCAGGACCGGGCGATGACGAACGGATCGTCTCCCGCGAATACGCCGCTTCGGTCTGCCATTGCCGGCCCTTTCAGGCTGTTTCACGCTCTGATTGCACACCGCCGAAGGACTTCGCCAAAGGGTGTCCCCCCGCCCTTGAAGCAGGTTGGAACTTAGCCTAATGCTTCGTCACTCGTTAAGAAAGTGGCGCGGGGGACAAATGGCAACCAAATTGCTGGCCGGCAAGCGCGGCCTGATCATGGGGCTTGCGAACGACAAGTCGATAGCCTGGGGGATTGCCAAGGCCTGTGCCGAGCACGGCGCCGAGATGGCCTTCTCCTATCAGGGCGAGGCGTTGAAGAAACGGGTCGAGCCGCTGGCGGCGCAGGTGGGCGTCACCGAGCTTGTCGAATGCGATGTCTCGGATGCCGGATCGCTCGACGCGCTCTTCGCGCATCTGGAGGCGATCTGGGGCAAGCTCGACTTCGTCGTCCATGCGATCGGCTTTTCCGACAAGAACGAACTGCGCGGCCGCTACGTCGACACCGGGTCCGAGAATTTCCGCATGACGATGGATATCTCGGTCTATTCCTTCACCGCCGTCAGCCGGCGCGCGGCGGCGATGATGCCCGATGGCGGCTCGCTCCTGACGCTGACCTATTACGGGGCCGAGCGGGTGATGCCGCATTACAACGTGATGGGCGTGGCCAAGGCCGCGCTGGAGGCGTCCGTGCGCTACATCGCCGAAGACCTCGGCAAGGACGGCATCCGCTGCAACGCGATCTCGGCGGGGCCGATCAGGACGCTGGCGGCCTCCGGCATCGGCGATTTCCGCTATATCCTGAAATGGAACGAATTGAACTCGCCCCTGCGCCGCAACGTGCATCAGGACGAGGTCGGCAAATCCGCGCTCTACCTCCTCTCCGATCTCGGCTCGGGAGTGACGGGCGAGGTCCACCATGTCGATTGCGGTTACCATATCGTCGGCATGAAGGCGGTCGACGCGCCCGATATCGACGCCGTTACCGGGAGGAACGGCAAGGAGGGCGGGCAATGAGCGACTGGCTGCCGCACGAGAAGGGCTTCCACGTCTCGTGGGACCAGATCCATCGCGACGCCCGGGCGCTCGCCTGGCGGCTCGACGGCAAGGGGCCCGATGGCGGGGCCTGGCGGGCGGTCGTGGCGATCACGCGGGGCGGCATGGCGCCGGCGATGATCGTCAGCCGCGAGCTCGACATCCGCGTCGTCGACACGATCTCGGTCAAGTCCTACAACCATCAGGACCAGACCCAGCCCCGGGTGATCAAGGAGCCGCAGGCCGACATCATGGGGACCGACGGTGAAGGCGTGCTCGTGGTCGATGACCTCGTCGATACCGGCAAGACGCTGGAACTCGTGCGCAGGCTTTATCCCAAGGCGCATTTCGCCACGGTCTATGCCAAGCCCGAGGGCCGGGCCATGGTCGACACCTATATCACCGAGGTCAGCCAGGACACCTGGATCTTCTTTCCCTGGGACATGGCGCTGCAATATGTGGAACCCTATCGCGGCCATGAGTGACCGCGCGCGCGTGGCCGGGGTCGGATGCCTCCGGCGGGGATATTTTCGCCAAGTGGAAACCCGGTGGATCAGGGACGATTGCCGATGAGCCTGCCTCTCAACCCCGACATGGCAGCCACTTTCCCGCCCCCGGTGATGGAGGCGCGGCGCTGGCTTGAGGGGGTGGTGTTCCCGCCCGACCGGCCGCTGATCAACGTCAGCCAGGCCGCGCCGATGGACCCGCCGCCGCTCGGTCTCAGGCAGGCGCTGGCCGAGGCGGCGCTGAACGATCCGGCGGCGCATCTCTACGGGCCGGTGCTCGGCCTGCCCGCCTTGCGCGCCGAACTGGCCGCGCAATGGTCGGCCGCCTATGGCGGCGAGATCGCGGCGGGCGAGGTGGCGATCACGCAGGGCTGCAACCAGGCCTTCTGCGCGGTGATGGCCACGCTGGCGCGGGCGGGGGATGAAGTAATCCTGCCAACGCCTTGGTATTTCAACCATAAAATGTGGCTCGACATGCAAGGCGTGGGTGCCGTTCCGCTGCCGGCCGGGCCGGACCTGATCCCCGATGTCGCGGCGGCGGAGCGGCTGATCACCGCGCGCACCCGCGCCATCGTCCTCGTCACGCCGAACAATCCCGGCGGCGTCGAATACCCGGCCGAGGTGCTCCGCGCCTTCTTCGAGTTCGCCAAGGCGAAGGGCATCGCGCTCATCGTCGACGAGACCTATCGCGATTTCGACGCGCGGCGCGGCGCGGCGCATGATCTCTTCGCCGATCCCGGCTGGCGCGGCACGCTGGTTCATCTCTATTCCTTCTCCAAGGCCTACCGGCTCACCGGCCACCGCGTCGGCGCCATCGTCGCCGAGGCCCCGCGCCTCGCCGAGGTGGAGAAATTCCTCGATACCGTCGCGATCTGCCCCTCGCAGCTCGGCCAGATCGGCGCGCTCTGGGGGATGCGCAACCTCGGCCAGTGGGTGGCGGGCGAGCGCGCCGGGACGCTGGCCCGCCGCGCCGCGCTTGAAGCGGGGTTCGCGCGGCTCAAAGGCTGGGAGCTTCTCGGCTGCGGCGCCTTCTTCGCCTATGTGCGCCACCCCTATCCCCTCGCCTCGCCCGATCTGGCCAGGCAATTGGTTCGCGAGGCGGGCGTCCTCCTCCTGCCCGGCACCATGTTCCGGCCGGCGGGCGATCCGGCCGGGGCGCGGGAACTGCGCATCGCCTTCGCCAATATCGACGCCGCGGGGATCGGCGCGCTGATCGACCGGCTCGCCGCGTTCGGGGCCTGACAGGGGCACCCGACGGGCGGCCTTGCCCCGCCCCGTCGGCTGGCCTAAACACTTTCGCAAAGATCCGTTCGGGGGGAAGGAAACGCCATGTCGAGCCCGCTGCGCAGCAAGAAGCGCGGAAACACCATCGTCTGGATCCTGATGGCGATGCTGATCCTCGGCCTCGGCGGCTTCGGGGCGCGCAATTTCGGCGGTTCGGCCACCTCGCTCGGCACGGTCGGCGAGCGCGAGATCGACCTGCGCGACTATGCCCGCGCGCTCCAGCGCGAGATCTCCGCCGTCTCGGCCCAGATCGGCCAGCCCCTGAGCTTCGCCCAGGCCCAGGCGCTCGGCATCGACCGGACGGTGCAGGCGCGGGTTCTCGCCTCGGCCGCGCTCGACAACGAGGCGGACCGGATCGGCATTTCGGTCGGCGACGGCGAGGTGCGCAAGCAGTTGCTGGCGGTCCCGGCCTTCCAGGGCCTCGACGGCAAGTTCGATCGCGATACCTATACGCTGACCTTGCGGCAGGAGGGGCTGAGCGAGACCGAATTCGAGGCGAAGCTGCGCGACGAGGCCGCCCGCACCGTGTTGCAGGGCGCGATTCTCGGCGGCACCGCGGCGCCCGAGACCTATGTCGCCCGCATCGCCGCCTGGGCGACGGAGACCCGCGACTTCACCGTCGCGGAGCTGATCGCCTCGGACCTGCCCGAGCCGGTGCCGGCCCCGGACGAGGCCGCGATCAAGGCCTATTACGACGCCCATGCCGACGACTTCACCCGGCCCGAGACGCGGCGCATCAGCTATGTCTGGCTGTCGCCCGACATGCTGGCGGAGGAGGTGCAGCTTGACGAGGCGACGCTTCAGGCCGCCTATGCCGAGCGGATCGCCGAATTCGTGACGCCCGAGCGGCGGCTGGTCGAGCGCCTCGTCTATCCCGATGCCGCCGCCGCCGAGGCCGCGAAGGCCCGGTTCGATGCCGGCGAGGCGACGTTCGAGGATCTCGCTGCGGAGCGCGGGCTGACGCTGACCGATATCGACCTCGGCGAGATGTCGAAGGACGCTCTCGGCGCCGCCGGAGATGCGGTCTTCGCGCTGCAGGAGCCGGGCGTCGTCGGGCCGATCGCCTCCGATCTCGGGCCGGCGCTTTATGCGATGAACGGCATTCTGGAGGCGCAGGAAATCAGTTTCGAGCAAGCGCGCGACGATCTGTCGGCCGAGGCCGCGACCGACAAGGCCCGCCGGCTCGTCGCCGAGAAGAGCGACGGGATCGAGGATTTGCTGGCCAGCGGGGCGACGCTGGAAGAGGTGGCCGCCGAGACCGGGATGGAGCTTGGCGAGATCGCGTTCAGCGCCGAAACCGAGGACGGCATCGCCGCCTACACCGCCTTCCGCGACGCCGCAAAGGCCGTGAAGGCCGAGGATTTCCCGGTGCTGGCCTCGCTTGATGATGGCGGCGTCTTCGCGCTTCGGCTCGACGGGATCGACCCCCCGGCCCTGCGCCCGCTCGACGAGGTGCGCGACCAGGCCGCCGAGGGTTGGCGGGTGGCGGAGACCCATGCCCGCCTTCTGAAACTGGCCGAAGAGATCCAGGCGAGCCTTGCCGGCGGCGGGACGCTGGAGGGCGCGGGCCTCGTGACCACCCGCTATGACGGGTTCGCGCGCGGCGGCTTCATCGCCGACGCGCCGGCCGGCTTGGCCGACAAGGCCTTCGCGCTGCCCGAGGGCGGTTCCGCCGTGGTGGAAAGCGACGGCCGGGTGCATCTCGTGGCGCTGAATGCCATCCACGCGGCCGATCCGGCGGGCGACGAGGTGGTGCAGACCCGCGAGGCGATCGAGGCGCAGCTTGGCCAGTCGCTGGCGCAGGACATGTTCCAGCTCTTCACCCAGTCGATCGAGGCCGAGGCGGGGATCCGCCTCGATGCCGCCGCGCTCAACGCCGTCCATGCGCAGATGAACTGAGGACACCGTGGCACTGATCCCCTCCTTCGAGGATTTCGAGGCCGGCTGGGCGCGGGGCGAGAACCAGCTCGTCTATGCAAGGCTCGCCGCCGATCTCGACACGCCGGTCTCGCTGATGCTGAAGCTCGCCGACGCGCAGGCGATGAGCTTCATGCTGGAATCGGTGACCGGCGGCGAGGTGCGGGGGCGCTATTCGGTCGTCGGCCTCAAGCCTGACGTGATCTGGGACTGCCGGGAAACGGAGAGCCGGATCAACCGGCAGGCGCGTTACGACGCGGAGGCTTTCGAGCCGCTTGAAGGCCATCCGCTGGAAACGCTCCGCGCGCTGATCGCCGAAAGCCGGATCGAGATGCCGGAGGGGATGCCCGCCATCGCCGCCGGGCTCTTCGGCTATCTCGGCTACGACATGATCCGTCTGGTGGAGCATCTGCCGAACGTGAAACCCGACCCGATCGGGGTGCCGGACGCGGTGCTGATACGGCCGACCATCGTCGCGGTCCTCGACGGGGTGAAGGGTGAGGTGACGGTCTGTTCGCCGGCCTGGACCGGATCGGGGCTTTCGCCGCGCGCGGCTTACGCGCAGGCGGCCGAACGGGTGATGGACGCGGTGCGCGACCTCGACCGCGCGCCGGCGGGCGAGACGCGCTCGCTCGGCACCTTGGCGCATCTGGGCGAGCTCAGGTCCAACTTCACGCCCGAGGCCTACAAGGCGGCGGTCGAGACGGCCAAGGACTACATCCGCGCGGGCGACATCTTTCAGGTCGTGCCCTCGCAGCGCTGGACGGCGGAGTTCACCCTGCCGCCTTTCGCGCTCTACCGCAGCCTGCGCCGCACCAACCCCTCGCCCTTCCTGACCTTCTTCAACTTCGGCAGCTTCCATATCGTCGGCGCCAGCCCCGAGATCCTGGTGCGGCTCAGGGGCGGCGAGGTCACCGTGCGGCCCATCGCCGGCACCCGCCCGCGCGGGGCGACGCCAGAGGAGGACCGCGCGCACGAGGCCGACCTCCTGGCCGACCAGAAGGAGCTGGCGGAGCATCTGATGCTCCTCGACCTCGGCCGCAACGATGTCGGCCGGGTGGCGAAGATCGGCACGGTGCATCCGACGGAGAAGTTCATCATCGAGCGTTACTCCCATGTGATGCACATCGTCTCGAACGTCGTGGGCGAGATCCGTGACGACGAGGATGCGCTTTCGGCGCTGCTCGCCGGGCTTCCCGCCGGCACCGTGTCCGGCGCGCCGAAGGTGCGGGCGATGGAGATCATCGACGAGCTGGAGCCGGAAAAGCGCGGCATCTATGGCGGCGGCGTCGGCTATTTCGCGGCGAACGGCGAGATGGACATGTGCATCGCTTTGCGCACCGCCGTGGTGAAGGACGGCAAGCTCTACATCCAGGCCGGTGGCGGCGTCGTCTATGACAGCGACCCCGAGGCCGAGTTCCAGGAAACCGTCAACAAGTCGAAGGCGCTGAAGGCGGCGGCCGAGGATGCCGGTCTCTTCGTCCAGCGCGGCAATTCCTGAACCGCCGCGCCAGCCGCCTTTCTCAGTCGCCGAGCATCGCCGCCGAGACCGGCCCGACCGCCGTGCCCTTGGCCCCGGCCGCGATCCAGTCCCGGAGCGCCCCGACGGTTTCGGCCGCCGAGGTGCCGGCGACCACGACCTCGCCCTGACGCGCGGCCTCGAAGGCCGCGCGGTCGAGATAGCGGGCGATGGTCGCGGCACTTTCGCCGCCGGCATCCATGTCGCGGTAGACATCGGCATGGGGCAACCCCGCCCCCGCCGCTGCCTGCCGCGCCGGATTGAGGCCCCGCGCATAGCTCACGAGCCCCCGCCCCTCGGTGGCCAGCAGCGCCACCAGATGCTGCGCGACCCGCCGGTCGGTCTGGAACGACGCGCCCGGCGCGCCCATGAGGGCCACGGCTTCGGGCAGCACCTGGACGTAGCTCTGGTAGCTGACCTCCAGATCGCTCGCCGTGGCGCCTTCGGGCAGGGCCGAAGCGAGGATCGCCACCTCGTGTCCGGCAAGCCGGTAGACGGCGGCGCGGGCGGCGGCATCGGGACGTTCGGGGTCGATGGCGATGGTCACGGGCCAGCCGAGGGCCGCCAGCGCATCGGGCCCGACGCCGCCGTTTTCCTCGCCGATATCGGCGAGGACGATGGCGAGGAGCGGAAGGTTTTCGGGATTGTCGAAGCGGGCGCCGAAGCGCGCGACGGCGGTCTCGGTCGCCGGCAGGCCGGGCGTATCGAACACGATCTCGGGCGCGGGGGCCGGCGCGAAGGGCTGACTTTCGGACCCTGGCACGTCGGCGGCCGGCGCGTCGGACCCGATCGTGGGAAGGCGGTTGACCTTCACGCCCGGCACCGACTGGCTGAAGCCCGGCTGCGGCGCGTTCGCCGCACCGATGGGCGCGCGCGGAGCGATGTCGATGATCACCGGCCCGTCGTCTTCGGCCGGAAGATCCTCGGACGGCAGATCCTCGGACGGTTCCATGTCAGCCGGTTCGGCGGCGGGCTCG
>WOYI010223533.1_pt1 | contig 12644 bp, 14 predicted proteins | sample 6423411 | NCBI WGS metagenome assembly WOYI01 (sample SAMN13441803, study PRJNA592873) | oil field metagenome | biome: oil field; feature: oil-well bore; material: oil-contaminated soil; isolation source: oil-contaminated soil from oil-well borehole | place: Germany: Wietze | collected 2016-10-18 ... | reverse complement strand
GGCAAAAGTTGCAAACAGCACCGGCAGCCATATAGAAAACCCCGCAAAACCATGCGTCGGACATCACCCTAAATTTAAAAAAATCTTCCTATCCTTTTTATATCCGTATTATTTTCTTATTTTTGCACGTATAAATTATTTTAATATGGATTCAAAACTAACTTTAAAATTAGATACACGCGTAATAAATAAAGCCAAGAAATATGCTTCAAGCAAGAAAGTAAGTCTATCGAGATTGATTGAAAATTATCTTGATACAATTACTTCCCAAGAGATTGACGATTTCGAAATTTCGCCGTTTGTAAGAAGTATCTCCACGGGAAAAAGTATTCCGGCGGATATTGATTACAAAACAGATTATACCGAATATATAGAGAAGAAATACCAGTAACATGCAAAAAATATTATTGGACACGAATATAATCATCGATTTCCTGGGAGAGCGAAAAGGTTTTTACGACCCTGCCGCAAAGATTATAACGTTAGCCGACAAAAAGAAAATTAAAATTTATGTCTCTGCGGTTTCAATGGCAACCGCCTATTACGTTTTAGCAAAATACGAAAACAAAAAAGCAGCTTTGGAGAAAGTCAGAAAATTTAAGGTCCTGTGCGAAATCTCTTCCACAAACAACGAAGTGTTCGAAAAAGCGCTCAATGCTCCATTTGATGATTTTGAAGATGCATTACAATATTTTAGTGCTATTGAAGACAATTGCGACCTGATTGTCACCCGAAACGAAAAAGATTTTAAAACCGCATTGATCCCGGTAATGAATCCCGAAAATTATCTACAGACATTGAAGCAGCAGTGAGTTGACCATATTTTCAGAACGTCTTCAATTCCACACGCTCCCCATCAAATACAGCATAGGAGAAAAAGGTGATCCAGTCGCCCAGCATGATTACGCGGCACTGTTCTGCTATGGGAAGATCAAGCAGGATATGGCGATGTCCGAAGACAAAATAATTGATATCGGGTAGTGCAGACAGCTTTTTCTTTGCAAAACGGATCAGGTATTCGCGATCTTCACCCAGATAAGGTTGCATACCACCGTTTTCACGGCTGCTGTTGGACCAGGCGTGGGCCAGCGGGATGGTCCACCGTGGATGGACGGCTGAGAAGCAACGGCGCAGAAAGCGGCTGTGGAAGATCCTGCGCAGCAGGTGAAAGGAGCGGGAGTCATCGCCCAGGCCGTCGCCATGGGCCAGAAAAAAGCGTTTCCCGCCGATATCGGTGAGCAACGGTTCAAAGTGGAGGATCAGTCCGCACTCCACCGAGAGGTAGTCGGTGAGCCAGATGTCATGGTTGCCGATGAAAAAGTGAATCTCCACACCTGCGTCGGTCAGCTCGGATAGCTTGCCCAGTAGGCGGGTGAACCCTTTCGGTACCACATAGCGGTATTCATACCAGTAATCGAAGATATCACCCAGCAGGTAGATCGCCTGTGCGTCGTGACGCACACGCTCCAGCCAGCGACAGAGGCGTCGTTCTCTCTCCCGGCTGTCAGGGTGGAACCGTGATCCCAGATGGGCATCTGATAGGAAATAGACCTTGTTATTCACCTGAATATGTTTACCCTATCCTCATCCTTACATCATCCCAAGCTCCAGCATTGCTTCCTCATTCATCATAGAGCGGTCCCATGGCGGATCGAATGTAAGGTTGATGTCAACATTGTTCACCTCCTCAATCGACTCCACTTTCATCTGCACATCCATCAGGATGAAATCGGATGCAGGGCAACTGGGTGAGGTGAAAGTCATCTCGATGGTGACGTTGTTGTGATCATCAATATCCACATCGTAGATCATGCCCAGATCATATATGTTAACCGGGATCTCCGGGTCGTAAACCGTACGGAGCATCGTCACAATTTTATCTTGTATAGCTTGCAATTCTTCGTTCATATGCTTTCTCTTTTTTCTTTTAAACCGTTTTACCGGTATATTTGTTTGGCTCTCTCAGATGATTCCCTCATCGGCAAAGCTGTAATAGCTGTCACCACAAACAATGATGTGGTCGAGCAACGTAATATCCATCCACTGGGCTGCCTCTTTCAGCTTCCTGGTGATCTGCGTATCCTGGGGACTGGCAGTGCAGTTCCCCGAAGGGTGATTGTGACCAAGCAGGATGCCGGAGGCATAGTGTCCCAACGCCTCGCGGAGAATCAGGCGGATGTCAACCACTGTACCGGAGATGCCGCCGCGGCTCACCTGGAGAGTGCTCAGCACCTTGTTGGAGCGGTCGGTGAGCAGTGCCCAGGTCTCCTCGTGGTTCAGGTCGCATAGAATTGGATAGAAGTGCTCATAAGCGTCGTGCGAGGAGGTGATCTTCTTCTTTTCGCCGGCATCCGCCGACCTGCGCCTGCGACCCAGCTCCAGGGCAGCAATCACCGCGACCGCCTTCGCCTCGCCAATGCCACGATACCGTTGTATCAGGTCGGTGACCCCCATCCGTCCGAGTCTGTTCAGGTCATTGCCCGCATCCATCAGAATCCGCTTGCTCAGCTCCACGGCACTCTCCCTGTCATTGCCCGAGCCAATCAAGATGGCGATCAGCTCCGAGTCGGATAACGCGCCAACACCCTTGAGCAGCAGTTTCTCCCGCGGCCGGTCTGCCTCTGCCCACTGCTTGATACTTAACTTGTTCATGACAGATCCATTGAGAAGTGAGACAGGACAAAAATACAAAGAAAAAAAAGGCAGACCTACAAATCAGGCCAAAAAATTGCATCCTGCAGAACTTCAGTCAATTACATTCTTTCTCCCAGGAAAGAGGATCGACAGGATCAGGTAACAGAGGGCTGCCACGGTGATGCCGAAGATGTTGGGATCAAGCCCGAAGGGCAGCTTCACCGAAAGAAGAGTAAGGGTCAGCGTGGTGGCACCGCCACTGATCATGGACCAGAAAGCGGCAGTGGCACTGCCCCGTTTGGTGAAGAATGCACCCAACACCGGCACAAATAGTCCACTCACCATGAATGCATAGGAGTGAAGCATCAGCTCCAGCACATTCTCCATCCGTAGTGCAATGAGCAATCCCAGCAGGCCGATCGCCAGGGTGATCAACTGTGATTGTATCAGCCTGCCTCGCTTGCTTTTTGGTAATGGTTTGATTTTCTTCAGGATATCACTTTCGATGTTACCCGATGCCGCCATGATGCAACTGTCCGCGGTGGACATCACTGCCGAGAAGTAAGCGGCCATCATCAATCCCATCAGTCCCACCGGCAGGATGGCACGCAGCAGCAGTGGCAGCCCCATCTCGGCATCAATCATCTCACCGGAAGGGAAGCCCATGGATGCGAACAGGTCTTGCTCGAACGCCACCCGGGCAAACAGGCCCAGAATCACCCCCATGAATGCCATCACAGGCCACTCGAAAGCACCTGCAATGTACCACGCTTTCTGTGCCTCCTTCGGTGAACGAGAGGCATAGATGCGCTGGTAGAGCGTCATCCCGACGAACCAGATGGGGATGATGGTCACTGCCCAGTTCAGAATGGTGGACCATCCAATGTTGTTTAATTTCAGGAATTCAGCCGGCAAGGTAGCCCGGATCGCCTCCATCCCACCGATGGTTTGGTAGCCCAGCGGGATCCCAATCAGGATCAGTCCCGCCAGCAGGATGATCCACTGCACCACGTCGGTATAGATCACTGCCTTGAGTCCCCCCATGGCGGTGTAAGTAACAGCGATCACTCCCATGAAGATGAGCGCCGTGTTCATGTTAAGCCCTTCGAATGTTGCAGATGCCAGCTTCGCTCCGGCCAGCAGCTGCGAGCTGGTGAAGCCGATGTACCCGATGGCGGAGATGATGCCAGCCAGCAACGCCACGCGGGGACTGTAGAAGAACTCGAACAGCTGGGGGAACGTGTAGAGCTTGAGCCTTTTTGATAGCTTGCTTGCTTTCGGTATCAGGAAGACAGCACTCAGCCAGGCACCGATCAGTCCCGTGAAGAGCATCCAGGATCCGGAGAGCCCCATCAGGAAGCCCAGCCCTCCCAAACCGATGGAGAAGCCGCCCCCCACGTCGGTGGCCACCACCGAGAGGCCGATAACCGGACTACTCATCGAACGTCCTCCCACGTAATAGTCATCGGCATTCTTGTTCTTTCTCAGAAAATAGATACCGATGCCCAGCACAACGAGCATGTAAACGATAAAAATCAGAATGTCAATAATATGCATAACGGTTTATTGGGCTACAGTGAGAACAATGAGGAATACAGAGGCAGCTGGATGACTGTTACTCTCTCACCCGTTCCACGTAAGATCCGTCGCGGGTATCGATCTTCACCTTTTCACCGATATTGATGAAAAGAGGTACTCGTACCTCGGCACCGGTCTCCACGGTGGCCGGCTTCAGGGTGTTGGTAGCAGTATCTCCCTTGATGCCCGGCTCGGTATAGGTCACCTCCAGCACCACGTGCGGAGGCATCTCGGCGGTGAGTATGGTACCGGTCTCGGCATGTATCTGCACCTCTACCACATCGCCCTCTTTTAAAAAACGCACTCCTTCAATCTGTTCCTCCGGTATAGGGATCTGCTCGTATGTTTCGGTGTTCATAAAGTTGTAACCCATATCGTCGCGATAGAGATACTGGAAAGGACGGCGCTCAATACGCACCTCATCCACCTTGACACCCGAGTTGAAGGTCTTTTCGAGGATACGGCCGGTGGTCACGTTCTTCAGCTTGGTACGGACGAATGCCCCCCCCTTGCCCGGTTTCACGTGAAGAAACTCTACGATGAAGTAATACTGACCATCGAGGTCGATGCACATGCCGTTTCTGAAATCAGCGGTTGTTGCCATAAGTAATTAGTTGTTCTGGTTTAGAGAGCGCAAAAGTAACTAAATCATCTGTATCCTGCAAATTATATCACATGCATGCCATCCAGTACCATCTTCCCGATAAAGAGCACGAAGATGACCCACATGGTTACCGAGATATGCTTCGCTTGACCGCTGAACGCTTTCAGGATCACAAAAGAGAGCATTCCGAAGACGATACCCTGGGCGATGCTGAAAGCAAACGGCATCATCACGATGGTAAGAAATGCGGGGATCGCTTCGGTCATATCGTCGAAGTTGATCTTCACCACGGAGGTGATCATGAAGAGACCAACCAGGATCAGTGCAGGTGCGGTGGCTGCGGCAGGCACCATCAGAAAAAGTGGAGCCAGAAAGAGCGCCAACAGAAACATCACCGCGGTAGAGAGGGCGGTCAGGCCGGTACGGCCGCCGACAGCCACACCCGAGGCACTTTCCACATAAGAGGTGACGGTGCTGGTTCCCAGCATAGCGCCGAAGGTGGTACCCAGCGCATCGGCAAAGAGTGCTTTCTTTATCTGGGGAAAGCTGCCGCTCTCATCAGTGATCCCGATCTTGGAAGCTACACCCAGCAGGGTACCGATGGTGTCAAACAGGTTCACGAAGAGAAACGTGAAGACCACGATCAGCATGTCGAGGGTGAAAATGTTGTGCCACTCGAACTTCATGAAGATGGGAGAGATGTCGGGCGGCAATGCCACGATGCCGTTCTGCGGCATCTCCACCAGTCCCATCGCCAGGGCAAAAAGGGTAGCTGCTACGATCCCGATCAGGAAAGCACCATGCACCCGCTTGTAGTAAAGCACGCCGGTCACAAAGAGACCCAGGAAGGCTACCCATACATGCGGGTTGGCCATCTCTCCCAGGGTGAGCATGGTGTTCTCATCCCTGACGATGATGCCCCCATTCTGCAGCCCGAGGAAAGTGATGAAGAGCCCAATCCCCACGGGGATGGCATTCTTGATGGTGGCCGGGATGCTCTTCACGATCATCTCACGCACGTTGAAGAAAGTGAGCAGCACGAAGATGATCCCTTCAATGAAAACCGCCGTCAGGGCCATCTGCCAGGAGTAACCCAGGCCAAGCACCACCGAGAAAGCGAAGAAAGAGTTGAGACCCATACCAGGGGCTTGTGCCACCGGCAGGTTGGGAATGAACGCCATGAAGAGCGTACCCAGCACACTGGCCAGCGCTGTGGCTGTGAAGAGGGCTGACTTGTCCATGCCCGAAGCACTCAGGACGTTGGGGTTTACCACCAGGATGTAGGACATGGTGAGGAAAGTGATGATCCCCGCCACGATCTCGGTACGTACCGTTGTCTGATGATCTTTTAATTTAAATAACTTTTCCAGCATGATAATGGGTGATTAGGTGTTAGAAATTCCATTTGGTGGCCAGCGTGGGGATGGTGTAGAACTTGCTTTCGGTGAATTTGTTCACGAAATTGTAACTCAGCTCTACCTCGGTACCCAGCGCGAAGTTGGGAGTAAAGTTATACCAGAACTGTGGTTCGCTCAGGAAAACAACATTTTTCCCGTTGGCACCACTTCCCCCGGTGTAAGACTTGTCCTCAGTCCAGAGATCCATAAACCCGCCCAGTGAGAACTTACCTCCGCCGAGGGTAGCATTCCAGGTGACGGTCCACTGTGCATCATTGCTCACATCCTCAAAAGCATTCAGCTTATAAGCCACATAGGTGCTCATGAAGAAGTTGCCCAGCTGGAAAGGATAGCCAACGCCGGCAAGATAGGAGGAGGGGATGGAGAACCCAAAACCTGTCCCCTTTACCAGTCCCAGTCCCCCGTTGTACTCCAGATGCGGCATCAACGGGAAATCTCCGATTTTAAACTCCCTGGCAATCTCGCCATATACGAGTCCGATATTTGTCTTGTCGTAGTTCAGGTCTATGTCAACAAACATGAAAGTGCTCCCCCACTGGTCAGGTTTGAACATCTCGAAAGTACCGGTCAGATAGTTGGAGGAAGAGACCTCATCACCATAAAGCGAACTGCGGGAATCAAAGTGCAACTGTAGGTTCTGCGCCTGAAGTGCTGCTGTGGAACAAATCATTGCAAGAGAAAATAGGCTTTTTCGTAACATATTGAATTAATTTTAACATGAAAGGGTCGAAAGAAACGACAAAAGTATTAAAATTATGCAAACCCCAAGGACAACTGAACTACTTTTTTGCTCATTGCCGTTACAAAATGTTGAGATTACGGGGTAAATTTGTAATTTTGTCTCCTTGAAAAATCATCATTTCAAATGAACGAAGAAAAGTCGAAAACGCTGACAATCTACAACACCCTGAGCAGAACGAAAGAACCGTTTGAACCACTGCATCCGCCACGGGTGGGCATGTACGTCTGCGGACCAACGGTCTATAGCGACATCCACCTGGGCAACTGCCGGACCTTCATCTCCTTCGACCTGATCTACCGCTACCTGCTGCACCTGGGCTATCAGGTGCGCTACGTGCGCAACATCACCGATGCGGGGCACCTCGAGGGCGACCGCGATGAGGGGGAGGACAAGTTCGCCAGGAAGGCGAAGCTGGAACAGATGGAACCGATGGAGATTGTACAGAAATACACCCTTGGCTTCCATGAGGTCCTGAAACAGTTCAACACGCTGCCACCCAGCATTGAACCTACTGCTACGGGACATATCCTGGAGCAGATTGAGATGATCAAGGAGATTCTTGCTGCCGGCTATGCCTACGAGGTGAACGGCTCGGTTTACTTCGATGTGGAGAGATATAGCCGGGAGCATGACTACGGCACGCTCACCAACCGGAAACTGGAAGACCTGCTGGAGGGCACACGCGAGCTGGATGGCCAGGATGAGAAAAGGGGACGGCTCGACTTCGCCCTCTGGATCAAGGCCAGGCCGGAGACGCTGATGAAGTGGCCCTCCCCATGGGGATGGGGCTTCCCCGGCTGGCACATCGAGTGCTCCGCGATGAGCAGCAAGTATCTGGGCAAGACCTTCGACATCCACGGCGGCGGGATGGACCTGCAGGCCACCCACCACACCAACGAGATTGCCCAATCGCAGGCCTGTAACCATACGATGCCGGCGAAGTACTGGGTACACACCAACATGCTCACCGTCAACGGTACCCGCATGTCGAAGAGCGCCGGCAACGGCTTCCTGCCTCGGGAGCTCTTCACCGGCGACCACCCGCTGCTGGAGAGGGGCTACTCCCCCATGACCGTCCGCTTCTTCATGGCACAGTCGCACTACCGCAGCACGCTCGACTTCTCCAACGAGGCGCTGCAAGCCGCAGAGAAGGGATATCGCAAGCTGATGGAGAGCCTCTCCACACTTGAGAAGATCGAACCCTCCAACAGCTCCTCTGTCAATATCTCAGAGCTGGAAGAACGCTGCTACGCGGCAATGAACGATGACTTCAACAGCCCGGTACTGATCGCCCACCTCTTTGATGCAGTGCGGATCATCAATTCTACCAGGGATCGCAAAGAGACTCTTTCGTCTGCCGACCTGCAGCAGCTCACAAAGGTGATGCATACTTTTATTTTCGAGGTCCTGGGGCTGCTCGACGAGACGCGCCAGAGTGCCGGTAGCGAGGTGATTGAAGGATTGATGTCGTTGATACTCGATATCCGGAAAAGAGCCCGCGACAACAAGGATTGGACCACCTCCGACCAGATAAGGGAGAGGCTGAAGGCCATAGGTATTGAGATCAAGGATACGAAGGAGGGAATTGAATGGAGCATGTAACAGTGAGAGATGAATGGTTTTTTTTACACGTTAAGCTGAGTAAATAATGACAGAGAAAAGAGTTACATTCGCATCAAAGATAGGAATCGTGGCGGCAGCTGCCGGCTCAGCCGTGGGACTGGGTAACATCTGGCGCTTTCCCAGCCAGACAGCCGACAGCGGTGGCGCCCTTTTCATCCTGGTTTACATCGGCTGTATCCTCTTCTTTGGCATCCCACTCATGATGAGTGAATTCATCATCGGCCGCGGATCCCGTGCCAACTCAGCCGGCGCCTTTCACAAGCTGGCACCCGGCACGCAGTGGAAATGGGTGGGTCGCCTGGGGGTGCTCACCGGCTTCGTGATCATGGGCTTTTACATGGTGGTCTGCGGCTGGACCCTCGACTATGTTCTCCAGGCTCTCACCGGCGGTCTTCACAACATAACCGATTTCACTGCCAACTTCAACAACCTGCGCAGCAACCCTTTGCGGCAAACCGGGTGGATGATCCTTTTCACCCTGATGACCGCATTCTTCATCCTCTCCGGGGTGAAGAAAGGAATCGAACAATCCTCCAAGATCATGATGCCGATCCTCTTTCTGCTGCTTATCATCCTGGCTCTTCGTTCTGTCCTTCTGGATGGATCATCAGCAGGACTGGCTTTCCTCTTCCGCCCCGACCCCACGCACCTCAAGCCTACGCTCTTCCTCGATGCCATGGGACAGGCTTTCTTCTCCCTCTCCATCGGCATGGGCTGCATGATCACCTATGGCTCTTACTTCAACAACAACACCAACTTCACGCAGACAGCGGTGCAGGTCTCGTTTCTCGACACGCTGGTGGCTTTGCTGGCCGGGATCATCATCTTCCCGTCAGCCTTTGCACTCACCAGCAACCCCGACACCATCACCCAGGAGCTGGTGGCCGGAGGACCGGGATTGCTCTTCATCACCCTGCCGGAGCTGTTCAACCAGATGCCGCTCTCGGTAATCTGGGGATCTCTCTTCTTTTGCCTGCTGGCACTGGCCGCCCTCACCTCCACCATCTCACTGATGGAGGTGGTGACACTCTACATCCACGAAGAGTACCATTTCACCCGCAAGAGAAGCACCCTGCTGGTCACCATCGGTGTGATCCTGCTCGGTATCGGCTCCTCTTTCTCATCCGATCTCTTCAACCTGATGGATCTGGTCTCCGCCAAGGTGATGCTTCCGCTGGGAGGACTTTTTATCTCACTCTTCGTGGGTTGGTACCTCGATCAAAAAATGGTGGCAGCACAGATCACCAACGAAGGAACGATCCGGTTGGGCATTGGCTTCCTGAAAGGATATATCTTCCTGATGCGCTACATCGCTCCCTTGGCCATCCTGGCCGTCTTCATCTACGGACTGGTGGGATAACCGTGCAAGAGGCTCGAAAAACAGCTCGCCCGAAACCCGCAAGATGATAAGCAGAAAAAAACATAAAGGAGTTTAATCAAGCTAAAAGACTCGAGAAACCACCGCCACCTCGGTTAAAATGATTATTTTTGAGGAAAAATGAAGCGCCGAATGCAACAGCAATATAAAATAAGCCCTCCCGATAAGGTGCACACCACCGTGCATCTTCCCGCTTCCAAAAGCATCAGCAACAGGGCTCTCATCTTGAATGCATTAAGCCTCAGCACCACACCTATTCACAACCTGTCGGACTGTGAAGATACGCGAATGATCATCGATTCGTTCAACTCAAACTCCAACCAGTTCGACGTGAAAGGCGCGGGAACAGCCATGCGTTTCCTGACCGCTTTCCTGGCAGGAATGGAAGGAGAATGGATCATCAGAGGGAGCAAGCGGATGCACGAACGCCCCATCCATCCGCTGGTGGAGACCTTGATTGTGCTGGGCGCCGAAATTGACTACCTGGAAAAGGAGGGGTTCCCCCCCCTCCGCATCAGGGGTCACCAACTGAAAGGTGGTGAGGTTTTTGTGGCGGGCAACATCAGCTCCCAATTCATCTCGGCACTGCTGATGATCGCTCCCCTGATGGAAAAAGGATTGGTGATGAATATTGAGAAACAGATCATCTCCAAACCCTATATCGATCTCACCATCGGTATGATGAGAGATTTTGGTGTACATGTCAAATGGGAGGAGAACAAGATCACGGTCAAGCCCCAGAAATATAAAGCGGTGGATTATACCGTTGAGCAAGACTGGTCGGCAGCATCTTACTGGTATGAGATCGTCGCCCTGCTGCCTGAGTCAGAGGTGAAACTTCCAGGGTTAAGAAGCGTAAGCCTGCAGGGTGATGCCAACGTTGCCAACCTCTTTTCTGACCTGGGGGTGGAAACAGAATACCAGGACGATGGAATCATCATCCGTCATGTGAAGCGAAAAGCGAAGAAATTCTTCCACGACTTCGTGCAGGAACCTGATCTGACACAGACTTTCGCTGCTACCTGTTGCTTCAAGGGGATCCCTTTCCTCTTCTCCGGCACCCAAAGTCTGAAGATCAAAGAGACAGACCGTATCGCGGCGCTGATCACAGAGCTGAAAAAGCTTGGATTTCTGCTGCGGGAAGATGGATCCGGTATCCTGGAATGGGACGGTGAACGCTGCTTCCCCGATGAAATGCCTACAATAGAAACCTACGATGACCACCGCATGGCCATGTCGATGGCTCCCGGGGCCATACGATTTAACCCGCTGATAATCAACGACCCGATGGTGGTCACCAAATCTTATCCCTCTTTCTGGGAAGATCTGAAAAAGGCGGGATTCACCATTCACTCAAAGTAAAACAGATTATGGAAAGTTTATATCTCTTTATTGCCATCATTGCGTTCTTTGTGATCGCGCTCTCACTCTCTAACTTTCTGCAACGTAGAAAGGGAAATACCACCGAGCGGGAGACGCCGGCACCGCCCATCGACCTGAGCAATAACAACGGTGGTTGCTGCGGAGCGCATGAGATTTGTGAAAAGGACAGCCTGATCGCTACTGTTGTCGAACCTGTTGAGTACTTCGACGATGAGGAGCTGGACAAGTACCGCAACCGCGACTCGGATCGTTACAATGAAAAAGAGGTAAATGAGTTCCGCGACGTCTTCTACTCGGTACTCGACGAGGAGAAACCACGCTGGATCAGAAGCCTCCAGAGGAGAGAGATCGCCCTCCCCGATCAGCTGAAAGATGAGGTGCTGATGATTGTGAACGATCTGAGAGCGCACAAAATGCACGCGTGACGGCTAGTAGCGATGAATATCCCGGAGCTGATTCAATATGCTTTTTTCCGCAACGCCCTGCTGGGTGCCCTGTTGGCTAGCATTGCCTGCGGCCTGATAGGAACTTACGTGGTTTCCAGGCGACTGGTGTTCATCAGCGGGGGAGTCACCCATGCCTCTTTTGGGGGACTGGGTGCCGGCTTCTTCTTCGGCTTCCCTCCCATCCTCTCGGCAATGGTCTTCGCCGTGCTCTCCGCTTTTGGCATCCAGTGGCTGTCACATAAGCAAGGGGTACGCGAAGACTCCGCTATTGCCGTCTTCTGGTCGTTCGGCATGGCACTGGGTATCCTGCTCACCTTCCTCACGCCGGGCTATGCTCCCAACCTCTCGGAATATCTCTTTGGCAACATCCTCACCATCACTAGCACCGACCTGGTAGCGCTGCTCACCCTCTCGTCGCTGCTGCTGCTCTTCTTCCTGCTCTTCTACCATGCCATCGTCTCGGTCTCTTTCGACAGCGAATTTGCACGCACAAGGCGCCTACCGACACAGTTCATCGAGTATGCGATGATGTTCTTCATCGCCATCACCATCGTGCTGAGCATCCGCCTGGTAGGAATTGTACTGTTGATGTCGCTGATCACGGTACCACAGATGACGGCCAACCTCTTCACCGTAAACTACGCCAGGATGATCCTGCTCTCCATCCTCTTCAGCTTCCTGGGCAACGTTGCCGGACTGATCCTCTCTTACTACCTCAACGTCCCCTCCGGGGCACTCATCATCTTTGTGTTGATCCTGATCTTCTTCGCGGCAAAAATCATCAAGACATTTGCAAAGAAAAACCGGCCAGCCATGGCATGAGAAACACCCCACTACT
>WOYI011329601.1_pt2 | contig 12649 bp, 13 predicted proteins | sample 6423411 | NCBI WGS metagenome assembly WOYI01 (sample SAMN13441803, study PRJNA592873) | oil field metagenome | biome: oil field; feature: oil-well bore; material: oil-contaminated soil; isolation source: oil-contaminated soil from oil-well borehole | place: Germany: Wietze | collected 2016-10-18 ... | reverse complement strand
TAGGTCTTCTTCTGCACGTTCGGGTCGAAGCGGCGCTTCGTCCGGCGGTGCGAGTGCGAAATGCTGTGACCGAAGCCGGGAACTGCTCCGGTCACCTGGCACACTGCTGCCATTGGTCTACTCCTCCTGAATACCGTGGAACCGGACGGTTCCACCCAAGATCCCTTGTCTGCACCCCCGCGCCGAATGCGGCCGCCTGCGGCCTGAGTTCGAAGGAGGGTACGTACTGCGCGCTGGAGTGCGCGCAGACAAAGATTCAGTTTAGCACGGTCGCGGGGCTAGTCAGCACGGTCGCGGAGCTGATCATCACGGTCGCGGGGCTGAGTTCGCGGCGCCCTCACGCGTCGCGGGCGCCACGCCCCCACCGGAAAGCCGAGACCGTCGGGTCGCTCTCGATCCAGAAGCGCCAGGGGAAGGCATCCGTGCCCGCCGTTCCGGCCACTCCCACCCGTGGTCCGCTCGCCAAGCGCTCGAGGGGCTCCGCGCGCAGCTCCAGCCGAGCCGTCGCGCCGGCATGGTCCGCGCCGGTGATCGCGTCGATGCCGTCGTGCACGGGATGCCGCAGCCCCACGGCATCGCCGAAGCGACCGGGTCCCCGGGCCAGGTCTCGGTCGGCGCGCACCGCACCCCGCCGCTCCCGCCGACGCCGGGTCGCGGCATCCCGCCCCTCGATCACCTCTCCGGCGCGCAGCAGGATCCCTCCGGCGACGCCTTCGGGGCCGCTGACCACGTTGACGCACGAATGGATGCCGTGGCTCAGGTACACGTAGAGGTGCCCGGGTTCGCCCCACATCGTCGCGTTGCGGGCCGTTCGGCCCATGCGCGCGTGCGAGGCGGGATCGGGCCGATCGCCGGTTCCGGCCCCGTGGTAGGCCTCGACCTCGGTCAGCCGGATGACGACGACCTCGCCGGATACCACCGTGGTCAGCGTGCCCCCGAGCAGCCGCGGCGCGACCTCGACAGGCAGGCCGAGGAGGTCGGCGCGTGTCGCCGGACGCAGCGCGCCGCCCATCGGCGCCCCGCTCATCCGGGCGGCACCTGACACCACGAGAGGTCGAAGCCCGACAGCGTCACGACTGTATCCGCTGGGGCTTCGCCCCGGACCCCCGGCTTGCCGGCGCGCGCCGCACCGGTCGCGATCTCGACGATGCGGGACTCGAGACTCTCGGGCAACGGCAGCCGGTACCGGTCGTAGGGGTTGGCGACGGCATCCGGCGCCACGGTGATCGCCGCGTATCGGCCGCTCGGCGAGACGCAGGTGTGCACGACGACGTCCGTCGACGGCAGCTCCATCAGCACCTCGGTGGTGCCGTCGCCGGTCACCGCGGTGACGGTCGTGCCGACGGGGATGCCGGACGCATCGGTCGGTGCCCCGATCCGCACCGTTCCCCCGCCCGGGACCGGGGTGATCGCGCCGCGAATGCCGAGGTCGACGTCGGCGTCGACGAGGTCGGTCTCGCCGGCATCCGACAGGCCGATCACCTTCATGCCCTCGAAGCGCGCCACGATCGCCTCGGATGAACCGCGGGCGATGCCTTCGATCGCGATCGCCGACCCCAGCGCCGTGGAGTTCTGCCCCGTCGAGTCCGTCAGCAGCAGCGAGCCGTCGAACGAGAGCAGCAGGATGCTGTCGGTGTCGGGCACGAATCGCCACTCGGCGATGCGCCCGTCGGCGCCCGTCACCGCGACCGGCGTCGGCTCGGCGTCGGCTTCGCTCTGCTTGAGCGATGCGGTGAACAGCGCGCTTTCCAGTCCTCCCGCGTCACCGAGGTCGGCATCCGAAAAGGTGTATCCGATGAGCTCACCGCGGTCCGCGCTCTGCAGGTTCGACACGTAGCCCTCGCCGGGCAGCGGCAGCATGCGCTCCTGCCCGCCTTCCAGGTCGGTGACGACGAGTTCGGATGCGTCATCGGCGATCACCGACACGACGAGGTGACTCGAGGTCGCCCGGAAGTCCTCGATGTGATCGTTGCGGTACACCGGCATGAGCTCGTCGCCGGACAGGTCGGTGCGAAAGATCGTGTCGCCGCTCGAGGTGCGCTGCAGCAGGAACAGCTGCGCCTGGGGCGTGCGGAACGTCTGGCTGAAGGTGGCCGCCGGCCCGCCCCCGCGGCCCCGGACGTCGCGGAAGGTCACGGTGTACTCGGTGTCATCGAAAAGGGGGAGGGTGAATCGCACTCCGACGCCGCGGCCGGATGTGTCCACCGTGAACGGGGTCGCGGGCGTCACCGAGACCTGACTCGCGTCGACCTCTTCGAGCGACTGCGAGGTGGTCACGATCAGCCGTGCTCCAGACGCCGCGGCTGCGGCGTCCGGATCGACCTGCACCGACGACACCCGGGGGCCCTGCGCGACGCTGGCCGCGGCGCCTGCCAGGCCCACGACGGCGAGTGCGCCCACGACGATCGCGAAGGTGCCGACGAAGACGCGGCCACGGCGTCTGCGCGTGCGGCCCGCGCGGGTCGGCGGCTCAGTACTCATACGGGTCGGCGGGTTCGTCGATCGGCTCGATCGAGGTCGGGTCGATCTGCAGGCGTCCTTCGGCGGTGGTGCTCACCGTCCCGGTGATCGTGACCCACTGCCCGGTCTCGAGCGGATCGGATGCCGCCACAGGAATACTGGCCGGCTGAGCGTCGATGACGCAGTGGGTGATGACGAGTCTCGTCAGGTCGTACTCTCCGGCGACGCCGTCGCCCGGAGTGACGAAGCCGGTCAGAGTGACCGTGTCGCCCTCGAACGCATCGGGATTCGTCGCCGTGGCGAACACCGTCGCCCACTCGCCGACGCCGAACGAGGCGGTGTCGCCGGTCGCGGCCAGGGTGACGGCATCCGACCCCGCGAACAGCGGCGGCGCCCCCACGTCGCGTGACATCGCGAGCTCGGCCGAGAGCGAGGCGGGAGGCAGCACGAGCGTGAGCAGCACGACGCCGGATGCCGCCACTCCGCCGATCGTGGTGGCGGCGAGCGCCGCGGGATGGGCCCGCGGGGCGTCGACCGTCACCGGCGCGTGGGCGTGGTCATCAGCGTGGCCGTGGTCGGCCTCGGCGCCGAGCGGGAGGCTGAAGCTCAGCGCGGCGCCGACGAGCACGACGACCGCCATCAAGATGGCGAACCAGGCCGAATCGGGGTTGATGTAGAGCCCGAGCCGGCCGGTGAAGGCGAGTGCGAGCGTGACGACGGCGAGGATCGAGGCCAGGCCGACGCCGAGCCACCGTGTGCCGACGAATCCCGCTGTGCTATGCAAGAAGGTTCACCGCCGTCCCGATCGCGAACGCCGACAGGATCACGACGATCACGATGCCCGCGAGGGTGCGGGTCGTGAAGGTGGTGCGCATGAGGGCGAGCATCTTGATGTCGACGAGCGGTCCGACCAGCAGGAAGGCGACGATCGACCCGGGCGTGAACGTCGAGGCGAACGACAGGGCGAAGAACGCATCGACGTTCGAGCAGATCGACACAACCAGGGCGAGCGAGATCATCGCGATGATGGACAGCGCCGGGTTCGACCCGATCGCCAGCAGCGCCTCCCGCGGGATGAGCACCTGCACCGCTCCGGCCAGGGCCGAGCCGATCACCAGTGCCGGCATCACCGCGCGCAGCTCGATCACGAACTGCGCGAGGCTGCGCCGGCCTCGACCGCCGGGCTCGTGCACGACGAGCTCGCAGGTCTCTCGGAACCGGTCGGTCAGCAGCCCGTCGGGGTCGGGATGGCGGCTGTACAGCCAGCCGATCAGGTTCGCGATCGCGTAGCCGCCGAGCAGGCGCGCGATCAGGATGCCGTCGTCGAACCCGAACGCCTGATGGGTCGTGATGATCACGATCGGGTTCACGATCGGGGCCGCGATCAGGAAGGTGAGCGTGTCCGGCACGGTGAACCCGCGCATCAGCAGCCCTCGCGCGAACGGGACGTTGCCGCATTCGCACACCGGGATGAACATTCCCAGCAGCGACAGCACGGCACGACGGGCCCATGCCCGGCGCGGCATCCATCGTTCGATCATGCCCGGAGGCACCCAGACCTGCACGACGATCGACAGCACCACACCGAGGGCGACGAACGGAAGCGACTCGATCAGCACGCTGACCGCGAGCGTCAGGCCGTCCTGGGCGCGCGTGGGCAGGGATGCCGGGAAGAATGTCGGAGCGAACGCGTCGATCAGGAAGAGCCCGGCGATGACGAGGACGCCGATGCCGACCCCGGCCCATGTGCGCGCCGCCCTGCTCGGCGCGACCGGGGGCGTTCCCACTGGGGCTGCGCCCCAGACCCCCGGCTTGCCGGCTCGCGCCCTACTCCGCGACACGCTCGCTCGCACGGGCCTGCGCGCAGGCCGCGCACAACCCGAAGATGTCGACGACGTGTTCGGCCTCGCTGAACCCCTGCTGCGCCGCCGTCCTGCGCGCCCACTGCTCGACATCGGTGGCTTCGATCTCGACGGTCAGCCCGCACGAGCGGCAGATGAGGTGGTGGTGGTGGCCGAGCGTCTTGCAGGCGCGGTAGAGACTCTCGCCCTCGGGGCTCTGCAGCGAGTCGGCGTCGCCCTGCGCGGCGAGTCCGGCCAGCGCGCGGTAGACGGTGGCCAGGCCGATGCCGGTGTTCTCGTCGCGGAGGGTCGCGTGCAGACGCTGCGCGCTCACGAAGCCGCCGGCGTCACCGAGCGCCTCGCGCACCCGATCGCGCTGCCACGTGTTGCGCTGAACCATGGTGGGGATTCTACCTATCGCCCCTGGCCAGAACCCGGGCGCGGACGATGCGCGCATTCACGCCGACACCGCCATCCGGCCGCGGCGCGCGCCGACGACGCGGCACACCACGTAGATCGCGAACGAGATCGTCGTGATGTACGGACTCACCGGCAGCGTGCCGGCGATCGCGAGCAGGATCCCGCCCACTGCCGAGACGAACCCGAACACCGCCGCCAGGAGGGGCACCCAGAGCGGGCCGGTCGCAACGCGCATCGCCGCCGCGGCCGGGGTGACCAGGAGCGCCATCACGAGCAGCGCACCGATGATGTGGACCGCAACGGCCACGATGAGTCCGAGCAGGAGCATGAATCCCAAGGAGATCGCCGTCGTCGGCACACCCCGTGCGGCCGCGGACTGCGGATCGAGCGAGTCGAAGCGCAGTGGTCGCCAGATGAGCAGAATGCCGGCCAGGACGATCACGCTGATTGCGATCAGCCATCCGAGCTGACCAGTCTGCACTGACACGATCTGACCCGTGAGCAGGCTGAAACGGTTGGCGCTGCGGCCGTTGTAGAGCGAGAGGAAGAGGATGCCCAGCCCCAGCCCGAAGGGCATGAGCACGCCGATGATCGAGTTGCGGTCGCGGGCTCTCGCCCCCAGCCAGCCGATCACGGCGGCGGCGATCAGGGACCCCACGATCGAACCCGTGACGACGTCGACGCCGATCAGGAGTGCGGCCGCAGCGCCGGCGAACGAGAGCTCGCTGATGCCGTGCACCGCGAAGGCCATGTCGCGCTGGATCACGAAGACTCCGACGAGCCCGCCGACCAGACCGAGCACGGCGCCCGCCCATACCGAGTTGGACACGAGCGCGAGGATCTCGCCGTAGACCGGAAGGCCGCCGAACATGGCGTTCCAGATGTCGTCCCAGTTCACTCGCGCGCCCCGTCGTGGTGGTGGTGCGAGGCTTCGGCATCCGGCGCCCCGACCACGACGAGCCGGTCGCCCGCCCGCAGCACGAACACGTTCGCGCCATACAGGTCGCTCAGCACGTCCGAGCGCAGCACCTCGTCGGGCGTGCCCAGGGTGAACCGGCCGTTTGCGATGTAGAGGATGCGGTCGACCTTTCCCAGCAGCGGGTTGATGTCGTGCGTCACCAGCAGCACGGCCGCGTCGTGCCGTCTGCGATGTCGATCGATCAGCCCGATGACAGCCTGCTGGTTGGCCAGATCCAGACTCGTGAGCGGCTCGTCGCACAGCAGCAGGTCCGGGTCATCGGCGAGTGCCTGGCCGACACGGAGGCGCTGCTGCTCGCCACCCGAGAGCACGCCGATCGGCCGGTCCGCGAAAGCCCCGGCGCCGACGGCTTCCACCAGCGCGGCGACCCGCTTCGCGTCGGCCCGACGAGGCACCGGCAGGCCGAAACGATGCCCGTTGACGCCGAGTGCGACCAGATCCCGGCCACGCAGCGCCGTGTCCGGTGGCAGGGGGCGCGACTGCGGAATGTAGCCGATCGTGCGGTTGCCCCGCTTGCGCACGGGCCTGCCGCCGACCGAGATCGTCCCGGCGCTGAGCGGCTCGAGACCGAGGATCGCGCGCATGAGCGTCGTCTTGCCCGACCCGCTCGGCCCGAGGATGGCCACCAGCTCGCCCGCGGCAACATCGAGGTTCAGACCGGACCACAGTTCGTTCCCGTCGCGCCGGAGCGCGGCATCCCGGATCTGCAGAACGGGCGCGGTGTCGGTCACTCCGCCAGCGCGGCGGCCAGCGCCTCGATATTCGCCTGCATCCACGAGATGTAAGTCTGGCCTTCGGGGAGCGTTTCGGAAAACGCGATGACGGGGATGCCGAGACCCTGAGCCTCGTCGACGATCTGCGTCGTCTCGGCGCCACCGGTCTGAGCGTTGGTGATCACGACCCCGATTCCGCCGTCTCGCAAGAGAGTGAGGGACTCCAGGAGGGTCGCCGGCGGGACGTCCTGCCCCTCTTCGACCGCCTGGCTGAACGCCGCGGGGGTCGCGTTCTCGAGACCGGCGGCGATGACCAGATACACCGGCACGGGTTCGGTCACGAAGACCTTCTGGCCTGCGTGGGACGCGTCGATCTCGGCGAGGGCGCTCTCCAGGCCCGCGATCTGAGCCACGTACGCCGCGGCGTTCGCCTGGAACGTCTCGGCGTCATCCGGCTGCAGCGCCGCGAGCTCGTCGGCGATCCCCTGTGCCAGAGCGGCAACCGCGGTCGGGTCGTACCAGACGTGCTCGTTGAATCCTTCGACGTAGTCGGTGCCGGATCCGGCGTCGACACCGGGCCACGCGGCCGAGAACTCGACGGCCGTGATCACGGGCGCCTCGCTGCCGCTGGAGTCGACGAGCGCTTCGATGAACGCGTCATAGCCGCCGCCGTTCTCGATGATCAGGTCGGCGTTCGACACCGTGAGCTGGTCCTTCGCGGTCGCCTCGAACGAGTGCGGATCCTGCGCCGCCGATGCAACGATCGAGGTCACGTCGACCAGATCGCCGCCGATCTCCTCGGCGATCTGCCCGTAGACGTTCGTCGAGGCCACGACCTGCAGTCGGCCGTCGCCGGATGACGCGGCATCCGTCCCGGTCGACGCACAGCCGGTGAGAGCGAGCACGCCCCCGAGAGTGAGGGCGATCAGCTGAAGGGCATGTTTTCCACGAGGCATACCCCGAGCATAGCGCTATTGATAATCATTCTCGAATCAGTCGAGCAGCAGCGCGGGCTCCTCGAGCACGGAGGCGATGTCGGCGATGAAACGCGAGACGCCGTCGCCGTCGACGACCCGGTGGTCGAACGAGCCCGACACCGTGGTGACCCAGCGTGGGCGCACTTCGCCGTCGACGACCCACGGCTTCTGCCGGATCGCGCCGAGCGCCACGATTCCGGCCTCGCCGGGGTTGATGATGGGCGTGCCCGCGTCGACGCCGAAGACGCCGATGTTGGTGATGGTGATCGTGCCGCCCTGCTGGTCGGCCGGAGTCGTCTTGCCCTCGCGCGCGGTGAGCGTGAGCTTCTCGAGAGCGCGCGCGAGTTCGCGGGTGTTGAGGTCCTGCGCGTCCTTGATGTTCGGCACGAGCAGGCCGCGGGGAGTGGCTGCGGCGATGCCGAGGTTCACATAGTGCCGCACCCGGATCTGCGCGCCTTCGTCGGTGTCGACCCAGGCCGCGTTCACCATCGGCGTGCGCCGCACCGCCCAGATCATGGCGCGTGCCATGATCAGCAGCGGCGAGACCCTCACGTCGGCGAAGTCCGGGGAGCTCTTCAGCCGCTTCACGAGCTCCATCGTGCGTGACGCGTCGACGTCGACCCACACCGACACGTGGGGCGCGGTGAGCGCACTGCTGGTCATCGCACTCGCGGTCGCCTTGCGCACCCCGCGCACCGGGATCGACTCCTCGCGACCGTCGACCGGCTCGGGGAGCGAACGCGAGGGCGCCGGGGGGACGGATGCCGCGGCATCCGGCACCGGGACGGGGATGGTCTCCTCGCGCACGGCACCCCACTCCGGCGTCTCGATGTTGCGGAACACGCTCGCCTGCGAAGCATGCTTCACGACGTCTTCGCGCGTCACCTCGCCGGCCGCCCCGCTGGGCACGACATCGGCGAGATCGACGCCCAGGTCGCGGGCGAGCTTGCGGATCGGCGGCTTGGCGACCACGCCGACCGCTGCGCGCACGACGCGCTGCGCCGTCACGCGGCGACGGGACTGCACGTGTCCGGCGCTGCCGTACCCGACCAGCACCGATCCTGCGCCGTCGGGTTCGGGCTCGTGCGGCTCGCCGTGCTCGCTCTGGCCCGCGGTGACCGGCGGCGCTGCCGCGTCGGCCCCCGCGATCGTGATGATCGCCGAGCCGACGTCGACGGTGTCGCCCTCGGCGGCGAGCAGGTCGCCGACGACGCCCGCGAACGGCGAGGGCAGCTCGACGAGCGACTTGGCGGTCTCGATCTCGACGAGCACGTCGTTGACGGCCACCGCATCGCCGGGGGCCACGCGCCACGACACGATCTCGGCTTCGGTGAGACCCTCGCCGACATCGGGGAGGAGGAACGTCTGAGTGCTCATCCGGTGTCCTTTCGCAACAATGTCAAGTGGGTCAAGTGGGTCAAGTGGGTCAAGTGGGTCAAGTGGGTCAAGTGGGTCAAGTGGGTCAAGTCAATACGAGCGTCAGGTCAAGTACGACGGTCAGGTCAATACGCGAGAGTGCGGTCGACGGCCTCGAGGATGCGGTCGGCATCCGGAAGGAAGATGCCTTCGAGCTTGGCCGGGGGGAACGGCACGTCGAAGCCCGACACGCGCAGCACGGGGGCCTCGAGCGCATAGAACGCCTTCTCCATGACCGTCCCCGCGATCTCCGAGCCGAGCGAGGAGAAGCCGGGTGCCTCCTGGGCGTAGACCATGCGGCCCGTACGGCGCACCGAATCCAGGATCGGTCCGTAGTCGACGGGAGAGAGCGAGCGCAGGTCGATGACCTCGCACGACGTTCCCTCCGACTCGGCGAGCGCGGCGGCCTGCAACAGGGTCGCGACCATCGCCCCGTGGCCGACGAGCGTCACGTCAGTGCCGCGGCGCACGAGCCGGCTCGCGTGCAACGGCAGCGCGCGGGCGGCGGCATCCACTTCACCCTTCTGCCAGTAGCGGCTCTTGGGTTCGAGGAAGATCACCGGGTCGGTCGAGGCGATCGCGTCCTGGATCATCCAGTACGCGTCATTCGGGGTCGACGGGCTCACGACGCGCAGGCCGGGCGTGTGCGTGAAGTACACCTCGGGGCTCTCCTGGTGGTGCTCGATCGCGCCGATGTGGCCGCCGTAGGGGATGCGGATCACGACGGGCATGCTCAGCGCGCCCTCGTGGCGGTTCGTGATCTTCGCAAGCTGCGAGGTGATCTGGTCGAACGCAGGAAAGACGAAGCCGTCGAACTGGATCTCGCACACGGGCCGGAACCCGCCCATCGCGAGCCCGATCGCGGTGCCCACGATGCCCGACTCGGCCAGGGGAGTGTCGAGCACCCGCTGCTCGCCGAACTCGGCCTGCAGCCCCTCGGTGACGCGGAAGACGCCGCCGAGCCTGCCGATGTCCTCGCCCATGAGCAGCACGCGATCGTTCTCGACCATCGCGCGGCGCATTCCGGCGTTGAGCGCGCGACTGAAGGGCAGCGTCTCGACGAGCGATGCCGGGCTCTCGATCGCGGTGCTCACGACGCTCCCTGCTCGAAGGACGCCTCGTAGTCGGCGAGCCACGCCTTCTGCTCGTCGATGAGCGGATGCGGCTCGCTGTAGACGTGGTCGAACATGATCTCGGTCGGGATGCCGCCGAGCGCCATCGTGCGCACACGGGCGTCTTCGGCGAACGCCGATCCCTCGGCCTCGACGTCGGCGAAGAACCCGTCGGAAGCTCCGCGGCCGCGCAGGTAGACACGCATCCGCGCGATCGGGTCGCGGAGTGCCCACGAGTCCTCTTCCTTCGACGTGCGGTACTTGGTCGGATCGTCGCTCGTCGTGTGCGCACCCATGCGGTAGGTCATCGCCTCGATCGCTCGCGGGCCGCCGCCGGCGCGGGCCTCGTCGAGCGCTACCCGGGTGACGGCGTAGCTGGCGAGCACGTCGTTGCCGTCGACCGGAATGCTCGGGATGCCGTATCCCGCGGCGCGTCGATACAGCGGCGCCCGCGACTGGGTGGCGACGGGCACCGAGATGGCCCACTGGTTGTTCTGCAGGAAGAACACCTCTGGTGTCTGGTAGCTCGCGGCGAACACCATCGCCTCGTGCACGTCGCCCTGGCTGGTGGCTCCATCGCCGTAGTAGACGATGACCGCTTCGTCGCGCGAGGGGTCGCCTGAGCCGCACCTGCCGTCGAACACCAGGCCCATCGCCAGGCCGGTGGCGTGCAGCGTCTGCGATCCGAGCACGAGGGTGTAGATGTGGGTGTTGCCGTTCTTCGGGTCGGACGGGTCCCAGCCGCCGTGGGTCAGGCCGCGCATGACCCGGATGATGTCCACGGCGTCGACGCCGCGGATCGTGGCGACCACGTGCTCGCGGTACGACGGGAACAGGTGGTCCTGCGCGCGCGCGGCGCGGGCCGAACCGACCTGCGCGGCCTCCTGGCCGAAGCTCGGCGGCCAGAGCGCGAGCTGGCCCTGACGCTGGAGGTTCGTGGCCTGCAGGTCGAATGCACGGCTGATGAACATGTCACGGTAGAAGCCCTCGAGCTCGGCATCCGCGAGGGAATCGACGATCTCGAGGTAGGGCTCCGCCGCGGGCGTCGGCGCGAGCGTGCCGTCGGCGGCGAGCACACGGACGAGTTCGGGTGCGTCACCCGCCGCGACAGCGGAGGGCGCCACGTCTTGAGACAGGGTCACCGTTCTACGCTAGCCCGCGGCCGGAATGGCCCTCTGGGAGGTCTCTTACAACGGATGCCGCGATCCATAGGACCTTCTCGACAGAGTCCTCTTCGCCGACGCTGATCCGGATGCCGTCTCCGGCGAACGGGCGCACGATGAGTCCGGCCGCGTCGAACGCCCCGGCGAGATCCAGTGTCTCGCGTCCTGCGGGGAGCCACACGAAGTTGCCCTGAGCCTCGGGGATGCGCCACCCGGCGGCGCGCAGCGCCACGGCGAGACGGTCGCGACGCTCGGCGATGATGCGCACACGCCGGAGCAGCTCTTCCTCCTGGTCGAGGCTGGCAAGCGCGGCCTCTTCGGCGTGCGCGGTGACCGAGAGCGGGATGCTGGTGCTGCGCGCGGCGTCGAGGATGCGCGGATGCCCTATCGCATAGCCGATGCGCAGGCCCGCGAGTCCGTAGGCCTTTGAGAACGTGCGCAGCACCACGACGTTGGGGTGCTGCCGCGCGCTGAGAACCCGCAGTCCGTCGACGGCGTCGGGATCGGTGACGAACTCGGCATATGCCTCGTCGAGAATGATCAGCACGTCGGAGGGGACCATGGCGGCGAATGCGTCGAAGTCCGCCTGGGTCACGATGGGCCCGGTCGGGTTGTTGGGGCTGCACACGATGACCGCCCGCGTGCGATCGGTGATCGCTGCGGCCATCGCCGGCAGGTCGTGGCGCGCGTCCTCGGTGAGCGGCACCTGCACGGATGTCGCGCCGGCGACGACCGCCAGTCCGGGGTATGCCTCGAACGACCGCCAGGCGAAGACGACCTCGTCGCCCGGGCCGGACGTCGCCAGTACCAGCTGCGTCAAGATCGACACGCTGCCGGCCGCGACGTGCACGGCGTCGTCGTCGACCCCGAACCGCTCGGCGAGGCGATGCCGCAGGCGACCGGCCGTCGCATCGGGATAGCGGTTCAGCGCGCTCGCGGCGTGTACGGCGTCGAGCACGCCGGGAAGCGGATCGAACGGGTTCTCATTGCTCGAGAGCTTGAACGCGTCTGCTTCGGCCTGCTTTCCCTGCTGGTAGGCGGGCAGGGCGGCGATCTCGGGGCGGACGCGGACGGGGATCTCGGGGGCGTCGGTCACCCTGTGAGTCTATGAGCCGTACGCCGCCGGGTGACAGAATGGCCAGACTATGGGCTTCCTCATCCGTGTCGTCGTCAACGCCTTCGCGATCTGGGTCGTCACCCTGATCCCCACCCTGCAGGTCTCGGTCATCGCCTTCCCGCCGGGGGAGACGCTGCAGTTCGTCATCACGCTGCTGGTCGTGGCTGCGATCTTCGCGCTCGTGAACACGATCATCGGCACGGTCATCAAGATCCTCGCGTTTCCGATCTACATCCTCACGCTGGGACTGATCGGCCTCATCATCAACGCGTTCCTGCTGTGGCTGACCGCATGGATCACCAGCTTCTGGAGCTGGGGCCTGCGCGTCGAGGACTTCTGGTGGGGCGTGGTCGCAGCGATCATCATCTCGTTGATCAACTGGGTCTTCGGCATCATCCTCCGTCCGAAGAAGCAGGATTGAGCGTCAGCGGCTCACGCGAAGGCGAAGGCG
>WOYI010761064.1_pt1 | contig 12659 bp, 9 predicted proteins | sample 6423411 | NCBI WGS metagenome assembly WOYI01 (sample SAMN13441803, study PRJNA592873) | oil field metagenome | biome: oil field; feature: oil-well bore; material: oil-contaminated soil; isolation source: oil-contaminated soil from oil-well borehole | place: Germany: Wietze | collected 2016-10-18 ... | reverse complement strand
TTACGTATTGTTTGACAGTAATTAATCTATTTAAACACAATTACAGCGGGAAGGTGCATTTCGTTAATTCCGCGTTAACCCTATTCGCTCCGATCCCATTCTTTGAAAGACTGATTGCATCTTCTTTTACTCCCCGACCCATCCGTGGTTGCCGTCTTTAAGCTGTGACAACGGTTCCCTTAAAAAGGCAGCGGTTCTTTGTTCTGTGAAAGAAAATCGGACGAATCTACCGCTGCGTCGTCCGGGGGATTTGCAGGTTTTGACTGATGATTCATCCTCGAGAGTCTTTCCACATACTTCTGTCCCACAGCATAGTCATCCAGATTTTTGAAACGGGCATATTCATTATCGAAGCGCATATTGGCGATGCCGGTGGGCCCGTTACGATGTTTTGCCACGATAATCTCCGCGACGCCTACCAGCGAATTACCCCGTTCATCTTCGGTAATACGATAATACTCAGGACGGTGAATGAAACAAACAATATCGGCATCCTGTTCAATGGCACCCGATTCCCGGAGATCAGCCAACTGGGGGCGTTTTCCTTCCGTTCCCTGCCGTGCTTCTACCCCACGATTCAACTGCGACAAAGCGATGACAGGAATATTCAGCTCCTTTGCCAGTCCTTTCAAAGAGCGGGAAATCATGCTCACCTCCTGCTCACGGCTGCCAAAACTCATTCCGCTGGCATTCATCAACTGAAGGTAATCAATAATCAACGCTTTCACACCATGTTCCCGCACCAGACGGCGGGCTTTGGTACGCAGCTCAAACACAGACAAACTGGGCGTATCATCAATATAAACAGGTGCATTGTATAATAATTTGTGGTTCTTATCCAGACGCTCCCACTCATCTTCTGACAGACGTCCACTTTTGATGTTCTCTCCCTTTATCTGGCAGACATTTACAATCAACCGGTTCACCAGCTGAACATTTGACATTTCCAATGAAAAAATTCCGACAGGCTGTTTATAGTCGAGGGCTATATTTTTGGCCATAGAAAGTACAAAAGCCGTTTTTCCCATGGCCGGCCGGGCAGCGATAATGATGAGGTCGGAGTTCTGCCAGCCCGATGTGAGTTTATCCAGCTCCTTAAACCCTGTGGGTAACCCGCTCATACCGTCTTTCCGGTTGGCTGCCAGCTGAATGTTATTCATCGCCTCCCGGATCACCGGATTGATCTGAATCACATCCTTCTTCATGTTCCGCTGTGAGATCTCAAACAGTCGTCCTTCTGTTTCCTGCATCAGATCATCCACATCCATTGTCTCGTCGAAGGCATGCTGCGACACCTCCGAAGAGAAAGATATCAGCTCCCTTGCCAGATATTTCTGGGCTATGATCCGCGCATGATACTCAATGTGCGCTGCGGAGGCTACCTTCTCCGACAGCTCGGCCACATAAACGGCGCCGCCGGCTGTCTCCAGCTCGCCCTGGCGCTTTAATTCCTCCACCACGGTAAGTACATCCACCGGTTTCTGCTGCATGGCCAGACCTTGTATTGCCCCGTAAATAAGCTGATGCGTGGGATCGTAAAAACTCTCCGGTTTTAAGATCTCACTCACAATGGAATAGGCATCTTTCTCGAGCATAAGTGCGCCCAGAACAGCCTCCTCCAACTCCCTGGCCTGGGGAGGCAGCTTTCCGATATCGGGGGCCACTACCGTTTTTTCGATTACTTTGACGGCAGGTTTGCGTTTTTGTTTCTCCATTTATTCAGGATATTTACAAATAAGGGGTAAAGTTAGGCAAGTTATTGAATCAAGAGAGAATTTTTAAGATTCATTCTTTCCCTAAGTTATGAACAAAAGCTGTTGAAAACTATTTTTGGGCGTCAATTACCCGTCAATCAATCCATGTACGCAGCGTGAACTTTCTGATCCCGTCAAATAGTGTTATTTAACGCAACAATAATCTTTATAACCGATATTAACGTAAGATTTTATATGGGGGTTGTTACCTTTGCAAACACATCATAAAGCAGGAAAATAGAAATATGATAAAAAGATCGACCGCCCTCCTCGGTTTGCTATTTATTTGTGTGTCTCTGGTCTTATCTCAGGATGAAGTTGTCTGGAATTTCTCGCTGAAGGACAAGGGTAACGGTGAAATAGCGCTGGCGGCGGATGCAAAAATAAAACAGGGATGGCATCTTTATGATACAACGATCCCCGATGGAGGACCGACTCCCACCCAAATCAGTTTCGACCGGATAACCGGTGCTGAACCCATTGGTGAATTTCATGCCGAAAGTAAGGCAGAGGTGAAATACGATGGCATCTTTCAGATGATGATCGGCACGTTCCAGGAGAGCGCCCGGTTTGTACAGCGACTGAAGGTTACCGACAAGGCTGATTTCATCCTGCAGGGCGACGTGCGCGCCCAGGCATGTGACGACAGGAGCTGTACGCCTCCCTTGCCGCACGATTTTTCCTTTACGGCGGCACAGCTGCCGGCAACAGTGATCGTTGCCACATCCTCAGCAAATACGTCCGCCACATCTTCAGAAAACGAAACAGACCTGCCTTTTAATGCGCTGTCTCTGACACAGGGTGCAGACAGCCTGCAAGGGTCATCGTCCGTTACCACTACCACAACCGAAATCGACGGTGACCTGCTCTGGACACCTGTGATTGAAGAATTGCAGGATTTCGGCATGAAAGGAAGCACTGAAGGCATGTCCCTGTTTTTGATTTTCATCTCCGGTTTTATTGGCGGACTCATTGCGTTGGTTACCCCGTGCGTTTGGCCGATGATCCCAATGACCGTAAGCTTTTTCCTGAAAAGGAACAAAACGGAGAAAAAGAAAGCCATCACCGAAGCATTGGTTTATGGCGGTGCAATTATCGTCATCTATGTGGTACTGGGGCTTCTGATAACCGGTATCTTCGGAGCCAGCGCACTGAATAATTTAGCTACCAGCGCACTGTTCAATCTTATTTTCTTTGCCTTGCTGGTTGTTTTCGCTATTGCCTTCTTCGGAGGCTTTGAGATGGTGTTACCCTCGAAATGGACCAATAAGATGGATGAGAGAGCCGATAAAACATCCGGCGCACTCAGCATTTTCTTTATGGCCTTCACGCTGGTATTGGTTTCCTTCTCCTGTACGGGTCCCATCATCGGCACGTTGCTGGTGGAAGCAGCCATATCCGGCAGCATCCTCGGACCGGCCACAGGCATGCTGGGATTTGCCATTGCCCTGGCCGTCCCTTTTGTGCTCTTCGCCATTTTCCCGACATGGTTATCCAGCCTGCCAAAATCGGGCGGATGGCTCAATTCGGTGAAGGTAGTGCTGGGATTCCTCGAACTGGCATTTGCACTCAAATTCTTATCCGTTGCCGATCTGGCCTACGGATGGGGTATCCTCGACCGGGAAGTATTCCTGGTCTTATGGATCGTAATCTTTGCACTGCTTGGAATCTACCTGCTCGGGAAAATTAAATTCCCAGGTGACAGCGACGTGCCCTATGTCACCATACCACGCCTTTTTCTGTCGATCATCTCACTCGCTTTTGCCGTGTACATGATCCCCGGATTGTGGGGAGCCCCGCTCAAGGCAATCAGTGCTTTCTCACCTCCCCTCTACACACAGGATTTCAACCTGTACGGCGGTGAAGTGCATGCCCAATCAATGGATTATGAAGCCGGCATCGCGCTGGCAAAACAGCAAAATAAGCCGGTGTTGATCGATTTTTCGGGCTATGGCTGTGTCAATTGCCGCAAGATGGAGGCATCGGTATGGACCGACCCCCGCGTGAAAGATCTGCTTGATAATGAGTATATCCTGATCACGCTGATGGTCGATGACAAAACCAAACTTCCTGAGATCATCGAAGTAGATGAGAACGGCAGGACAGCCCGGCTGAAAACCATCGGAGATAAATGGAGCTACCTGCAGCGTCACAAATTCGGTTCAAACGCACAGCCCTATTATATTGCACTGGATCACGACGGGAAACCGCTGAGTCCGTCATACGCATACGACGAAAATGTGGAGAGATACCTTGAATTCCTGCAGACAGGATTGACCAACTTTAAAAAATAATCATTGGGGGAGACGTCATTCCGACGTCTCCGCTTTTTTCAGTTATGAACACAAGAGCACAAAAAATGGAAGCTTTCGGGCGATTGCTCGATATCATGGATGAGCTGCGCGAGAAATGTCCGTGGGACAGCGTACAGACCAACGAGAGCCTGAGGGCAAACACAATTGAGGAAACCTATGAGCTGTCGGAAGCCATTCTCAATAACGATAACGAAGAGATAAAAAAGGAGTTGGGCGACCTGCTGCTGCATGTCGTCTTTTATGCAAAAATCGGAGAAGAGAAACAGGCCTTCGATATGGCTGACATCTGCAACACCATCTGCGATAAGCTGATCTTTCGTCATCCCCATGTTTTCGGCGATAAGCATGCTGATTCGGCAAGCATGGTAGAAAAGTCGTGGGAGCAGATCAAGCTCAAAGAAAACGGGGGCAACAAGACGGTGCTCGAAGGAGTGCCCGCTGCGCTGCCCTCGCTGGTGAAGGCCTACCGCATCCAGGATAAGGCACGCAACTCCGGTTTCGACTGGAATCAGCGGCACGATGTGTGGGACAAAGTAAAAGAGGAAATGGGTGAACTGGAAGCAGAAATTGAAAAGATGGATGCCGATAAAACAGAGGCCGAATTTGGCGATCTGCTCTTCAGTATCATCAACGCCGCCCGACTCTACAAGGTGAATCCCGATAATGCGCTGGAGCGCACCAACAGAAAATTCATCTACCGTTTTAATTATATGGAGAAGCAGGTGAAAGCACAGGGACGATCACTCAAAGGAATGCCGCTCGAAGAAATGGAAGCGATATGGCAGGAAGCGAAAAAAACGGAAAACTTGTCTTAAACTGTTTTCCTGTTCGCCATCATTTTCCAATCCGCCAACGGGATAAGATAGTCCTCCGTTTCGGGAAAATACCGTTCCGCTTGGTGCGTACATCTTCCACCACATAGAAAATGTTGCTGTCGAAATCATGCAATGTACGTTCCAATGTTTTCATCTCTTTGCGGTCAACGACGGTTTCAATGATATCGACCTCTTTGGCCGATCCGGTTCCATGCGTCAGGGTAGCCCCGATATTCAATTTATTCAGCGACGCCACCAAATCCTTACCGTTCTTCTGCGTATAAATACGGCATAGTACAATCCCGTAGGCGATTCTGTTTTCGAGTAAAATACCCACGTAGTTCCCCGTCGCGTAGCCGGCTGCATAGGAGAGGTAAGCCACCATATCGTTGGCCCTTGAAAGGACCTGTGATATCACCACAACCCAGATAAATACTTCTACAAACCCAATCAGGGGAGCTTTATATTTTTCACCTTTCGAAACAAATATAATGCGAAGCGTACCCAATGATACATCACACACACGTCCAAAAAAAATGATTATTGGCAATAGCCAAGGGTAAATATCTAAAAAGTCAAACATAAAAATCGAATATCAGCAATTAAAAATATCATATCGAGGCATGTACAGCGACTGAATTATCCTGCTAAAATTAATCCATGGAGGTCAGGGTCTTCAGATAACCAATAAACTGCGCAATATCCTCATCCGTAGTATCCCACGAACAGACAAGGCGCATTTCGTTACGACTTTCATCCCAATCATAGAAGAAATAACGTTCCCGCAGTTTGTCGGTAATTTTTTTAGGCAGGATGAAAAATACAGCGTTCGATTCTACGGGCTGTGTTATCTCTATTCCCGGTACACAGCTCATTTCATCGAATAATTTTTGAGCTGCCGAATTTGATTTCAGCGCATTCTCCAACCAGATGTTTTCATTCAGATAGGGAATGAACTGCGCCGATAAAAACCGCATTTTGGAATACAACTGGGTGGTTTGCTTCCGGTAATATTTGATATTTTCACCCAACGCCTTCCGCAAAGGGACGAGTGCTTCGCCAAACATCAGTCCGTTCTTGGTGCCGCCCAGTGTAAAGATATCCACCCCGCAATCTGCAGTGATTTCTTTGAGAGAGACATTGAGATAAGCACACGCATTGGCAATTCGGGTTCCATCCACAAAAAGAAACATATCATGCGCATGAGCCAGATCGGCCAGTGCCTTCAGTTCCCGCGGGGTATAACAGGTGCCCAGTTCCGTGGTTTGTGAGATGGCAATCACTTTTGGTTGCGCGTGATGCTCAAAGCCAAAGCCTTGCAGATGAGGATAGATTAGCTCCGGTGTGAGCTTTCCATTGGATGTGGCAATTTCTTTCAATGAAGCACCCGTTAATTTTCCCGGTGCACCACATTCATCCACGGCAATATGCGCCGTAGCAGCACAGAGGATGGAATGAAAAGGGAGCGTGCAGGCCTCCAGCGCTACCACATTAGCCCCGGTGCCGTTAAACAGAAAAAAAGGTTCTATTTCGCTGTCATCAAGCATGGTTCGTATGATCTCCTGCGCTTCTCGTGTCCATCTGTCATCACCATAGGCAATGGCATGGTCGCTGTTTGCCTCCGCAAGCGCTTGCAGAATACGCGGGTGAGTACCTGAATTATTGTCACTTCCGAAACTTCGCATGAAAAATGAATTTTTTGTGCTGCAAAGATACAAAACTTACCCCAAATTAGCCAGCAGGAACTTCCGGATCTCTTCCGGATTCACGTTCTTCCGTTGGGCATAGTCTCTCAGCTGTTCTTCGGTAATTTCACCGATTGAGAAATATTTAGACTCCGGATGTGCGAAGAAGAAGCCGCTGACCGATGCATTGGGATACATCACGCCGTTTTCGGTCAGTGAGATGCCAATCTCTTCGGTGGCAAGCAGATGATGCAACAGGAAATTAGTGGTTTGATCGGGGATAGAAGGGTATCCCACTGCCGGGCGGATTCCCTGATATTTCACCGCGAACAATTCGGCGATCGAGAGCTTCTCATCGGCGGCATAGCCCCAGTATTCACGGCGCACCTTCTCGTGCAGCCATTCCGTGGCGGTCTCGGCCAGCCTGTCGAGCAGTGACTTCATCAACAGGGCGGCATAATCATCGCCCGCCTCTTCGTAACGGCGTATTTGCTCATCGGCACCGGCACCGGCAGTCACCGCGAAAACACCGATGTAATCTTTCTTCCCCGATTCCCGGGAAGCAATAAAATCGCTCAGGCTGAAGTATACATTTTTGTCGGATTTCTTCTGTTGCCGCAGAAAGGGGAATGGCGTTCCCTGGATGAAGATCGTGTCATTTTCGCTGTAGGCTTCATACAATCCGAAAACCGCTTTCACATAATCCGCCTTCTCATCCACGAAGCGCTGTAGCATATCCTGTGCGTCATAAAACAATCTGGCGGCCTCCAGGGCTTTATCCTGTTCATCATCCCGGTACGACGCTTTCCATTTTTCATAAGCAGCTGTGTTGTCGCGTGCAATTCGGGTAATGGTATGGAATTTGGCCGACAGGTTCCAGGCGGGAAAAAAGAATTTCCAGTCGATATAGGGTATCAACGCTTCCACCCTTATCTTATCGAGCTTGACCCGTCCCATCGTTTGCGGACGCACCGCCTCCCAGGAGCTGTTGTCTGTTCGGAAAGCATGCTGACGGGCCTCAGTCAGCGAAACCAGTTCGGTGACTTTCAGGGCGTGTCCTTCACGCAGGAGCGCGTATTCATCCCGCACCTTCTGCACAAAGGTATCCCTGTTCTCGGGGCTCATCAGGTTGGCTGCCACAGCGGGACTTTGTGAGGCATCCTTTACATACACCACGGCGCCGCGGTTGTAACGGTATTCAATCTTCAATGCCGTATGCAGCTTTGATGTGGTGGCGCCGCCGATCAGCAAAGGTATGCTGAAGCCGGCTTTTTCCATCTCTTCGGCCACAATGGCCATCTCTTCCAGCGAGGGAGTGATCAATCCGCTAAGTCCCACAATATCGGGTTTTTCCCGGATCACCGTGTCGATGATCTTTTCGGGGGGCACCATCACACCCAAGTCGATAATTTCATAGTTATTGCATGCCAGGACGATGGAGACAATATTTTTTCCGATATCATGCACGTCACCTTTCACGGTTGCGAGCAGGATCTTCCCCGCTTTCTGGGATCCTCCCGAGGAAGTTTTCTCGGCTTCGATGGTGGGTTGAAGAATGGCTACCGCCTTCTTCATGGTGCGTGCTGCCTTCACCACCTGCGGGAGAAACATTTTCCCCGATCCGAAGAGGTCACCCACCCTGTTCATTCCCGCCATCAGGGGCTTATCGATGATATCTACGGCCCGGGGATAAACCCGCAGTGCCTCCTCCAGATCTTCTTCCAGATGATCACTTATTCCTTTTACCAGCGCGTAACTCAGTCGCTCATCGAGCGTAAGCGTACGCCATTCCTGTGTTTTAGCCGGCTCCGTGTCGGGGGTTTTCTCATTTTTTATTTTTTCCGCATACGCCATCAGTCGCTCCGTGGCATCATCGCGTCTGTTCAGCACGGCATCTTCCACCAGTTCTTTCACGTCGGCAGGGATATCCTCATAGATGACCGACTGGGAAGGGTTCACGATCCCCATATCCATACCGGCCTGAATAGCGTGATAGAGGAAGACGGAGTGCATCATCTCCCGGATGGAATCGTTACCGCGGAAGGAGAAGGAGAGGTTGCTCACGCCGCCGCTCACTTTGGCATGGGGAAGATGTTCCTTGATCCAGCGAACGGTTCGAATATAGTCCACCGCATAGTTCCTGTGTTCGTCCATCCCGGTGGCAATGGCCAGCACGTTGGGGTCGAAGATAATATCTTTGGGATCAAATCCGTAATCTGTCAGCAACCTGTAAGCTCTCTCACAGATCCCGATACGGCGCTCGTACGTATCCGCCTGTCCCACCTCATCGAAGGCCATCACCACCACGGCTGCGCCATAGCTTTGTGCCAGCCGGGCCTGATGCAGGAATTCAGTTTCACCGTTTTTTAAGGAGATAGAGTTGACGATCGGTTTGCCTTGTACACATTTCAATCCCGCTTCGAGCACCTCCCACTTCGATGAGTCGATCATGAAAGGCACCCGTGACACGTCGGGATCGGAAGCCAGCAGATTCAGAAAACGGGTCATCTCCTGCAACCCGTCCAGCAGCCCGTCGTCCATATTGATGTCGATCACCTGTGCGCCATCCTCCACCTGCTTGCGGGCTATCACCAGCGCTTCTTCATATTTCTTTTCCTGAATCAAACGCAGGAACCTGCGAGAACCGGCCACGTTGCATCGTTCACCGATGTTCAGAAAATTGATTTGCGGAGACACCTCCAGCAGTTCCAAACCAGCGAGTTGCAGATATGCCGGAGGATCTGACTTGCGATGTGGCACGGCATGTTCCACCATCCGTACGTACTCGGCAATATGAGCGGGTGTGGTGCCGCAGCATCCTCCCACAATGTTCACCAGGCCCTCGTCGATAAATGCTTTCATCTGTGCCGCCATCTTTTCGGGTGTCTCATCATATTCACCCAGCTGATTGGGCAGCCCTGCATTGGGATAGGTGCTGATGAAGAAAGGAGCAATGTTGCCCAGTTCCTTCACATAAGGTTTAAGTTCTGCTGCTCCCAATGAGCAATTCAGACCTATCGCCAACGGTTTGGCGTGACTCACGGAGGCAACGAAGGCCCCCAGTGTTTGTCCCGAGAGTGTCCGTCCTGCTTTATCAGAAAGCGTAACAGAAAGGATGAGAGGGGTACGTATCCCAGTTTGGGCAGCCACCTCTTCCGCTGCAAAGATGGCCGCTTTGGCGTTGAGTGTGTCGAAAATGGTCTCAATAAGCAGCAGATCCACTCCACCCTCTACCAGTGCCAGCATCTGCTCTTTGTAAGCTACTTTGAAATCATCGAACGTTGCTGCACGGAACATAGGATCTTCCACCCGCGGACTCATCGATGCGGTTTTGTTGGTCGGTCCGATGGAGCCGGCTACAAAGCGGGGTTTGTGGGGTGTTAATCGCGTGAACTCATCGGCAGCTTCACGGGCCAGCTTCGCGGCTGCCAGATTGATCTCAGCCGCCAGGTGACTCATTCCGTAATCCTGCATGGAGATGCTTGTGGCGTTGAAGGTATTGGTTTCAATGATATCGGCTCCTGCCTGGAGATACTCCCTGTGTATCTGTCCGATGACGTCGGGACGCGTGAGGGACAGCAGGTCGTTATTGCCTTTCAGCAACGTTTGGGAGTCCTTGAACCGTTCACCGCGAAAATCGGCCTCAGTGAGCTTCTGCCGTTGTATCATCGTACCCATCGCTCCGTCGAGTATCAGGATGCGATCGGCTAAAATCTCTTCTATCTTCATTTTAGTCTCTCTCATTTATTATTTCGTCCAAATTTAATCAATAAAATTGATTTTCAGCCATTATCCAGCTTTTAAGCGCATATCCCGGAACCTCAACTGCAATAGAAACCTTTTTGTCCATACCACGATCCAGGCGATCACAAACCGTACGCCCAGTATCCACCAGAGAGACACCCCCAGGGCCACAAACAAAAGATTATCTTCCAGAACAGAATGTGAAACAGCAAGATGATAGTTCAGTAAACGGGCATCGGTTCGGGTCACTTTGCCCTCATTCATCTGATCCATCATCAACGCACCACCATAAGCCAGACCTACAATGTAGCCGATGAGCCAGAGAAAGGCGGTACTTGCAGGTAACCCGAAGAATCGCAACAACGGTTCGATCCCTTTGCTCAGCTTAGGGATCAACCGATAGGCATCGAGCAGGTTGTACAACACATTTAATGCAAATACAATCACGACGATCAGCAAGGCGATATGCAACGAGCTTTTCAACCATAACAGCAGGACATCCGCTATTGAGGCCATGGCAGCCACATCTGTCTGCGCAAAAACGGGCATCCCCATTTCCTGCGGTAGGATCAGGTTCAATACTATGCCCGTGAGAATGCTGGTCACAATGCGCAAAGTGGTCATTGCCCAGAACGAAGTTCCTGTTTTAGCCTGTATGGCGCTTTCCACGGGCAGGTTGTGCGATATCTGGCACATCAGGGCCAGTATGGTGAGTTCACGCAGTGAGATTGTCATCGAAGTAATGATGGCCAACGGAGCATATAATGGCAGAAAGATGCTCGTAATGAATACGATAGCCGTACTTCCGGGTAGTCCCAAAAAGACGAAAAGGGGATCCAGAAAATCAGCCATGTAGGCCAATAGGCCGAAATAATCCAGAAAACGGACAAGCAGTGAAACAGGCAGAATGATTTTAAGCAGCCACAGCGCTGTGTGTGCCGATTTTTTGAATGCACGAAGGACAATGTTATTCCAAAATTGCATAACGTACGTGTTGCGATTTTATAAACCTAAAGCAATGATTGAAAATGAAGAAATGTAAATTCGCTGTGTGACATAAAATTTTAATGCCGGACCCCTGTTCGGTTCCGGAAGCAGGACAAAAGAGTTGTTTCTGAGCATTGCAAGAAGGAGTTATATTGCCTTTGCAGCGATTACTTCTTAAACATACGGTTCATATCGCGTTTATCTTCTTTTTCTTTCAACGATTGACGCTTGTCGTACTCTTTTTTCCCTTTCGCTACGGCGATCACCAGTTTGGCCAGTCCCTTTTCATTGATAAACAAGCGTATCGGGATAATGGTGAATCCGGTCTCACGGGTCAGCCGCAAAAGTTTGTGCAACTCTTTTCTGTTGAGCAGCAGCTTACGATCACGACGCGCATTGTGGTTATTGTAGGTGCCATAGAAATATTCGGCGATATGCATATTGCGCACCCACAATTCTCCCCGTTCAAAGAAACAATAGGTATCAGCCAGGCTCGCTTTTCCCAGCCGGAGCGATTTTATCTCGGTCCCTGTAAGCACGATACCTGCCATGAACGTTTCCACCAGTTCATAGTCGAAGGTGGCACGTTTGTTTTTTATGTTTACGGATGGTTGTTGCATTATTTCGTTAAGAATGAAAACAGTACCCGTATCAGTGTGGGCGTCAGAACGACCAGGACTGACGCCAGGATGGAAAAATTCACCCGCTTCTCCGGCAGTACTTTCAAGTAAAAGGCTGCACCCGTGTTTACCAGATATAGGGTATAGAGTACGAGCACCCAGAGAATAAAAAAATCGGAAAAAAACGGAGTTATCGTGTACAAAGCATAGAGTACCACCGACGAATAGCCCACAAATTGCTGAAACCTGGGCAGGTCTTTCTTTTGTCCGAAACGCGGTGCAGCTTCGTTCAAAGCATAGGAGGCGATATAAAATCCTCCAAATACTGCTACAACACCGACAATGGTATCTTTGAGCGCTCCCTGCAGATCGCCGTCACGGGTAAACCACAATCCTCCCACGAAAGAAGCAAGGGCGATTATCCCGAAGATGGGATACAGGAAACGACTGGTAAAGCCTTCCAGGGTTCTATCTTCCTGATCAATTTCTTTCCAGGCAGCCGGAGATGCCACAATTAATTGAATGATCGTTACAAAAATATCTCTCCACATTGACTTTTGATTTTGGACTGCAAAGGTAACCAATTCCTGTTAATTATGAGAATGTGAGAGAGATAAAAAAGCGGCAGCTTTCCGGGTTGAAGGCTGCCGCTTTTTGATGCTTTCATGGAGAAATCAATCTCCCTGCACCGTCATTCTGTATACTTCAGAATTAACAATCTGATTACTCTCTCCCTGAT
>WOYI011343636.1_pt1 | contig 12666 bp, 13 predicted proteins | sample 6423411 | NCBI WGS metagenome assembly WOYI01 (sample SAMN13441803, study PRJNA592873) | oil field metagenome | biome: oil field; feature: oil-well bore; material: oil-contaminated soil; isolation source: oil-contaminated soil from oil-well borehole | place: Germany: Wietze | collected 2016-10-18 ... | reverse complement strand
GCGGGACCCACGGCGCGAGCGCGGCAGCCCGGAGGCCGTGAAACATTCGATCACCATGGCGAGCGCGTCGTCGACATGGACAACTGGCGGCGCTGGCAACAGGCGCGCGACTTTTTCAGCCATCTCAATAGCCGGGTGGCGGCGCGCGGCGGTGGCGGGTCAGCCGCTCGGCCAGCAGCGGCAGCAGCGAGATCAGCGCGATGCCGCCCAGCGGCAGCAACACGCTGCGGTGGAACAGCAGGCCCAGTCCGATGTGGTCGCTCTGGCTGAGCGCATCGCCGAGCCCGGCGCCGACCAGGTTCTCGAACACCAGCGTCATCGTGCCGCCCAGCCAGGTGGCGCCGAGGAACAGCCACAGCCCGCAGCGCAGCCAGGCCAGGCACACGGTCACCGCGCCGAACGGCAGCACCGGCACGAAGCGCAGGAACAGCGTGTAGCTCACCGGATGATGGGCAAAGCCGTGATGCAGGCGCTCCACCATCTGCGGCGGACACTTGCGGCCGGCGCCGAAGGCATAGCGGCTGGCCAGGAACAGGATCAGCGAGCCCAGCGTGAGCGCGATCGAGGAGTAGATCGTGCCCTCCATCACACCAAAGGCGAAGCCGCCGGCGAGGATGATCAGGATGGTGCCGGGAATGCCGGTGGCCATGCCCAGCGTCAGCAGGCCGATGTAGGCCATCCGCGACAGCCACGGCGCGGCGGCGATCTCCGCGCGCAGCCGCTCCTGGTGCGCCACCAGATATTCCGGGCTGAAGTGGGCGAGCATGCCGGACGCATACAGCGCGATGCCGGCAAGCACCAGCAGGATCAGCGGCAGCGCGGCGCGCAGCCGGCTCAATAGCCCGGCCCGGATGCGCCGTAGGCGGCCAGCACGGTGCGTGCCTGCTCGCGCAGGATGTCGCGGCGCACGGCGATGCCGCGACGCTCCAGCTCGCCGATCCAGTCCGCCGGCAGCGGGCCTTCGTCGAACTCGGTCAGCGCTTCCACGTCGGCCGCGCGCGCGCCGAGCAGCAGCTCGTCGATGCCGGCCCACAGGGTGGCGCCATAGCACTGGCAGCATGGCTGCGCGCTGGAGGCCAGCACGTAGCGGCCGCCGTCCTGGTTGAGACGGAAGCGCTGCAGCCGCTGCTGCGCGCCCATGTAGGCCATCATCTCGGCGTGCGCCACCGAGCAGTTCTGCGGGATCACCCGGTTCACCCCGGCGGCGACCAGGCGCCCCTCGCCGTCGAACACCGCGGCGCCGAACGGCCCGCCGCTGGCGTGGGCCACGTTGTGGCGCGACAGCTCGATCGCCAGCCCGACGCGCTCGGCGTCGGTGAGGTAGCGGCGCGTGGTGTCGGCCACGTCGCCCAGCCACGGCGGCAGGGTGAGGTGGATCTGCATCGGAAGCATCGCCACCGGACTCAGGCCTTGCTTGCCCAGGTGTCGCGCAGCGTCACCACCCGGTTGAACACCGGCGCGTGGCCGTGATGATCGAAGCGGTCGGCGACGAAGTAGCCCAGCCGCTCGAACTGGAAACGCTGCTCCGGCTCGGCCAGTGAGGCGGCGCGTTCCACCCACGCGGTGACCACGCGCTTGGCCTCGGGGTTGATGTGCTCGACCCAGGGCTTGCCGTCGCTCTCGTCGTCCGGCGCGGGAACCGAGAACAGGCGGTCGTACAGGCGCACCTCGGCGGCCACGCCATGCACGGCGCTGACCCAGTGGATGGTGCCCTTCACCTTGCGCTCGGCGCCGGGCAGGCCGTGGCGCGATTCCGGATCCAGCGTGCAGCGCAGCTCGGTCACGTTGCCGTCGGCGTCCTTGACGATCTCCTCGCACTTGACGATGCCGACACCGCGCAGGCGCACCTCGCCCTCGGGCTTGAGGCGGTGGAAGCCCTTGGGCGGCACCTCGGCGAAGTCGTCGCGCTCGATCCACACCTCGCGCGCGAACGGCACGGTGCGGCTGCCGAAGCTCTCGTCCTTCGGGTGGTTGGCGAAGGTGAGGATCTCCTCGTGGCCTTGCGGCAGGTTGGTGATCACCAGCTTGAGCGGATCGAGCACGGCCATGCGGCGCGGCGCGGTGGCGTCCAGATCCTCGCGCACGCAGCCTTCGAACACGGCGTAGTCGATCACGCTGTTCTGCTTGGACACGCCCAGGCGCTCGATCAGCATGCGGATGCTGGCCGCGCTGAAGCCGCGCCGGCGCAGGCCGCGCAGGGTGTTCATGCGCGGGTCGTCCCAGCCGTCGACGTGGCCCTCGCTCACCAGCTGCGCGAGCTTGCGCTTGGAGGTGATCGAGTAGCTGAGGTTGAGGCGCGAGAACTCGATCTGGCGCGGCTTGCTGGGCCTGGTCTCCAGTCCGGCATCGACCAGCGGCTGCCACAGCTCGGGGTGGTTGGGCAGGTCGACATGGTCGATGAACCAGTCGTACAGCGGGCGGTGGTCCTCGAATTCCAGCGTGCACAGCGAGTGGGTGATCGACTCCAGCGCGTCGGACAGGCAGTGCGCGTAGTCGTACATCGGGTAGATCGGCCAGGCGTCGCCGGTGTTCTGGTGGGTGACCTTGCGCACGCGGTAGATCGCCGGATCGCGCAGGTTGATGTTGCCCGAAGCCATGTCGATCTTCGCGCGCAGCGTCTTGCTGCCATCGGCGAACTCGCCCGCGCGCATGCGGCGGAACAGGTCCAGGTTCTCCTCCACGCTGCGCTCGCGGAACGGCGAGTTGCGACCCGGCGCGGTCAGCGTGCCGCGGTAGGCGCGCACCTAGTCGGGCGACAGGTCGTCCACGTACGCCCTGCCGTCCTCGATCAGCTTGAGCGCCGAGCGGTAGAACACCTCGAAGTAGTCCGAGGCGTGGCGCAGCTCGTGCCAGTCGTAGCCGAGCCAGTGCACGTCCTCCTTGATCCCTTCGACGAACTCGGGGTCCTCCTTGCCCGGGTTGGTGTCGTCCAGGCGCAGGTTGCACCAGCCGCCCTCGAACTCGCGCGCGATGCCGAAGTTCAGGCAGATCGCCTTGGCGTGGCCGATGTGCAGGTAGCCATTGGGCTCCGGCGGGAAGCGGGTGCGGGTGGTGGCGTGCTTGCCGCTGGCCAGGTCGTCGCGAATGATCTGGCGGATGAAGTCGCGCGGCGCGTCGGACGTGGGGCTGGACGGGGCGCGGGGGGTTTCGTTGGACATCGGGTGGCTTCGGCTCGCGACGCGTAGGCGGAAAGCTGTCGAGTTTACCCGGTCGCACCTTGCCGGCCACCCGCATGCGCCGCGGCGCCGCGCTTGCCGGGGTGCCGCATCCGCACTAGCTTGCAGGGCATGCACATCGCCTACCGCGCCGAAACCCTGATCGATGCCCACCTGGTGAAGGACGCGCTGGAGCGCGCCGAGATTCCCGCCTTCGTCACCGGCGAATACCTCACCGGCGGCGTGGGCCAGCTGCCGGCGCTGGATTACGTGGCGGTGATGGTGCCGGAATCCGCGCGCGAGGCCGCCGCCCGCGTGGTGGCCGAGGTGGCGCAGGGGCTGGCCGCATCGCGCGCCGCGGCGGCCGGCTGGGATGCCGATCCGGACCTGTCCAGCCCGCTCATCGCCTGAGAGGCTGAGAAAAAATCGCCCCACCGCACCTTGTCACGAACGCTTGGCGGCGCTCTCGCGACGGCGCTCGAATTTTTCTCGGCCTCCGAGTCCGCCGATGGCCGCTTCCTCGACCGATCCGGCGCTGCCGGGAGTGACCGCGTGACCGCGCTGCCGCATCGCGCCGACGTGCTGGCGATGGTGGCCGGCGCGGCGCTGCTGTCGTGCACCAGCATCTTCGTGGTACTGGCGCCGGTGGGGCCGGCGGTGTCGGCGTTCTATCGCATGCTGTTCGGCGGGGTGGCGCTCACCGGCCGCTGGCGCCCGATCACCCGCTGCGACGCGCTGCTCGCCCTGCTGCTGGCGCCGGGGCTGGCCGCCGACCTGTGGCTGTGGCATCGCTCGACCCTGTGGGTGGGGCCGGGCGTGGCTACGCTGCTGACCAATTTCCAGGTGTTTGTGCTCGCGCTGGTGGGCGTGGCGGCCTGCCGCGAACGGCTGGCGACGGGCTTCTGGCCGGGCATGGTGCTGGTGCTGGCCGGTATCCTGCTCGGCACGTGGCGACCGCGCCGGCGCGCCGGATCTCCCTTCCCTCGACCGGATCGTCCATGACCTCGTTTGCTTCGCTGATCCGCGCGGTACCCGATTTTCCCAAGCCGGGCATCATGTTCCGCGACATCACACCGTTGCTGGCCGATGCCGGTGCGTTCGCCCGTTGCATCGACGCGTTGGCCGAGCCGTGGCTGGGGCAGGGCGTGCAGGCAGTGTGCGGGATCGAGTCGCGCGGCTTCATCTTCGGCGCCGCGCTGGCGCAGAAGCTCAATGCGGGTTTCGTGCCGTTACGCAAGCCGGGCAAGCTGCCGCCGCCGCTCGTCAGCGTGGACTACTCGCTCGAGTACGGCATCGATCAACTGCAGGCGCGCAGCGACGCATTGCGCCCAGGCGAGCGGACCCTGATCGTCGACGACGTGCTGGCCACCGGCGGCACCCTGGCGGCGGCGCGTGCGCTGGTCGAGCAGCTGGGTGCGGATGTGCGGGGTGCAGCCGTGGTGATCGAGCTGGACGGCCTGGCAGGGCGCACGCGCTGGGCCAGCGAGGCGCCGGTGCACAGCCTGCTGCATTACTGACCGATGCATCGGGTGCCGCAGCGGTCGCCATGGCGTGAAGGTTGCGTGGTGCATACGCGGTGTTCGCCGTTCGTTGACGGCCCCGACACTGTCCGGATGCCTAGGCTTGGGGGCAACCGCGGCGCTGTGCCGTGGTGTATCCCCCGGTCGCGACGATTCGCGGTCGACGATCCGTGGGAGCCGTTAGCGAGGAACGAGCATGCTCGTCACTATTCTCGTCATCCTGTTGATTCTCGCCTTGATCGGCGGCTTGCCCACCTGGGGATACTCGCGCAGCTGGGGCTACGGTCCGTCCGGCATCGTTGGCGTCATTCTCGTGATCCTGATCGTGTTGTGGTTGCTCGGACGCATTTGATGCGCCCGTGAGACCGCGTCGCCGCGCCGCCCTCGCGGCGCGGCGACGATTTGATGGACGTTCTGATGCACTGGGCGCAGCCGGCCCCAACCGATTGAATCTCATGCCGAAGGGGTGATGTTCAAGAGGCCGTCACGCCGCGCGGCTTCAACAGCGGCTCATTCGCCCGGCGCCGCACGAGAGCATCCTCAGGGCTCGACGGCGAGCGATTCCACGAACACCAGCTCGCATGCGCCGTCACCGGTGTCGTCGCGGGTGAGCGAGCTGTTCCAATGCCAGCCGTCGGGCCGCCTAGCATCCACCAGGAACCCCTGGATGTGCACCACCTGGCCAATTCGCACGCGCTCCAGTTGGGCACGCACACCGGCATCGGCCGGAATCAGGTGCATGTTGGCGCGGGAGGTTTCGATCTCGCGGCGCGGGATCGGAAAATCGTGCACCTCCCAGTGATAGAAGCGGGCGGTCTGGCCAAGATCGATCTTGGCGAGCACCGCGCTGTCGGACATGCGGCCCCAGCCGAGCGCGAGGTCCACCGGCGCCAGCGAGGTGCCGGCATCGAAGTGGTAATCCCGGCGCGAGAGCACGCGTGCGGTGACGTCGAAGTGGGCGCGGGTGAGCTAAGGTGACGTCGCCGCGCTGCAGGCGGGCAGGCGTGGCCAGGTCGATCTGTTCGGGGACCTCCGGTGCCAGCATCCCAGGCGTGGCATGCACCGGCCGGCCGTGCCACCACGCGTTCGCACCCCACAGCGCCAGCAGCGTGGCGAGGCCGAGCCAGAGCCGACGCCCGTGCAGGCGAGCCCTGCCACCAGCGCCATGCGCTGTTCCAGCGAGTGCGGGGCGGCGAGCGTCGCGGCGAGCCGGTCGCGCACGGGCTGCATCGCCATCGGGTCTTCGACGCTGCGGGCAGCGGAGTGGCAGCCGTTCACGACGATGGCCTCGAGCGATGGGTGCCGGTTCGACATGGGCCGCAGGCCGGCGGCAGCGACCATGATCCCTGCACGCCGGCCCAGGCTGCGGCGGTTTCCTGTGGCCGGCTGTCACGACACATCATGGCGCGGCGGTGGATGCGGGCGCCGCCTTGGCGATCTTCGGGCGCGGTAGCGTGGCGGCGGAATGGGCATCGAGCAGTTCCGGAGGCAACCGCTTGAACACGTCGGCGAGGCGGGTCAGAAAGCCGTCCGTGGCCGAGCTCTTGCGCCACACCATCGCCACTCGCCGGCTCGGCGCCGGCGCCTTGAACTCGATCAGGTGCAGCTTGTCCGACGCCGCTACCGGGGGCTTGACCGCCAGCACCGGCAGCAGGGTGATGCCGACCTCGGCCGAGACCATCTGGCGCAGCGTCTCCAGGCTGGTGGCGCGAAAGTCGTTGCGCTCGCCGGCGCCGGCCAGGTGGCATACCTCCAGCGCCTGGTCGCGCAGGCAGTGGCCGTCTTCCAGCAGCAGCAGGTTTTCGTGCGAAAGGTCGGCCAGTTTCAGCGGCCCCTGCTTGTGCGCCAGGTGGTGCGACAGCGGCACGGCCAACACGAACGGTTCCTCGAACAGGTACTCCACGTGCAGGCTGTCCTCGTGCAGCGGCAGGGCGAGGATGCCGGCATCGAGCTTGCCCTCGCGCAGCAGGCGCACGATCACCTCGGTCTTCTCCTCCACCAGCAACAGCTCCAGCCGGGGAAACGCCTTGCGCACCATCGGCACGGAATGCGGCAGCAGGTAGGGGCCCAGGGTGGGAAAGATGCCCAGCCGCACCGTGCCTGACTGCGGGTCGCGCGTGCGCCGCGCCACCGCACGGATCTGACTGACCTCGTTGAGCACTTCGCGGGCACGATCGGCGATCTCGCGCCCCGCCTCGGTGAGCAGCACCTTGCGCGACGTGCGCTCGACCAGCGCCACGCCCAGTTCGTCTTCCAGTTTCCGGATCTGGGTGGACAGGGTCGGCTGGCTGACGAAGCAGGCCTCGGCGGCGTGGCCGAAGTGGCGGTGCTCGGCCAGGGCGACGAGATAGTGCAGATCGCGCAAATTCATGGCGCACTTCGGTCCAGTGCATAGCTCATGGCTATGGATTCGATGATAACAATCCATTTGTGCAGTGCAAGAGCGGCGCGTATCCTTGGCCCCGTGACTGCCGCGGTGGGCCTCGTCTGCTCCAAGGCCCGGCCTTCCCCGCTTCCGCGGCAGTCCCCTCGCCCGATCGACACCGGCCTTCCCCCTCCACGCCAGTGTCCGGGCCTCGCCGGCGACGAAGCCCCCTTCGTCGCCGGCATTTTTTATGGCGGCGCGCTGATTTCCACCGTCACGTGCACCTGCTCCTCGTGCACCGACAGGTGGCGGCCACCTCGTGCGCGCTCAGCGGCGCGGCCGACACCAGCGCCGGGATGCAGGCGTAGCGGCCCTTGCCCGCGCGCCACACGTGCAGGTCGCTGATCACCGCGGCGGGCAGGGCTGGTCGACCACTTCGCGGATCTCGGCGACCACCGGTGCATCCATCTCCGCATCCAGCAGCACGCGGCTGGACTGGCGCCTCAGCCCCACCGCCCAGCGCGTGACCAGCACGGCGCCGAGCACACCCATCAGCGGATCCAGCCACACGGCGCCGCAATACTTGCCGCCGATCAGCGCGGCGATCGCGATCGCCTGGTCGTAGTGGATGGCGCCCGGCGACAGCCGCCGCTCCAGCGACTGCACCAGCATCAGCATCAGCACCGCCACCACGATCAGCCGCAGGGCGCTGGTGTAGCCGGCGAGCACTTCGATCTTCCAGGTGCCGAAGGCGAAGCGGCGATCCCCGGCGAGGCGGCGGGCCAGCCCGTATGCGGCCAGCGACAGCCCCAGGCCAGCACGCGCGAGCTCATGTGCCAGCCGTCGGCGATCGAGCGCGCGCTGGACAGCGAGGCCGGGTGCGCAGAGGTGCTGCACCAGCTGGCGGCGGTGCGCGGCGCGATCCATGGCCTGACGCTGCAGGTGCTCGAAGGCCACCGGCGTGAACACGTGACCCCCACGGGTGGCGGCGAGGATGACGAGCTGGATCCCGTGCGGGCGGTGCTGCGCAGCTATCTGAAGTAGGCGTCGCCCGGGCCCGTCCGCTGGCCATGCCTTCTGGCACTGTGGCGGAAGGCATGCGCCGCCTAGCGTTCGGGGTTCCCTTGTTGCAGGAATCCCCGTCATGCGCCTCGTCCGTCCGCTCCTGCTCACTGCCCTGGCCGCCTGCTGCGCTACCGCGCTGGCGGCCGGTGCCGATCCGGTGCCCCACGGCCGCCTGCCCGGCTGGGCCGTGCCGCAGTCCTACCAGCTCGCCTTCAAGGTCGATCCGCGCCAGGGCGATTTCTCCGGCCACACGGTGATCAGCGTGAAGCTGGCGCAGGCCTCCGACCACGTGTGGCTGCACGGCAGCGACCTGCAGGTGTCGAAGGTGCTCGTGACCGACGCCGCCGGCAGGCACGCGGCGGGCAAGTACCTCGCCGTGGCGCCGAAGGAAGGCGTGGCGCGGATCGACTTCGGCCGCACGCTGAAGCCGCAGACGATCACCCTGGCCATCGACTACACCGCACCGCTGAACCAGCAGTTGCAGGGCCTGTACAAGGTCAGCCACGAGGGCCAGCCCTACGCGATGACGCAGATGGAGCCGATCAGCGCGCGCTTTGCGTTCCCCGGCTTCGACGAGCCGGATTTCAAGACGCCGTTCGACCTCACCCTGACGATTCCGAAGGACGAGAACGCCGTCGCCAACACCGAGCAGGTGAAGGAAACCGCTGCCGGCAAGGGCTGGAAGACGCTCACCTTCGCCACCACGCGGCCGCTGCCGACCTACCTGGTCGCCTTCGGCGTGGGGCCGTGGGACATCGTGCAGGGGCCGGACATCGCGCCGGACGACTACCGCACCACGGTGCTGCCGCTGCGCGGCGTCGCCGCCAAGGGCGAAGGTCACCGGATGCAGCACGTGCTGGGCGAAACACCGAGCATCATCCACGCGCTGGAGGATTACTACGGCTTCGGCTATCCGTTCGGCAAGCTGGACCTGCTCGCCGCCCCGGACTTCGCCGCCGGCGCGATGGAGAACCCGGGCCTGGTCACCTTCCGCGACTGGCTGCTGCTGCTCGATCCGGATTCGCCGGCGCAGTACGTGCGCGGCTCGTTCAACGTCACCGCGCACGAGCTGGCGCACCAGTGGACCGGCGATACGGTGACCACCGCCTGGTGGAACGACATCTGGCTCAACGAGGCCTTCGCCACCTGGATGCAGCAGAAGGTCACCATGAAGGTGCACCCGGAATACCGCGCCGACCTCGACCGCATCCGCGGTGCGCAGCGCGCGATGAACAACGACAGCCTGGTCAGCGCACGCAAGATCCGCCAGGAGATCACCGGCAACGGCGACATCATGACCGCGTTCGACGGCATCACCTACCAGAAGGGTGCGGCGGTGCTGGGCATGTTCGAGAACTACGTGACGCCGGCGACGTTCCAGCAGGGCATGCGCGCCTACATCCAGGCGCACAAGTTCGGCAACGCCACCGCCGACGACCTGGTCGATGCCATCGCGCAGGCGGCGGGCAAGGGCGCCGATTTCAAGGCCGCGTTCAAGAGCTTTCTCAACCAGTCCGGCGTGCCCTACATACAGACCAGGCTGGCGCAGAAGGACGGCCAGACCATCCTGCACCTGAGCCAGAGCCGCTACCTGCCGCTCGGTTCCACTGGCGACAGTGCGCGCGTGTGGGGCGTGCCGGTGTGCGTGCGCTACGGCACCGCCGCCAACGGCAAAGATGGGGCCTCGTCCAGCAAGGTTGCCTGCGAAATGCTCGACAAGGCGCAGGGCTCGATGGTACTGGCCGGCGCCAGCCAGCCGACCTGGGTGATGCCCAACGCCGGCGCGCAGGGCTACTACCGCTTCGGCATGACCAGGGCCGACCTGGCCTCGCTCGGCCAGCAGATCGGCAGCCTCGCCGACACCGAGCAGCTGGCCTACGCCGACGCGGTGAATGCCAGCTTCCGCCACGGCGACGTCGATGCCGGCGACGCACTCGCCGCGCTCGAGCCGCTGGCGTCCTCGAAGACCGACGAAGTGGCCACCGCCCCACTGGGCACCTTCGGCTGGATCTGGCGCAACCTCGCCAGCACCGACGCACAGCGTGCCAAGTTGGCCGCGTGGGCGACCGACGCCTACCTGCCGCGGCTGGAGTCGCTCGGCTACCGCCGCAAGGCCGGCGAGGCCGACGGCGATTCACTGATGCGCCGCACGCTGGCCGACTTCCTCGGCATGGACGTCAAGCTGCCAGCGGTGCGCGCCGAACTGCTCCAGCAGGGCGACGCGGCACTCAAGCCCAAGGCGGACGGTCGCCTCGATCTCGCCGCCGCCGATCCCGACCTGCTCGGCGTGGCGCTGGGCGTGGCCGCGCAGCAGCACGGCAAGCCGGTGGTCGATGCGCTGATCGCCGAGCTGCCCAAGACCAGCGATCCGGCGCTGCGCAACGCGATCCTCGGCGGCCTGGGTAGTGTCGACGACGCCACCCAGGTCGAGCGCATCCGCAACTTCGCGCTGAGCAAGGACGTGAAGGTCGGCGAGATGGCCGCGCTGTTCCGCGGCGGTCGCGACACCCGGGCCGCGCGCGACGGCATGTGGACATGGTCGGTGGCGCACTACGACCAGATCCTCGCCCGCACCGGCAGCTTCGCCGGCGGCCGTCTGCCCGGCCTGATGGGCGGCGGCGGCTGCTCCAGGACCGAAGCCGAGCGCCTGCAGGCGTTCTTCAAGGATCGGGTGAACCAGGCACCGGGCGCCGCCCGCGGCCTGGCGCAGACCACCGAATCCACCCTGCTGTGCGCGGCGCTGAAGCAGAAGCAGGATGCCAACGCGATCCTGCGCTGAAGGGAGCGGTCACGCCCGCCGTGCCATGCAGGGCGGGCGTGGTGAGCAAGTCGCAGCCACCGTTCGCGCCGGGCGCACCTGCACCAGTCGGCGACGTCGAAGTGCCTCGAAAGGGACGTCGAAGAAACCCGGAAAATCTCCCGGCGTCATTCCCGCGTTTGCGGGAATGACGAAACGGGCGGTGGGGCAATCCGCAAGCGTTCGCAGAAGAGTGGTCGGGATTGCGCGCCCTTCCGAATGGAGAAAGCGTCGGCCGGCGCGCCATCCGCGTTGGCTGGGCGATGCACGTCCAGCGTCAGCTGGCGGCGCGCGGTGAAGGTGGCGTCGTGCGTGGCCAGCCACCCCGATCGCGCGCGGTGGCGCGCGGTGGCGTTGAGGCCGGCGAACGGCATGGCCTGGCAGAGTCGGTGAGCAGACCCGCGGCGACGGCCAGCAGCAGCGCGGCAAAGCCGCCTCCGCGGCGCGGGCGCAGCGGGATCACGCGGGCGGCATCGGAACGGTCACGGCTGGCGCGGGCTTGGTCGGAGCGGGTTCGACTGGACTGGGGCATCGTTGATCTCTGGCGCGGGAGGCGGCGCGCGGTGTCTGCGGAAGGGAGCGCGGCGAGGGCGTAACCCCGACTCACGCCGGGCGGGGTTTCATCCGAGGGTGCCCCGTTCCACACGAGCGGACGGCGGCCCGGGATGCGGCGTGGCCATCGCGGGTGCCACGGCATCGCCTACACTGCCTGCGCTCATCAAGGGGAAGGCCATGGAACGTCGTTCGCGCAACGCGTGGCTGGGCCTCGCGCTGCTGGCATCGCTGCTCGCCGCGCCGCTGCGCGCGCAGGACATTCCGCCCGTGCTGCGCGACTGGCAGGGGTGGGTGCTGCATGACGTGCCTGAGCAGGCGTGCCCGTTGCTCAACAGTCCTGGCGCAGCCAACAACACGCGCCAGTGCGCCTGGCCCGGGCGGCTCGCGCTGCAGGCCGACGCCGCCGGCGCGCGTTTCACCCTGCAGGTGCGGCTGGATGCGCCCGGCTGGGTCGTGCTGCCGGGCGACGCGCACGACTGGCCGCAGCCGGTGCGCGTCGACGGCCAGCCGCAGCCGGTGCTCGCGCATCGCCGGCAGCCGTCGTTGTGGCTGGGCGCCGGCAGTCATCGGCTGGATGGTGCCATCGCGTGGTCCGCCCGGCCGTCGACGCTGGCGCTGCCGCCGTCGATCGCGCTGGTCGAGCTGTCGATCGACGGCGTGCCGGTGGAGCGCATCGAGCGCAACGGCGATCGACTGACCCTGGGCGAAGCGGCCGCCGCGGCGCGCGCCGCCGATGCGCTGTCGCTGCGCGTCTATCGCCAGCTCGCCGACGGCCTGCCGCCCACGCTGGCAACGCGGCTGCAGCTCAACGTCGCCGGCACCGCGCGCGAACAGCTGCTGGGTCCGGCGCTGCCGGCCGGTTTCGTCGCCACGGCGCTGTCCGGCGAGCTGCCGGCGCGGCTGGAGAGCGATGGCCGCCTGCGCGTGCAGCTGCGTCCCGGCCAGTGGACGATCACGCTGGATGCGCGCGCCACCGCGCCGCTGGCCGGCGTGACCTGGAAGCCGCCAGGTGCACCGTGGCCGGCGCAGGAGATCTGGAGCTACGCCGACGACACCGAGCTGCGCGGCACGCGCGTCGAGGGGCAGGGCGTGGATGCCACCCGTGCCGGCGTGCCCGCCGACTGGCTCAGCTTCCCCGCCTTCGCGGTGGATGCCAGCCATGGCCTCGCCATTGCCGAAGGCAATCGCGGCGACCAGGGCGGGCAGGGC
>WOYI011455851.1_pt1 | contig 12667 bp, 10 predicted proteins | sample 6423411 | NCBI WGS metagenome assembly WOYI01 (sample SAMN13441803, study PRJNA592873) | oil field metagenome | biome: oil field; feature: oil-well bore; material: oil-contaminated soil; isolation source: oil-contaminated soil from oil-well borehole | place: Germany: Wietze | collected 2016-10-18 ... | reverse complement strand
GCGCGGTCCCGTCGACGAGCCCGCCGAGGATGCCCGAAGCGCCCATGATGCGCCCGTTCACCAGAAGGTAAAGTGCGGCCGCCGAGCCGATGATCAGCCCTCCGGCCAATCCCCAGATCCAGTCGATATCCATGATTTCTCCCTGTCCGGGCGGCCCGTTTCCCCCAGGCCCCCCGTTTCGCGCATTCGCCTCGAGCTATAGCGCAGGCGTTATGCATTGCAAGAATGGAATGTGAGTATCGGCTCCGGGAAAATCCAGGATTGACTTGTGTCAAGGCTGCCGGGAACACTGGCTGCCTAGAAAGATGGGGAAGAGGTAAAGGAGAGCCCTATGAAATCCGTCGCCGAACGCAAGGCCGCGCTGGTCGCGCGCCAGGCCGATCTGCTGGCCCGCATCGCCGGAATCGGTGCCGAGTTCGACAGTCACGAGGCCAAGGACTGGGAGGAGATGGCGACCGAGCGCGAGGTGGACGAGGTGCTCGAGGATCTCGGCCAGTCGGCGCAGGTGGAGTTGCGCATGATCGAGGCCGCGCTGACCCGGATCGAGGAGGGCGAATACGGCTATTGCGTGCAATGCGGCACCGAGATCTCGCAAGAGCGGCTCGACCTTCTGCCGGCCACCCCGTTCTGCCCCGACTGCGCGCCGTCAAAGTGACGCGAGGGCCGGCCTGACGGCGGCCGCCCATTGCCAATGCAGGCCGGACCCTTAGAGTGGCCCTGAGGCACACGTCACCGGGGAGGCCTGCCATGACCGAACAGGTTCGCACCGCGATAAACGAGGGGATCGCGACGATCACCCTCGACAATCCGCCGGTCAACGCGCTGGGGGCCGCGCTGCGCGGCGCGTTCATGGCGGCGTTCGAAGCGGCCATGGCCGATCCGTCGGTGCGGGTGGTCATCCTTGCCGCCGCCGGCCGGACCTGGCCCGCCGGCGCCGATATCGGCGAATTCGGCCGGCCGCCGGTGGCGCCGCAACTGCCCGAACTCTGCGCCGCCGTGGCCCGGTCGGCCAAGCCCGTCATCGCCGCGCTTCACGGCACCGTGCTCGGCGGCGGGCTGGAACTGGCGCTTGCCGCCGGGGTGCGGCTGGCCGAACCCGGCACCACGCTCGGCCTGCCGGAAGTGTCGCTCGGGATCCTGCCGGGCGCCGGCGGGACCCAGCGCCTGCCGCGGCTGATCGGTGCGAAGCCGGCGCTCGGCCTGATGCTGAGCGGGTTGCCGATCGCGGCGGAGCGGGCGCTGGATCTCGGCCTCATCGACGCGGTGAGCGAGGGCGGCGCGGCGACCGCCGCCGAGGGGCTGGCGCGGGCCTATCTCGCCGGGACGGCGGAGTTGCCGACGGCGGCGGAGCGGGCCGGGGGCCGCGCGCCGGATGCCGAGGGCTGGCTCTCGGCCGTCGCGGCGGCACGGGCCGGTCTCGGCAATCCGCGGCTGCCGGCGCCGGGCCGGATCATCGACTGCGTCGAGGCGGCCCTTCTGCTGCCCGAGGACGAGGGCTTCGTCTTCGAGGGCGCCGCCTTCGCCGAGCTGGTCGCGACGCCCGAGGCGGCCGCGCTCCGCCATGCCTTCCTCGCCGAGCGGCGGGCGATGCGGCAGAACGATCCGGGCCGGGTCGCGGCGCGCGAGATCCACCGCGCGGGGGTTGTCGGCGGCGGGCCTCTGGGGGCCGGGATCGCGGTGGCGCTGCTTGGCGCGGGTCTTTCGGTCACTCTGGTCGAGCGCGACCAGACCGCGCTTGCCGCCGGCCTCGCCCGGGTCGCGACTTTGCACGAGCGCGCGGTCGAGAAGGGCCGGCTCACGCCCGAGGCGCGCGAGGCGGAATGGGCGCGGATCTCCGGCGCCACCGATTTCGGGGCGCTGGCCACGGCCGACCTGATCGTCGAGGCGGTGCCCGAGGACGAGGCGCTGAAGACGCAGGTCTTCGCCGATCTCGGCCGGGTGGCGAAGCGCAAGGCGGTCCTCGCCACCGCGACCTCGCATGTCGATCTCAACCGGCTCGCGGCGGCATCGTCGCGGCCCGAGGACGTGATCGGGCTGCATGTCCTCGGCCCCGTCCAGGGGACGAAGCTTCTCGAGGTCGTCGTGGGCGCCGGGACCGCGCCCGAGGTGACGGCGACGGGGTTCGCGCTGGCCAAGCGGCTCGGCAAGATCGCGGTGCGCTCGGGCGTCTGCGACGGGTTCATCGGCAACCGCGTTCTGAACGCCTGGCGGACGGCCATGGACTTCCTCCTGGAAGACGGCGCGACGCCTTGCGAGATCGACCGGGCGATGCGCGAATTCGGCTTCCCGCTCGGCCCCTATCAGGGGCTCGACATCGCCGGGCTCGATCTCGGCTGGGCGCGGCGGAAGCGGCTGTCGCTGCGTCGCGACCCGGCGCGGCGCTATGTGGCGATCGGCGACCGGCTTTGCGAGGCGGGGCGGTTCGGGCAGAAGGCCGGGAAGGGATATTACCTTTACCCAGAGGGGGGCGGCAAGGGCGTCGAGGACCCCGAGGTGCTGGCCCTGATCGCGGCGGAGCGGCAGGCCAAGGGCCTCGTCGCGCGCAAGGTCGGCGCGGAGGAGATCCGGCGCCGGGCGCTCGCCGCGATGGCCAACGAGGGGGCGCGGCTTCTCGAGGAGGGGATCGCGCGCTGTCCGTCGGATATCGACGTGGTGATGCTCGCGGGGGGCGGGTTTCCGCGCTGGCGCGGCGGGCCGATGATGGCGGCCGATCAGGCGGGGCTGCTCGTGATCCGCAACGACCTGCGCGATTTCGCCCGCGAGGAGGACGCCTTCTGGCGCCCGGCGGTGATCTGGGACGAGCTGATCAAGAACGGCCTGGCCTTCGCCGACCTCAACCGCATCTGACCGCCCGCAATGCGGTAAGGTGGGTTTGAACCCACCTTGCGGGTGGGTCCCGGGGGGGCGGTCAGCCGAGGAGGATCCCCGCCACGACCATCATCAGCCCGATCGCCGAGAGAAGGAGCGCGCCGAGATTGAGCGCGACGACCCGCTGGAGCCGTGCCCTGAGCTCGGCGTCGGGCAGGCCCGCCCGCCGGGCGGCCGCGACCTTCAGGATGCACCAGACAAGGCCGCCGAGCCCCGCGAGCGTCACCGCGGCCCCGGTCCAGATCAGCCAGTCCATGCCATCCCCCTTCGTCCCCTGTCCCGCCCGGACCGGCCTAGCGCGATGTGGCCGGCACGGCAAGGGCGGGGCTTGAAGGCGCAGGGTCTTGCGTCTAGTCAGGGGCGTCCGCCAGAAGGAGCAACACGATGAACCAGCCCGTTTCCGATGCCACCTACAATGTCGCCGCCGACGAGCTGCGCCAGTTCATCGAGCGCTTCGAGCATCTGGAGGCCGAGAAGAAGGACATCGCCGACCAGCAGAAGGAAGTGATGGCCGAGGCCAAGGGCCGCGGCTACGACACCAGGGTGCTGCGCAAGGTCATCGCGCTCCGCAAGCGCGACAAGGACGACCTGGCCGAGGAAGAGGCGGTTCTCGAGATGTACAAGGCAGCACTCGGCATGGCCTGAACGGTCGTCATGGAAATGTTACCGGACCGTCATCCCGGTCTCACAGCCTGCGTCCATCACCCGGAGCGACACCAACCGGTCCCGGAGGACGAATCGATGAAACTGCTCACCACATCCGTGCTTGCCGTTCTGGCCGCCATGCCGGCCGTTGCCGGCGATTTCGGCGCCGAGGTCGACGCGCTGCTCGCAGAGCGCTCGGCCGAGTTCTTCGGGATCGCCGTGCCGCTTGCCGACTCGGCGCCGGCCTCGGCCGAGGAAGGCTACCGCACCGAGGCGCAGACCGCCGCCGATCAGGTGGCGCTGGCCGAGGGCCTCACCGCCGAGTTCGTGACCCGCGAGGTCGCCAATTCCGCCGACATGATGGCCTTCTATCCGGCCGGGAATCCGACCCATCTCGTCTCCTGCATCGAGGTCGACCGCGAGGAGATCGCGGCCGGCAAGCTCAACCCCTCGGTCCAGGCGGTATCGCTCGCCGATGGCGCGGTCACGACGCTGGTGCGCGGCATGAAGGGCTGCGACGGCATCCGCACCACGCCCTGGGGCACGATCCTCGCCACCGAGGAGGAGGATGACGGCGCGGCCTACGAGATCCTCGATCCCCTCGCGCTCGACGCCGTGACGGTCGATCGCGATGCCGGCACCACCTCGGATCCGGCCCATGTCGTCCGCCGCACCGCGTTGCCGGTGATGGCGTGGGAAGGTCTCACGATCACCGGCGAGGGCGTCATCTATGCCGGCGACGAGCTGCGCCCGGGCACCGCGACGGGCGATGCCGATGGCGGGTCGATGTTCAAGTTCGTGCCGGCCGCCGCCCATGCCGGCGGGATGATCGACACGCTCGACGCCTCGCCGCTCGCGGCCGGCAAGACCTATGCGCTCCAGACCTCGTGCCGCGACGGCAAGGCCCAGTACGGGCAGGGCTGCGAGATCGGCAACGGTCTCTGGATCGAGGTCGATCCGGCCAATGCCCGCGCCGAGGCCGACGCGAAGCAGGCGACCGGGTTCTACCGGCCGGAGGACCTTCATGCCGATCCGGCCTATGCCGGCGACGGCATCCGCTTCTGCTGGACCAATACCGGCAACGAAGATGCGATGAACTATGCCGAGGTGATGTGCGCCATCGACACCGCGCCGATGGCGGTGCCGGCGCCGGATGCCGAGGGCAAGGTCGCGATGACGACCACGATCAACCGCTTCGTCGAGGGCGACGCCGACTTCAACTCGTTCGACAACCTCGCCTTCCAGCCGGGCACCGGTATCCTCTACGTGATCGAGGACCATCCGAACGGCGACATCTTCGCCTGCCTGCCGGACGGGGCCGACCGCGACATCAAGACCGACGGCTGCATCAAGGTGCTGTCGGTGAAGGATACTTCGGCCGAACCCACCGGCTTCATCTTCGCCGAGGACGGGATGTCGGCTTACGTCCACATCCAGCATTCCGACGACAGCGCGATGGCGAAGGTCGACGATTACGCGACCGACGACCTGGTCCGCATCAGCGGCTTCAAGATGCCGGCGAACTGACGCCGGCGAAGGTCCGAGCCAAGGCACGGGCGGGAGTTTCCCGCCCGTTTCCCGTTTCCGCCCCCGGCTTTCTCCGGGCTGCCCCGGCCCCGGCCCTCACGGAGCGAGGAAGGTGATCTCCGCCATGTCGGCGATCTCGGCGCAGTCTTCCTCGTAGGCGGCGGTCAGCGCCGCCACCAGCTCGGCGCTCCAGCCCGGCAGGTCGACCTCCACCTCGATCTCCTCGGGACGCGCGTATTTCTCGAGATGCGCCGTGGTCGCGCGGCGCCGCTGCTCGACCGAGGCGGGCGGGTGGGTTTCGAGATAGGCCTTGAGCTTCACCAGCCCCTCTTCGGTCATGATCGCGGCAAGAAGGTCGAAATCGCCCTCGAGCGCCGCCTCGGGGCCGAGGCCGGCCACCGCGCGCAGGATCTCGGGCCAGAGGAGCGGCGTGTCCTCGTTGCACCAGACCGTGAGGGCGATGTCGGGCACCGCGGCGACGATCCGCCGGATCACCGGCGCCCAGCGGAGCGCGATCGGGCTCTGGTCGCCCATGATCGTGTCGTAGCTGCCCTCGTTCACCCGTTCGATCAGCGTCGGCACCAGCGTCGCGGGGTTGCGCAGCGCAAGGAAGAATTCCGACTGCGCATCGGGAAAGAGGTTGCAATAGGCGGCGACGCGCTGCGGCGCGGTGGCGTAGAAGCCCTGTTTCGTGATCGCGTTGACCGGGTAGCAGAGCAGGCAGTCATGGCTGAAGACCAGCCGCTCGGCCTCGTCCGCCTCCATCACCGCGTCGAGGATCACCTGCTGGGTCTCGGCGCCCGCCGGCGCCCCGCGCAGCGACTTCGCGACCCGCGGCAGGATCTGGCGGTAGCTTCGCGGGCTCGGCACCACGATGCCGGCGGCGCCGAGCGTTCCCCGGTTCTTCAGAAGCGCCCGGACCAGCCGGTCTTCGTCGGTGCAATGGGCACCAAGGTGGTAGGCGATCTGCATGCCTCAATCGTCCCGCTGTTCCGCCGCCGACCCTATACGCGCTCGCTGGACAGGAAAACCGCTTTCCTGTAACCGCTTGGCTCATGGCCGAGCAAAACAGTCAAGCAATGGGCCTCGCTCCGGGGCGGGCACGATCGCCGGGCGGTCCGGGCGGCGGCCTCTGGTCGGCCGGCTCGCTCGTCATCGCGGGCCTGGTGGTGCTGCCGATCCTGTCTGTGCTGGTGCTGGCCTTCCACCCGACCGAGAACATCTGGCCGCACCTGCTGGCGACGACGCTGCCGCGCTATGCCGGCAATACCGCGATCCTGACCTTCGCGACCGGCGCGCTTGCCGCCGCCATGGGCGCGGGGGCGGCCTGGCTCGTCACCATGTACCGCTTTCCCTTCGCCGGCCTCCTCGAATGGCTGCTGCTCCTGCCGCTGGCGATCCCGGCCTATATCGGCGCCTATGCGCTCGTCGATTTCCTCGACTATTCCGGCCCGGTGCAGGTGGCCTTGCGCGAGGCGGCGGGCTGGACCTCGGCCCGCGACTACTGGTTCCCGCAGGTGCGGTCGCGGACCGCCGCGGTGATCGTCCTTGCGGCCGCGCTCTATCCTTACGTCTACATGCTGGCCCGCGCCGCCTTCCGCGAACAATCCGCCGGCAGCTACGAGGTCGCGCGCGCGCTCGGCGCCGGGCCCTTCGGGCTTTTCTGGCGGGTCGGCCTGCCGCTCGCGCGGCCCGCGATCGCCGCCGGGGCGGCCATCGTGATGATGGAGACGGTCAACGATTTCGGCGTCGTCGATTTCTTCGCGGTGCAGACGCTGACGACCGGCATCTTCACCGTCTGGCTCGAGACCGGCAATGCCGGCGGCGCGGCGCAGATCGCCTGCGTGATCCTCGCCGTGATCCTCGCGCTGGTGGCGCTCGAAAAGGTCAGCAGGCGAAATTCGCGCTACTACCACTCGGCGCGCCAGCCCCGGCCGATCATCCGGATCGCGCTTGGCGGCGGGACAGGGTGGATCGCGACCGCGCTCTGCGCGGCGCCGGTCGCGGTGGGCTTCGTGCTGCCCCTTGGCGTCATCGCGGGCCATGCGCTCGACCGGCCCGAAAGCTGGGTCAGCGCCGGGCTCGGCCGGGCCTTCCTCCATACGCTCACCGTCGGAGGGGCGGCGGCGGCGCTGACGGTCGCGGGGGCCTTGTTCATGGTCTACGGCGTCCGGCTGACCGGACGCAGGCTGCCCCGGCTGATCCTGCCGGCCACGACCATCGGCTATGCCGCCCCCGGCGCGGTGCTCGCGGTCGGCATCCTGATCCCGGTCGCGGCCTTCGACCACCGGATCGCGGATGCAGTGCTGTGGCTGACGGGGCGCGATCCCGGGCTGATCCTGACCGGATCGGCGGCGGCGATCGTCTTCGCCTACACGGTGCGCTTCTTCGCCATCGCGCAAGGGGCGACCGACGCGGCCTTCGGCCGGGTCTCGCCCTCGCTGCCGATGGCGGCGCGCTCGCTCGGCCGCACGGCGGGCGGCGCCCTGCGCGAGGTCTATCTGCCGCTGATGAAGGGCTCGGTCGGCACGGCGCTTCTTCTCGTCTTCGTCGATTGCGTGAAGGAGTTGCCGGCGACGCTGCTTTTGCGCCCCTTCAATTACGACACGCTGGCGACGCGCGCGCACGAGAAGGCGAGCCTCGAGAACATCGCCGAGGCGGCGCCGCCGGCGCTTCTGGTCATCGCGGTGGGGCTCGTCGCCGTGGCCTTCCTCGCGCGGGCGCATCTTTCCGGCGGGCGCCGATAGGCGGGGCCGCCCCGACGCGAGACTTGCAGAACCGCGCGCCGCGTTCTATGTGCGGAAAAGCGCCCCTATAGCTCAGCTGGTAGAGCATCTGATTTGTAATCAGAGGGTCGGGAGTTCGAGTCTCTCTGGGGGCGCCATTGTTTTCAATAGCTTATGGTATTTTGAGCCGTTGATGCCGCTGGCTAATTCGAATTGGGTTGCGTTCGGGTTGCGCTGCTGATGCTGATGCCTACCGGCCTTCTTCGAACCTATTTGGTTACAGATTCGGCGCGCTTGCCGTTCTCAAGTCACGGCGTGGTCTTCGCGAGACCCACATCGCCCTCCGCGAAATGGGTATAGCCCTTCTTGATCTCACCCCACATGCGCGCTTCGTGTCGTTCCCGACGCGAAGTTCCGCACCGATAATCAGCGTCGGAACGAAGGATGCCTCGCAATCTAGGCGCGTTGTTTCGGGGACTGATTACGCCGAGCTCTGCGAGTTCGCCCGATGCCAGGCTAGCCGGGCGCGATGTTTGTCGGTGAGTGAGATGGGCGCGTGCCAGCGCAACTCGGCGCGAGCGGCCTCGCTCAGGTTTTGCGAGAATTTCGGACATCCGCCATCGTCAAACGTCACCAGTCCCCGGTCAAAGGCCGCGTCCCACAGCGCCGACAAAAGCAGGCCGTTGTGCACGTCCAGCCGCTCGGCATCGCTGTCGCAATCCTTCCACGCTATGATGTGGCTGGCGCGCAGCAGGGCCGCGTCAGTAATGCCTGTCAGTGGGCAGCGGCCTTGCCAATAGGTCATCAGCCGGTCGCGGAAGATGTCTTGGCCAACACGCTGGATGATCAGCCGCTCGGCCTCGGTGCTCTTGGGCAGACCAGCAATGGCTTTCTTATACTCTTCAAGCGGGCCATCGGGCAACGTCACGCCCAACTGGTAAACCCGTGACATCACGGCGTAGAGCGCAGTCAGGTTAGGATAGGCATAGCGCACGAGGCCCGGGCCCGGCAAATCGGCCTGGGGCAGATTCAGATCCTCAACGATGCCGAGGTGATCGAGGGCCAGAAACCACGGCCCCTCGTGCCCTTCGGCCGCGAACCAGACCGTGCCCTTCGCGGTTGTCGATCCATAGCGCGCCCAGCCGTCCGCTTCGCCCAAGGCGCGGCGATAGCCGTTCTGCCAGGCGACCTTTTGGCATTCCTGTGAGACGACAAAGCTCTGGGGCGACTGAATTATCACCTGAACCTCATGACCCCAAGTTGAATGACATTTGCCCGCCGCTTGCTCCTGTGGGCCACGAAGCAAAAGGAAGCCGAAGCAGTCGCTCAATGGCATTCGCAGCCTGCAGAACGACCTGCGGTTGGAAGGTGTCGAACGCCCCCTTGTAGCGGCTTAGGTAGCTCTCGCTTCTCGGGCTGATACCGGAACGCTTCGCAATCACATAGGCGACAGACTCGGCCTCCACCTCCCGCAATGCGAGGTCCGCCCATCTCCGGTTATCCACTCCGCGTTTGCGATCAATGCCGAGGTGGCCAAGGTAAAGGTGCGCCAGTTCATGAACCAGCGTGACAAATTGGGTTGCCGGTGGGTGGTTGGCATTCACCACAAGGCTCACATCGTTCAGTCTGGTTTTGTCGTTGTAGTCCTTTTCCTTCCAGACGCATCCTGCGCGCCTGTCTCCCTCATCTGCCCAGATCAGCTTGATGGCCGCCTTCTCAAGTTGTCCTTCGACGAAGCGGAACCAGGCGCGTGGGATGCCCCCGGTCGTCGGGAATGAGAACGCGGCCTCGGGGAGCTGACGCATTCTCACTTGTAGGACATGGGCTCAACGAACCTGCCGGTAGTAATACCGGCAGGTTTTTGATTTTTCGTCACATTTCGACCTGAATCGTGAAGCAGGAACACGACGAAAATGCGGAGTTCCAACTCCGCAAAAGCGAGAATCGTGGAAAATCCGGGAAAATGCTTCGCGAAACCAACATCCGGCCAATATCGGGTATGCACGAGGTGTGCGCTTGACCCAACGACAGAGAGCCGGACGATTGGTCAAGAGCATCCAACAGCTGTCCCTGGACCAGCTATACCCGGAGATTCCAGGCGAAATCAACCTCAACACCTGCGGCGATCCCGATTGTGGGAACTTCGGTGTGTCGCCTTGGGATGCGCATAGAGCGTTCCGTGGCCGGAATGCCGGTCAGCGGCGCCTTGCCGCCTCCGTTTCGAACGCGGCCATCTCGGCCGGCATCGGCCGGTACAAGCTCGGATCGCCGGGCAATACGGATCTGGAGCGAGTCTCGGATGTCCTCGAATATGACGGGGATCCGCATGCCTGGACCGACGGTCGCATCCTGAAGTGCCTCCATGTGCGCGGCAACGGCCATTGTGACGTCCAGTTCCAGGTCATGTCGAACGCGCATCTCGAGGACGAGATCGCCAGGCTGAGAAGTCAGAACGGCGTCTTGCTTGGACCGGCATGCGGAGCGTGCGGGAAAGCCTATCTGGAGGCGCCGGAAGAGTTCGTCTTCAACGGTGCCAACGGCAAGACGAAGACGAAGCCGCTCGGCATCCGACTGATTCACAAACCATGCCGCGGGGGAAAGGGCGCCCGCTTCACGGTCTCGTCGGATCACCGGCGGCAGACGGACCGGAGCGACAACATCCGCATCCTGTCCCAACTCGTGAACGAGGGCGGCATCAATGCGCTCCGGCGGCTGTTGGAGCCGCCGCGTGGTGCCCGGCAGGTCGGGATCCAGCGCATCTACGACCGCATCTTCTGGCTCGAACGTGTGCTCCTCGCCTACGAGCAGGCGCAGCTCGGGAAATGGCGGAAACGCCTGCGGAAGGAAAAACGACCGCGCCACAACCGCATCGCCCATGACGATATCGTGCTCGGGGTGAACTGGGAGACATCGACCGACCGCCGGATCACTGCGCTCAATTGCGCGGTCAGCGCTGACATCCAGTCCGGCTATGTCTTCCGGATCGATGTGGATTTCGATCCGACGGTCGATCCGGTCTCCTGCCTGGAAGCAGCCTATCTCGACCCGGCGCGCCAGAACGCGGGCCTGCGCAAGCACTACCGGCAGGCCAGCGGCGTCACCTTCACCGCGCCACTCCTGTCGTTCCAGCGTCCGACGGGGCGGTTTGACGAACCGGCGCTGTTCTCCTCCGCGGTCTCGCAGCTGCGTCTCTTCGCCGTGAAGACAGAGGATGCCCTGGCACGGTCCACGACCGGTGTGGACGCGGCGACCCAACAGGAGATCGACGACGCCCGCCTCAAGGCCGACGCGATCGAGCTTCTCGGCGTGCGGTATTTCAATTTCGGGGCCGCCGAGCGCGCGAGCCGGAATGCCTTCACCGGCATCATGACGCGTGACAGCTACACCAAGGCGGCCCATCTGGCCTGCCTCAAGGAGATGCTGCCGGACGGTAGGATCACGCTCGTGGGCGAACAGGAGGCGGCCATGGCCCGCGTCGTGCCGCACATCTTCCGCGAGGAGATCCTGGCCGACCGCTTCGAATGGCATGTCCTCCATTTCGACAAGACCGCCACGAAACCCGAGATTCTGCGCCGCACGAGAAAGTTCGACACCGCCTTCAGGGCGTTCCGGCATGCCAATCCTCAGTTGACGCCGCCGGAAGCGCTCCAGGCTTGGGTCCGGGCGCGCCTGACGCCGGCCGTGCGGAGCACGAGAGCCGGCCAGCCCGAACCGTTCCCCATATCGAACTTCGCGTCGCGTGCCTGGCCGGCGCTCTGGCTGCAGAGCCCGGTCCAGGCCGCAGGAGAGACCGACAAGGTCGTCGGCTTCCCGATCCTGTCGGCGCGATACCGTGGCGACTACCGCGCCCTGGGCTACCAGAACCCGATCCAGGATCCCGACCTTCAGGCCGCAATCGCCCGCCGGGTCATAAACGCGACGATCCAGCCTGCGGCGACCTTCATGAACGCGCTTCGGGAAAGGATCAGCTTCGCACAGCGCGCGGGCGGCCGCGGGTCGCGAACCGGCGGCGACAGCTTCGTCAACGGCGCCTGCTACAATCCGCGCGTGCTGATCGCGCTCCTAAGCATCTACCGTGTCCATTACAACTTCTTCGAGGCCCGGCAGTATGTGTCGCCGATCAACAAGCATGACGAGACAGAATATGTCACCGACGGGACAACGACGATCGCCGTGCCAGGATCTGAGGTGCGGATCACCGTGCCGAAGCGCCGCCGACTTGCGCCCGTGAAACGAACGCCGGCCATGCGCGCGGGCATCCATCCTGTGCCGATCGGGGAGACGCGCCCGAAGCTGCCGGACCTGTCCAAGATCCTCTACCTCCCCTGGCTATTCCATGGGACACCCCTCTGGGCGAAGCTCCAGGGGCGGTAGGCGGCGGAAGGAGTGCGGGTCAGCCGCGCCATGGTGGAACCGGTCCTTGACAACGACGAAGAACACTGACGAATAGAGCGACGACGCTTCCATCCTTCATGTCAACCTACAGGAAGAAAACACCTTGACGAAACGCGAAGCTCAAGCATCCATTGCTCGCAATGGTTGCGCGACAGGGAACTTGCCTATGAGTTTTTGCCCTCCCCAATTTCGACGTGCTCGTGCAATGGGATGTTCAATTCTGTCTCTCGGCGCTGGCCTCCTTCTGGCACAAATCTGCATTGTCGCGTCTCCTCTACGGGCCTCCGATGGCGCAGTGGAATCCGGCGAGAGTTGCGCGAATCTGGAGGCGTGTGATCCAATCATGGAGAGCAAACAGGATGGTGAGCAGCAGCCGTTCCGCTGGTACGGAATGCCCTTTGATGACCCGAATGTAAGAATTTCGGTGCCAGCCAGAAGGAAATACGGTTCCATCCTGAATAAATATCCGACGCTCACATCATGCCCCAAAGAAAACAGGGGCCCCG
>WOYI010748361.1_pt1 | contig 12667 bp, 17 predicted proteins | sample 6423411 | NCBI WGS metagenome assembly WOYI01 (sample SAMN13441803, study PRJNA592873) | oil field metagenome | biome: oil field; feature: oil-well bore; material: oil-contaminated soil; isolation source: oil-contaminated soil from oil-well borehole | place: Germany: Wietze | collected 2016-10-18 ... | reverse complement strand
ATCAAGAAAAAAAGATTGCTAAATCAAAACAAATTAAAACTGCTGTTTTACATTCTCGACTGAAAAAAGAAGAACAAAAACGAGTAATTGAGCAACTTTATAATCAAGAGCTGCAAATTTTAGTGAGTACACCGATGATCGAACTGGGCGTCGATTTACCCAATGCTGATTTTATGATTATTCAAGCAGCCGAGCGTTTTGGTTTGGCTAGCTTGCATCAATTGCGGGGTAGAGTGGGCCGCGTCGGTCAGGACAGCTTTTGTTTGTTATTTACCACCCCCAACCAAGAAAAAAACCATCAAACTAATCTGGTTGCGAAAAGCAAAGCAAGATTAAAAATTTTCTGTCAAGAAAAAGACGGCTTTAAATTAGCTCAACTAGATTTAAAGCAAAGAGGGGCAGGAGATATTTTTGGCAATGCTCAAAGTGGTTTTAATAAATTGCAGTTTGCCTCTTGGACAAATCTTAAAATTATCAAAGAGGCCAAAAAAATCAGTGATCAACAAGAAGATTATCAATCAGTCTTAACTCCATATTTTGCAAAACAAGAATTTGTAACAACCATCAACAATAATTAATTGAACAAAAAGCCCAAAAAAACCGCTTGTTCTTGTATCTTTTTTGCTTTATGATGAAGTATATGTCAAAAATTTCTTTCCACCAGATGAGTGGCCAAATTGGCATTATCGTCGTCTTAATTACCGCTGCCATCTTAACTTTTGGCCTGTCAGTAGCCGATCGTGTCGTTCAAGAAAATAAAGTAGTGGTAGACCGCAGTGATTCAATTAGAACTTTTAACACTGCCGAAACTGGTGTTGATGAAGCTCTTAATCAAATTTATCAATTTGAAACCGGTCTTGATACTACCTTAAATACGGGTGTCGTTTTCGAAGATAGTTACAATCAAGTATCAATTGCTACCAGTCAAAGTTTTGAAGGTTATCTCAATCAAGGAGAAAGTCTGCGAATCGATTTAAATAATCAGGCCGGTAATATTACCTTTAATTGGTCAAAAACAGCTTGTAGTGTTAGTCAAAAAGTTGGTTTGTTATTAACTTTTTTGCACCTGAGCGGGACTGAATATCAAAGCTATTATTACCTGATTGGTCATAGTGATTGTCAATATAGTAACTATCAAAATTTTATCGCTGCTACTTATAACGCCGCCAATACTTTAAAATATAGTTATACTTTATCTGTACCGGCTACTAATGATGCTTCTTTATTCATCCAAACTGTTGGCACTGGCACTGATTTACAAATCGGCAGTGATGTTGGTTTAATTAGCAGTGCTCAATACGAAATTGAGTCTTTAGCCAGAAGCGAAGATGATACTAGTAATAAAACTATTGAAGTCAGTAAAAGCTTACCTAGCGCCCCCGGCTTCATGAATTTTGCTTTATTCAGTGGGGGCACGATCGTAAAAAAGAAAATACCTTAAATCAATCTAAGTTATGTCAATTACTGCCCTAGACATCGGTACCCACACCATCAAAGCTATCTCTGCTAAGAGTGGCAGACAAATTCAAGTCTTGAAGACTGTTGATATTCCCAACAGTCTGGGCTTGGTTATTCCTCAAAGCGACCAAGAAACAACTCAGTTTAGTGAAATGATTGCTAATTTATTTAATGATTATAAACTTGATGCTAGTGATGTGCGTCTCAGTTTGCCCGAGTCAATCATTGCCAACAAAGTGATCGAAGTGCCTGTTTTAACCGACGCCGAATTAGCTAGTGCCATTGGCTGGCAAGCCGAACAATACATTCCGATTCCTAAAGACGACTTATCCCTTGAATATCAAGTCCTATTTCGTCCAGACAAAAAAATGCCTGATGCCAAAATGAAGGTGCTGTTGGTCGCTTCTCGGAAATCTTTTGTTCAAAAGTTAAACGATATTTTTCTTAATTTAGGTATCGAACCCACAATCATGGAAACGCAAATGTTTTCTGTCATTAGGGCCTTAAATCTGCGTCAAGACGATCCAGAAACTTTGATTGTTCATATGGGAGCAAGCAATCTGGACTTGGCCGTGGTCGCCAAAGGCATGTTTGATTTTATTTTTAACACCAAAAATGGGGCACAACTTTTGACCAATGCCATTGCTCAAAGTTTTGCTTTAGATCTCAAACAAGCTGAAGAATATAAGATCACCTATGGTTTAGATCCTGAACAATTTGATGGTAAATTGGTGCAGGTCATTTTACCAATCGTCAACAATGTGATCGTGGAAATTCAAAAAGCGCTCCGTTATTTTAGCCAATTACATCCTGGACAAACGATTAAGAGAATAGTTTTATCAGGAGGACCAGCCGAAATGATTGGCTTTAGTCAATATTTAGCCCAACAAGTTAATACTGAAGTACTATTAATGGCACCGTTTGCCGAAGCTAAAGGTCAAATTCCTGAATCTAAACATTTACACTATACTGTCTGCATGGGGCTAGTGATGAGAAAACTATCATGACCGAAATTAATTTTTTGTCGAGCAGAACTAGACAGAAACAAAAACAACAAGAACAAGATAAAAAACTCTTTAAAATAGCCAGTCTTGTTCTGGGAGGAGTAGTTTTAATACTCGTCTTAATTATCGGCTTGAAATTGCTGATTAACCTGCGTATTCAAAACAAGACAGAAACCATAGCTGAACTAAAAAAAACTATCGTTAATAAAGAAGATGTTGAATTAGCATATTTGATCTTTGTCAACAAATTAAACGTCATTGAAGAAATTTATGCAGCTCGCAGTGACAAGCAAACAGCGATGAATTACTTTGCCGATTTAATGACCGATGTTGCCACTATCACTGGTATGACTTACGACGAAGAGAGCGGTGGTTTAATATTACAACTCGATCATCCCAACGTGTTCTTTTTAGAAAAAAGTATGAACATTATAGATTCTCCTTTGGTTACCGACGTTTATAAAAATGTAAAAAAGGGTTCATTATCAAGAGAAGATCAGGGTAATTATCTACTCAGACTGACGATTCAACTTAAAACAATTGAAGATCTTGGCTTGTTGGAAAACAATGAAGTTAATGCTGGTGCTACTGGCATAGAGACTGATACCGACAAGCAAATCAATAATCAAATGGAATTAGACATGGAGCTTGGTGCCGAGGAATTAAATTAGATGCCAATAGAAAAAAAAGAAGATATTAATTATAAGTTGATTTGGAACACCCGCAAGGAGTTTGTCTTGGCTATATTATGTTTTGTTTTGGCTTTTGTGATTTTTTTCATGGTGATTTTGCGCCAAATTCAACCAGTTAAAGATGTCTTTGCTGAACTCAATACCACCAATCAAGAGCTAGAGAAATTCCAAACTAAGGCTAATGAATTAGATAATATTTCTTTAGATAGTGAGCTTGCCAAGATGACTGAAATTGATGATGTACTTCCGTCTTACAAACCACTTTTAGAACTTCTAAATAATCTAAATAGTGTCGCAGTCGAAAGTGAAACTATAATTAAAAATTTTTCACTATCTCCAGGAGAAATCGCTACTGACAGCACTATTACAACCAGAACTAGGAGACAAAAATTTTACGATGAATTGGTTTTAGAATTTTCAGTCACAGGATCCCTAGGCAATGTGCAAAATTTTATGACTTTGATTGAACAAGTCACTCCCATTAGCACCATTACCAATATTGCCCTCAGTCAGCAAATCAATGAGGATAGTGCGATAGAAACTACCGCTAATTTAAAATTAAAAACTTTTTATTTTACTCAGCCAATTACCGTCACTTTAACCGAACCCTTACCACCAATTGATAATGAACAATTGATCGTTCTGGAAGAAATTAAAAAACTAATTCCCAATAATTTACCAACTCAAGAAGAAGTGATCACTAATGACCGAGGCAATCTCTTTGGTTTAGAAGGTATGTCTGTCGAAGAATTAGAGGCCCAGCTGCAAGCTAGTGAATTGGAAATGGGAGATGTGCAGTGGCAAACTGTTGATGAAACTGGTCAACCTATCGAGCAAAATGATCAGAATATTGAAACTGGTCAACCTATCGAGCAAAATCAGGCACCTATTATTGAAAACTAACATAGACAATCAACGGATAAAATTGCGCAATCAGCAACAATTATTTATCTTCAACCAGTTCAATGCGTACGCGGAATTGTTCCTTGATAGCTCTGACTTGAGCTAACTTGCGGATCGCTCGAATCACTTTACCACCCTTACCGATCACTCGACCATAATCTTCTTCGTTGAGTTGAATCAAATATTTGCGATAGCCAGCTTCTTCTACTTCTTCAATTTTTAGATCTTCGGGAAATTTAATTAATCGTAGTAAAACAAATTCTAATAAAGTTTTCATTTTAGTTTTAGTTTTTAGCTTCAGCTTGGTCCGCTACTTGGTCGGCTGATTTTGCTGGGGCTTGGTCAGCCACTTTTTCGCCGGCTTCTTTAACTGGTTTTGCTGTGGCTTGGTCGGCTTTTTTCTCAACCTTTTCCTCTTTAGCAGCTTTTAATTTAGCTTGAGCTTTCTTAGATAATTTGGCCTTTTTTTCTGGAAAGGATTTACCAGATTTAGCTCTTTGATAAAGAGCAGCCACTGTCTCAGTAGGTTGAGCACCTTTAGCCACCCAGTCCTCATAAGCCTTAATGTCTAGTTCAAGCACTTTGGGTTGATAACTAGGAGAGTAGTTGCCCAGCAAGGCTACATACTTACCATCACGTTTATCACGAGCTTCATTAACCACAATCCGATAATGAGGCTGATTCTTTTTACCAAAGCGAGCTAATTTAATTTTCAACATACCGGAGGATTCTACTAGAAAAAGGCAAATATCTCAAGGGCGAGTTTGATCATTGCTTGCCCTCAGCAATCTTTTTTAGAGCCATGCTGGCAGCTGCCTGTTGCGCTCGTTGCTTACTATTGCCTTGACCAACTCCCCAGACTTTTTGATCAATTAAAACTTCTACAGTAAAAGTTTTGCTGTGATCTGGACCTTCTTCTTTAATAACGCGATAGGCTGGTGTCGGTAGTGAGCGAGCCTGCACTGCTTCTTGCAATAAACTTTTTTGATCACGATAAGCTTTACTAGCTAAAATTTCACTAAATTTGGGAAACAACACCTGGCCTAAAAATTTTTGCACTACTCTAAAACCTTGGTCTAAATACAAAGCACCAATTACTGCTTCCAATAAGTCAGCGAGCAATCCCGGATTGTCTCGACCTCCACCAGCTTCTTCACCTTTACTTAGATACATACGCTGATCTAAACCTAGTTCTTGGGCCAATTCAGCTAAAGTTTCTGTACGCACCAAGGCACTGCGGTAACTGGTTAACATCCCTTCAGCGTCAGCCGGTCGTTCATGATAAAGAAAAATAGTACTAGCCAGCTCCAAGACCGCATCACCCAAAAATTCTAAACGCTCATTGGATTCACTGGCCGTCGTCCCGGATTGTTCCTTTTCATTGAGGGCACTGCGGTGGGTGAGAGCAGTCATTAGTAAATCTTGATTTTTAAACTCAGGTAACATAACTCAGCACCATTTTAACCCAATTCGTATTCGTCGTGAATCAGCTTCGCTAATTCGGCCACAGTGGCACCAGCTTCAGTTAGCTCTTGCATCACTGTTTCTGTTTCGAGTTCAATTTCAAAACGACGATTAATCAAAGCAACTAAACGCCCCAAGTCTTCTTCCAAATTTAGCCCTAAATCTTCTTCTAAACTCGCCTCAGGCACAATTTCTTGGCGACTATTGACCGTGACTGTTTCCAATAAATCTTGAACTTGGGAAAAAAATTGAGGATCAAGTTGCATTAGTAGCTTTCTTTGCGAGTTTCTTTGTTTTGTTACTGGCTGGTTTGGAAGTTTTTTGGGCAGCTTTTTTCAAAAATAGAATTTTGCCCAGTACTCCATTTACAAATTTAGGTGAACTATCGGTACCAAACTCCTTAGCCAACTCAATCGCTTCATCCACCAGCACTTTTTTAGGTGTGTCTTGAGTACGACTCTCAAAAACAATCAGACGCAAAATGGCTAAATCGACTTTGTTGATATCGGTTAACGGTCGTTCAGGGGCGTAGACAGCCAGTTGTTGATCAATAGCTGGTAATTCTTCTACTAATTCAGCAAACCATAACCGATCTGGCAAAGCCAAAATCATGGGTTCCATTTCTGGCTCCATTGGTTTTAAAAAAGTACGAGCAAATAAGATTTGCATGCGCTCCACGCGCCGACTATGACGTTTATCCATAGCAGTAGATTAGGGGAAAAAAGCCAAACTTGCAAGAGGGAAAATACTATGCTTTGACTCGATAATCAGCCTCAAACTTAGCCTGATTAAGATTTCTTCTAATTAAGATCAAGTTTTTTTAAAATACTAGCCACCAACCCCTGTTTGTGGGCTGGGGTAGAGGCTCTTTTAGCATCTTTTTTGAGACTAGGTTTATTACCCGCTCGACGCTTACCCTGCTCAACTCTAGTGATTTTATTCTTTGGTAATGCTCCCATGAGATCCTTTTTATTTAAAAATTCTGTAGATAAGGGCTTTATTTTAAGGGTAATAGGAGAAAAAGGCAAGAGGAGAGAAGATAATTGTGATATAATTAGTCCTTGTTAGATCATCATTAATTAGCTAAAAAAAAGGCTAAATACCATGAGTCAAATTGAACATGAGCAGTCAACAATTACCAATAACCAAGAATTACCAGCTTCTTTAAAAGATCTTCCCTATAAAGTCGCGCAAATGAAGGCCAAAGTTTATAAAGCTTTGGGCTTTGCCACCCTAGCTACACTAATGCTAACTTCTTGCGTCCCCGAGGGACAAGCTCAAGAAACTAGGCCAGCGGTGACGCAAACTATTGAAGGTTATCAACCTAGTGAAGAAATAACTAGTACTATTCCAGAAGCGACTGCCACTCTAGAAAACACCCCAACAGCTACAGTGACAGCTACGCCAGAGCAGACTGCCACTCCTGAGTTTACTGCCACTCCAGAAGAGATGACTCAGGCAGAAATTCGAGCAGAAATTCGAGCCGCTGGGGTTAATTTGGATGACTTAGCTAATTCAGCAGACGAGTGGACTAGGAGTCATAAGGCCATTGAAACTATCCAAAATTACATTGATAACCTCAATTTTGGCAGAGAAACTGCGGGTTCTATAACTACCGTCGTGATCGGTCTAGAAGCAGTAGAAAACCTAGCAGAACTGGAGCAAGCATTACAAACCGATACTGGTTGGAAACTCACCACCTTTGCTAAACTGGCATATAAAGATGTTAATGGCGATTGGCAGATTATTAAAGTGCCACTTAACGCCCATCATCCTGAAGATGACTTATTTTGGATGAAAAATGTTTCTACTCGAATGAGTCCTTTTTTTATGGATGGAAAAGAGATTATACAACCAGATGAAAAGGGCAACCTTATTATCCCGCTTGTTAGAACTTGGATTGCCTTTAGTGGTGGTGCCAAATATCATTCAGGCGTGGGTAGCTTTATTAAATTGGACACAGCCTGGCCAGAAGATCCTAAATACGCTGGCAACGATTGTGTTTTAGGTGACCCGCCTCGCTATAGTGAAGAACAACTGATTGAATTTCGAAAAACTGGTGATCCGAGTGTCTTTGGCTATCAGGATAGTGATGGTTATTATATTTTCTGGCCACTGGTGACCTTTAATGCGGATTTATCTAAATTGTCTAGCTACGACATTGAACAATAATAAAGATCATTGATTCAAGAGAGTTTTCAGTAAGAACAACTTATTGATCTTTAGCAAAAAACACTTTAAACTGTAATTAGTGAAAAATTCTTGGTGGAAATATTTATTATTGGTGCTCTTGCCACTAGTGCTGATAGCTATTTTTTATTGGCGCAAAAAAAGCTTTCAGCCACCGATCAGCCTCAACGAATCCAGCGATATCAATCAGTCAGAAAACAATTTGGCAAACAATAATCTAGCTAATTTAACCCTTAATACTTTTCCCATTGAAGCGGGAGGAGAGCTGGGGATTTTTTATCGTCTTGATTGTAGCTACAATGAGCTGACTATTTTTCGCAATTACCAGCAATTGCCCAATTTACCGGGTGATTGGCGCGCTCTAGCTGAAATTAGTTGTCAATATTTAAATAAAAATCAAGAATTGGAAACCATCTACTTGCCCCTACATATTTATCAACCAAGCACCCAACAATTGCTTTTTGTCGGGGGTAGTATTAAACAGGTAGAAGAAACTGAAGTTATGATGTATGTGGAAAAGGCTGACCAAGCTTTCTATGAAGCGATGATGGCCAATGCCTTAGGAAAAAAACCGGTCAAAGGAGATAAAGTGAAAATTGTGGCTAATTTTCCAGACGAAGGGTTTAAAAATAATGAAACTAACGGAGTCGCCTTTGACACTCTGCTAGAACCCAACCCCCCATATACTCAGGATGATTTAAGCAAACTTTATCAAACTGGCGACAGTCAATATCTACCGCAAATTGATGGCAAGCCCTATTTTTGGCCAGTCGTTAGCTATAGTTTTTAAAATGAAAAAATCTATTATCCTAATTATCCAGGTCATTTTAAACTTAATCTTAATCAATCCAGTGGCTGCTCAGATTAATTATGATTCATATTGTACCCCCCAGGTGTGCTGGGAACAAACTGGTGGCAGTCCCACTTTTTTTTATGATGGTTGCGATGAAACACATGGTTATTGTGCTGGTACCGGTGAGGTGGCAAGCGCGTATTGTACTTGCCGGGAAGGGGGAATTGGCTACGCTGGCGGCTGTTCTTGTGATGTAAACTGGAATCGAGATGATGATATCGGCCCAGCTTGCGCTAATACACCTAATACTTGGGGTATCTGTATGCTGGCTCAAGATGAAAATGGGGTACCAGTGCCCTGCGATTCCACTGCAGTCTGTCGAACCTATAATAATGGTGCTTATCCAACAGATGTTTGTGTAATTGACTCCTCAACTACTTGCAAAATTCAAGAAGATCCTTTTATTAGAGGTTGCTGCGGTAATCCTAGTGGGCCCACCCCCACCTCTACACCGCCTACTTCAACCCCCAACACTCCCGTGCCACCTTCTCCCACTCCTGTCCCACCAACTCCCACTCCCAGCACCCCCCCTCCATATACCGCTACCATTAATCTCCATTTTATCCAATCTAGCAGTGCCTCACTTGCTGGAGGTGTTTGTAGTGGACCAACTACTCCAGGCTATACTAATACAAGCAATATCAACTGGGGCGCTGGCACAGTGCAAAATGAGGGCGATGCGATCTATTCCTTTGAATTAACAGGTGTTAATGGGGGCGAGGATTTTACTATTCAAGCCTGGCCAGCAGATGCCAATTTTGGCTGTAGTTGTTCTAATAGTCCCATTGCAGGTGAAGAAAATCACTGTCTGTATGCAAATGTCGAGGTCCCTCCTCGTACAAATCCTACCCTAGACTTATATGTCTATTTTGATCAAGTTAATCATCCTGAATCTTGGTTCCAAACTTTTGGAGCCAGTGCTTTCGCTAGAAACAGCATTACTTCTATTGTCCCATTTACCACCTGTGAAGCGAAAACCGGCGAGTGTCAGCCTGCTATTTTTGCTCCCAGACCAACTCTGACCAGTGGCCTAACTAGTGGTTTTGCTCTCTTAGGCAATACTAACCACCTCCAGCTCTTAAGCGATGAAAACGCCGGTCTGAGCACTCGTTTTCAAAACTTACACTGGGCAGGAAAAAGACCAATAAATCAAAATCAAGATGCTTTTGGTTTAGGCCTTAATGCCGATAGCTATAGTTTAAGCTACAATTATTTTTACACACTGGCCGATAATGGCAGCACGATCCGGGGACCATTAACTCAAGCTCAAACTAATTTGGCTACTTGGAGAACAAATGGTTGGATTAGTGGTAGTCAGGTTACTGACTATTTCTTGGTTAACGAAAGTCTGACTTTAGATGAAAATGATGGCTTCTTTGTCAATAACGGTGAAAGTGTGGTGGTTTTTGTGAATGGCAATTTGACCATTAACAACGCTAGTGGAGCTGATAATAGCAAAATTACTAGTGTCGCCCGAAAAACTTCTGCTAACAGCGGGGGCTTTTTAGCTTTTATTGTCAGTGGCAATATTATTATCAACTCTAATGTCGGTAAAATTATTGATCCCAATCAAGATTTTATTCAACCAGTAACTTATGCTAATTCTCATCTGGAGGGCGTGTATGTGGCTAATGGCACAATCACAGTTAATAGCCAAGGCAATGATTACCTTAACGGGGGTTATCCTGATCGAAAATTAATAGTTGCCGGCACGGTCACTGGATTAACAGACATTGATTTAAATCGTCGAGCTGATAACCTGGCTGACCCAACCACAGCCTATTATAAAATTCAAAATAGTTATCAGGCTTTAGAAAACTTTATCTACCGAGCCGATTTGTTAATTAATTTCCCAGAAGAATTAACATCGAGTGTTATTAATTGGCAAGAAGTCGCCCCAAAAAGTTTTAATTAATAACTATATAAACTTTATCGCAATGTTTAAAAAAACAGCCCAGCGCCAATCTTCAGCTGCTTTTACTTTAATTGAGATCTTAGTTACTGTTTCACTGACTTCAATCATTATGCTGGGCATTACTAGCTTATTTATTAGCTTGATAACATCTGCTGGAAAAAGTCGCATTAGTCAAAGTGTCAGAGAAAATGGGACAGTGGCCATGCAAAGAATGATCGAAGAATTGCGCAATGCCAAAGCCATCAATTTATCAGCGGCTCAGTGCAACGGCAGTACTGTATATTCTAGTTTATCGTTTGTTAATGCTGACGATATCACCAGCTCTTTAGCTGCTTCCAGCAATCGTATTAGATTAAACACTGGTGGCTATAATTACTACTTGACTAGCGATAGCAATCAACTCAGAGATTTAAGCTTTATCTGCTATGACACAGAAGCCGCTAAATATATTGAAATTAGTTTTACGCTAGCGAGTAGCACCGCTATTGCCAATAATCCCACTCATAGTCAACTCGACTTTAAATCTGGAGTTGCTTTACGCAATTAATACTGCTGAAAAGTTTGCCTAACGGTAAAAAAAGCTTCGCCCGGATGACCAACGGGATTGCCAGACTTGTCATAACGATAAATATTAATCTCCGCAGTAACGCTTTGTTGGCCAACTAGATTAGTTTTATCAATATTGGCTTCCACACTGTAGTAAAAAAAGTTGAAATCACTTTGATATGTGGAACAACTACCTGGAGAAATGGTAGTAATGTTTGCAGGTAAAGTATTCAAACAATATGTAGTATTGTCTTGTAAACTGTTATAAAAATCACCCCAACCTCGAATTAGCCGTTCGCGACGAAAAAAATCCATTGTTTGCTGGGCCTTGAGTTGGGCTAATTGCTCCATTTCGTTGGCTTCTGCCACTCTCATTGACAGCGCCATCATTGAGCCCAAAGCGGTCATTACCAAAGCTACTAACAGGGTAGCAACGAGCACCTCTATAAAAGTGAAAGCGGCTTGTTTCTGGTGCTGACGATGGCTGTTTTTTAACATAAAAATAAATTTTAGTTATAAGTCACTTTAATCCCGCCTCCTTGATCAATTTCGAAAACAGCTTGATAGCTAGTCCGAGTAGAGCTGAGCGTCCGAGAAACATCACTACTCAGATTCCCATAAGGATAAAATCTCAGGCTCCACAAACTATCACTAAGCACAAAATCTGGACCAATAGTTTCATATTGAGTATTTTCCACTCGATAAGTATCAGCTGGATCCTCAGCGCAATAAAAGCGAATTCGATGAGTTAAACCATTGGTGGCATCAATATACATAGAAAAATCCACATATCCCAATTGGTCACAACTCCCCAAATAACCAATTTTTGCCAAATTTTGGGCTTCTCTTAGGCCTGATTCTAATTTTTCGGCTGCTGCTACTAAACGCTGTTTCTCTGTATAACTGATATATCCAGCTAAAGCTCCACCCACCATTAACATAATGATTGTCACCGATACTAGTAATTCAATTAAAGAAAAAGCTGATAATTTATGGCGTGGAAACAACATAGGTAGCAGGAACTTCATTTTCTAGACTAGCAGTTAATTGAACTTTATTACAATCGCTACTAGCACCGTTGAGGCAAATCAAACTATATGCAGGATTGCCAGTTTTGGGGTCAGCAATATCATTTGTTGTCAAATATCCACCCGCAGATAAATTATTAACGACAGTGGGAAATCCTCCGGCAACATCACCATAACTACCATGATCTTGTCTATATAAAACTAAAGCTTGGCGCACTGTTTCTAAATCTGCCTTGCGTCTAGCATTTCTAGATCTTTTTTGCGAATTAGCGAAACTAACTGCCGCAACAGTGACTAAAATACCAATAATTGTTGCTACCACTAGTATTTCAATCAAAGTAAATGCCTGATTTTTTGACTTATTTTTTTGCATAATTAACTTTTTTGCTATTGTTATTGTAAATTGCTGACACAAAAATAACTGCCAGTGCCAAAACTGCAACTGGTGCTACTGGGCAGAGCTGTGGCATTCCCGGCATCAGAAGTTTCTAAAGAAGCACAGGCACAAAAGCCGTTTGCATCAGATTGAATGCTATAACTCTGAGTAATTTTTGGATCGGTAGGCGCTCCAGCGGGAAAATAGGATGTACCAGCAGCATTAATTACTGCTGCCA
>WOYI010099698.1_pt1 | contig 12672 bp, 16 predicted proteins | sample 6423411 | NCBI WGS metagenome assembly WOYI01 (sample SAMN13441803, study PRJNA592873) | oil field metagenome | biome: oil field; feature: oil-well bore; material: oil-contaminated soil; isolation source: oil-contaminated soil from oil-well borehole | place: Germany: Wietze | collected 2016-10-18 ... | reverse complement strand
GTTCTGGAAGGCTTGCTACAGGTAGCTAAAACGTCCGCCCTCGCTTGAGGGCTTTTCCAGAGTTGAAAAGCAAATAAAAAGTAAATATTGTTTACAATTTAAATGAGAATAGTTATCATTTAAATGTGAATTGCTTATTTATTTATTTATTTAAGGAGACTCTTGTGATTTTTAATCGATTGATTTTGTGTATCGGGATGTTTTTCTCTGCCACTGTATTGGCCGCAGATAGTGAGATGGTTTTGACTATTCGTGAGCACCGTTTTGAGCCTAGCGAGCTAAAGGTTGCTGCGAACCAAAAAATCCGGCTAGTTGTCAAAAATCTGGATGCGACGCCGGAAGAATTTGAAAGCCACGAATTAAACCGTGAAAAAGTCATCCCAGGTAAAGGGCAAACCGCTATTTACATTGGCCCGCTTAAACCAGGCCGCTATCCATTTATGGGTGAATTCAATCAAAAAACGGCGCAAGGTGTCGTGGTTGTGGAGTAATCATGTTTGGCATAGGGATTATTGTTTTTCGAGAAACACTCGAGGCAGCAATGATTATTGGCATTCTCGCCGCGGCAACGGTAGGTATTGCAGGCCGTAGCCGCATGCTGCTCGGAGGCATTGCGGCAGGTGTTGTAGGCGCTATCGTGGTGGCTTTGCTGACAAGCCGAATTGCCGAAATGGCCAGCGGTACAGGGCAAGATCTGCTGAATGCAGGCATTCTCGGCTTTGCCGTGGTGATGCTGGCGTGGCATAACCTCTGGATGTCACGCCACGGGGCTGAGTTAGCACATCAGGCGCGGCAGGTAGGTCATGCCGTGCGGGGTGGCGAAAAAACATTGCTTACTCTTTTTGTTGTTATTGCGCTGGCTGTATTGCGCGAAGGATCTGAAACCGTACTTTTCGTCTATGGCGCAATGGCAGGCAGCGAAACCAGTGCGCTGCAAGTGTTGATCAGCGGCGGTTTGGGCCTTGGCGCAGGAGCGCTGGCGGGTTTTTTACTATATGCAGGCTTTTTGCGTATTCCAACGCGCTGGTTTTTTGCAGCCACCAGTGGCCTGATTCTTTTGTTAGCTGCTGCGATGGCGAGTCAAATGGCGCGCTTTTTGGTGCAAAGCGATGTGCTGCCGGATCTGGGTAGTCCGTTGTGGAATACCACTGGCATGGTATCGAACACGTCCGCTGCAGGTGTCCTGCTGCATGCGCTGATGGGCTACGAGGCAATGCCTTCTGGTTTACAGGTTGTTTTCTATATCACGACGCTAATCGTCATTTTTTCAGCGATGCGGATATTGCGGTATCGCAAAGATGCTATTTCAAGTTTTTAATCGAGGAAAAAATGAAACTACACAACATAACAGCCCCTATTCTCTTGGTCTTGAGTTCAGCGGCTTTCGCCGGACCGGCTGATTATGTATATACACCAGCGGTGGAATACGGTGAGCGAGAAATCGACTTCAAGTATGGCAGCCAAAAGTTGGGCGATGGCAATCCCGATCTTGCCGCGTGGAGTTTAGGTGTTGGATATGGCGCGACCGAGTGGTGGTTTACCGAGATATACACCAAATATAAGTTTGCAACACCCGGTAATAGTGCTCATTACGATGCTTGGGAGTGGGAAAATAAATTTCAGCTAACCGAAACAGGGAAGTACCCAGTCGATGTAGGTTTTTTACTGGAACTTGAGCATCCAAAAGATCGTAGCGAAGGGTGGGAAGTGAAATGGGGCCCGTTGTTGCAAACCGAATTTGGCAAATGGCAATTAAATGGCAATTTGCTGTTTAAACGACACTATCGTGTAGATAACCCATCTGATACAGAGTTGGCCTATCAAGCACAGGTCAAGTATCGGGGCAATCAGCAGTTAGAGTTTGGTATGCAAGCGTTTGGTGCGGTGGGTAAGTGGAGTAACTGGCAGCCATCGGATCAGCAAAGTCACCAGGTTGGCCCGGCAATTTTTGGTAAGCTGCCGCTAGGAAATCATCAGGCGATTAAATACAATGCGGCTTGGTTGATCGGTGTTTCGCAAGGTGCGCCGGACCAAGCTTTTCGTCTGCAAACAGAATACGAATTTTAATTCTGACAGTACGAGGTTTAGCGGTTGCCCCGCTGATACATCTTCTTGCTAGGGCCAGAATAATCCGGTGAAAATTTTACGTGTGTGTTTTTTCTTGCTGATTTTGGCTAACGTTGCCTTTTTAGCCTGGTCCTTGGGTTATTTTGATGGGGTCGTGGAAATTCACGAACCCCATCGTTTGGCGCAACAATTAAATGCGGAAAAAATGCGGATCGTGGATGAAAAGCCAGTGCGCGAGGCAGCAATGGCTTGCAGCAGAGTGAGTGGTCTTACCCAGGCCGCAGTTGAGCAGATCGAACGTGATGCAGCCGCTTGGGGTAGCAAAGCCACGCGTTTGCAAACACAGGTTTTCCATCGGGTGGTCATTGTCGGTTTGCCTGATAAGGTCGCAGCAGAATTGAAAAAAACAGAACTACTGAGGCAACTCCAGCAAGACCTTACTCCTTTGCAGCCCGCTTCTTTGGCTGAAATACAAGTTCAAGCCGCCGCTAATGGACGGTATGAAATTGTTGTGGGGCTCTTTGCCGACGAAATAACTGCGCGAAACTATGTCGCCACGCTGAGAAAACGCGGCCTCATGTCAGCTCAATGGGAACAGCCAAAAGCTTCAGAGCCTCGTGAAGTGTTAGAAATTCAGGCAAAAGACGTTATGTTGGCTGAACAATTAAAGACCTGGATTGCGCCGTTTCCTTCTGCAGTGATAATGAGTTGCGTGCGCTGAACTCGATGGCTATAAGCTGTACAACGCGTCTCATCAAGCGCTACCGCTAGCGTGAGTTACCTCATCGGATTAACCGGCGGCATTGGTAGTGGAAAAAGCGCAGTGGCGGATTTGTTTGCTGCGCATCGGGTGCCTGTGATCGATACTGACGCAGTCTCCCACGTGCTGACAGCTGCCAGCGGCGCAGCGATGCCGAGCATTCGTGCCGGTTTTGGCGAAAACATGGTCATGCCCGATGGTGCGCTTGATCGTGCGGCGATGCGTGCACATATATTTGCCCAGCCCGAAGAGCGCAAGCGACTTGAAGCCATTTTGCATCCATTAATCCAGGCTGAGGTTGAACGGCGCATTAACGTTGAGAACTCGCGCAATAATCAGTCTTACATTATTCTTGTTGTGCCACTCTTAATTGAGTCAGGCAGTTATCGCCGACGTGTCCAGCGTATCGCTGTGGTGGATTGTTCTGAAGCGACTCAAATTCGCCGCGTAATGGCTCGTAATGGTTTGTCGCAAAATGAGGTTGAGCGAATTTTGCAAGCGCAAGCGACTCGCGCCGAGCGCTTGGCTGTTGCTGATGATGTCATAGAAAATGATGGCCAACTGGCAGCATTAACACCACAAGTGGCGCGTTTGCACGATAAATATCTCGCATTGGCAGGGCATGTGAGTTGAGATTTAGGTAAATTTCGGGGACAATGCGATTCATTTTGTTCACTTGGCCCGTGTGTGATTACTTACGAATATCCTCTTAGCGAGCGAGTGCGCACTTTGCTGCGACTCGAAGATCTGTTTGAAAGAATCATACATTTCGCTTCCGCCAAAGATTCCGCCGAACATCATGCAGCGCTGGTGTTGTTGTTCGAGATTCTTGAAGTAGCTGGCCGTGCCGATTTGAAATTCGATCTGGTTCAGGAGCTGGAGCGCCAGCGACAGATTTTGCTGTCTTTCCGCAACAATCCGGAAATCTCTGAAGATGTACTCTCGGGGGCACTCTATGAAATTGAGCAGGCAAGTACACAATTGCTTGCCGTGCAGGGGAAAATTGGCCATTATCTGCGCGAAAACGATTGGTTAATGAGCATTAAAAACCGAGTCGCGATTCCGGGTGGCGTGTGTGAGTTTGATCTGCCGGGCTACCACTATTGGTTAAATAGTGATGCGCCGTTGCGACAAAAAGACATTGAGACCTGGTTGATGCCCATGTTGCCTATCCGACAGGCGCTGACGATTGTGCTGCGCCTGCTGCGTGCGTCTGGTCGCTCCGATCGACTTATGGCCCAGCGAGGCGCTTATCAGGTCATGCTGGGTGGGCGCAATTACCAACTGGTTCGTTTGCAAATCAGAAAAGACAACCACGTGATACCGGAAATCTCCGCCGGCAAGCTCGCCATTAACGTACGTTTTTTGCGACCGGATATGACGCAGCGGCCACGCCAGATGGAGACCGATGTCGAGTTTGAAATGACGCTTTGTAATCTGTAAACATGACGTCTAATCGCTCTAATTTATCCAAGCCACCACGTATCGTACCGTGTCCGCGTTGCCGGACGCCAGTCGAATGGGTGGAAGCCAGTCGCTTTCGACCATTTTGTTCTGCGCGTTGCAAGACCGATGATTTGGGCGCATGGGAAAGCGAAGCCTATCGCGTTGCCGCCAGCGAAGAAGCGCCGTTGAGTGACGAATCAGAATAGCGGCGTAGAAATCAGTCACTCAACTATACGGCTGTCTTTACCAGACTGAACGAATGGCAGCGATGCCATGTGCTCCGCAAGCGCGGGCCGTGTCAAGATCCTCGCGTGATAATCCGCCCAAGGCAAAAGTCGGCGTTGGTGGTACGGCAAATGGGTGATTAATCTCTGCTGCGAAAGCTGTCCATCCCAAACCTGCTTGCCCGGGGTGCGTTGCGGTTTCGCGTAGGGGCCCATAAACCACGAAATCACAGCCGATCTGCGTTGCGTGCACTAACTCGGCAGGGGAGTGGCACGACGCAGCCACCAGCGGAAACTCAGGGCGTGTTGTGCAGGCGGCCAGTTGCGCGGATGTCAGGTGGACACCATCAGCCCCAGCAGCCAATGCCAGCAACGGATCGCTGTTGACCAGCACACGAGCGCCCGCGTTGTGACAGCGTTTGACCGCTGCGTGAACAAACGCTTCCCGTTGTTGAGGGCTAAGCGTCGGCTCGCGCAGCTGTACAAGCTTGATCCCGTTTTCCAAGGCGCGATCAAGTGCTTCGAGTTGAGCAGCAACGCCGATTTCTGCGGCATGCGTGATGGCGTAAAACGCAGGCAAGGCCAGCGCAGCCAATACTGGCGCATTAGCCGGCAACATCGGCTGAACGGTTAGCGCGCCCGGCGTTTGCCAGGTGAGTGCGCTATGTACATGATGAAAAATCTCATTTTGCCAGGCACGTACTCGAAAAAAATGAAGATGCACATGCGCATGTTCATAAACATGCTCACGGTGTAACCACGGGTCGGCACGCAAAACCTTGATGCCGAGTTCTTCATGCAGTTCCCTCACCAGGGCTTCATGCGCTGTTTCCCCGGGTTCGACTTTGCCGCCGGGAAATTCCCAATATCCGGGATAAAACGTATTAGCTGCGCGCTGGCCTAATAAAAATTGTCCATTCGCGCGTTCAATAACGGCGGCGGCGACATGCGTGACTTTCATTTTTTCGGACGGCTATGCCGACCCGCGTAATCCCGGGCAAATTGCCAAGCTACGCGACCGCTGCGCGAACTGCGCATCTGCGTCCATTGCAAGGCTTCGCTGCGGATGGGATTGCCTGGCGCCAGCGTGTCGGTGGGGTGGCCAAAAACGGTGAGCCAATGGGCACAAATGGCAAGATATTCATCTTGCGTGAAGGCGTAAAAAGACAGCCATAAGCCAAAGCGTTCAGACAACGAGATTTTTTCTTCAGTGGTTTCACCGGGGTGCACATCACCCTCTTCAGTGTAGGTTGCTTCAAGATTTTCAGCCATTTTTTCCGGCATCAGGTGGCGCCGATTGGAGGTGGCATAGACCAGCAGGTTTTCTGGCATGCCGGTGATAGAGCCATCAAGCAGACTTTTCATGGCTTTGTAACCCGGCTCGTTCGCTTCGAACGATAAATCGTCGCAGAAAATAATAAATTTTTCACGACGCCCAAAAACAAGATCCACAATGTCGGGCAAGGAAACCAGATCGTCCTTATCCACTTCAATCAAGCGTAATCCGCGGTGGGAAAACTGGTTGAGTACCGCCTTGACGAGCGAGCTTTTGCCTGTGCCGCGTGCACCAGTGAGTAGCACATTATTGGCACTTTTGCCTTGTACAAATTGTCGCGTGTTTTGTTCGATACGCTTTTTTTGTGGCTCAACACCTTGCAAATCGGTCAAGCGAATGGCATGCGGGTGACGCACGCCTTCGAGCCAGCCGCGACCGCTGCGCGTACGCCAACGAAAAGCACAGGCCGACCAGTCGGTCACTGGCAAAGTGGGTGGCAAGATCGCTTCAAGACGGTCAATTAAAGTTTCGGCGCGAAGAAGAAAGCGAGAAAAGTCAGTCATCGGTACACTCTAGGGTTTTTACGCGACGAACTTTAGCAGATTCATGAAACGCATCCTGATCTATCTACTCATTACGGGCCTGCCGTTTGCGTTGGCCAACTGCACAACAACATCCGCTCCTCCAATAAATGCACCACAGCGCTGCGCAGCATTGCCTACCTGCGTGGCAAGTCCGCCAAGCGATGTTTCTCTGCCTCCTGCGCCACCAATGCAAGCTGCACAGTGGGATGATCTAACTGGCTGGGAAACCGATGATCCTGCTCCGGTATTGGCGGCTTTTCTTGATAGCTGTCGCGTGCTGGCAAAGCAAGCGTTATGGCAACCCGTGTGCGCGGCGGCGCGTACGGCCGACATACAAAGCGTCGGCGCTTTGCGCCAATGGTTTAAAACCCAGTTTCAGCCCTGGGTGATGGTAAATGCCGATGGCTCTCGCACGGGAATGATCACTGGCTATTTTGAACCTGTGTTGCAAGGCAGTCGCATGCCTTCTCGCCAAAACCCTTATCCGGTGTATGGCCCGCCAGACGATCTGATCACGGTAGATTTATCTGAACTTTATCCTGAGCTTAAACATCTTCGGCTGCGCGGGCGTCTCGAGGGTAAAAAAATTGTTCCTTATTATGCTAGATCAGAGTGGCGTCAAAAAGAAAGCAAGCACTCACAAAAGGCGATTGCCTGGGTATCAAACGCCGTGGATTTATTTTTCATGCAAGTGCAGGGCTCAGGCCAGGTGGCACTGGATGATGGCAGTCGTATTCGCCTTGGCTATGCCGATCAAAACGGGCACCCTTACCGATCCATCGGGCGTTGGTTAATTGATCAGGGCGAGATCACGATGGAACAGGCGTCCATGCAAGGTATCAAGGAGTGGACGAGGTTGCATCCGCAACGGGTGGAAGAATTGCTTAACCAAAATCCGAGCATGGTGTTTTTTCGAGAGTTACCTTTAATCGGCAAAGGCCCGCCAGGCGCTCTGGGCATTCCTTTGGCGCCAGAGCGTTCCCTGGCGGTTGATCCACGCTATATCCCCTTGGGCGCCCCCGTTTGGCTTGCTACAACGCGGCCAAACAGTGAGCAGGCGCTAACCCGGCTGATGCTGGCGCAGGATACGGGAGGCGCTATCCGCGGGGCTGTGCGCGGCGATTATTACTGGGGCAGCGGTCCTGATGCCGGTAGTCTTGCTGGCAAGATGCGCCAGACGGGGCGGTTATGGGTGCTCATGCCCAAAGACTATGTTCCTGAGGCTGCACCAAAGTGAGTTTGGTTGCCACCAAAACAGTGCCCATCTATTTTATGAGCACTGTTTTGGCGCATAATCTTAGACGAATATTTTGTAACTTATTGATAAATAAAAATATTAAATTAGGAATGTTTTTTGCTTGGTAATTTCGTTTTTCGCCTTACTTTAGTGCATTAACGAAAGGATTACCCGCATGGAGCCGTTGAAAACCTCTGCCGATGTTTTATTTATTTTGCTGGGCGCCATCATGATTTTGGCGATGCACGCCGGCTTCGCTTTTTTAGAGCTGGGGACAGTCCGTAAAAAAAATCAGATCAATGCGCTGGTTAAAATTCTGGCAGATTTTTCAATTTCAACGCTGGCTTACTTTTTTATTGGCTACGGCATCGCATACGGCGTCCATTTTTTTAGCACTGCCGAAGTGCTTGCTCAAAACAGCGGCTTTGAGCTCACGCGATTTTTCTTTCTGCTGACTTTTGCCGCCGCCATCCCGGCGATTATCTCCGGCGGCATTGCCGAGCGTGCCAGGTTTAAACCGCAACTCGCTGCGACATTTTGCCTGGTGGGTTTTGTTTACCCATTTTTTGAAGGTATTGCCTGGAACCATGCGTTTGGCGTTCAGGCTTGGTTTGCCCAGCAGTTTGGCGCGGAATTCCACGATTTTGCCGGTTCAGTCGTGGTGCATGCCATGGGTGGCTGGGCGGCGTTAGCGGCTGTGCTATTGCTTGGTCCCCGGCGTGGGCGCTATGACAAAAACGGGGCAATTGCTGCGCATCCGCCTTCCAGCGTGCCGTTTTTAGCTTTGGGCGCATGGATTCTCATTGTGGGCTGGTTCGGTTTTAATGTGATGAGCGCGCAAACGTTGGCCAAAATATCTGGCCTGGTCGCGATCAATTCGCTGATGGCGATGGTGGGCGGCACGCTGGCAGCGTTAGTGGTCGGCAAGAACGACCCGGGCTTTGTGCATAATGGGCCTTTGGCCGGGCTGGTGGCTGTTTGCGCCGGCTCGGATGTGATGCATCCCCTCGGGGCGCTGGCCACGGGCAGTATCGCCGGCGGGTTGTTTGTGGTGATGTTCACCCTCACGCAGAATCGTTGGAAAATTGACGATGTGCTGGGTGTCTGGCCGCTACATGGGCTTTGCGGTGCCTGGGGTGGGATAGCTGCAGGTATTTTTGGTGCGACCGCTTGGGGCGGCAGAGGTGGCGTAGCGCTGCCCAGTCAGCTGATTGGCACGCTCATGGGCATTGTGATTGCATTAGTGGGTAGTTTTTTAGTATATGGGCTACTTAAATTCTTCGTCGGCATCCGGCTTGATGCGGAAGAAGAATTTGAAGGCTCCGATCTGACCATCCATAAAATTACTGCATCCGCTGAGCGGGAAACTTCTTTTTAAGGTAGTTAATACGCGAGGCCTTGGCAAAAAAAATAGAGAGTGATACGATTTTTGTCGCATCACTACTCTATTACCACCGTATCACCAGCGCCGACTTTTTACAGTATGACGCTGACTTGATTAACCGCCTTTCGCGTTAAAGCGTTTTTCAATTTCCGCCGCTGGAATATAGCCGCCTACCCGCTCGCCGGTGGCGAAGAACATTGCTGGCGTGCCGTTGATGCGCAATTTTTGGCCAAGTTCCAGTGATTTTTCCAGCCCGGCGGTATCACATTTGGCGGGTATGGTAGGCAAGGCTTTTCCGCTGGTCATCCAATCATTCCAGGCCTTGGCTTTATCCGGGGCACACCAGATCATTTTGGATTTCTCGGTGGAATCTTCTCCCAGCACGGGGTAAAGAAAAGTGTACAAAGTGAGGTTTTTGACCGACTGCAATTCTTTCGCCAGTTTTTTGCAGTAGCCGCAGTTGGGATCTTCAAACGTGACTAATACATTTTTGCCGTTGCCGCGCACTTGTTTAACTGCCAGCTCAAGCGGCAGTGCATTGAACTGGCGCTCTGATGTCAAGTTTTTACCCGTTTTGATCTCGATCAAATTTCCGGCCAGCAGATAAGTGCCTTTGTCATCCGCATAAAAAATCTGACCACCAACCGTGACTTCCCACATGCCTGGAATAGGTGCTTTGCTGATTTTTTCAACCTTGCCCACAGTGGCTTCAAGCGCCTTTTTAACTTCGGCCTCACCCGCCAAAGCGCCGATAGAAAAGCTGGCCAGTAAAGCCGTTGCTGCAATAAATTTTTTATTCATCATTTCTCCAGAAAAATCAGGATGCCAAAGCATAACGGACCAACGCATCCTTTACGATTGGCAAATGGTTAGTGAGGCTTAACCCCGCGTTACGCAAGCTAACTAACGGCCCGCGACGAACATCAAACAAGCGTTGCAAATGATCGGTAGCGGTTTGTAGCATAAAAACTTCTTCTTTACGCGCGCGCTCAAATCTGCGCAACAGCGAAAAGTCGCCGCAATCGTCCTGCGTTGGCGAGGCAAGTAGCGCGTGCGCCAACGCCTGCACATCCTGAAAGCCCAGATTGATACCATGCCCGGACAGCGGATGGACCGTGTGCGCCGCATCGCCAACTAAAGCCAGGCGTGGCAACACCGTGCGCGATGCGCGCATCAGGCGCAGCGGAAATGCCGTCGGCGGGGTGATCAATTCCAGAGCACCCAGCGCATGCCCTCCCGCTGCGGCCACCTTCTCGCACAAGGCGCTTGGCGAAAGCGATAACAATTCCTCGCCATGCGCAGAGGCCGTTGACCAGACCATCGACACATGTTGGCCAGGCAAAGGCAGCCAAGCCAAAATGCCATCCCGACGAAACCACTGAAAAGCTGTGCCGCGATGCGGTAGCGCAGCGGCAAAATTGGCCACGACACCGAGCTGATTGTAGTTTTTGAATGCCACCTCAATGCCCGCTGCGCTACGCACCCAAGAGTCGGCACCATCGGCCGCGACAATCAGGCGTGCGCGCAGTTTGCGTCCGTCGGTCAGCACGAGTTCGGCTGCCGCCTCATCCAGTGTCAGCGCTTGGGCTGATGCAGGACAAAACATCGTGAGGTTGCCTTGCCGCTTGAGCATTTCCCACAATTCGGCCTGCATGAGCGACGACTCAAGAATCCACGCCAATTCGGCAACCCCGCTGTCATAAGCCGAAAAATCGAGCCGGCCTGTGCCATCACCAAAAATTTGCATGGCGCTTACGGGCTCCATGCGCGCGTGGTCAAGATGCTGCCAGATGCCAATCTGCTCAAGAAAGCGCGCATTCGCCGGGCTGATGGCATACACCCGGCTATCCCAAATAGTAGAAAAATCGCCCGGACCCTTGGCAGGAAAAACCGGCACCGTGCCTTCAACCAGTGCCACAGACAACGAGGATCGGCGCAAAGCCGCCGCCAGTGCAAGCCCGGCGAGCCCGCCGCCAACAATAACGATATCAAAATCCATCCCGCGATTGTCGCCTACGCACGCCTTCCTTGACAAGGTGGACGTGCGAAAGGGATAATCTCGCCCCTTTGCACCATTGTGCACGGTGATGTAGCTCAGCTGGTTAGAGCGACGGATTCATAATCCGTAGGTCGAGGGTTCAAGTCCCCCCATCACCACCAGTAATCAAGCGGCTCCAAGCGATTGGGGCCGTTTTTCATTTCTGGATTCCGTAGCTGAATCGTAGCCAGAAAGTACAGAATCTAACCGCGAAGCCGCGACTGCCAGATTTTCCGGTGCAAGATGGGCATATCGCTCCACCATCGCCCCAGTTCGCCATCCACCCAAACGCTGTAACTCATGAGTAGGTGTCCCGGCTTGTCGCTGTCAAGTCGCCCAGGTGTGTCTCAAATCGTGCCATCGGAAGTCTTCGATGCCTGCCCGTTTAAGGGCCGCATGCTATGTCTCCAAGCTCCGAGTCCCGGATCCTCGTCTTTGCATCGGTGCGATAGCGCACAGACACCTCGGGCCAAGCCGGGTAGCCTTCAGTCCCGTTCCGCCCGGGTCATGCCCGGGTCATCCCAAGGAGAAGTAGCATGGACGAATACCGCCATCACGTATCGGGCTTTTTTGCCCACCGCGAAGAAGCGCAAAATGCCCTTTCCAGACTGATTGATCGTGGGTTGCCGCGCGAACGGCTGCATCTGCTAGATGCCGACTCGACGCCGCTGGCCCCCGCGCCAAAGATGGACAGCAATGAAGTGTTGACCAACGTGCTCGTCGATGGTGCCGTTGGTACCGCTGTTGGTACGGGCATCGGTGCTCTCGCGCAAGTGGCGCTGGTGGCAGCCAACGTCAGTCTGTTCATCGCCAGCCCGCTAGTTGCGCCCTTGGCTATGTTGGGCTGGGGTGCCAGCCTGGGCGGCCTCATCGGCGCCGCGGCAGGGGCCCAGACCGGCGTCGAACACAAGGATGGCTGGCTTTCGGATCTGATTCGTGATGCGATCGCCAGCGGCCAGATCGTGCTGGTGGCGCAGACCCTGACGAAGCAGGAAACGGCGATCGTAAGGGAAGTCATCGAGGCTTCGGTGGGCGAATCCAAGGACGTCGTCAGCGCGGTGTGAACGTGATCGAGATTCGCAAGGGTCAGGTGTTGGTCCCGCATGAGCGTGTGGAATTCAGCGTCCGGTTTCGTGCTTCCTTTATCGATCCGGTGTTCCGCGCCGAAGATCAGTCAATTGCGCAACTTGAAGAGATCACCTGGCAGGCCTACAACGAGTATCGCAAGTTCTTCTTCACACAGAAGGCGAGCCCGGAGGTGGGCCGACGATGCCGGCAACGTCATGTGGCGCGTGAGCGCTGAGTTCGCTCAAGTGCTGAGCATTGCGAGTAACTATTTTCGTTCAACAAGGAAAAAAGCCATGAAAGCCAACGCAGGGCGTAGCGACCGCATGACCCACATTTTGATTATGGCGGCAACACTTCTGCTGCTGTTAGCCGTATTCGGCACGCACCAGGCCTTCGCTCAAACGAGCATGGGACTACGCGTCTACGGCCCGGGAGGCCCCGCACCTGCAATGAAGGAGGCCGCGAAGGCATTTGAACAGAAAACTGGAACACCTGTTGTTGTAACGGCCGGACCTACTTCAGAGTGGATCGAACTTCCTTGACAAGGTGGACGTGCGAAAGGGATAATCTCGCCCCTTTGCACCATTG
>WOYI011334794.1_pt1 | contig 12673 bp, 13 predicted proteins | sample 6423411 | NCBI WGS metagenome assembly WOYI01 (sample SAMN13441803, study PRJNA592873) | oil field metagenome | biome: oil field; feature: oil-well bore; material: oil-contaminated soil; isolation source: oil-contaminated soil from oil-well borehole | place: Germany: Wietze | collected 2016-10-18 ... | reverse complement strand
GGATGTAAAGGCCCAGCGGCGGCAGGCAGCCCCGTGTCACGGGGTTCATGCCAAGTCCTGGCGCATGACATGCGGCATCAGGCGGCGCAACTGCCGGATGGCCCTGCCGCGGTGGCTCAGCCGGTCTTTTTCCGCGGCCGAGAGCTCGGCTGCGCTGCGCTGGCCACAGCCCTGGCCACAGAAGACTGGATCGTACCCAAAGCCGCCCCGGCCCCGGGGGCTTTCGAGGATATGGCCCAGCCAGCGACCCTGGGCCAGGCAGGGCATGGGGTCTTGTGCATTGCGCATGAGCACCACGGCACAATAGAAAAAGGCATGGCGCTGCCCGTCCGGCACGTCTTGCATGCGTTCTAGCAAGTGATGAACGCGGTTTTCGTCGCTTCCGGCGGCAAAGCGCGCCGAATGCAGCCCAGGCTGCATGCCCAGGGCGGGGACACACAAGCCGGCATCTTCTGCCAGGGAAGGCAGGCCGCTGGCCGTGCAGGCGGCGCGTGCCTTGGCCAGGGCGTTTTCCACGAAGGTGGCCGCCTCTTCCGCGGGGGTCGGCAGGCCCAAGGCCGCAGCACCGACCAGCTTGATGGGCAGATCAGCGAGCATGCGCTGGTATTCGTTCAGCTTACCCACATTGCTGCTGGCCAGGCACAACGTGAGGGTAGCTTTCATGCACCGAGACTGGTCAATTCGGCCAGGGCCTGACGCTGGGCCGCAAAGACAGCGGGGAAACCCTGCTGAGCCAGATCGAGCATGTTGTTGAGCCGTTCCCGGTCAAAGGCGGCTCCTTCGGCGGCACCCTGGATCTCCAGGAGTTGAAAGCGCTCGTTCATGACCACGGTCAGATCGATGCTCAGGTTGCTGTCTTCTGCATCATCAGGGTCCAGAATAGGGTTGTTTTGATATAAACCAACGGATACAGCGGCCACCTGACCGGTCATGGGATGGACCAGCATCTGGTTGCTCTGTACCAGGTGGTGCAGGGCAAGCCAGAGGGCCACAGAAGATCCGGTGATGGCAGCAGTGCGCGTACCACCGTCGGCCTGCAATACATCGCAATCCAGGATGACGGTGCGTTCACCCAGCGCCTGGCGATTGACCACGGCACGCAGTGAACGTCCGATCAGACGCTGGATTTCCAGGGCTCGTCCATCAGGCGGCGTGTTGGCCCCAGGGCGCTTGATTCTCTGGCTGGTGGCCCTGGGCAACATGCTGAATTCGGCAGTCACCCAGCCCTCCCCTGTTTCACGACAGAAGTCGGGCACGGTGTCTTCCACGGTGGCAGTGCACAGGACCAGGGTACGGCCATAGCTGACCAGGGCCGAGCCCTCGGCATGAACATTGACCTGCGGTTCGATGGTCACGGGGCGTACCGCAGCCGCATGGCGCCCCCCTGCCCGTTTCAGCTCTGCTCCCGCTTCCATGTCCTGATTTCCCCTTTTCTGCCAGAATGCCGTAGTATACGGTTTTTCGAGATATTTTTTCGTATGAATGCCAAACCATGCAAGGAATGACGGGCTTTGGACAGGCCAACCTCTCCTGGGAGGGGGGTGGTATCCAATGTGCGGTGCGCAGCGTGAACAGGGGCCACCTGGAGGTGGCGGCCCGTCTGCCCGAAGGATTGCAGGCCATGGAAACCGCGGTGCGCAGCCGCATCGCTGCCTGTATTCCCCGGGGTCACGTGGAGGTGAGTGTGGAGGTGACGCCATCCGGGGATCGGCCAGGGTTGCTGTGTCTCGATCATGAGACCATCCAGAGCTTGTATGGATGGTTGCGTGCCATGCCACCACCACCACAGGGTTTCATGCCGCTGGATCCATTGGCGCTGTTACGCTGGCCAGGTGTGCTCCGGCCTAATCATAATGCAGTGCAATCCCTGCAGACAAGCGTCATGGCGGTTTTGGAGGATGCCGTGGCTGAGCTGTTGTCGCAGCTGGTGGCCGAGGGTCGAGCGGTGTATGAGGCCATGCATGGACATCTGGCACAGGCTCGAATCATGCTGCATGCCCTGCGGGAGTCTCTGACCGATGTCACGAGCACCATCCTGGGTGCTCAGGCCTGGCTTCAGGAACGTCTTACCCCAGAAGAGCGCCAACTGGTGCTGCGTGGCTATCCCTCCTGGGGGGTGGCCGAGGAACTGCAACGGCTGGATCACCATCTGGCTGCCCTGGAACAAACCATGGCAAGAACAGGAGCCGTGGGCAAGAGGATTGATCTCATTGCCCAGGAAGCCCTGCGGGAGGCGACCACATTGAGTGCGAAGCTGAGCCATGCCAGCTTGTCGGAGTATGGCCTGGAGTTGCGTCAGGCCATCGGTGCGATCCGGGAGCAGGCGCACAATGTGGCATGAAGGATTTTTGCAGCATTGTGACCCCGCAGCCGGGTGGATGGATCAAGTGAAGCTCGGCAGCAGAGCGGTCTGAAGACCATGGCATCCACAGGAACCATCTTCGTGGTCTCGGCTCCATCCGGAGCTGGCAAGACCAGCCTGGTCCAGGCGGTGCGCCGCCGGTTGCCGGGCCTTGGTTTCTCCGTCTCCTACACCACCAGACTACCCCGGCCGGGGGAGGTGCATGGCGAGCATTATTACTTCGTGGACAAAACCACCTTTGCCGAACTCATGGCCCATGGCGAGTTCATCGAGCAAGCCCAGGTCTTTGGTGAATATTACGGCACCAGCAGGTCCCAGGTGCAAGCGATGCTGGATGCAGGCAAGGACGTCATCCTGGAGATCGATTGGCAGGGCGCCAGGATGGCGCGTCAGGCCATGCCAGGCTGCCTGTCGGTATTCATTCTGCCCCCTTCGCGCCTGGCGTTGCAGCACCGCCTGCGCGGTCGAGGTTCCGAAGACGAGTCGGCCATCGCCAAGCGGCTGGCAGATGCACGCCAGGAGATTTCTCATTACAATGAATATGACTATCTCATTGTAAATGATGATATGCAGGAAGCCTTGGATTTGTTCGAGGCTGTGATTCAGGCCGGTCGGCAGCGCATGGCTGTGCAACGTATCCGGCAAGCTTCCTTGATTCAGGCATTGTTGGCTGATGAGGTGATAGAACATGGCACGGATTACCGTTGAGGATTGTCTTGCCCAGGTGGACAATCGTTTTGAATTGGTGCTGGTAGCCGCCAAGCGCGCGCGCCAGCTGGCCCGGGGAGCAGCACCCAGGGTCACTGGTTTTGAGGACGAGAAACCGACCGTGGTGGCGTTGCGGGAGATTGCCGCCGGCCTGGTGGGGCGTGAGGTATTGGGGGAGCCTGATCCGCCGCGCCACGAACATCGTCTGGAAAGCCTTTTCAGTGATGTGGGGCGCGACGGGGATGTGGTAGAGATCATGACCGGAGGTGCGGCAGGTGACCCAGAAGTCCTCTTCGGCAACCGGCAGCATGTTGCCCGGCCCCAGGATCAGCTGGAAGACGAGGAACAGGAACACCTGGAAGAAGAGCCTTTCGATGACGAGAGCATCGAGGGCGAGGACTGACTGGCTGGCCGGCCATGGGGCTGGCCGCTAGAAGGTTTTTTGGACAAATCCATGGCTGTTGTCGAAGAACACCTGGCAGACGGGGAACTGGCCGCCGTGACGGTGCGGGCTATTGCCCATTTGACCGAATCGGCGGGATATCTACCCGCCCATGAGGCGGAGACCCTGCAGCGGGCCTGTTTTTTTGCAGTCCGCGCCCATGGGGAGCAAAAGCGCAGTTCCGGCGAGCCTTATGTCACCCATCCTCTCGCTGTGGCCGCCATCCTCGCCTCCTGGCGCCTGGATGGGCACACCCTCAGTGCGGCTGTTCTGCATGACTGCCTTGAAGATACTGCCGTGACCAAAAAAACGCTGGTCAATCAATTCGACAGCGAGGTGGCAGATCTGGTGGATGGCGTCACCAAGCTGAGCCAGATCAACGCCAAGAACAAGGCCGAGGCCCAGGCGGAAAATTTCCGCCGCATGATGCTGGCGGTGGTCAAGGATATCCGGGTGATTCTCATCAAGCTCGCCGACAGGCTGCACAACATGGAAACCATCGATGCCCTGCCAGCCCCCAGGCGCCACCGCATTGCCCGCGAGACCCTGAGCATCTATGCCCCCATCGCCAATCGACTGGGGATGCATGCTTTGCGCATGCGCCTTGAGGAACTTGCCTTCGCCGCCCTCTATCCCATGCGCACCCGGGCATTGCGACAGGCCCTGGACAAGGCGCATGGCACCAAAAATGAGATCATGCGCCGCGTCCAGAATGTGCTCCAGGAACGGTTTGCCGAGGCTGGTCTGCAGGTGGAGCTGTCGGGGCGAGAAAAACACCTCTATAGCATCTATCGCAAGATGAAGGAGAAAAACATCCGTTTCAACGAGGTGCATGATGTATTCGCCTTTCGAATCCTGGCGCCGACCATCGATGCGTGCTATCGGGTGCTGGGTATCTGTCACATGGCCTACCGTCCTGTGCCAGGTCGCTTCAAGGATTACATCGCCATTCCCAAGGCCAACGGCTACCAGTCCCTGCATACCATCCTGAGTGGTGTCCAGGGGGTATTCTTCGAGGTGCAGATTCGCACCCCCGAGATGGATCTCGCCGCCGAGGGCGGCATCTGCGCGCACTGGCGCTACAAGGAGGGCGAGGAGGCGGCAATGGCCATGCCGCAACGCACCAGGGAATGGCTGCACAACATCGTCGACATGCAACTCCATGCTGGTACCCCGCAGGATTTCTTGGAAAGCGTGAAGATCGATTTGTTCCCGGACGAGCTCTATGTCTTTACCCCCAAAGGAGGTATCCTGCGGTTGCCCCAGGGTGCAACCCCTGTGGATTTTGCCTACGCGGTCCACACCGCCCTGGGCAACGCCTGTGTCGCAGCCAAGATCGACCATCGCCTCGCCCCCCTGAATACCCCGCTGGAGAGTGGTCAGACGGTGGAGATCATCACCTCGTCCAATGGCTACCCCAATCCGTCCTGGCTCAATTTCGTGGTGACTGCTCGGGCGCGGGCCAAGATACGTCATCATCTGCGCACGCTGCGTGCCGCGGAAGCCCAGGAACTGGGCGGGCGCCTGGCGACGCGGGCCTTTGACAGCCTGGACCTGAGCGATATCCCCCCGGCGGTGCTGGAGGCCACGGCAGCCCAGATGGGCTACCCCTCATGGGAGGCCGTTTTGCAGGCCATCGGGCTCGGCGAGACCATGGCGCCCCTGGTGGCCCGGCGGGTCATGGAGGTGGGTGGCCGCAGTCCTGCACAGGATATGCATCCTGCAGCAGAAGGTCCCCTGGGGATCAGGGGCACAGAAGGCATGGTGGTCACCTTTGCCAAATGCTGTCGCCCCATCCCGGGGGACAGCATCGTGGGCACCTTCACCAAGGGCAAGGGTATCGTGATCCATACCGCCCAATGCCGCAATCTGGGTGAGTTTCGCCGCCAGCCGGAGCGCTGGATCGAGGTGAGCTGGGAAGGCGGCCTGCATCGCGATTTTCCGGCGGAGTTGCGCCTGGAAGCCATCAATCGGCGGGGCGTCCTGGCGCAGCTGGCTGCCGAGATCTCGCATCTGGGTTCCAACATCGAGCACATGGTGGTGGAGGAACGTGATGAACAGATCTCCGCCATGGACTTTGTGCTTTGTGTGCGCGACCGGGTGCATCTGGCGCGCATCATCAAGCGGCTGCGCGCCCAACCCACCGTGCTGCGGGTGATGCGCCCGCGTGGCTGAGTGTGGCGAGGCAGGATATCTGGAGGAATACCTGGAGGACTCAAGACATGTTTGAGGTCATTCACTCCCCAAACGCGCCGCAACCCATTGGGCCCTACACTCAGGCGCTGCGCGCCGGGCAGTTGGTCTTTTTTTCTGGGCAGATCGGTCTCGACCCCGAGGATGGGGGGCTTGTCTCAGGCGGCCTCGAGGCCCAGGCGAGGCGCGCCTTTGCCAATCTGTCTGCCGTGGCCGAGGCGGCGGGGGGCTCGCTGCAGCAAGTGGTGCGGCTCACCATCTATATGACCGACCTGGCCCATTTTGCGGTGGTCAACGCCATCATGGAAGAACTGTGGCAACCGCCTTATCCGGCGCGGGCCACCCTGGGGGTGGCCGCCTTGCCCAAGGGGGCGCTGTTCGAGGTGGACGCGGTCATGGTGTTGCCAGCCCACAGGACAGAAATGGGCTGAGCCCCCGTCTCAGGTGGCCTGGCTTGTTCACCTTGTCTTTTTGTCTCTGAATGAGCCCAGGCGGGCGCGCGGTGTCCGGCTGGAAGCGTGCCGATATCCAGGCCCTGGCCCGCCTGGATATCCATACGCCGGTGGAACTTCTGCACCACCTACCGGTGCGTTATCAGGACCTGCGCTGCGAGAGGGCCATTGCCAGTGTGCAAGAAGGCGAGGAGGCCCTGGTAGCCGGCACCATCACTCACAGCCAGCGGCTTGCCAAGGGTTTCCTGTTTCACCTGCAGGATGACAGCGCCACGCTGGCGCTGCGCTTCTTTCGCATGCATCCTGCGCTGCAGGCACGCTGCATGGTGGGCGCCCGCGTGGCCTTTTTTGGCACCGTACGTCGTTTTCAGGGTCAGCTGGAGATGGTGCATCCCCATCTGCTGCAGCAGACCTTGGGTCGGCCAGGCGGGCAACCGCTCTGCTGGGCGGTCTACCCCACCACAGCGGGCCTTTCCCAGGTAAGATTGCGTCATCTGGTGGGAGAGACGCTGGCTGCTCTTGGTCCAAGAGACGATCCGCTGCCAGATGGTTTATTGTCTCGCTGGGCTGTGCTGGGCTTCACAGAGGCTGCGCGCCTGGTGCACCAGCCCAGCGATCCTGACGCCGCGGCGCTGCGGCAGGCGCAGGAACGGCTGTTGCTGGATGAGCTGCTGGCCCACGCCCTGGTGCGTCGCTACGAACAGGAGCGGTTTCAGCGTCTTGAGGCTCCCGCCTTGCAGGCGCAAGGCGACCTGCAGGAGCGCCTGCTGGCAGGATTTGGCTTCATGCTCACCCCAGGCCAGCAAAGGGCCTGGGACACCCTGCGCCAGGCTCTGGGGCAACAACAGCCCATGCGCACCCTGCTGCAGGGTGAGGTGGGCTGCGGCAAGACCGTGGTGACAGCCCTGGCCCTTGCGCAGGCGGCAGACAGCGGCCATCAGGCTGCGCTGATGGCGCCCACCGAGCTTCTGGCCGAACAGCATGCCTTGGTGCTGCGGCGCTGGTTCGAGCCCTGTGGCGTCAAGGTTGGCTATCTGGCAGGGTCCATGCCTGTTGCGGCAAGAAAAGAGGTATTGACGCCCCTGGCCAATGGGACCTTGTCTCTGGTGGTCGGCACCCACGCCCTGGCCGAGGAGGCGGTTCGGTTTGCGAAACTGGGTCTTGTGGTGATCGACGAGCAGCAACGCTTCGGTATCCGTCAGCGTCAGGCACTGGTGGCCAAGGGGGGTGAGCTGCAGCCACATCAGCTGTTGAGCACGGCAACACCCATTCCACGAACCCTGGCATTGGCATCCTATGGTACCTGGGATCTGTGTGTGATCGAGGGCTTGCCGGCCGGTCGCCAGCCGGTCAAGACCGTATTGCTGGCAGCCGACCGCTTGAACGAGGTGACAGCCCGCATGGCGCAACGTTGTGCCGCAGGAGAACAGGCCTATTGGGTCTGTACTGTGATCGACGAGCACGAGGAACTGGCCGCCCAGGCTGCCCAGGGTCGCTGGGCACAGCTGTGTACCGCGCTACCAGGCATCCGGGTAGGTCTGCTGCATGGCCAGATGGCCACTGTCCAGCGCCAGGAGGTCATGACGGCCTTTCAGCAGGGCATCATCCAGCTGCTGGTGGCCACCACCGTCATCGAGGTGGGCATCGATGTTCCCCAGGCCACGCTGATGGTGATCGAGAATCCGGAAAGACTGGGGCTTTCCCAGCTGCACCAGCTGCGTGGCCGCATCGGCCGGGGTGCTGCCGGTGGGGTCTGTGTGCTGCTGGCCGATCATTGCCTATCGCCTGCCGCCATGGCGCGCCTGACGACCCTGCGTGCCCATACGGATGGCTTTCGCATCGCCGAGGCCGATCTCAAGCAGCGGGGCCCGGGTGAGTGGCTCGGTCGGCGCCAAGCTGGTTTCGTGGCCTGGCGGCTGGCCGATCCGCTGCGTCATCCGGTGCTGTGGCAACAGGCCCAGGATATGGCGCAGTGGCTCTGGCAGCAGGAGCCAGCAACAGCGCAGTCCATGATCCTTTGGTGGTTTGGCGATAAGGTCGCCTGGCTGCATGCCTGATCAGGGCGAGGCTTGAGGGGCTGGTTGTGGTGGTGTGCCTGGCGGTGGGGTTGGGGATTGGGGATTGGGTACGGTCAATGCCGGTGCAGTGCCTTTGGCGAAGGGCGGTTGAGACTTACGATCAGCACCCGATGATGCTCCGCTGACTTGGAAGCGAATGCCTTCCAGGCGCTTTTGCAGCTCTTCGGTGAGCCTTCTGGCCTCACTCTGGTCGGCCACCATCCGGGGCGTGAGCAGCAATATGAGTTCGGTGCGGGTGCGGTCGTTGGAGGTGACGCCGAAAAGCGGGCCGACGATGGGTAGGTTGTGCAGCCAGGGTATGCCTGCCTTGCCCCTGGTCTCATCGGTGCGGATCAGGCCGCCAAGGATGATGGTCTGGCCATTGTTGGCGATGATGTTGGTCTGCAGGCGCCGTGTGGCGAAGCTTGGGTTGTTGCCCACATTTTGCGAAGAGGTGGGGCTCAGGCTGCTGACCTCCTGGGAGACATCCAGGTTGATCAGACCGCCCTCGTTGATGTGGGGGCGTACCCCCAGCAACACGCCGATCTCCCGGTAGTCGAAACTGTTATAGAGCCCCCCTTCGCCAATATAACTCTGCGAGCCGGTCTGGATGGGGATCTCATTGCCCACGCGAATCTGGGCTTCCTGGTGGTCAGTGACCAGGATGTGTGGCGAGGCCAGCACATTGACTGTGGAACGCCCCTCCAGCATGTTGATGAGGGCAAACTCGGTGTCCTTGTTCCAGGAGAAAAAATAGCTGAAGCCGCCAGTGAGGCCCGGTGGGATGGCGCGATTGACGGCATTGCTGCCCAGTGTGACGGGGTTGCTGGTGCCGCCTCCTGTGGTGGTGCCAGTCGTCTGTGAGCCCTGGTCCGGCCCCAGACCACCGTAGGGACTGTAGCCGCCTGAAGTATAGTCACCGATCCAGCGGTGGCCACCGTGCTTCAGGAACCATTCCACGCCATAGCGCAGCTCGTTGGTCAGGGTCACCTCGGCAATGGTTACCTCGATGAGCACCTGGCGGGGGATCACATCCAGCTGGCGGATGGCGGTGATGATCTTGCGATAATCCGAGGCGCGTCCCCAGACCAGGAGCGCATTGTTGACCTCATCGGCCACGATGCGCACCTTGCGTCCGTCCATGAGCAGCTCAGCGGCCTTGCTGGATTCCTGTTGGCTGCGGGAAGACCCGATCTGGTCTGGGCCCCGCCCCGACATGGACTCGTTGTCTCCCAGGCCGCCACCCATGCCGCCACCCATGCCGCCTGCCGTGCCAGAACCAAAGCTGTCTGCCGAGCCAGGGCTGCCTGAGCCCCCCATGCCGCCGTTCATACCGCTACCAAAGCTGGAAGATCCCATGCCCCCCGAGCCCATCTTGGACGATCCAAAAGACGATCCACCGCCTATCCGTTCGCTGCCAAGCCCCGGGGCTACCTCCTCGCCTGCACCGCTTGCCAGCTCACCTTGACCAAAGAGATTGCTGAGCACACTGGCCAGATGACCGGCGCGGCCATTTTCGATGTGGTAGACATAGAGTCGCTCGCCCCCCTGGCCGATGTCGCGGTCCAGTCGGCGGATCCAGTCGGCAGCCTCGTCCAGATAGGTGCGCTGGGCGGTGATCACCAGCAGGGCATTGAGCCGTTCGATGGGCATGAAGCGTACCAGCCCTTCCAGCGTGCCCTTTTCCTGGACCTCGAAGATGGCCTTCAGGTCATCGGCGAACTGCTTGGCTTCCCCATTGGCCAAAGGAAAGATGCCGAAGGACTGTCCCCGGAGCCAATCCACGTCGAAGGAGCGGATGATGCTCAGCAGATTGTCGAGCTCCGGGCGGTCAGCAGCCAGGATGATCATGTTGCGTGCCCGGTCCACCTTGACCACGGCCCCTTCCGGAGCCAAGGGCTCCAGGACGCGTTGCATCTCGGCGGCGGCCACATAACGCAGCGGCACGATCTCCACGCCAGCCGAGGCACTGCCGGCTTTGGGGGAAAGTTCTCCAGCCCTCATCTCCTGGGTGGGGACAACCTGGTACATATCACCGTGCTGGATCAGGGAGGCGCCATTCATGCGCAAGGTCTCAGCCAGGGCAGCCAGGGCATCCTGGGCGTCGAGCGGTTTGGCGGAATGCAAGGTGACGGTGCCCTGGACCCTGGGGTCCACAGCGTAGGAAATATGAAGAGTATCCCCCAGGACCGTCTTCAGGACCTGGCGGATGTCGGCTTCCTCGAAGTGCAGGTCTACAGGGGCAGTGGAGGGAGGTTGCGCGGCGCGTGCCTTTGGCCCCAGGGCGGGGCCGCGCCCCGGAAACAGCTCTGGAGGCTGATGCGTCTCCTCGGGATTTTGGCTTTGTTGTGCTGATTGTGGGGGGGTCCTGGGTTGTGTTTGATAGATATCCACCTGTAGGGGCGGGTTGTCTTGTTTGTTGCCGACGCAGCCCCCCATGGTGACGGTCAGGAGCAGGACGGCAGGGGTCCGTAGAAAAACAGTGCTGCTTCTCGTCTCTTTTTTTGATGGACGAAGCAGGCAATGCTTCAAGCGCGTGGACTCCACCTCAGGACATGCTCATGGGCACTTCGACGTGCTGGCCCTGGACCGGCGGGAGACGGACACGCTCCTTGCCATGCATGGTCCCATCATTCCAGGTGAGCGATTGGCTTGCAGCTTTGAATGAGAGGACATGAACGACCTGCACCGCGGTGTACAACCCCCCCACGGTATGTCCGTCATGCTGTTCTCCTTGCTGTGTTACCCACCGGTAGGGCATCATAAGCCACTGCTGCCTGGTCTTCAAGACGTCCTCAAGACGATGGAAGAAAGATTCCGTTGCCCATGCTGGCTGTTCCGGTTCATGGAGGTGGAGCCGCGGGTTGCAGGGGTCCTCGATAGATCGCCAGTTCATCGAGAGCCCGACGGTAGGCGTCGCGCTTGAACGGCGCCACCAGTTCGATGGGGCGGTCATAGGGCACCCAGGCATAGCGATCGAATTCGACCTCCCTGCCGGCATCCAGATGGATATCCTCGTTGCGCCCCAGAAATCGCAGCAGGAACCATGTCTGCAGTTGACCGATGACTGGCCTCGCCTCCTTGCGCCGCCTCAGGTGTGGCGGGATGATATAGGGGATGGGATCCCTGGTCCGGCCCAGTATGCAGACATGGTGGGAATGCAGCCCCAGCTCTTCATGAAGCTCCCGCCACAGCGCATCCTCAGCTGACTCACCTTGTTCTATCCCGCCCTGGGGCAGCTGCCAGCCGCCCGTATCGGCCCGCCGGCCAATCCAGATGAGCCCTTGCTGGTTGAGCAGCGCCATGGCGACATTGGCACGAAATCCATGATCGTCTATTATGGCCATGGAGACCTCATTCATTGGTTCGGGCAGCGCGCCGGTTGCTTCGAGAACAGCCGCATCTCTATCACGTCTGGGCTGGCTGGGAGGATGTGCCTTGGGAATTGCCCTGTTCGATCTTGATAATACCCTGCTTGCCGGTGACAGTGATGCCCTGTGGAGTGCCTTCATGGTGGAGCAGGGCCTGGTGGATCATGACTTTCTGGAAGGGGCGCGGCGCTTCCACGATGCCTACAACCGTGGTGATCTGGATATCCATGCCTGGGTGGCCTACGCCCTGGAGCCCCTGCAGGGCCGCCCTGCCGATGAACTGTGGCGCATGCGCGAGCGCTTCTTGCTCGAACATATCCTTCCGGTGGTTCTGCCTGCGGCACGTGCTCTGGTCAACGCCTGCCGGGACGAAGGGCATACCACCTGCGTCATCACCGCCACCAATGCCTTCGTGGCCACGCCGATCGGCAGGTTGTTCGGGGTGGATGCGGTGCTGGCCACGGATCTGGAAGGTGATGAGGACGCCCCTTGCAACCGCATCAAGGGTGTGCCCGCTTTTCGGGAAGGCAAGGTGACCAGGGTGGAGCGCTTTCTGGCTGAACAGGGCCTCGCAGATCAGGAGAGCTGTTTTTTCAGCGATTCACACAATGACCTGCCTTTGCTGCACTGGGTGACCAGGCCTGTGGCCGTGGATCCTGACCCCATCTTGCAGGCCCATGCCGCCGAGCATGGCTGGCCGGTGATGACGTTGCGCCAGGGGCCTTTGCCAAAGCGGCTGATGTAGGCCCGGAGGATTGCTTGCTGTCTGATGGATGCTTGATGCAGCGAAAGTGGCGGAACTGGTAGACGCGCTGGACTTAGGATCCAGTGGGGAAACCCGTGAGAGTTCGAGTCTCTCCTTTCGCACCAGAGTACGTCTGCCGCGCGCCTGCTGATGGACATGCGACCTGTCTCTTGGTTATGGCCCCTTGGTTGTGGAATCTACAGCAGTGTATAGTATACAGTTGGATTTGTTGCCACACGCCCAATGAATGCCATGATATTTTAGTGATATTTTAATAAATAAAGGACTCATTGTTGGAATCATCATCATGACGAACACACTGGATGCCACAGGGGAGCTGGGA
>WOYI010159167.1_pt1 | contig 12674 bp, 12 predicted proteins | sample 6423411 | NCBI WGS metagenome assembly WOYI01 (sample SAMN13441803, study PRJNA592873) | oil field metagenome | biome: oil field; feature: oil-well bore; material: oil-contaminated soil; isolation source: oil-contaminated soil from oil-well borehole | place: Germany: Wietze | collected 2016-10-18 ... | reverse complement strand
TCATTCTGCATCATAACAAGCCTGCGGCGTTCCTCTGCCGACTCTTTACCAGCTCTCTCGAGCTCGACCTGCTTTTCGAACATCTCATCCATTAGTTTTTCGGCTGATATGTTCTCACCGGAAAGGTTCTTTTCCGCTGAAGATATAACATCATCCGGCATCCCCAGCCTGCGGGCAATTAGTATGGCGTTGCTCTTGCCCGGCACACCCATGAGGAGATTGAAGGTAGGGGAAAAAGTCACAGGGTCGAATTCCATGCTGGCCGATTCGATACCCCTGGATGTGACTGCGAATCTCTTGATCGGATTGTGGTGGGTCGTTGCAAGGACAAGGCATCTTTTTTCCCGGAGTTTTTCCAGGATGGCCACTCCTAAAGCTGCGCCCTCCTGCGGATCGGTCCCCGCTCCCAGTTCATCAAGAAGCAGAAGGCTGTCCCGGCCCGCTCTTTCCATCATCATCACTATCCTGCTGATGTGGGAACTGAATGTGGAGAGGCTCTGCTCTATCCCCTGCTCGTCTCCTATGTCGGCCGCCAGAAAATCCATACCTCCGACGACAGAACCCTCAGCCACAGGAACCGGAAGACCGGAGAGTGCCAAAAAAACCGCAATGGAGACGGACTTGAGAACGACCGTCTTGCCTCCCGTGTTGGGGCCGGTAATTACCAGCTGGCGAAATCTGTCACCGCAGTGTATGTCTATGGGAACGCAGTCAGGCCCGATGAGGGGATTCCAGAGATCCCTGAAGTAGAAGCGCGAACTATCCACAAGCTCCGGCAAAGACCACCCCGGTTCTTCCATGATGCGGGCACAGGCATACATTATGTCTACCAGCGCGACCGAGTTCTCCGCTTCGGTTATTGCGGTCTTTTTTTCAATGACCATTGATGTGAGCCGAGTGAGTATCTTTCTCTCTTCTTCCGACTCCTCGCTTCGAAGGATCTCGATCCTGTTGTTGAGGGGAACAAGTTCACGTGGCTCTATATAGACCCCTTTGCCCGATCCCGAGCGGTCATGCGCAATTCCTTCGAACCTGTGGACATCTTCCATCCTCACGAGAAGGGTCAGTCTCCCCTTGCGGAAATGAGTAACGCGGTCCAGAAGGAAGGGCGCAAATGACTGGCTTACGGAAAGCTCCGCGCACTTTCTACGGGTATTCAACCTCAGCAAGTGGAGCTCCTTCCTTATCCTCTCAAGATCAGACGAGGCATGATCGTAAAGCTCACCATCATCGGCGATCACCTGCAATGCAGCCAACTCGCCGCTCAGATCCCTTATCCCTTCTGCCAGTCCCTCGATCCCCGGTATCTCTTCCCGCACATCACGGGTCGCTCTGCGTATCCTCATCGCCAATCCCAAAAGGACACGGAAACGCAGTAATTCCTCGCCCGAAAGAAATGATGTCTGAATAGCGTTCTGCAGGATCAGGGAAACAGGACGAAGAGCGGTATCCCAGGGAAATTCACCTCGCGTGTCCCTGTATCGGATATATGATCTCAGGAGGGTCTGTCTTCGGGCGGCCTGTTCGACTGACCCGACGGGGGAAATGGCTGCAAAGGCGTTCTGACCCGTTTCAGAGCGGGTTTTTCTCGAAAGTTTCTCCAGTACTCCTGGAATTTCTACAAGTCCGGCGGTTCTTGACTCTATCTTCAATTAGTCTGATTGCCGTCCTTCTGGTCTTCGGCGCCTGTTCTGACTCCTTCGTTCCAGGGCAGAGAATCAGGATCCATAAGGCGTATGCCTGACAGGCTTTTCTGGACCGTCGGCCACGACGCATGTGCTATTCTCATCGAATAGCTGTCATCCATCCAGTAGGGGGAAAGCACTGGGGATAGGGCCATAGCCCCTGCATAGACAATAACAAGCAGGGAGAATGTTTTTACCGCACCCGCCACGATGCCCATGCCCCTGTCTATACCGGAAAGGTTAGTGAATTTGAGGAAGGATCTTACTGCCTTTTCAAAATAAACTCCCAATATCAGAACAGCTACGTATATGGAGACCAGAGAGCCTATCTGCGCCGTAGTGGTGTTCAGTGGGATAAAAGAAAGGACAACCGCGGATACTTTAGGGGAGAGTTTCCACGCGAGAAGGAAACCGCCGATGGTAGTGATCAGGGATATGGCCTCTCCCGAAAAACCTCTTAAAGCGCCCCTGATGCAGAAAGCCGCCAGGATAAGGACAAAAAGAACGTCTGTTCCCGTGGCAAGGTTCAAAAAGGGTCACCCTCACCGAGCATTTCCATCATTCTGCCTTCCGCCGATTCGATGGAAAAGGCCAACTTGAAACAAGCGAGCAGCAGAAGTTCCTCCTGCTCGCTTGTCGTCTCTATGCCTTCCAGACTCTCTCTGGCTATCTGGGCTACCCGGGAAAAACGATCCTCGTTCAGGCGTGTCAGAATGGAGTAGCTTTTTTTGCCGAGAGTGATGTAAACCCGGCGCGGCTCGTCGGACAAGAGCCGACCTCCTCTCTCATCAGAACCTGTCAGACAGCTCCCCCTGGCGGATGGTGGCTTCGTCCCTGGATGTATCATGTTCCGGATCCGCGGCAGTTTCAGGATCATCGTCGCGAGTCGCAGGATCCTTCCTTGCGGACGATCCACCGCTGATCCCGTAGGTCGCCTTCATCCTGTCAAGCAAACCGGAAAGCCGCTGCTCAAGAAGTTCCCTCTCCTCGCGCAGCGAAGCTGTTTCCTTCTCCTTTTCGTCCAGCACCTCTTTGACAATTTCAAGTTCTTCCGCGATCTGGTTCTTTTCATCCTTCAGGGACTGAATAGTGGCGGAAACCCTGTCTATCATTTTCTCCAGATTTTCGATCTTCTCGAACATAATAACACCTCCCGGTTATCTATCTCAGAGTTATTCTATTTTCCTTCATCTTGGCTCTAAGCCGCTCGTGTATCCTGTCGACATCGTCGTCCCTGAGGGTTTTTCCCGGATCTCTGTAGGCCAGTGAAAAGGCAAGGCTTCTGTAGCCATCCGGTATTCCTTCGCCCGCGTAAACGTCGAAAAGCCTGGCGCTTTCGAGGAGCGGACCGGCCAGTCCCTTCACCAGATCGAGGACATCGGCTGAATAGACTCCATCTTCGACGAGGAGTGAGATATCCCTGTAGACCGGAGGATACCGGCGGGCTTCCCCGAAACCGGCTTCGCCCCCGTCTATCAGAACGTCCATTCCTATCTCAAAAAGAAACAGCGGGGCTGGAAGATCCAGGACACCCTCTATCTCGGGCTTGAGCTCCAGAAGATATCCTATCATTTTCTGACCCGCCAGAATATGGGCAGTCTTTCCAGTGTGCCCGAAAGGCTCTTCCCCCGGGATCATGCGGATTTCGACTCCCCTGCCGGAGCAGATCGCCTCTATATCGGCTGCTACAGAATGAAAGTCGTCAACAATCTGTTCTCCCCAGGGGGATCTGCTGTCCCGTCCTGGACAGACGCACCCAGCAAGTTTGAAAAGCTCCTGGACCTCTTCTCCCTGGCTGTAGAAAACCATCCCTGTTTCGAAGAGCCGGATGGCACCCCTCCAGCCGGCCCTTATGTTTCCGAGGGTTGCCTCGATAAGGCCGGGAGCAAGAGTCGTCCTGAGAACGGAGTTCTCGACGCTCAAAGGGTTGGATAGAGCCACAGGAGAAGACCTGGGATCCGGATCAGGAAATTTAAGCATGGCAATAGAGGCGGGCGATACGAAGCTGTAGGTGATAACTTCCGCGTAACCTCTTCCCATTGCCGTGTTCCTGACGTTCCTCTCTGCTCTCATGCGGTCGGTGATGTCACCCGTTGTGTGAAGGGCTGGAGGCAGGGCCGGTTCGATCTTGTCGTAACCCCTTATCCTGGCTACTTCCTCGACAAGATCCTCTTCGATGGAGATATCCGGCCTGGACGATGGTATCGAAAAGGTGCGGCTGGATGGGCCCATATCGCAAGTTGTTATGCCAAGTCTCTCGAGAATGCCGGTCGCCATATCCAGATCGCCGTTGTTGATTATCTTTTTCAGCAGAGCCGAGGAGAGTGTTACCTCATGCCCTTCTCCCGAAGGAGAACCTGAAGATATCCAGCCTCCGGGGACACCCGCACCCCAGGAGGACAAAAGGTTCATCGCGACTGCCAGTGCGGGTTCGGCCTTGAAAGGATCCACAAAGCGTGAAAATCTGTAGGAGGCTTCGCTCGAGAGTCCCAGTTTCCTCGATGTCCGGCTGATCCTGATACTTTCGAAATGAGCGGATTCAAGGAGGACTCTTTCGGTTTCGGCACATATTTCGCTTTCGCCGCCGCCCATGACACCGGCGATCCCCACCGGCTGTCCTCCGCTTGTTATTACAATATCCGACCCGTCAAGCACTCTTGTTTTTTCGTCAAGGGTCAGTATCGTCTCACCTTCGGACGCTGAACGTACTGTTATCTCGTTCGAAGGAAGCCCTGATGCGTCGAAAGCATGCAGCGGCTGGCCGAGAAGAAGCATAACAATGTTGGTGGCGTCGACAACGTTGGAGATTGGCCGCATTCCCGCCAGAACCAGTCTTACGCGGGCAGACATTGGAGATGGAGCGATCCTCACATTGTCGATGGCACCAAGGGTGTAGAACGGACACCCCGGGTCATCAAGAGTTAACCCCCTGAACCCGGGAAGCGAATCCTTCTTTGGAGGCGACTTCAGATCAACGGGCTTGAGAACAGATCCTGGTACAACTGCGAAAACCTCCCGGGCGATACCGGTCATGCTGAGAAGGTCTCCCCTGTTGGGGGTTATCGACAACTCCAGGATCGTATCATCAAGTCCAAGGGCTTCTCTGGCATCTACTCCCGGAGCATACTCGGAGCCCAGACGCAGTATGCCGAATTCATCCCCGATATCAGGCAAGCCGATCTCCTCAGCGGAGAGGACCATCCCCTCGCTGACAACGCCTTCAAAATCTCGTGTTGTGATGGATGTTCCATCTGCAAGCACACAACCCGGAGGACCCCAGGGAACGATATCTCCCTCTCTGAGATTTTTCGCAGCGGTGACGCAGATACCCGTTTTCCCGGAAGCATCGACACTGAGTACCAAAAGATCAGGGATGGTCGGGTGGACCTTGATACTTGCGACCCTCGCAGTGACCGCCCCGGAAAAGAGGGGCACAGGTTTTTCCATTCCTTCGATCTCGGAACCTGTATCCGTGAGACGCCGTGCGAGAGTTTGAGCATCTATGGGAATATCGACCAGTTCCTTGAGCCAGTTCAGAGATACAAGCATTATTTTCGCCTCCCTGCAGAGGTCAGGAAGGAGAGATCTCCTTCGAAAAAGACCCTGAGGTCCTTGAGTCCGTACTTGAGCATGGCAATGCGATCCAGACCCATTCCCCATGCAAAACCGTTGTAGCGGACAGGGTCGATCCCACCGGCCCTGAGAACATTGGGGTGTGTCATCCCGAGACCGGATATTTCGAGCCAGCCAGTCCCCTTGCAGATCCTGCAGGATGGGTCGCTACCGGAACAGGCCACACATTCCACATCCATCTCCAGGGACGGTTCGGTAAAGGGGAAATAGCTTGCCCTGTAACGGGCCGCTAGAGTGCGGCCGAATATTTTGTTGACGAAAGCCTCCAGGCATCCCTTGAGGTGAGACAGGGAGATATTTTCGTCGACGAGGAGTCCCTCTAGCTGGTGGAACATCGGAGAATGGGTCTGGTCGCTGTCCCTGCGGAAGACCTTTCCGGGGATGATTATGCGCAGAGGTGCCCCCCATTTGCGCATGGACCTGACCTCAACTGGCGATGTATGCGTCCTGAGCAAAAGACCGTTCTCCAGGTAGAAGGTATCCTGCATGTCCCGGGCCGGGTGGTGAGGAGGGATGTTCAGCCCTTCGAAGTTGTGGAAATCATCCTCTACCTCAGGTCCGTATGCCACGGAAAAACCCATCGAGGCAAATATGTCGATGGCTTCCTGCGTCACCTGGGCGACCGGGTGGAAGGCTCCCCATGGGCGCCCTCTTCCAGGGAGAGTGACGTCGAGCCACTCTTCGGCCTCTCTGGCTGTCGTTTCCATCCCTGACAATTCAGATCCCCTGCTTGATAAAGCGGATTCCAGTTCATCCCTGAGTTCATTCAGAACACGGCCAGCCTCCGGCCGATCGTCTGCCGGGAGAGAACCAAGAAGTTTGAGAAGGGACGTTACTTCACCTTTTTTGCCCAGAAAGCGCACCCTCGATCTTTGCAGATCCTCCAGGGTTACTGCTTCGGACAGATCCTTGTAGAATATTGAACGAATCCGGGTTACGTTTTCAACGATGCCGCTCAAGCGTTTCCCTCCCTGCCTGGTTTCCATACTGAAGAGGACGACCCACTTCTAAAAAATTCCTCTCATGACCCGGCAAACTCACGAATTTCCGGTCCTGTCGAAAATACTGAAGGTTAACAAAGCAAAGGTTCCCGCCAGGATCAATGACAGGAACCCGCCGATGATGGTTCGCTCAACCTCGAACGAAAGGAACGTCAGAAGAGCTATTGAACCAGTGCCCCTCTGGCCTGATCGACCAGTTTGGCAAAGGCAGGCATATCCTGAACTGCAAGATCGGCAAGCACCTTGCGGTTGATATCAATGTTGGCGCGCTTGAGCCCGTTCATGAAAGAGCTGTAGGTCATTTCGTTCATGCGCGCCGCGGCGCTGATGCGAGTGATCCAAAGTCTCCGGAAGTCCCTCTTTTTGGCCCTCCTGTCCTTGAATGCTTTGGACATGGAGTGCAGATACGCTTCCTGCGCTCTGCGAAATACGTTTTTTTTCCGTCCGAAATATCCCTTTGTAGCTTCAAAAAGTTTCTTTCTCTTTTGATCGCTGGCGCTTCCGCCCTTTACTCTGGGCATGACCGCTCACCTCTTTCGTGAAGATAGTTCCTGATTGGAAGCAGATAATGATCCGGGGTGTTCACGCGTAGGGCAGAAGTGCCCTCATGCGGGCCTCAAAAGAGGTCTGGATCACACCCTTGTCGCGAAGACGGCGAAGCCTTGCCGAGTTCTTTTTTCTGAGAAGATGGCCTCTTCCGCTCTTCTTGTAGACGAATTTCCCGGTCCCTGTGGTGGAAAACCTCTTCTTGGTCCCCGAATGCGATTTCATTTTGGGCATAATATCTTTCCTCCTCATTTACAATCAGGAAGCGGACGGTACGATCACTCTTTCCGCAAAGCCGCTCCACTTTGTTCGGTTCCGGAACCACCCTGGGCTGCGGGGGCTTTTGCCTTTTTCGGCGTCTGGGGGATCGGAGTGAGCATCAGACGCATGTACCTCCCCTCCATCCTGGGGGGCATGTCGATCTTGCCCAGTCCCTCACAATCCCTGACGACCTTGTCCAGAACTTCCCTGCCCCTGTCCAGAAAGGCCATCTCGCGGCCGCGGAAAAAGACCGCAACCTTGACCCTGAAGCCGGAAAGAAGAAAGTCCTTGACGGCGCGCACCTTGAAGTTGTAGTCGTGCAGGTCGATCTTGGGTCGCATCTTCATTTCCTTGACGACCTGTCCCTTTGTCTTCTTCCTGGCGTCCTTGTCGCGTTTCTGCTGCTGAAACTTGTACTTCCCGTAGTCCAGTATCCTGCAAACCGGAGGGTCGGCCTGCCCCGAAACCTCAACAAGGTCCAGATTCCTTTCCTCGGCAAGGGCAAGAGCCTGGGCTGTGGGAACAACACCTACCTTGACGCCCTGGTCGTCGATCAAAAGTATTTCCTTGACCCGGATCTCCTCGTTGATGCGCGGTTCTTCACTGTTTTTAGCTATAACTCGTCACCTCCGTGAACATTATAAAGGGCCGGACTTTTCAGCCCGGCCCCGAAATAAACAGAATCGGAACACTTGTCACAAGAGTGATCCTGTCATTTGACCCGGCAACTGCCTGTAGCAAGGCGTCGGAGGGCGGGAGGCATGGCTCCGCTTTTCCCGATATTTTTTTCGGATGCATGTTCTCACCCGTCAGGGAATTCTAGCACACGTCTGCTAAAGAGCGCAAGTTTTAAAAGCAGGGTCGGGCTGGCCGGCGAGGATCTGGGCGAAATCATCGAAGCTCATGGCCCCGATATCCCCCGTAGTCCGTTCCCTGACCGAAAGAGTTCCGCCTTCTACCTCCCGGCTCCCGAGAACAAGCATGAAAGGCATCTTTTCCATCTGCGCATCACGGATCTTCTTGCCGAGTTTTTCATCCCTGGGATCTATTTCAACCCTGTACCCGAGGCTTCGAAGCCTGCTCTCCACCTCTCTGGCATAGTCAACATGCTCTTCCTTGACCGGGATTATTTTGACCTGGACGGGTGCAAGCCAGAACGGGAAGGCTCCCGCATAGTGTTCTATCAGGATACCGAAGAACCTCTCAAGACTTCCGTATGCAGTCCGGTGCAGCATCACGGGGCGATGCTGGTTTCCGTCAGGGCCGATGTAGGTCATATCGAACTTCTCGGGCATCTGGAAATCGAGCTGGATGGTCCCGCACTGCCATGTTCTTCCTATGCTGTCCTCGAGATGGAAATCTATCTTGGGACCGTAGAAAGCGCCGTCCCCGGGGTTGAGGCGGTACTCGACCCCGGCTTCTGCGAGTGCCTCCTTGAGCGCCGTTTCAGCCTTATCCCACATTGCCGGGTCTCCCATCGCCTTCTCCGGCCTGGTCGAGAGTTCGACCTTGTATGGGAATCCGAATACGTCACTGTAGATAAAACCGAACAGATCGATGATGCCGATGATCTCCTGCTTGATCTGCCCTGGAGTGACGTAAAGATGCGCATCATCCTGGGTGAAGGACCGCACCCTCATCAGCCCGTGGAGAACTCCCGAGCGTTCGTGCCGGTGGACCATACCTAGCTCCGCCACACGCATGGGAAGATCCCTGTAGCTTCTTATCCTGCTCTTGTAGACGAGTATCCCTCCCGGGCAGTTCATAGGCTTTACAGCAAAGGGGCGTTCGTCTATCTCCGTGAAGTACATGTTCTCGCGGTAGTGATCCCAGTGCCCTGATCTGATCCACAGCTCCTGGTCCAGTATCAGCGGCGTGCGTATCTCGGAGTAGCCTCTTTTTGTATGCTCCGCCCGCCAGAAGTCGACAAGCTTGTTGATTATGACCATTCCCCTGGGGTGGAAAAAAGGGAAACCGGGGCCTTCGGCCTGTATGCTGAAGAGGTCGAGGTCCTTTCCGATCTTGCGGTGATCCCTGCGTTTTGCCTCCTCGATCCGGGTCACGTATTCATCAAGGGCTTCAGCGGTAGCAAATGCCGTACCGTAGATCCTGGTCAGCATGATGTTTTTTTCGTCGCCCCGCCAGTATGCCCCGGCGACCGAAAGCAGTTTGAAGTGTCTGAGAGCCGAGGTGGATGCAACGTGAGGACCTCTGCAGAGATCAACAAAATCACCCTGCCTGTAGGTTGATATCTCCTCGTCCGCGATCTCCGAAACAAGTTGGAGTTTGTATACTGCACCCCTTTCCCTGAAGAGCGCCTCTGCTTCCGCCCTGGGAAGAAGTACTCTCTCGACAGGGATCGACTCTTTTGAGATGCGGAGCATCTCCTCTTCTATTCTCCCGAGATCATCCTCGGAGATCTGTCCCGACACCTCCATGTCATAGTAGAAACCGTCCTGAATCGAGGGACCGATGCCGAGCCTCGTGCCAGGATAAAGTCGCTGCACGGCCTGGGCCAACAGGTGCGATGCCGAGTGCCGGATAATGTCGGTGCCTTCCGGGCTGCCGGACAGAACCGGTTCGACCAGCGAGTCCGTTCCAGGCAACGCGGAGAGATCCTGGAGAATACCGTCTACTCTTGCCGCTACCGCGTCTTTGTCCAGACCCCATCTGGAAAGTATTTTTTTTGCGCTGAGCGCTTCTTCCGTTTCAAGAGTTCTATTGTTCGGACCTTTGTAGATCGGCACCTGTTCCATCCTCCCTCTATTGGACATGCCCCGTTCAGACAGGGCTCGCCATCTGGAATTTACTATTGCGGTCTGAATTGTATCACAGCTCTGTGCCTTAAACCCCCTTGAGGAGACCTTGTGTATATAATATACATACTCCTTTGTGAAGCACAACGCTTTATAATGTGTTCAAATATTTTCTCATTTGTTTTCTGCAGTTCAATTTATCCTCGAAGGGGGGTGGAATACGGAAGATAATTAAAATTTTACGGGGAACACAGTTTTGCGGCAACCTGTTTCAGCGTTTTTTCCAATCTCAATATCTTTAAAGGAGGGATTCACAGAATGGCTGAGAAAAAGAAGGCTGACCAATGGTCATCACGGTGGGGCCTGGTCCTGTCCTGCATCGGAATGGCAGTCGGGACGGGCAACATCTGGAGGTTTCCCCGTGTGGCCGCTTCGCAGGGCGGCGGTGCATTTATTCTCGTAGTTATGATAGGCCTTTTCCTCTGGGGCATCCCCCTCTTGATGGCTGAGGCCGTCTGGGGTAAGGTTTCCAGGATGGGCGTCATCGGATCCTTCAAGGAGATGGTCGGCAGAAAGTATACGTGGATGGGCACGGTCGTGGCGATCATATCTCTCGGGATCGCCTTCTACTACGCTGTCGTCGTCGGCTGGTGCGTCCGTTACTTTGTTTACGCGATAACCGGCGTCATCAAGCCGGGCCTCGACTCCGAGGCTCTCTGGACGGCATTCTCCACGACCCCGGGTGCCATGGTCCCCTGGCACCTCGTGGTAATGCTCGCAGCGACCCTGATCATCTTCAAGGGCGTGTCCCAAGGACTCGAAAAGGTCAACAAGGTCCTGATCCCGCTCCTCTTCATCATGCTGGTGATCCTTGCGATCAGGGCGAACATGCTCCCCGGGTCCGTGGAGGGCCTCAGGTTCCTCTTCCAGCCCAAGTGGGCTGACCTCCTGAAGGGGCGTGTGTGGCTCGAAGGCTTCACCCAGGTCGCGTGGTCGACCGGGGCAGGGTGGGGCCTCATGCTCACCTACTTCGTCTATACCAAGAAACGCGAGGACATCGCGCTCAACGCCACGACCGTCTGCTTCGGAGACACGACGGCTGCATTCCTTGCCGCACTGGCCATAATCCCCACGATATTTGCTCTTTCTCCGGACCCCCAGGCAGCGGTGGCTAGCGGAAACACAGGGCTTGCGTTCATCCACCTTACTAACCTCTTCACCGTCATGCCTGGCGGCGTTTTCTTCGCTTCAACCTTCTTCCTGGCCCTCATCTTCGCCGGCTTCAGCTCACTGCTTTCTATGGTCGAACTCGGCGTCCGCCTGCTGATGGATGCCGGCTGGCCGCGCCATAAGGCCGCCATGGCGGCAGGCATCGGTATTGCCGTACTTGGGCTCCCCTCGTCCATGAGCATGTCGTTCCTGGACAACCAGGACTGGGTATGGGGGGTAGGACTTCTCTTCAGCGGACTTCTCTTCTCCTTCGGTGCAATAAAGGTAGGGGTCCAGAAGATCTGGGACGAGCATATCGCGCCCGATTCCGACCTGCATGCGCCATGGATGTGGAAGCTCATCTACCTCTTCCCGCTGTGGTTCGTGATCATCTTCGGCTGGTGGATCAAACAGGCCGCCAGCTGGTACCCGGATACCTACATGAAGTGGCTTCCCATCTCCGAGTACACCTTTACGGTCGGCACCATGGTCTACCAGTGGGCGATCGTTGTCGTTATCGCCCTTGTCCTGAACAAATGGCTGGCGGACAAGTCCACCTTCAAGTTCGAGGCCACTGAATAGCGCGGTTTCGTTTCTTAACTCGATACGAAAGCCTACTGACAGGGAGGGATACTTAATATGTGGGTAGGAAATATGATCTTTCTGATGGCTGTAGTTTTTGGAGGTTTTGCCTGGTGCATTTATAGAACCATGAAGGCAGACGTAAAGTAGCCAGTACAAAATCATAAAAGAGGGGCTGCCCAAGGGCAGCCCCTCTTTTTGTACCGGGACCTCTTTATTTCCCCGTGCTTCCGAACCCCCCGCTCCCGCGGGACGTTTCCGACAGGTCCTTTACTTCTTTCCAGACTAGCCTGTCCACGCGTACAAGAACCATCTGGGCGATCCTGTCACCCTTTTCGATCCTGAAGGACTCTTCGCCGTGGTTGATCAGAATGACCCTGACCTCACCCCTGTAATCGGAATCTATCGTCCCGGGGGCGTTAAGGACCGTCACCCCTGATCTGAGGGCAATGCCGCTCCTGGGCCTGACCTGGCACTCGAAACCTTCGGGTATTTCAAGGCGAAGACCTGTCCCGACGGCGGTCCGCTTCCCCGGGGAAATGACCGTGCTCTCCGCAGCGCAAAGGTCAACTCCTGAAGATGCCAGGGTCGCGTACGATGGGAAAGGGATATCCTCGCTCTCCCTGGATATTCCTATTCTGACGCTCTCCTCCATCAGGACCTGTCCCTGTTCCTTTCGGGGCGGGGTCCTCCACTGTGGGGTCTCCGATCCCCTGAGGATCTATCCCCTGGCCTGCCGCCTCTTGAACCTCTGTCATTACGGTCCGATGGAGCCGACGGTGGAAGTTCCTTTATCCTTGCCTCGCGTTCGTCCTCGAGCAGGAAAGCATCGGCGAACTTTTCCGCAAGCTCCGGTTCCTGTCTTCTCTCAAGAACTCGACGCCTGGAGAGGTTGGTCCTTCCCATATCGTCGATCTCCTTGACCAGGACGAGCACATTGTCTCCGGAGCTTAGAACGTCATCTACCTTGCCGATATGTGTAGTGCTGATCTCGCTGACAT
>WOYI010902952.1_pt1 | contig 12675 bp, 11 predicted proteins | sample 6423411 | NCBI WGS metagenome assembly WOYI01 (sample SAMN13441803, study PRJNA592873) | oil field metagenome | biome: oil field; feature: oil-well bore; material: oil-contaminated soil; isolation source: oil-contaminated soil from oil-well borehole | place: Germany: Wietze | collected 2016-10-18 ... | reverse complement strand
CCTTATTGGCCATGTTTTAATCAAAAAGGAGCTGCCTTTTTAGACAGCCCCTTTTGCTGTTTTAGGAGGGAGTTTTTTGTCACATGCGCTGCGCGGCAGGTAACCAACGGCTAAAGCGGACGAAGAGGCTGCGTTAGCCGATTAGCCGCCCCTGGTATTTTCCTGCAAACAACGCCGGACTGCCGCCGGTATGCCAGAAGAGGACGGTATCCCCTTTGGGGAAATAACTCTGGCGGATCAGGTCGATCAGGCCCGCGGCGGCCCGCCCGGTGTAGACCGGATCGAGCAGCAGGGCTTCCTCGCGGGCAAAAAGCTGCACAGCCTTGATCTCAGGTTCGCCCAGGACGGCATAGCCCGCGCCGGTGTAGGCGTCATTGACCAGCACGTCTTCCGGGGTGAACGGATAAGGCTCACCCAGAAATGCCGCGGTCTGGGTCGCCAGGTCGGCGACCCGCGGGCGCAGGGCTTCGGCAGGCTCGTCCACGCTGATCCCGAGGACCTTGCCCGTGAAGCCGCTCATCCGTGCGCCGACCAGCATCCCGGCCTGCGTGCCGCCTGAGGAGCTGGGGAAGACGATCCAGTCCGGCTGGCAGCCTTGCCCGGCCAGTTCCAGCATGGCGTTCACATAGCCGCTTGCCCCGGTGGGGTTGGAGCCGCCATAGGGGATCAGGTAGGGCTGGCGGCCGTCGGCCTGGGTCTACTCAAAGACCTCGGTCAGTTTCGTCTGCACCTTGTCCCGTTCGGTGAAGACCAATTCCGCGCCGAGCAGGTGAAAGAGGAAATGGTTGCCATCCGGTGGATCGGGCGGATCGCCAAAGAGCACCAGGATGCAGTCCAGGCCGAATTTGGCCGCCGCGGCCGCCGTCTGGCGGCAGTGGTTGGATTGGACCGCGCCCGCGGTGATCAGGGTCTGCGCGCCCTGAGCTTGGGCCTCCGCCAGCAGGTATTCCAGCTTGCGGGTTTTATTCCCGCCAAAAGCCAGCCCAGTCTGGTCGTCGCGTTTGACCAGCAGCTGGGGGCCATGCAGGGCGGCCGTCAGCCGCGGCAGGGGTTCAACCGGCGTGGGCAGGTGGGCGAAATGGAGTCTCTCGATCATGCGCTCAATCCTCTCTTGGTGTCTGATTTCCCCCGGCGGCGCATGAGGCCCAAAACACGGGGGAGGACCTGGCTATAGAGCCGGAAAAGGCCCGGCCGGACGGGGTAGTCCCAGGCGCCGAGGGTGCGGACCACCCGGCCGCCGAGGCCGTCCTTGAAGCGGAAAACGCCCCACATCGGGTCGCTTTCGGCGAAGTCATCCGGCGCGCCCCAGAGGTCATATTCGGTGCAGCCCGCGGCCTTGGCGCGCAGCATCGCTTCCCATTGCAGCAGGTAGGTGAACATCTTCTCGCGGTGGGCGTCCAGCGACATGCCGTGGATATACCAGGCCCGGCCGCCAAAGCGGAAGATCACGACTGCCCCGACCGGTTCGCCTTCCACCTCGGCGATCAGCGGCTCCGCCAGACCGGCTTCAAAGAAAACCCGCCAGACCAGGGCGTAATAATCCCGGCCGCGGATCAGGAAATCGTCGCGGACGGAGGTGTGGGCGTACATTCGGTAAAGCAGGTCGCTATCGTCCACGCCGCCTGACCGCACGGTCACCCCCCGGCGGGCTGCCAGGCGGATATTGTAGCGGGTCTTGGATTTCATCCTCGCCAGCAGCGCCTCTTCATCCTCCCGCAGGTCGAGAACAACCGTGTTGCGGTACTGGATCTGATCGTCCGAGAAGGCCCAGCCCCGGCGAATGAGGTCCTGCTGCACGGCCAGGCCGGTTGGGGCAGGCTGCTCATCCTCGCGGCCGGGGACACCGTAGCCCAGGGGCAGGTCCGGGTCGAGTTTGAGGAAGATCGCACCCTTGCGGCGGGCATAGGTCTGGAGGTCATCCAGCACCTGCGTGACCAGGTCGGTGTTGGACCAATCCAGCATCGGGCCGCGGGGGATATACATCACGCTCAGCTTCAGGGTAATGCCGCCGGCTCGGACGCTGCGTTGGAGCAGGAGGGCGGCGGCCTGAACGGCGCCTTGGTCATCCCGCCAGACGAGGGGCTGGGCGCGCCAGCCGACCTGCGCTTTCACCTGGCCCCATTGCCAGGTTTGCAAAGCGTGGGCGCCCGGCAGGTGCGCGATCAGGTCGTTCCACTCGCTCGGCTGCTGGACGATAACCGTTTCCATCCGGTAGGTGGGCTCACTCATGCGGGTGTGGCTCCCTGCCGCTGGGCGTAGAGTTGATAGAGCTTGTATAGGGTGGGCTTGTAAACCCGGTCCCAGGCGCCGATTGTCCGGCGGACCTCGCCGCCGAAGCCGCGCTTGAAGCGGTAGACGCCCCAGAGGCCCTCTGAGCGCTCGGTGAATTCCGCTTCCAGGACCGCTTCGGGCTGGTCCGGCACACCCCAGAGGTCATAGGTTTGGCAGCCCCTGGCCCTGGCCCAGCGGATCGCCTCCCATTGCAGGAGGTAGGTGGGCATCCGGTTGCGCTCCCGGTTGTTCGATGCGCCGTAAAGATACCAGGCGGTGCTGCCCTGGGCAAAAGCCATCAGCCCGGCCAGGGTCTGACCTTCGTAGCTGGCCAGCAGCAGAACGCAGGCATCATTGGCTGCAAAATGCTTATAGGCGGCCTGGTAGTAGTCCAGGCTGTGGATGCCGAAGGCATCCCGCTCGCCGGTGGTTTCCATCAGGTGGTGGAAGACGGCGATATCGCTGCTGGGGGTCACGATCACGTCCTTGCGCTCGGCCAGGCGGATGTTGTAGCGGGTTTTGGGTTTCATGGCCGCCAGCAGGTTCTCTTCCGGGCCGCTGATATCCACCAGGACGGTGCGCGGGGGTTGGACGGTCTGAGGGCTGGGCTTGAATCCGGGCAAGCGCTGGGGGATGAACCCCTCCGGCGCGGGTTCCCAGACGGCGGGTTCCACTCGCAGGAAGATGGCCTTGTGTTGGCGGCTGAGGTCGTCCACCGCTGACCACAGGGCGGGCCAATCGCCTTCCCCAACCGGGCCGCGGGGGAGATAGGCCACGCTGTGGCCCAGCGGCAGGCGTCGGAAGAGCACCATTGCGCCCAGGTCGCCCAGGCGCAGGTATTCCGGCGTCCAGCCATAATCATTTTTGAGGTCTCCCCAGGCAGGGCTTTGCAGGAGGTGGGCGTCCGGATGGTCTGCAATGAACGCGCCCCATTCCGCTTTGGTCAGGTTGGTCATGATCTCCTTCTAAAGGCCGACAGCGCAAATCAGAGCTGCCAGCCGAATCCTTTGTTAATTAAGGGGCATTATTCTACCATATCCAGGTCGGCACCCTGCGCCTGGATGGACGCACCGGGGACCGTCTCGCTGAGGACGTCCAGAATTTCGTTGGGCTTACCCTCCTGAGCCAGAGCGATCAGCCGGGCCACGATCGCGGTGAGTTCCTCGGGGGAGAGGCTTTCTTCGCTGTCCACCTGGTTGATGTCCGGGTGTTTGGTGGGGGAATAGGCAAAGCCCTGGTCCCAGAGGTCCTCGCTGAGCTTTTCCCCGGGGCGGATGCCGGTGTAGACAATCTCGATATCTTTGCCGGGTTCCAGTCCGGAAAGGCGGATCAGGTCTTCCGCCAGGTCCTGAATTTTGACCTGTTCGCCCATATTGAGCACATAGGTCTCACCGCCCCGGCTCATCGCCGAAGCCTGCAGCACAAGGTGTACAGCCTCGGGGATGGTCATAAAGTAGCGCTTCATCTCTGGATGGGTGATGGTGATCGGGCCGCCCTTGGCGATCTGGCGTTTGAAGCGGGGCACCACGCTGCCGCGGCTGCCGAGGACATTGCCGAAACGGACCACTGTGAAGGCTTTGTGCTGGGTCCGCGCGGCATTGAGCACGATCATCTCGGCGATCCGTTTGGTCGCGCCCATCACGTTCACCGGGCGGATGGCCTTGTCGGTCGAGATCATCACCAGCCGCTGGACGTTGAATTCCAAAGCCGCGGTGACGATATTGCGGGTGCCGAGGATGTTATTGGTGATCGCTTCTTCGATATTGCTTTCCATCAGGGGGACGTGTTTATGCGCCGCCGTGTGGAAGATGACTTCAGGATGCCAGCGTTCAAAGAGGACTCTCAAGCGGCCGAGATCACGCACATCGGCGATCAGGGCTTGGATCTCCAGGCTGGGGAAGTTGTCATGCAGTTCCAGCAGGGCTTCAAAAATGCTGTTCTCGCCATGACCCAGCAGCAGCAGCCGGGCAGGCTGGGCCTGGGCAATCTGGCGGCAGAGTTCCCGGCCGATGGAACCGCCCCCGCCTGTCACGAGGATGGTTTTGCCGGAGAGGACGTCGCCCAGAGCGGCAGTGTCCATCTGAACGGGTTCGCGGCGGAGCAGGTCGGCGATATCCACTTCCCGCAGCCGGCTCACGTTCACCGCGCCGCCGAGGAGTTCATAAAGGCCGGGCATGGTGCGGAAAGCCACGCCCTTCTCGCGGCAGACATCTGCCACCTGGCGCAGGATCTTGCCGGCTGCGCTGGGAATGGCGATGATCACCTCATCAACCGGTTTCGTTTCCAGCACCCGGCCGATTTGGGAGAGCGGCGCCAGCACCTTGATCCCGTGGATTTCGCTGTTGAGCTTGGCGGGTTCATCATCCAAAAACCCAATCGGGTTCATGTTCAACTGGGGGTTTTTCTGCAGCTCCCGCACGACCATTGTCCCGGCATCCCCGGCACCTATCACCAACACGTCCTTCATCCGGCTTTTGTTCCTGACGGCGGCGCTGGCGGCTGTGGAGGTTCTTTCCGCCACCCACCGGAAGGAGAACCGCAAACCGCCGACGAAGATCATTGAAAGAAGCCAGTCAATGATCAACACGGATCGGGGAAAACCAACGAACATACCGCTGGCAAAGAGGGCGATCATGATGGCTGAAACGATCATGGATGCCGTGGAGACGGCCATGATGATCAACACCAGTTCGCGGATGCTGGCATAGCGCCACAAACGGCGGTAGATGCCGAAGAAGTAGTAAACGAGGGGCTTGACCAGCACCACAGCCCCCAGCATCCAGAGCAGCGAGGCCTGGTAGGTGGGGAAGATGGCGATCAGCTCCAGGCGGATCATGTAGCTGGCCAGGACAGAGACCAGGCTGAGAAAGACATCGCCCATCAGCAGATATCGGTTGCGGATGCGTTTTCCAAATATATCCATAAGGGAGTTTCCCGGGGCTATTGGCCTTTGAAACCTAAAACCGCCCCCACTGTGCGCAGGATGATGGCAATATCCAACATCAGGGTGCGGTGTTCGATGTAGTAAAGATCATATTCCAGTTTAATGGCAGTTTCTTCGACGGTCCCGGCGTATTTCTGGTTGATCTGAGCCCAACCGGTGATCCCGGGTTTGACTAGCAGCCTTGCTCGATAGAAGGGCAGGGCTTCTTGGAATTGTTCCACCATCTGGGGGCGTTCAGCGCGAGGCCCCACCAGGCTCATCTCTCCCCGGAGCACATTGATGAACTGGGGCAGTTCGTCCAGATGGGCCTTGCGCAGAAACCAGCCGACCTTGGTCACTCGGTCGTCATTCTCTTCCGTCATCCGGGCCTGGCCGTCTTTTTCAGCGTCACGGGTCATCGTGCGGAATTTGATGATGTTAAAGGGTTGGCCGCCGCGGCAGAGCCGTTCCTGAAGGAGAAAGATCGGGAAGCCGGATTCGATGACGATGGCGAGCGCGATCAACGGGAACAGGACGACCATGATCAGGGTGCCCACCACACCGCCGGCAAAATCGATCAGACGTTTGGAAAGCTGGTAGGCCAGTCCCGTATAGGATTTTTCGACGAAGGAGCGGACGATCCACTCGGCTTCAAGCAGGAAGATCGGCACCCGGGAGAGCAGTTCTTCATAGATCTGCGGCATGGGGGACAGGTCAATACCCCCTTCCTGGGCGGCGAGAATCGCTTGGAACATTTCACCGTTCATCTTGCCGGTGATCGCCAGGATCATATCGGTGATTTCATACTCTTCAATGATTTGCAGCAGGTCGGCGCTGTTGCCCAGCACTTTGTATCCGCCAATTTCTTTCCCGAGCATTTCCGGGTTGTCATCAATCAGCCCGGCGGTGAAGAACGGTGGCGGCCATTGATCGTTGACCACATCCACGAGGGTTTGGCCGGCTTTCCCTGCGCCGATGATCAGGACCCGCCGCTGGAGGGCGGGCGCGGTGAAGACCCGGATATAGAACAAGCGCCACAGCAGGGTGAGGACGGCGACAAAGAGGATGAAAAAGGCGACTCCCCGGCGGGGGAGGGAGTTGGGCGGGGAGGTGAAGTAGATCAGCAGGTAGACCAGGGCATTGATCAGAGTCGCCAGGCCGATGCCTTTGAGCGTCTCCCGGGGCTTGCTGGCCCGGCGGACGTCATAAAGCTCTACGAGCAATACCATCCAGAAGATGGGTAACAGAAAATACCAGAAGGGCGGCCTCTGGGTGATGAATTCGAGAGAAAACTCCATCCAGGCATCACCGGCAGCCCAGAAGTAGAGCGCGAGAAAGAGCGCCAGAGCCGCCATCGTGATATCCCCGATCAGGAGGATAAAGACTCTCTCAGAGGCGCGTAAATACCATCGTCTTGGCCGAGATTGTGCTTTCATGGTTTACATTTTAACATTTATTCAGATTTTGGGGGAGAAAGCAGACTCCAAAGAAACCCCGCGCCCCAGCAAAAATGCATAGTGGCGATCGCCAGGGGGACTCCCAGCACCTGGGCGGCGTCCCTGTTCTTGACAGCCAGTTGGATTCCTGCCAGCAGCAAGACGAGCGCGTAGAGGGCCAAAACGATTCCCAGCGCCCGGCGCGCCAACCCAAGGAAGGGGGAGGCCAGCAGCAGAACGATCAGGCCCAGGACAAACAGCGGGGGAAGCGCCTGACGCCAGCGGAGAGTCTGGGGATAGCGGCGCAGCATCTGACGTTTCCAGTAGCCGTAGCGCCAGTATTGGCGCGCCAGGGCACGCAGGTTGTGCCGGGCGAAGTAGGCCGAGCGGATCTGCGGGTCCAGCCAGACTTTGCCGCCCGATTCGCGCACGCGGGTGTTGAACTCGTAATCTTCGTTGGCCAGGAGAGTCTCATCATAGAGGCCGATCCGGTCAATCAGATGGCGTTGGAAGGCGCCAAAGGGGACGGTATCCACAACGCCGGCCTGGTCGGTATAGCGGTAACGGGCATCGCCCACACCGATCGGGTGCCCGGCGGCCGCAGCAATGCTCCGGCCAATCCAGCTCGGGCTGCCGGGCTGGATATCCCAGACCCCGCCGACATTCTGCCCGAGGCCTGCTTCCAACGCGGCGACAGACCGGGCGACGTAATCTGGTTGGGGCTTGGAATGAGCGTCCAGCCGGACGATAGTCTGGCCGTGCGAGGCCCTGATGGCGGAATTCAGCGCGGCGGGGATGGTCCGGGTGTGATTTTCAACCACAATCACTTGCAGTTCCGGGTGAGCCTCCTGCCATTCGGCGATCGCGGCCGGGGTGCCGTCATTGGAACCGCCATCCGCGATCACAACTTCCAGCGCCTTGATGGGGAAAGTCTGGCCGGTGAGCGCATCCAACAAGGGCACAATCGTGCGGCGCTCGTTGTAGCAGGGGATGATGATGGATACCTGGGGTTGGTTTAAGATTGTCATTTCTGTAGGGGTATTTGTACCACAAAATGACTGCCGTTCCCAAGCTCGCTGGTGACAGAAAGCGTACCGCCGTGCATTTTTACGATCTGCTGGCAGATCGCCAGCCCGAGGCCATATCCCCGCACCTCGCCACCCGGGCGGGCCTTATCCACCTGATAGAATCGTTCAAAGATCCGGCTCAGTTCGTCCGAGGGGATGCCCTGGCCGGTATCGACCACATGCACCAGGACGATATCCTCCAGCACCTCACTGCTGAGTGAGATGGCCCCGCCAGCCGGGGTGAACTTGAGAGCATTGTCGAGCAGGTTATCCAGCAGCTGCATCAAGCGGTCTGGGTCGCCATTCACAGTGGCGGCTCTTTCGGATTGCCTCACATTGAAATGGATCCCCGCCGCCTCGGCCCGGGGTGTGAATTTATACTGGGCAGCTTTGAGCAGGTCGTTGAGGTCCATGGGCTTGAAGGTGAAGGCGACGGACCCGGTATCCAGTTTGGTGAGGGTCAGCAGGTCCTGCACCAAGCGGTGCATCCGGGCTGTTTCAGCGTTGATCACGTCCGCGGCTTGCGCCAGTTCGGCCGGCGATTGGGCGGTGCCGTCCTGAATGGCGCGGGCAAAGCCCTGAATGGAGGTCAGCGGGGTCTTGAGTTCGTGTGAGACATTGGCGATGAAGTCCTTTTGCGATTGCTGGCTCTCCTGCACCTGGCGGGTCATGTCGTTGAATGAAGCCGCCAACTGGCGGACTTCTTCCGGCCCCTCAAGCGGGATCGGGCGCGCCCGGCCATCGGCTACCTGGCGCGCTTCCCGGCTGATCCGCCTGAGCGGCGCTGTGATCCAGCGGGACATGACCAGGGAAAGGATGAAGGAGACCAGCAGGGCCAGCACCCCGGCCTGGGCCAGGGGTCCGAGATATTGGTCTCGGAAGATGGTCACTATCAGGAGGCGCGGCCGGCTGATGGCGAAGAATGCGAGTTGGTCTTCGTTAATCCGGTCAATGATGTAATACCAGTTTAGGCCGTCTGAATCGCGATAGAAACCGGGCAGTGCGCCGGTTTCCGTGAGGAGGGGTGTTGCGCCAAAATCCGGCAGGTTGGCTCCCTGTTTGTTGAGCGAATCGGCGATCACCTCACCCTCGTTGGAGAGAACCACGATTCGCCCGCGGATCTGGCTGGTGTTGCGGACCAGCAGGGTTTGGAGAATCTCCGAGTTCAGCTCGCCTGCTTCCCGCAGTTTGGGCAGTGCGTTCACCCGCAGGCTCTGCAGATTGAGAGCAGCCTGCTGCAGGGGCAGGTTGCCGCGGTAGACCACCAGGACCATGGCCGCGCCGACCACAAAGAGCACCAGGCCAATCAGCAGGGCGTAGGTCAGCCAAAGGCGGGAGCGCAGAGAGTTGAACATCAGCCCACCAATTTGTAACCGATGCCGATCACCGTTTCGATCTGGACTTTGCTGGCCGCGATCTTTCGGCGCAGCTGGGCGATGTGGACATCCACCGTGCGGGTCTGCCCGTAAAAATCGAATCCCCAGGCTTTGCTCAGGAGCTGTTCCCGGCTGAGGACAACGCCTTTGTTTTCGGCGAGGACCTTGAGCACTTCAAATTCCTGGGTGCGCAGTTCGATCGGTTCAGCGTTGATGCGGACCTCGCGGCCCGCGAAATTGATCTCCAGATCGCTGATTTGCAGAGGGGCCTGAGCCATCTGCTGGGTTGAGTTGCCCCGGCGCAGCACAGCCTTCACCCGGGCAACCAGTTCGCGCGGGTTGAAGGGCTTGGTCAGGTAGTCATCCGCGCCCAGCTCCAGCCCGAGGATCTTGTCAATATCATCATCCCGAGCGGTGACCATGATGATCGGCACGGGGTTGTCTTCAGCCCGCAGACGGCGGCAAACCTCGAACCCATCCACTTGGGGCAGCATCACATCCAACACGATCAGGTCGGGATGCTGGGATCGGGCAGCTTCCAGCGCTTTTTGCCCATTGCCGACCGAAGTGACGGAATAGCCGTCCCGTTCCAGGTAGAGCCGCGCCAGCTGGACGATATTAGGTTCGTCATCCACGACCAGAATTTGCTGTTTATCCATCGGGCCGGCCTACTCTTCCCCTTCGCAGGGCAGAAGGGCGACGGCCTCTATTTCCACCGCGGCGCCTTTGGGCAGCGCGGCGACCTGGAAGGCGGAGCGCGCGGGGAAATCGGCGGTGAAGAATTCAGCGTAGACGGTGTTCATCAGGCCGAATTCATGGATGTCCTGCAGAAAAACGGTGGTTTTGATCACGTGTTCCAGCCCGCTGCCCGCCGCTTCCAGCACGGCCCGCAGGTTGCTGAGCGCCCGACGGGTCTGGGCTTCAATGCCGCCCGGCACCAGTTCGCCGGTGGCCGGGTCCAGGCCCAGCTGCCCGGCGGTGAAGACCAAATGCCCGGTGCTGACCCCGGCGGAGTAGGGGCCGATCGCCTTGGGCGCTTTATCGGCGGTAACGACCTGCTTTTGAGGGTGACTGCAACTCATAGCGCACCTTTCTGGGGTGATTAAATGTGAGGACACTTGTAAAAGATTATAACATTTGGGGATGGCGATGGTGTAAAGCGGGGGTAAAAAATGGGGCTTTTGTTGTGTCAATGGAAAATGATGGCCAGATATTATTGCCCTATCCCGTAGGCGGCCTTGAAATCGGCAAAGGCCTCGGAATAGGAAAGGCCGAAGGTGTTTTCAAAGGCTGCTGTGGTGCTGAGGGTGTAATAGGTCATCATCTCATCGAGGCCATAGGTTTCCACCAGGTATTTGGTGAACAGATAGGCCTCGGGAATGGTCAGGGAATTGCCTGAATAAGCGAGGTATTTGTTTTCCTGGTTGCTCCAAGCGGCGGTTGGATGTGCTGCAATCTGGGGATAAGTGATCTCCAGAGTGGGGTTCGAGAGCGTGGTCATCGCCATCGCTTCGTATACCAACCCGAAATCAAAGTCTTCCAGTTCTTCGGGATAGGGCGCACGGGAAAGATAATAGGCCTGAACCTCGCTCAGGTATTTGGCATTGTCGCCGGTCAGCTCATCGGGCGAGACCTGGAAGAAATAGTAATAACTCACTTCCGGCACATCTGCGAGGGTGTAGAGGTAATCGGCCAGCCCGAAACTCTTCCAGATTTGAGTTTCGCCCTCCGCGGGCGGCAGGAGAAAAATAATCGTTTGATAAAAAAGGTTCTGCAGACCGGGGCCAGGAAAATATAAGTTCCTTTTGGCCGGTTCACTGTAGGTCCCTGCTAAATCGCCATCAAAATAGATATTCAAGGGTTCTTCCCAGGCCGATTGGACTTGAGCGTAATGGGTCGGCGCTTCCTCCTTGAGTGTGGTCAGCAGGTTATCCATCCCCGTGGGGTAGTAGGCCAGGAGTTGCATGAGCGGCAGGGGGGAATCGACAAGATTGCCAGAGAAGGCATATACCTTATTGGGCGTAGTGATGATGAGGGGATATTTCTCTGAGGAAGCGTACTGGGCGTCATCAAGGACGCTCAGGTCATAAGCCGGATGGTAGGGGGTTGGCACACCAATCGAATCCAGCCAGTCCTGACGGTAGTCGCCCTGACCGATGGGCTGGGAAAAGACTTCAGCGCCGTGCTCCGCGAGCAAAAATTGGGTGAAGGCGGTGGCCGTGTCCTCGGCGATCGCCAAGGTGCTGCGGTCGGTGAATTCGTCGAAGAAGTAGGCGGCGAAGAGTGAGAGCGTGGCGTGGTTTGCGCTGTCGCTGTAGTAATCAACCAGCGCGTTCAGATCGACCGGGTCGTCAAAGGCCAGGCCGTAAACGCCGGCGAGCTTCCAGGGCTGGTCGAAGCCGGTGTAGGCGCGCACAAGGGCCTTGTGGTAATTCCCTTTGAGGATGTCATCCGGGGTGCAGTAGAGGGCGCTGCCTGCAAGCAGAACCCTGTCCTTGGGCGTTTCTGCAACGATGTAGATAGCCAGAGGTTGGCCGGATTCCAGGAGGGCTGCAAGCGCATTGTGATCCGCGAGGACCTGCTCATAGAGCGCCAGCCCAGACTCTTCTTCAAAAAGTTGGTCCTCGATTGCCAATTGAAATTGAGCGTTATTCAGGGTGTAGGTGCCAAACGTCTTCCCATAGACCTCATTTTCAAGATGTTCGCCCTCTTGGAAAGATGCCTTCTGGCTGGAACATCCGATTTGCGAAGCGACCAGGAACAAACATGCCAACAGGGTGACAATCTTGCCGGAACCTTTTTGGCCCACCTTTGCCTCCTTATTTTCCGATCTTTGACCCGATCCTTTAATTATACATGGACTTGGCTGCGGGCAAAACGGAAAGTTCAAAATCCCGCCCGGGAGGATCTGCGCGGCGGAATCAAAAAAGCAGAGACGTTAGCGCTAACGTCTCTGCTTCAGCTTGTGCGTTAATGGATCTACACGACGATATTCACCAGCCGGCCGGGGACGTAGATCACCTTGCGGGGCTGCCTGCCCTCCAGGAAAGCGATCACGTTCTCACTGGCCAGCGCGGCGGCTTTGGCGTCTTCTTCGTTGACGGCCGCAGGCAGCACCAGGCGGTCCCGCAGTTTGCCGTTCACCTGGACGATCAGGGTGATCTCTTCTTCTTTGGTTGCGGCTTCGTCCACCTCGGGCCAGAGCTGGGTATGGATCGAATAGTCATGGCCGGTCTTTTCCCAGATCTCTTCGGCGATGTGGGGGCTGACGGGGGCCATCATGCGCAGGTAGATGCTCTCGGCTTCCTCCCAGGCGTCGGTGCCAAAAGCGCCGTTGGCCTTGGCGGTGCTCAACTCGTTCATCAGCTCCATCAGGCCGGAGACGATCGTGTTGAAGTTGAAGGTTTCAAAATCCCGGGTGACCGCGGCCAGCGTCTGGTGGACCTTGCGGCGCAGGACCTTGAGAGTTTCCTTATCCGCCGTTCCGGCGTTGTCCGCCGGTTCGAGGAAGGTGTACCATACCTTACGCAGCCAGCGGGCGCTGCCTTCAATGCCGCTGCTGTTCCAGGGCGCGCCCAGCTCCCAGCGGGCGAAGAACATCA
>WOYI011376422.1_pt1 | contig 12676 bp, 11 predicted proteins | sample 6423411 | NCBI WGS metagenome assembly WOYI01 (sample SAMN13441803, study PRJNA592873) | oil field metagenome | biome: oil field; feature: oil-well bore; material: oil-contaminated soil; isolation source: oil-contaminated soil from oil-well borehole | place: Germany: Wietze | collected 2016-10-18 ... | reverse complement strand
CATGTATCCTGACCCCGACGCCCGGCCGCGCTTCACATGGCTTGATCTGCTGATCGCGGTGGCGGTGGCGGGATTTCTGGTTTTTGTTTGGTATCGTGTGGCGGATGTGCTCGTCTATAAATGGAACTGGGCTTTCCTGCCCCGCGCCTTCGTCCGCCCCGGCGACGGTGGCGGATGGGAGCCGAACCTGCTGCTGGAAGGTCTGCTGACGACGATCCGGCTGTCCGTCTGGTCGATGGTGCTGGCAAGCCTGCTGGGGCTGGCCCTAGGGATCCTGGGCAGCCGGGCACGTCTGCTGCCGCGCCTGCTGAGCGGGGCCTATGTCGGCGTGATCCGCAACGTGCCGCCCCTGGTGTTCGTGTTCGTGTTCTACTTCTTCGTGTCATCGCAGGTCGTGCCCGCGCTTGGAATAGCACAATGGGCGCGTGATCTTGGGCCAACCAGCGGCCGGCTGCTGACCCTTTTCGGCGGCGACCCACGTCTGCTGGAGAACTTCATCGCCGGGGTTCTCAGCCTTGCCATGTTCGAGGCCGCCTATATCGCCGTGATCGTGCGAGCCGGGATCGCCTCGGTGCCCGCGGCCCAGATCGAGGCGGGCAAGAGTCTTGGCCTGGCAGCCTGGCCGCTGTTCCGGCTGGTGGTGCTGCCGCAGGCATTTCGCGCCATCACCCCGCCCCTTGCCAACCAGTTCATCATGCTGGTCAAGGACAGTTCCATCGTCTCACTGATCTCGGTGCAGGAGCTGACCTTTGTCGGCAACGCGCTTGCAACCTCGAACCAACGCCGCTTCGAAACCTACATCGTCGTAGCGCTGCTTTATTTTGCGATCTGCTACCTGCTCTCGCGCTTCTTCGCCCGCGTCGAGCGCCGCCACCGCCAGAAAGTCATTGGCCGATAGGACTTTGTGCCGCCCGGTGGCTCTGATGATGTGACCGCCCCCCCCCCGACGGCATCGATGTGCCAAGGTGGGTCTGCGACGATCCACGAAAGGAGGACGGTCATGTCGGAGATTATCACGGTCGGGCTCGATCTGGCGAAGAACGTGTTTCAGGTCCACGGGGCTGACGGGGCGGGTCAGGTGGTGCTGCGCAAGAAGCTGAGGCGGGATCAGGTGCTTGCGTTCTTTGGCCGGATGCCGCCCTGCGTCATCGCGATGGAAGCCTGTGGTGGCGCCCATTTCCGGGGCCGCGAGATCGGCAAGCTGGGCCATGAGGTGCGGCTCATCCCGCCCGCCTGTGTCAAGCCCTTCGTCAAGCGCCAGAAGAACGATGCGGCCGATGCCGAGGCGATCTGCGAAGCGGCCTTGCGCCCGACGATGCGCTTCGTGGCCGTGAAGAGCGAAGAGACCCAAGGGGCGGCGATGGTCTTCCGGGTGCGCGAGCTGCTGATCCGGCAGAGGACGCAGGCCAACAATGCTCTGCGTGGTCACCTGACCGAGTTCGGGCAAATCGTGCCGCAAGAACAGCTCCTAAGATTCCTCTTGCGCAAGGGGCGGTTACACATGCTGCAGAACTCTGACGGCGAGGGATTCACAACGCGAAACCAGGCGGTTAGACGGACCGCATGACGAAGCCGTCTCCCGCCCGCTACCGCACCACGAACTGGTCCGACTACAACTCGGCGCGCAGCGCAGCTTGCGGACGACGGGTTTGTTCATGCTGCCTCACCTCTTTTCAATGCGCCCATGTTGGTGGGAAGCTGCATGGGCGCAGGCGATGCGGGTATGGCTGTCATGCTGGCTGTTCCCGATGGCTCGGAGGGCTGGGCCGCCCGTGTCGCCGCCCTTGATCGACCGCTGATTACGCGATGCCCCTGATGGCTTTGTAAGGCGATGCCGGCGAGACGGGGCATGCGGGTCCGGGGCAACAGGAGGGAGCGCCATGCGGATTTCTGTGGGAATGGACGTCGCCAAGGCGGTTCATTGGGCCTGCGCCATCGACGAGGTCGGCCGGACGCTGCTCGACCGGGCGGTGGAGAACACGCCGGAGGGGATCACCTCCTTCTCGGCCGATCTGCGCGCACATGCGCGAGCGCGTTGCGCATCCAGTGCACCCGGCAGCGCTGCCAGGTGGCGTCAAATACCCGCCGGATCGCCGCCTTCAGCCCGGTGTGAGCGTCCGAGATCACAGTTTCACGCCGTCGAACCCGCGGCCCTTGAGGCTGCGCAGGAACTCGGTCCGGAAGGTTTCGGCTTCCGAGGGGCCAACGCAAAGGCCGATGATCTCGCGTCGGCCATCATGCTTTTGCAGTAAATCGATCAGCGTCATATCGGTCTCGGTCATCGGGGTTTTCCGTGGTTCGTGGTTGAAGCCCGCAACTCCACCATAAACCGACATCCTCGATGGCCACCCCGGTTACACCGCCAGCGCGGCGACAAAGTCCACCACGTCCTCGGACACTACCCGATACGCAGCTCCGCCATGCGGTTGCCTGTGGCAATGAGGCGCCGCCAAAAGCCGTTCGGTTTCGTCATGATAGCTGGTAGCTTCGCACCAGATTGTCGAAAGTCATCCAGTGACCGCGAATGCAGGATCCCGAATAATCGCCAATGAACCGCGTAGAACCTGAATCCGGAAATGTCGACGGGTCGTCTCTGTCGCCCTGGGCAGAGGTCGTCGCCCTGACGAGACTGTTCGGCGAACGTGTCTGGGCAGCGCCCTTCCTGATCGCGCTCGGGCTCGGCGCCGCGCTCGCCGATACGCTGAGTGTCGGGTTGGCCGTCATGCTGCTCTTCGCCCTGCTCGGGCAAAACCAGAAAATTGCTGAAGGTGGTGGTATTCTGGCCAGGATCCATCAGTCGATCGAGGGCGTGGTGGGCACGGACGTGACGACGGTTGCGGCCGTATTCTTTGCCCTCATCCTTCTCAGTGCGATGCTGGTTTACGCGTACCAGGTGACGACCGCGGTCATGATGAACCATGTGGCGCAGCGGATGCGCGACCTCGTTCATCATCAATACGTCACGCTGAGCTATCGCTATCTGCAACCTCACGAACAGGGGCAGTTGCTCCATATCCTGGCGACCGAAACCTGGACCGTCGCGGACGCGTTCTATCATCTTGCGCGGGTCGGAGTGAGTATCTGCGCGATCCTGGTCTTCGGCGCGGGGCTTTTCTTCCTGTCATGGATCGTCGGCATCACCGCCCTCGTCTGCGCCATCGCCGTCTTCGCGCTCTTGCGCCTCTTGTCGGTGCCTGTGCGCCGGCTCGGACGCGAGACGCTGGCTGCGAACCAGGTCCTCGCCGAAAGGATGCTGGTGAGCCTGCACGGCATGCGCACGCTTCGGGTCTTTGCACAGGAGGAGTACCTGCTCAGGGTCTTCGGGTCTGCGTCCTCGCGGGTGCGGCGGCTCGCGATCCGGGCGGAATGGATCAAGGCGCTCATCGGCACTCTGGGCGAGGTCGGCAGCCTCGGAGCCCTGATCGTCATCGCGCTCGTCGCCGGGCGGTCCGGGGTCGATGTGCCGACGACGATCGCTGCGGTCCTGCTGCTTTTCAGGTTGCAGCCCCATCTGCGGGAGATCGAAACCAGCCGCCTAGCCCTCGCGGGAATGAATGCGTCTCTGCGCTCGGTTCGCGAGACGCTTGACGGCGACAAGCCGCGCGCGGCGGAGGGGAGCAAGGCCTTTCCCGGCATGCGGAGCGAACTGCGCTTCGATGACGTCTGTTTCAGCCATGATCCACGCCGGGGGCGGAGCCTGGATGCTGTTTCCTTCGTGATCCGCAGAGGTAAGACGACGTTGCTTGCCGGCCCCAGCGGATCGGGCAAGACGACGATCCTGAACCTGATCCTGCGGCTTTATGATCCCGACAGTGGCCGCATCAGCGTGGACGGCGTGAACTTGCACGACTACAGCCGGGCCAGCTGGCTCAACAGCGTCGCGATCGCCGGTCAGGATATCGAGCTGATCGAGGGCACGCTGGCGCAGAACCTGAAGATCGGCGCGCGGGATGCGGATATGGCGGCCGTGCGACGGGTCTGCGAGATGGTCGAGATCCTGGAGGATATCGAGGCCCTTCCGGACGGTTTCAACACTCGTATCGGCACCGCGGGACAGAACTTTTCGGGCGGCCAGCGACAGCGCATCGGGCTGGCGCGGGCCTTGCTTCGGGCCCCCGAATTCCTCATTCTCGACGAGGCGATGAGCGCGATCGAGCCGGACCGCGAAATCCGCATTCGGGACCGTATCGCCGAGACGATGCAGGGCGGCACTATCCTGGTCGTCAGCCACCGCGTCGACGCCGCCGTGGCCGCGGACAGCAGAATCGCGATAGCGAAGGGCCGCATCGCGTCCCCGCCACAAGGGGAAACTGCGGCAAACTCGAGTAAAGGCTAATGGACGTTGTTCACGTCCACGACCGATAGCCGCAACTTGCGGCGAAGCCAGGTGTAGAAGCGCGGCGTCAGGATGAAGATCACCGCCTTCCGGCTGCGGACATTGAACTGATCGACGATGTCTCGTGGAAGATTCTGGATACGCCACAAGGACGGCCGGTCGAAGCGCAGCATCTCTCCACGAAACGCCTTCCACAGGCGGCGGCTCTTGAACCCGTTCTCGACAAGATAGTCCTGAAGCCATTCGAGAAAGACCGGACGCATCTTCGCATCGCCGCTCATTCCCCCGGCCTGATGGCAGGCCGATCCCGGATGCTGGCGGTAGTGGTCGAGAATGCGGTCCGTCGCGATGATGCGGTAGTTCAGGCTGATCTTGAAGAAGAAGACCTGATCCTCGTAGAGGGTCCGGAAAGCGTCCTCGAACCCGCCGACCGCGAGGATGTCGGCGCGCCGGACCATCAGGCTGCAAATGCCGGGAACGTTGCCGCCGTGCTTTTCGAGAAAGCCGATTGCCACTATCGGAGGGTCGAGAGGCGTCATGACCGGGAGCCCGAGTTCGGTCGGGATGTCCATGGCGAGCCACGGCCTGCGCCGCGAACCCTTCGGTGCGTTCCAGCTGGACCACAGCAGCGTCGGGCCCATCGACATCGCAACGTCAGGGTGCGATTCGAGGATTTCGACATGGTGTTCGAGACGTTCCGGAAGCCAGATGTCGTCCGCATCGAGAAAGGAAATGTATTTGCCGCGCGCGAGGTTCAGTCCAGCGTTCCGCGATGCGCTCATGCCGCGGTTCTCGTGACCGGGATGTTCGGTGTAGATGATCCGGCCGGGATGCGCATCGGCATATCTCTTTGCGATGGCCGTCGCGCCGTCAGTGCTGCCGTCATCGACCAGTATCAGCTCCCAGTCGGCAAAGGACTGTGCCAGAACGCTCTGGATGGCCTCTTCGATATAGTCCTCGCCATTCAGAAAGATGATGATCCCGGAAACCACGGGGGCCGGTCTTCTGGTGCGGCTCGCGTCGCCCCCGGTCTTGTTCTCGATGTTTCCGGTCGAAGACATTTTCTAACGTCCCACAAAGGATAAAATCTGTTGCTCGAATTCGTCCGCCGGCCAGTTCTTGACGTGCAACCGCGGAATCCGGAACGGATCGGTGGCGGATGTCGCGATCCCGGGCGTCACTGTGCATGATCTCTTGAATCCGGCGTCCCGCACAAGCCCTGCCGCAGCCGTGTCATGCATCCCGAACGGGTAGGCGAAACTCTCGACCTTCTGGCCCGTCCAGTCACGCAATGCAGCCCGGCCGTCGGCGATTTCCCTCGTGGCGACCGCGGGCGGGACCAGGGTAAGCGCTGCATGCGTCAGAGTGTGACCGCCGATTTCGATCTGACCAGAACGCGCGAGGTGCCGCAACTCGTCGTGGTTCATGGCGCGGTCTTCGGGGTTTGCCGACCGGCTCACTCCAGCCCAGTCGGCGAGGCTCTGAACGGCCGAATCGATTTCTGCGGGATCAAGCCGCACGAGTTCTTTCCAGACCGAGCGGAGCAGCCGGCGACGGCGGAAGCGTCCCGGCGATTGCCCCAAACTCCAAGTGCAGCGGCGACCGCCGAACGAAATGTCCATTCGCCGGGGCAGGTGTGGGGTTTCGAGGAATATCTGGACGAGTGTATCCCACCAGAAGCGACTTTCACTGCCGGTAAACCCCGAGGATACGAAGACTGTCGCCTCGATGCCCGCGGCTTCGAGGACAGGCAGGGCCGAGGCGAGGTTGTCGCGGTAGCCATCATCGAACGTCACCGCGATCTGCCGCCGCGGGGCGGACGGCCGGCCGAGCGCTTCGGTCATCTCGGACAGAAGCCGCACGGCACCCGAATGTCGCAGGACGTCGAGCTGTGCGGCGAAATTTCCGGGTGAGACGGCAAGCTCCCAAGGGTCGGCGGACGGCTCTGCAATCCTGTGGTACATGAGGACCAAACCATGAGGATGTGACGCCGCACGCCGCCGCCAAAAGCCCCGAGTGGCTTTCCTCACGCCGCGCGCGAGCTCTTCTGCGACGATAAGGCCCAAGGCGCGAGATCTCCTTCGTGAATTATGATAGTGACATTAGCAGCGGTCAGAAGAAATCATTGACGGCGATCAATGCGATAGATCAGAAATTCGGGCTGAGTTTCACTTCGAATATCTCATTTTTGCTACGATGACGCATTCAGGAGAAGTGTTACCAGGTCATGGCGCACGATTGGGAAACGAGCACTGCGCCGACCGTCTTGCTGACCGGCGTCGCCGGCTATATTGGCAGCCACACTGCGCTCGCGTTTCTCGAGGCGGGATGGAACGTCATCGGCGTCGACGATCTTTCCACCGGCAGTCGATCCGCGGTGCCGGAGGGAGTGGAGTTCATCCTTGCAGATTGCAGGTCCAGCATCTTGCAGGGCCTCCTTGCCGGTCGCGACATTGCCGCGGCGGTGCATTTCGCGGCGCTCATCCGTGTGGACCAGTCGGTGAGCCACCCCATCGAGTATTTCGAAGCGAATCTGTGCATGGTCGGCCACTTCCTCCAATCGGCCCATGCGCTGGGAATTCCTACGGTCGTGTTTTCGTCGACGGCGGCAGTTTACGGCGATCAAGGCGACACCGCGATCCCCGAATCCGTGCCGGCTGTGCCGACTTCGCCCTACGGACATTCGAAACTTGCGGCCGAATGGCTGCTGAGCGACTTCTGTGCCGCCTCGGGAATGCGGCATGTGACATTGCGCTATTTCAACGTCGCAGGCGGGGATGCGCTGGGGCGGGCGGGTCCGCGTTCGGACGCGACTCACCTCATCAAGATCGTCTCGGAGGCCGCGACAGGCCAGCGCGCTTCCGTGACGATCAACGGCGAGGACTACGACACACCCGACGGAACCTGCGTGAGGGACTACATCCATGTTTCGGATTTGGCAGATGTGCATGTGTCCGCTGTGGATTATCTGGTCAGGGGCGGCGAAAGCGTGACCCTCAACTGCGGCTACGGGCGCGGCTTCTCGGTCCGCGAAGTGATTGATCGGGCCCTCGCCATCACCGATCGCCCGTTCCGGGTGGAGATGGGCCAAAGACGGCCGGGCGATACGGTCTTTGTCGTGGCGGACAATGCGAAGCTTCTTCAGACACTCGATTGGCGGCCGAGGCACGATGATCTGGACGCGATCCTGCGCAGCGCCATCGCGTGGGAACACACCTTGGCGGCGAGACGGTCGGACGAGGAGAAGGCACTTCAACTGGTCGGATCGTCCCGCGAGGAACAGCAACATTCATGACCCGCGTTTGTGTGATCATCCCGGCCTACAACGCGGTCGCCACCTTGGCCCGCACCATGGTCAGCGCGATGGCGCAGACCCATCGGGATCTGGAAATCTATGTCGTCGATGACGGATCGACCGATCGGACCTTCGATCTCGCGCATGATGTCGCGGCCGGTGATCCCCGGGTTACGATCCTGCGGCAGGACAATGCCGGCGTGGCCGCGGCACGCAACCACGCGCTTGCGCGCACGAAATGCGCGGTGACAACGTGGCTCGATGCCGACGATCTCTGGCACCCCACGAAGATCGAGCGTCAGCTGGCGACCCTTCGTGCCGTCCCGGAGCCGCCGAGCTTCGTCTATTCTGGCTACCGGCTGATCGACGATACGGATCGCGTCATTCCGAATTTTCGAACTCTGGCCGATGTGTCCGGTCATACGCCGTGCCGGCAGATCGCGACAAACTTTTTCAGCAATATCAGCAGTATAATGATCCCAACCCATCTGGCCCGCAAATTCGGCGGCCACGATCCGCGCCTGCGCGAATGGGGAATTCAGGGGGCTGAGGACTTGCTGCTGCAGCTTCAGCTTTCAACGATCGGCCCTGCAGCCTGTTGTCGGGAAGCCTTGGTCGGGTACCGGATGCACCAGCAGAACATGTCCTTGGGATACGGCCGCGCGGCCCGGTCGAATGTACGGGCGATCAACCTCGTCGGCGAACTGGAGCCGCGCATTCCGGCCTGGGTGCTGAAACTCGGACGGGCGCGGACAGCGGGCTATGCGTTGCACATGCTGCGTCAGCGGGACACCTCGGGCGCCCTTCGCCTCCTGGCCGAGCTTTTCAGGGAACAGCCCGGCTACACGGTGCTGACGCTGCTGCTTATCCTGCGGTGGCAACTGCAGGATGCGAAGGTCGCGAAGGGATTCGCGGACCCGGACATCGGCAAACGGTTCTCCGAGGCCGACCCCGGAACCGCCCCCTGGCGCGGCCATATGATCCTGACGCGCCGCCACGACCGGGCCTTGGATCAAGCTGATCGGATCTTGGCGACCAGCGGATCGGGCGATGTGTGCTGCCTGCCTCAGACGGCATGAAAACTCACGGCAACCCCTTCCGAGGCGACCGCGTCGCTCGTCTTCTCGCAAGGGCCTGTTCGGCGCGGCGCGCGTTCGGCCGGGAGTTGGCCTGATGGGCCGTGCCCTTTGGCGCTGCGCCAACGTCCTGCCCGTGACCGGTGACAGGCAACTGGGCAGACCGGGATGACGACCGGCTTCGGACAATCCATACGCGCAACGGTCCTGATCTGCGCCGCAGCCGCGATCGGCTCGCTTTCGGTGTATCTCGCGAACGGTGCGCCGCTGTTCTACTTCGACACGGTCGGCTATCTGAGCCAGGGGCACAGCATGCTCGATGCGGTCGCGGATGCCGTTTTCCCCGCCTCGGCGTCGGGACCAGAGCTGAGCCAGCCTGCGCCCACACCGCCATCGCCGCCCGACCGAAGCGTGGATGCAAGCCGGTCGGCGGTCTATGCCCTCGCCTTGTCCAGCCTCGATGCCGTGGCCGGTCTCGATATCGCGGTCTTCATCAACCTCGGGCTCATCTGGCTGGCCCTGCTGCTGGTGGCGCGGCGCATCGGGTCGCCGAGTGTCCTGCCGGCGTTGCGGCTCTCCTCGCTCGCTCTTCTTGCGGCCTGTCTCGGAGCGCTGCCGTTTTACGTCGCGTACCTGATGCCCGACATCCTGGCGCCCGTGATGATCCTCATGCTCGCCCTCATCTTCACCTACTTTCCCCAGATGTCCCGAGGCGAATTTCTGGCAAGCGGTGTGCTGGTTCTCGCCGCGGTCGTCGCGCACCCCTCGCATCTGCTGATCGCGGCCGCAATGCTGCCTGTTGGTCTCTTGGCCTCACCGGTGATGGCGCGGCGACGTCTCTGGATCTCGGTCGGTCTGATCGGGCTGCTTGTGGGCGTCGGCGTTGCGGAAAAATTCCTGTTCGCTGCCGCGGTCGGGTATTTCGAAAAGAAGGAAGCGCGCTATTTGCCCTTCATGACCGCACGCCTGATCGTCGATGGCCCGGGCATGACCTATCTGGCGTCTCATTGCCCGGACCCGGAACTTGCGACCTGCGCGCTCTATGACGAGTTGTCCGGAGGCGAGGACACGGCGAAGCTCGACGCGCCAAGCATCCTCTTTTCGACCAGTGAGGAGACCGGGTCCTACAAGCGTCTCTCCGATCAGCACCAGCTAGAAATTTCGCACGAGCAGCCCGAATTCGTGCTGAATGTCGTCCGTGCCGCGCCGTTCGCCGTCATCGGGGCGCTCGCCCGAAACACGGCCGTTCAGCTTTCCTACTTCCGCATCGACATGACGGTTCCCGACGCGGGGCTTTTAGCAAAACTGGACGATGAGAACGGCAGCGCGACCGCAAGTTTGCGGAACGGTCGCCTCGTGACCAATCCGCACCGGTGGATGGCGCCGCTCGCCCGACTGCATGCGGCGTTGTACGGAGTGTCGGTGCTCGCGATCGTCTGGATCCTTCTGAAGGCGCGCCGTCAAAGAACGAACCTGTGGATTTTCACGGGCCTCGTTGCCGCAGGAATTGTCGCCAATGCGCTTGTATGTGGCGGCGTATCCGAACCAGCATATCGTTATGGCGCCCGCGTGATGTTTTTGTTTCCAACGCTCGCGGCAGTGCTCAGTTTTGGCGGTTCAAGCGGCTGGAAAGATTGATCCAATGGCGCGCCAGGCTCTGTCGGAGCAACTCGGCTTGCGGCGGAGCAGAGGGCTGAGTAGCGTTTCAGGATGACCAGACGCAGCCCCTTCAAGTGGTTCAAGACCAGCCCCGCGATCATCCGCGTGGCGGTGATGCCGGGCTAGCATCGGCCGCCAGACGGATGCGGTGCTGTTTCATACGGACAGGCCAGGCCGCATCGGCCCGGGACTATCACCATCGTGGCCGGGCTTTCACCGGCCGCGGACGACGGCTCCGGTCGTGGAGTCCCGCTCAGCGCGGTGCGACATGTTGGGCGAAAAGTGGAGAGCGCCGTTGCTAGCCGCGCAGACGGACCAGGTGATTGTCCCAGGCGTGGTCGGTCGCCGCGAGCGGGCGTACCCCGCCGGCGGTGACGGCGATCAGCCCGCCGAGGCCATCGCTTGCCAGCAAGCCGTCAGGAAGGGCGGCAAGGCCGCAGACATCGGCGCGCGAGACGCTGCCGAGGAACCCGCCCGCCGCCGCGAAGCGGTGCAGCCGGCCGCCGCGGGGCGAGGTGATCGCGACCTCCTCGCCGCTGCCCGAAAAGGCGATGCTGCCCGCATAGCCCTGCATCGCCAGTTCGTCGGCCAGCGGTGCCGAGGCGAGCAGCGGCACACCGCCCCGCCGGTGCAGACCCAGAAGCGGAGTTTCCGCACCCGGCTCGCCTTCCCATTGCATGGCGAATCCCACCAGTCCGTCCGCCCGCACCGCCAGGTGGCGGATGGAGTTCCGCCAGAGGTCGGGTTCGAGCTCCACCTGTTCCCGCAACGTGCCGTCGAAGGCGATGTAGGCAAGGTTCGGCCGCATGCTGTCGAGGTTCAGCTTGGTCCGGTCGGTCGGATCGGTGGCGATCCCGCCATTGGCGACCACCAGCGTCCGGCCGTCCGGCATCAGGCGCAGGTCGTGCGGGCCGATTCCGTGGCTGGCGAGTTCGCCTGTGCGCCGATATCCCGCCTCCACATCCCACAGACCGATCACGCCGTTGCTTGTGTCGCGGTCCTGTTCCGAGGTGAAGAGGACCGCGCCCCCTTCGGCAAAGACGCCATGGCCGTTGAACTGCCGCCCCTCGGGCGGCGTCAGCCGGGCAACGACCGCGCCGGTCGCGCAGTCGATTGCCAGGGCATGGGCGCCGGGGCGGCGGGCGAAGGCCACAGCCTCGGCACGGGCAGGATGACCCGCGCCTGCATGGCCACGCGCCGGAAGCGGCACACGGAAAGCCTCGGTCCCGTCCACCGCAAGGCCGACCATCGCAAAGGCGCCGTCCGCCTCCCGTGCGGCCGCGAGATAGGCAGGGTTGCCGACTGCGGCCCAACCCAGACGCGGTGCCGCGCCGGCGGCCAGAAGGGTGGCGAGGAAGCCGCGGCGTGTGGTCATGGATCAGTCTCCGTCCTGCGAATTGAAACCCGCCGCGATGCCCAGACTGGTGCCGATTTCCGCCTCGATCGCATCCTTCATCGCCCTCACCGCCTGTTGCAGGATCTCGACGCGAAGCCGGGCCTGCGGATCCTCGATGTCCTGGAAACCCGGATCCGTGATGCGATCGGCTGCGGCCCGGACCTGCGCAAACGCGGTGTCGGTCCGGGGCAGGCCGCCCGGAACAAGGCCCTGCGCAAGCGCATGGGCAAGGTCATGGGCAGTCTCGGCCGCCAGCACCACATTGCGCAGCGACCGGCCCGAACGCCAGCCCTCGGCCATGCGCGGTCGGGGACGATCGAATGTCCCTATCGGGCGACCAAGACGCTTGTCCGCCGTCCATTCCAGACCGGCCAGAAGCTGGGTGTAGATCGCCCGCAGCGCCTCGTCGCCGGTCAGGTAGGCGGCATTCCCCACCTCTCCGGCGCTCATGAGCGTCGGGGCGAAGTCAGCAGGCCATGCGCTTGCAAGGGCGCCCGCCTGCCGCGCCAGATCGGCCGCGACCGTCTGCACCAGGACACAGGTGTAGTCGTCAGGGCCATAGTGTGGCGGCGCGGCAGCTTCTGGAAGAAATAGCGTTAGCTTCCGGACGAAAATTTTTCCGGAACAGCGTTTCCTGACGATATCACGGCCTGGTATGATAGACCATCGGGCGCAGCGAAACTCCGCCATGAGCGCCGTCCGATTGCAGGGCTCCGACCATGACGATGGGGGAGTTGAGCAGGAAGATCAGGTTGCATCAGCGCCGAGCTTCCACGCATCCGTATTCACGGTCGCCGCATCGCCCGCGATGGTCTTGTAAGGAGTGAGGCCGGAGACATCTGGCGTGGTGATGTGCTGATGACCTGCCCCCTTTTTGAGGGCCACTCGTAAGTAGAGCCTGTTCTTTTTCTGTT
>WOYI011481947.1_pt1 | contig 12678 bp, 10 predicted proteins | sample 6423411 | NCBI WGS metagenome assembly WOYI01 (sample SAMN13441803, study PRJNA592873) | oil field metagenome | biome: oil field; feature: oil-well bore; material: oil-contaminated soil; isolation source: oil-contaminated soil from oil-well borehole | place: Germany: Wietze | collected 2016-10-18 ... | reverse complement strand
GCGGCGCAGCCAGACCGGCGTATAGAGGATGAAGAGGATGAAGGTGAGGGACGGGAGCAGATAGAACGGCAGCCGGTCGCCAGCGCCAGCAGCGTTCCCAGTGAGATCAGCGCCATGCTGATCACCAGCACAATCGTGGGCTTATCAAAATGTTGCCGCGCGGCTGACGGCGAGCGCGTCCTGCCCTGTGGGCTTGAAAGTCAACATCAATTCGGTCATCGTTTATTTCCTTTGCCCTGTCGAATTCCGGTATTGATGATAACGGACAACCCCCCTGGGGTATAATTTCTATGACTGAATGTTTAATAAAGAAAAAGGAAATGCGATGAAGATCAGCCCTCTCGCCGGAAAGCCAGCCCCGAGTGATTTGCTGGTGAACGTCCCCCAACTTATCTCAGCTTACTATACCGACCATCCCGATCCGGCCGAGCCCACTCAGCAGGTGTCTTTTGGCACGTCTGGGCACCGCGGTTCCTCATTGGATTGTTCATTCAATGAGGACCACATCCTGGCGATCAGCCAGGCGATCGTTGAATATCGGGCGAGTCAGGGGACAGATGGACCGCTCTATATCGGCAAGGACACACATGGCCTCTCGGAGCCGGCGCTGCGGACGGCGATGGAGGTGTTCGCGGCCAACGGCGTCCAGGTGATGCTGCAGGAAGGGCTGGGCTACACCCCCACACCGGTGATCTCGCACGCGATCCTGACCTATAACCGCGCCCGGCCGAAAGGGAAAGCGGATGGTGTGGTGATCACGCCGTCGCACAACCCCCCACAGGACGGCGGGTTCAAATATAACCCGCCGCACGGCGGCCCCGCAGCTGCGGAGACCACCAAAGCCATCCAGGACCGGGCGAATGAGATCCTGCGGGGCGGGCTGAAGGCGGTCAGGCGCGTCCGCTGGGAGAAAGCGGTCAAGGCCGACACAACCCAGTTTGTGGATTTGGTGAGACCTTATGTGGAAGACCTGGCGAATGTGGTCAATCTGGGCGCGATCGCCGCGGCGGGGATCAGGATCGGCGTCGACCCGCTGGGCGGCGCAGGTGTCCATTATTGGGAACCGATTGCTGCGACCTACGGCCTGGACATGGACGTGGTGAACAAATCCGTGGACCCGACTTTCCGTTTTATGACCGTGGACTATGACGGGCAGATCCGGATGGATTGCTCTTCGCCCTATGCCATGGCTTCGCTGATCCAGCTTAAAGACAAATTCGACATTGCTTTCGGCAACGATACGGATTATGACCGGCACGGAATCGTGACGCCGACGGGCGGCTTGATGAACCCCAATCATTACCTGGCTGTTGCGGCCTGGTACTTGTTTGGCAACCGGCATGAATGGCTGCCGGAAACCACACTGGGTAAAACAGTGGTCACCAGCGCTATTTTGGATCGGGTGGCCCAGTCGTTAGGTCGGGACGTCACGGAAGTGCCGGTGGGCTTTAAGTGGTTCGTGCCCGGCTTGCTGCATGGCGACCTGGGGTTCGGCGGTGAGGAGAGCGCCGGGGCGTCCTTCCTGCGCAAGGACGGCACCACCTGGACCACGGATAAGGATGGCATCATTTTGGACCTGCTGGCTGCTGAGATCCTGGCCGTGACGGGGAAAGACCCGGCCGAACATTACGCCCATCTGGAAGAGAAATTCGGCAGATCCTACTATAAACGCCTGGAAGCCCCGGCCACATTGGCGCAGAAGGCCGTCTTCAAGGATCTGACGCCTGAGATGGTGAGCGCGGAAACGCTGGCCGGTGAGCGGATCGAAGCGAAGCTGACCCGCGCGCCCGGCAACGACGCGCCGATCGGCGGGCTGAAGATCGTGACCGAGAACGGCTGGACGGCCGTCCGGCCTTCCGGCACGGAGGATAAATATAAAGTCTATGCCGAGAGCTTCAAGAGTGAAGCCCATCTGCAGGCCATACTGGATGAGGGGCAGGCCATCGTTCAGGACCTGTTTGCACAGGAACTATAGCTTTAAATCTCTATGTGATGGACGGCTGCTTGGACCGCGGCCCGGTTTTACCGGTTTTCACATCACCCGTACTTTAAACACTCTTTCGCATCCGAACCGAATTTCAATCCTAGAGGAAACATGGCGTTAATCAATTCAATCGAAATCATCGTCAATGAGTTTTTACAGGGCCTGGGGACCTGGTTGAGATGGCCAATGCAGGCGATCACCGCCCTGGGCTATGAGCAATTCTTCGTGCTGCTCCTGCCGACTATCTATTGGTGCCTGGACCAGGCCGTGGGCCTGCGGATGGGGATCGCCTTGCTGCTGGGGACGAACCTCAATACGTTCTTCAAATTCCTGTTCCACAACCCCCGGCCGTTTTGGATCGGTGACAATATTGTGGTCTACTCCCATGAGTCTTCTTTCGGTCTGCCCTCCGGTCACGCACAGGTTGCCGCATCGGTCTGGGGTTGGCTGGCTGTGGAGGTGAAGAAGCGCTGGTTCACCATTACGGCCATCGTCCTGATCTTCCTGATCGGGTTCTCCCGGCTTTATCTCGGCGTCCATTTCCTGAGCGATGTCCTTTTGGGATGGCTGCTGGGCGGCCTGCTGGTCCTGCTGATGGCCCGGCTGCGCGGACCCGTGGGGCGCTGGTTTGACGGCCTGAGCCTGGGTGCGAAATTAGTCTGGATCCTGGTCAGCACTGTTGTGATGACGCTGCTGGTGCTGGGCGCGCGCTGGCTTTCATCCGGGTGGACGATGCAGGCCGATTGGGCCGCGCGGGCCGGAGAGGTTGATCCCTTTGACCTGAATGGTGTGTTCACCATCAGCGGGACCTGGTTGGGTATGCTGGGCGGGTATGTGCTCCTGATGGAAAACAAGGGGCGCTTCCTGGCCGGGCAAGGCGGCTGGCGGCGGATCGCTCGGTTCTTCGCGGGGCTCGTCGGCATCGGTGTGCTTTATGCGGGATTGGGGCAGCTCTTCCCCGACAATGCCGATTTCATCAGCTACGCGCTGAGGGTCGTGCGTTATGTCCTGATCGGCCTCTGGGTTTCATGGTGGGGGCCGGTCGTCTTTGAGAAGCTGGGTTTGTTGGCGTTTGAAAAGCAGACTGGGGCGGTTTGAGCGCGCGCCAGTATAGGAAGATTGGATAATCAAGAAAGGTCGGTATGAAAACACTCAGCCTGGGCCGGGGCGGACCGCAGGTCAGCGCGATCTGCCTGGGTTCATCCTATTTTGGCACCCGGATTGACCGGGAAACGGCCTTTGAAATCATGGATACGTATTATCAGGCGGGGGGGCGTTTCATTGATACCGCCAATTCCTACGCGGGCTGGATGCCGGACGCGCACGGCGGAGAATCGGAACGCACGATCGGGGCCTGGATGAATTCCCGCGGCGTGCGCAAGGAAATGTTCATCGCCACCAAGGTGGGCTATGCCTATCACGATGTCCCGCAGGGCACATCACCTGAGCTGATTCAGCAGGAGTGTGAGAAGAGCCTGCGCAATTTGGATGTGGAACGGGTTGATCTGTATTACACCCATCTGGATGACCGGAATACGCCGCTGGAGGAGACCCTGCGTACGCTTAACGGTCTGGTGGAGACGGGCAAGGTGCGCTATCTTGGCGCCAGCAACTTCCGCGCCTGGCGGATGGAATCGGCTTATCAGGTCAGCCAGCAGGAGGGCTTTGCCCCGTTCATCGCCCTGGAGAACCACCACACCTATTTGAAACCTCGGCCTGAGGCGGATTGGTCGCCGGGCGTGGTGATGGGGCCGGAGCACTTTGACTTCGCAAAGGCACGCGGCGTGCGCCTGCTGGCCTATTACGCGCTGCTGAAGGGCGCGTATGTCCGCCCGGACCGGCCGTTCTGGGTGCCTTACCGGACCGAAGTCAACCGCCAGCGGGTGACGCGGCTGGAACGGGTCGCAGCCGATGTCGGTGCGACGCTGAACCAGACCGTTCTGGCCTGGATGCTGCACAACAACCCGGCCGTCCTGCCGATCACCACGGCGAGCCGCAAGGCGCATTTACTGGAAAACCTGGGCGCGTTGGCGGTGGAGATCAGCCCGGAGCAGGAGGATTTCCTCAACTTCACCGACCTTGAGACAAAGTGAGCTGTCGAATTGGTTGAAGCCTGAAGGGCGCAACCCGCCACGGGCGGGGAGGACTCTTTCGGTGGGTTGCGCAGCCCATCCCAAGGGAAAACTGCAGGAAACGGGCGGTGGAGATCGGCCCGGCGCAGAAGCCCTTTTTCAACTTCACAGAACGGGAAACAAAACAGAGATAGGAACGAGATGATCGCTCCCGGGGCTCCCCTCCAGCTTCGGGAGTTTTGGATTAATGGAAAATGCCCGGAACAGTGAACTTTTCCGGGCAATCGGAGGAGAAATTCAAAGAAATCCCCAGGTGGAACTGATTCGGTTTATCCGCAGACGGCGTTGTTTTCGACCACGTCCTGAAACCAGGCTGCGCTGGCTTTGGGGGTGCGCCTGCGGGCGGGGTCAGCAAAGTCCACGTGCACCAGGCCGAAGCGCAGGGCGTAGCCTTCCGCCCATTCAAAATTATCCATCAGGCTCCAGACGAAATAGCCTTTCAGGTTGGCGCCCTGGCTGAGTGCCCGGTGGGCGGCGATGAAGTGCGACCGCAGGTAGTTGATCCGGCCCTGGTCGTCCACATAGCCCTCTGCATCGGCCGGTTCACCCAGGGCCGTACCGTTCTCGGTGATGAACATGGCGGGGTTATCATAGTCGTCCTTGAGATGGACCAGCAACTGCGTCAGTTTGGAGGGGCTGATGCCCCAGCCTTTGCCGGTCAGTCCCCAACCCGCGTCCAGGTCGGGTTCGGATTGGGATTTGAGCAGGCCGTGCGGCCCGAAGCTGACGATATTGCCGAAATAGTAGTTGATCCCCAGGTAGTCGATGGGTTCATTGATCACGGCCAGGTCGCCTTCCCGGATGTCGGGCTGCATCTCGCCGATCCAGTTCATCAGGTTGGCTGGGTAGCGGCCTTTGAGGATCGGGTCGAGGAAGATGTTGTTGACCGAGTCTTCGCTGCGCTGTGCCGCCGCGATGTCGGCGGGATCATCCGTCTTGGGTGTGAAGGTGGAAAGGTTCAGGACGATCCCGATTCGCCCGTCCAGGCCCATCGCGCGGTAGCGCTGCACGGCCCGGCCGTGGGCCAGGTTGAGGTGGTGGGCGGCCTGGAAGCCGTCCGTGTAGGATGCGACCCCGGGCGCAAGGGTTCCCTGCGCATAGCCCATGAAGGCCACCACGAAGGGCTCGTTGTGGGTGGTCCAATAGGACACCCGGTCGCCCAGGGCCTCAAACAGGACCCCGGCATAGTCGGCGAACCAATCGGCACTGTCGCGGTTGACCCAGCCGCCCTTGTCCTGCAGGGCCTGGGGCAGGTCCCAGTGGTTGAGGGTCGCCATCGGCTTGATCCCCGCTTTGAGCAGTTCATCCACCAGCCGGTCATAGAAATCCAGCCCGCGCGGTTCCACCCGGCCGGTGCCTTCCGGCAGGACGCGGGGCCAGTTGATGGAAAAGCGATAAGCGGGCAGGCCCATGGCTTTCATCAGCGCCACGTCCTCGGGCATGTGGTGGTAGTGGTCACAGGCGATATCGCCGGTGTCGCCGTTGAGGATGCGGTAGGGCTGGTGCGTGAAGGTGTCCCAGATGCTGGGGCCTTTTCCGTCCTCATCCCAGGCGCCTTCGATCTGGTAGGCGGCCGTGGCGGCGCCCCATAAGAAGTCTTTTGGAAATTGGTAGAGAGTCATTGGGTGTCCTTTGTTTAGGTTTTGGCTCCCCGAAAATGGGATCGATCCCATTATAAACGATTTTAGAGGAATTTCCGCAGGGATAAATCGGATTTCGCGGCCGTCCTCCCCGCATGCTGGGGAGGTGGAGTGTGGCAGGAGATCAAAACATTCCCTGGTTGCTGGCTGGATTGAAAACAGGTACCCTGCCCCGTTCGAGTCCCCGAAGCGGAGCGGAGTGGGATACAGGGAAGGGGGTCTTTCCGTTTTATTTTGCAGTCAGGAATTGGGCGTAAAAGGCGTCGATCTGCGGGCGGGTGGCGCTTTGGGCCGCGCGCTGTCGGACCAGTTCGTGATTGAACGCTGCGCTCTTTTCCCGAGCAGATGGTGACCGCAGGGCCGTCAGCAAGGCACCGGCCAGCGCATCGGGGTCGCCCGGGTCCACCAGCGCGCCGTTGCGCCCCGGCTCGATCCATTCTGCCAGCGATTCGATCCGCCCGGCGACGGGGTAGCAGCCGCAGGCCATCGCCTCGAGCAGGGTGTTGGGCGTGCCGTCGTGGCTGCTGGGGGAGGCGAACACCTGCGAGCGTTTGAACAGCGCCCAGAGCGTCTCCTGCGGCAGGTGGGGCAGCAGGAAGGTGTTATCAGCGATGCCGAGCCGGCGGACCCACTGCCGGGCCTGCCGGACGCCGGCCAGGCTGGGGCAGATGAAAAGCGTCTCCGGTTCCTGCGCCAGGACCTTCGGGATCGCCCGGAAGAAGACCTCCTGATGCACCGACCCGGGGCGCAGCCCGCGGGGGTTCACGACCCAGGGATGGCCGGTTGGGATGCCGAAGGCGGCCGGATCGAAGGCTTCCGGATTGACGGCCTGGATCGCGCCCAGGTCCAGCCCGCCCGAGCCGGGGATGACCAGCGTGGGCGTGCCCTCTCGCAGGCCCCACTCATGCGCCAGGCGGACGTCCCGCCGGGTGTCGGAGGTCAGCCCATCGGCCCGCGCCAGGCAGCGGCGGGTGAGTTTCCGCATCGCCGGGGAACCCTGGGCGTGCAGCGTCAGGTCGTTGCCCCAGGTGGCGACCAGGAAGGGCAGTCCGGCCGGGGTGGCGCTGCCCAGCATGCCCTCAAAGGGGATGCGCAGCGCGTGCACCAGGTCAGGCTGGGCCGCTTCGAGGAATGCCAGATAAGGTTTGGTGTGGCGTCGCAGCGTCCGGGGGCCGAGGCGGTAGCGCAGGCCCTGCACGAGCGGTGCAAGGCGGCGCACCAACCGGCGGAAGCCGGAACGGGATGATGCGGCGGGGGCTTCGGCTGTGGCCGGTTGCGCCGGCCGCCCTCCGGCGCTGAAGCGGCTGAAGGCCACGGGCAGGGTGATTGTGTGCAGCAGGCCTTGGGGCGGTTGGCAGGGGAAGGTTGAAACCAGGCTCACGCCGTAGTCCAGCGCCTGCAGGTTGGCGATCCAACTGCGGGCGGTGGGGCTGCGGCCGTCGGCGATCACGAGGACATGGGCTTTCATGCCGTGCTCCGTTTGAGGGCGTCAACGAAAACGTCCACCATCCGCTCCAGGTTGACCTCCTCGGCGACGATCCGGTAGCTCTCTGCGCCCATCCGGCGCAGGCGGGGGAGGTCCGAGAGGGCGGCATCCAGGGCACGGGTGAGCGCGGGAATGTCGTTGGGGGGCACCTGCCAGCCGTTGGCGGGCTGGACCAGGTCGGTCTGGGTGACGTCGGCTTCGGCGGCGATGACTGGCAGGCCGTAGTGCATGGCCTGCTGAATGGCCAGCCCCCCCGTGCCAGGCAGCACGAACAGGTCCGCCTGTTGGAATTGGGCGGCGAGGGCTTCATCATACAGCGCGCCGGTGAAGATCGCCCCGGGGTAAATCTCGGCCGCGAGGGCTTCCAGGCGCGCCCGGTCGGGGCCGTCACCGACGAGGGTCAGCGCTGGCTGGCGCTCGGGGGTGAGCGCGGCGCAGGCCTGCAGGAGGTTGTCGAGGTTTTTGCGGGACTGCAGCCGGCCGACGAACAACACTCTTGGTTGCCCGATGCGTTCCGGATCAGGCCGCTCGGGCGGGGGGCCCGCCGGGGCCGGCGTGACGGCGTTGACCGCCACAAAGATCCACTCCCGGGGGAACCCCAGCGCGGCATATTCGTCGGCCCCGGTCCCGCTGTAGGTGATCAGGGCGTCGAACTGGCGCAGGAAGCGCCGCCGGCGCGCCCGGCGGAGGGCCGCCAGGGGACCGGAAAGGCGCGGCGCGCCCAGGCCCCAGCCGATGACCGGCTGCCCGTGCTTGTGCATCCAGCGCACGGCCGCGCCGGTGCGCAGGTAACGGGGGTTGGCCTCCACGATCAGCACGTCCGGGGCCCAGTCCTTCAGCCAGTCCATCAGGCCGCGCTGCCAGCAGAGATAGCAGCGGCCGCGGAAGAGGTGCAGGTTGCGGCCCTGCACCAGCCGGGCGTCGTCGAGGTGGCCCGCGGGGTGGATCATCTCTTCCGGGCGCGGTTCGCCCGCAAAGACGCTCAGGCCGCCGGCACAGGCCCGGCCGAGCGCGTTGAAGAAGGGCGCCCGGTAACCGGGCAGCACCCGCTGGACCAGGCCGACCTTACCGTCAAACCGCGCCATCACTCCACCAGCGCTTTCAGGTAGCCCGCGACCATCTCGTCCAACCCGAAGGCGGTTTCCGCCCGCCGGCGGGCGCGTTCGCGGTAACCCTCGTTTTCCCCCAGCACTTTGGCGCAGGCCGCGGCCAGCGGCGCGATCACGGGGTCTTCCAGCTGCCAGTGGTCCGCGCCGTAGGGGACGACCTCTCCGGCGCCGTCCCGCACCAGTTCGGCCAGCGCGCCGGTGTCATAGGCCACCACGGGCAGCCCGCAGGCCAGCGCTTCGATCACGCTGTTGGGGCAGGCGGCATTCAGGTCCGCGCTGAACAGCACATGGGCCGAGCGATCAATGGCCGCGATCGCCCCGCGCGGGACAACTCCGCGCCAGGTGATCGGCAGCTCGGGCGCCAGTTCCTGCGCCTGGCGTTGGAGCGTCTCGCTCACGTCGCCCACGACCATCAATTCCACCTTGAGATCGTGCTGGTTTTGGACCGCCGCGGCCATCCGCACGGCTGTGGTCAGCCCGCGGGCATACCCCCCCGTCAGATGGCCTTCCACCAGCAGGATGCGATACACGTCTTCAGGGGGATGCCCTTCGCCCTCGGGGCTGTAGGCCTCCAGGTCGACCGCGTTGTAGGTCACCTGGGTGGGGATCGGCCGGGGGGCATAGACCCGGTCCCACCAGGCCCGGCTGAACTCACTCTGGTAGACGATCCGGTCCGCCAGGCGGCGGCGGATGAAGGCCAGGATGCGGTTATTGGCCTCCGCCCGCAGGGCGGCCCGGGGGGGCGTCGGCGTCAGCTTGTGCATCCAGTTCATGCCGTTCAGGCGCTGCACGATCCTTGCGCCGCGGCGTTTGGCCTGCCAAAGGCGGCCGAGCTGGCGCGTGCCGCCGATCACCAGGACGGCGGTGTTCTTTGGATCAGACAGGTCGAAGGTATAGGGGATCCCGCGGGCCTCCAGCCCGTGGATGAACTTCGCCTGGAAGGAGACCATGCCCCCCAGCCCGTCCAGTCTGGGCACCAGGCAGATTTGAGGCGTCATGCCGGCCTTCCCTCGGGCCGGGGCCGCTGGCCAACGCAGCGCGCCGGGGACCCCGCCCAGATCTCGTACTCGCCGGTGGACTGGAGCAGCACGGCGTTGGCGCCGACCACCGTGCCCCGCCCTACCTTTAAAATGCCGGATTTGCAGAGCACCTTGCAGCCCGCGCAGAGGATGACCTCGTCGCCGATCTCGATGCCTTCAAAATCGGATTGCTCGCTGGGGAGGTAGATATCCGCACGCCCGAGGGTCACGCCCTGGTAGACGTGCACGTTGGCGCCGATGCGGGCTTTGCTGTGGATCACCACGCCGTGCCCGCCGTGTTCCAGGATGAAACCCGGGCCCACCCGTACAGAACGCGGGATCTCCGACCCCAACAGCTTGAGCAGGTAGTAAGCTGTTTTGCCGATCAGGGGCCTTTGCCGGGCATAGACCAGGCGGGTGTAGAAATCCTTTTTTGCCACGGTTAGCTTTTCCCGACCTCGAGCAGCGCTTCGATAATGCGCTGGGCTGCGTGCCCGTCACCGTAGGGATTGACCGCACCGGACATTTCGGCATAGGCTTCCGGCACGTCCAGCAGGCGCTGCGCCTCCGAGAAGATCCGCTCCGGGTCGGTCCCCACGAGTTTGAGCGTCCCGGCTGCGATCCCTTCCTGGCGCTCGGTGCGTTCCCGCAACACGAGGGTGGGGATGCCCAGGGAGGGCGCTTCTTCCTGGATGCCGCCCGAGTCGGTCAGGATCAGGGTGGCATGTTTCATCAGGTGCACCAGGGGCAGGTAGTCCATGGGGGGCAGCAGGATGATATTCTTGACGCCTTCGAGGCTGTCGTATACCGGCACCTGGATATTGGGGTTCAGGTGCACGGGATAGATCAGGGTGATCTCGTCCTGATAGGCTTCGGCGAGCTGCTTGAGTGCCCGGCAGATATCCAGGATCGGCTGGCCGAAGTTCTCCCGCCGGTGAGCGGTCACCAGAACCAGGCGCCGGTCGCCGGGCACCACACCGGCCCGGGCCAATAATGACGTGGTGAAGGGCGGGGCGGGCTGGCGGCTGATGATCTGCAGGGCGTCGATGGCCGGGTTGCCGGTCACCCGGATCAGGTCGCCCGGGACGCCCTCGTTGAGCAGGTTCTGGCGGTTGTTCTCGGTGGGGGCGAAGTGCAGGTCCGCCACCACGCCGGCCAGTTTGCGGTTGATTTCCTCCGGGAAGGGCTGCCATTTGTCGAAGCTGCGCAGTCCGGCCTCCACGTGGCCGACGCGGATGCGGTGATAGTACCCCAACAGGGCAGCGGCCATCACCGTGGTGGTATCGCCCTGCACCAGCAGCCAGTCAGGTTGAAGCTCCGCCAGAATCGGGTCCAGATCGGTGAAGATCCGGGCGGTCAGCCCGGCCAGGCTCTGCCCGGGGCGCATCAGGTTCAGGTCGATGTCGGGGGTGATCTCGAAGGCCTCCAGCACCTGGTCGAGCATTTCCCGGTGCTGTGCGGTCACGCAGATGGTGGTTTCGATCTCGTCCGGGTGGCGTTTGAGTTCTTTAATCACCGGCGCCAGCTTGACCGCCTCGGGCCGGGTGCCGAAAATGACCATTACGCGTAATTTGGGTTCCATGCGAATATTATACATGAAGCGGCCCGCGGGCGCCGGATCGGTTCAAATGAGTTAAACACAGGGTGCGTTTCGATTTTGAGCGCACCAAAAAGAAGGGTGAGTTGCCAACCCACCCAATAACTTTTGTTTATGGAGCAGCCGTCCTGTCTCGTTTAATCGGTTAATGGTGCGGCCTGTAACGATATATACGATTGTCCTGGCCTGGCTCAAATCGGAATTTAATTTTGTACCCCGGTATGCTATACTTTTAGCATGCAACCTTCTCATTTGCAGGCGTGGGTGGACTATCGAAACCGGCGGGGGTTGAGGGAACCGGCTGAGGCGCTGGTGTATTGCGCCTGCCCGCCGAACGTGCTTGCTGCTCCTTTGGATCTGCCTTTGAAGGCGGTGGCGGGATGACCTGGCCAATAGTGGGTTGGATCGTCATCGGCGCGGCCGCGGCGTTACTCCTGGCCCTCACGTGTTGGGTCAGACCGACCTATGACCTGCGCCGTTTCCACTTTGTTGAACATCTGAAGCGCTCCCGGACGGCCGGCCTGGAACAGGGCCGCCGGCAGCAGGTGGTCCTGGGCGAGCGGCTCTGGTCCCGCGCCTACAGCGGGTTAGGCCTGGCAGCGCTGACCGGGGCGGCGACCCAGTTGGACTCCCAGACGCTGGCGGATGGGCGGATGTCCCTCGCGACGGGGTCGGGCGGCCTGGCCGTCCTGGCCCGGCAGCTGGTGCAGGGCGCTTATCAGGACGGCTTTTCCGAGCGGCTGCTGGCACCGCAGGTGGGGGTTGCACTCTATGGCCCCACGCCCTTTTCCTTTAATGCCGGGTTGATATCGGAACTCAGGATGCAGCCCTACGGCACCCTGCTCCTGCTGGGTGATTTTGGGCCGCAGGCGGCCATTTCCGTCGATAACCTCCACCGCCAGCACGGTGAGGTCTTTGCCGCCGCCGGCACGTTCACAGCCCAGGCCGCGGTTTATCTCAACGTGCGCGATATCCTCCTGGGTGAGGGTGTCTACGCCGCGGAATCTCTGCTGGCGCCCAACCCCGCCAACCGGGCAGCCGCCATGGCGGAGGACCTGCTGCGCCTGGCGCTGATCGCGGCGCTGGTGGTCGGGGCGGTTTTGAAAGCGTTGGGGGTCCTGTGAAGCAGAAGCGGCTCCGCATCGTTTCCGCAGTTATCATCCTGCTGGTCGGGTTGACCGTCCTGGCGGGTTATTTTTTCCAGGCCCAACTCGGGCCGGTCTTGGTGTTGATCTTCGAATGGGGCCTGGTGCTGGCCGCGGTGGCCGGGCTGATCGGGATTGGCTACCTGGTGGCGATGCATATCCGCAGGCTGGCCCGCCAGGAGAAAGGCTGGTTCTACAGCGTCGTGCTGCTGGCCGCCTTCCTGCTGAGCCTGGTTGGCGGGTTCGTGCTCACCACCGGCAGTCCTCTCTATCGGGACCTGATCCTCAACGTGCAGGTGCCGGTCGAGGCCGGCCTGCTGGCGATCCTGGCGGTGACGCTGCTGTATGCCAGCCTGCGTCTGGTCCGGGTGCGGGGTTGGACGCCGATGTCGATCGCCTTTTTGGCCTCGGCCGTTTTCTCCCTGCTCGTGAACATCGGCCTGGTCCGTGCTCCCTCCGGCACGCCGGGAAGCCCGCTCCTGGCGTTTGTCAAGCGGCTGCCGCTGGTGGGCGCCCGGGGCGTGCTCCTGGGGATGGGGTTGGGCGACTTGCTGGTGGGGCTGCGC
>WOYI010891505.1_pt1 | contig 12678 bp, 11 predicted proteins | sample 6423411 | NCBI WGS metagenome assembly WOYI01 (sample SAMN13441803, study PRJNA592873) | oil field metagenome | biome: oil field; feature: oil-well bore; material: oil-contaminated soil; isolation source: oil-contaminated soil from oil-well borehole | place: Germany: Wietze | collected 2016-10-18 ... | reverse complement strand
AGCATCTCGCTCGCGTCCGAGGTGGCGACCTTCGACTCGTCCCGGTTCTCCCAGGTGATGGCAACCTCTTCGACCCGGCAACCGCTCCGCGCGAGCCGCCAGAGGAGTTCGACGTCGAACTCGAACCCGGTCGACCGGATGGACGGGAGAACCGCATCGAGCGCTTCCCTCCGGAAGGCCTTGGCGCCGCACTGGGTATCGTGGTAATCGAGCCCGAAGAGCAGCCGGACCAGCAGGTTGAAGAGACGGCTCTCGGCCCGGCGCCGGAACCCCTGCCTCACCGTCAGGATCGAGCCGGGGAGCCAGCGCGATCCGATGGCACCGTCCGCGGTTTCCAGGCGGTCGAAGAGGCGCTCCATCTCGGATAAGGATGTCGAGCCGTCGGCATCCATGTAGCCGACATAGGGCGTGGCTGCCGCCTTCATGCCGGCGACGATGCCTCCCCCTTTGCCGAGGCGGGCCGGGAACGTCAGGCACCGGATGGAGAGCGACGGGTGACCGGCCGCAAACGCACCGATGGTGGCGGCGGTCTCGTCGGTCCCGTCGCAGACGAAGACGAGATCGCCGGCAAAGCCCGAGATATCCTCGAGGAGCAACCGTATCCGTCCGTCTTCGTTGTATGCGGGGATTACCAGGGTGCAGTCCGCCCGGTTCACCTCACCGCTCTCCGTATCGTCTAGCATTCCAGTTTCGTGATGATGGTATCGGCGAATTGGGCAGCGGCTGGGGGGCCGTTCGCGGTTACAATCTGCATGTCGGCGACGACCGGGATCTCGAGGAGGTTCGCTCCTGCCTTCTCCATCTCCTTCACCGACGTCGGGGTCCGGTAGACCGTGGCCTGCCGCCCGGCGAGGATGCCTGCCCGTGCCAGCACGACCGGCGCGAGGCAGATGGCGGCGACAACCTTGCCCTGCTCGAAGAACGACTGAACAAGGGTCAGAAGTATCTCGCTTCCCCAGAGGTGCTCCTGTGAACCTGCGCCGCCCACAACCACGATCCCGACATAGTCGTCGGGGTCCACGTCGTCAAACGCCATGGCCGCTTCCGCGGTAGCCCCGAGCATCCCCGTGCACGTGCCGGCGACCGTGGAGGCGATATCGACATCGATCCCCGCCTCCTCAAAGACCCTCTTCGGGGTCTCGAGTTCTTCATCCCTGAACCGTTCAGGTGCAACCGCAAGCAAGAGTTTCATGCAGGATTCCTATCAAGGTTTGTTCATAAGCGTATTGATGGTTGCGGGGTAGAGGGGATGCGCCGGTATAGCGGGATCACCAGGTGCCGTCACACCCGCAGGGGAGCCTCCTCGCCCCGATGGAAGGCTGGAGGGCAACCGAACCGGCATATGCGCCGGCCCCTCCCGGAGAGGAGAGCAACTCCCGGTGCCCGGTTCCGCGGTGCCCGGTGATCTCGAACTGCTGCCACACCCGTGTTTTGAAATAAAATTATTATAATAATAACGCTATTGAAGTGCAGACCCCGCGGTGCTGCGAGACCAGGGAACTCTGCAGGGGACCCGGTCTTCCACAACAAAACCCGGGCGGTACACCATAAACCCCGGAGATGGGGGATACCCGCGGTCTCCGGTATGGAGTGCAGCACGTTTGCCGGGGATGGAGACGAGGAGAGGTAAACCATGCAACGCGGCACTTATTTCGGGATCATCCTTCTGTCGGCACTCGCACTCATCGCGGCCGCGGGGGCACAGGCAGCAGACCCTACGGTTCTCTGGAACCGGACGTATGGAGAGACGTATGCCAATGATTCGGCATACGCAATCGTTTCCGAACCCGGAGGGGCCGGATTCTTCCTCGCCGGGGAGACGGCATCGTCCGGCGAGGGCAAGACGGATGCCTGGGTGATCAGGCTGACATCGGAGGGCACTGAGGAGTGGAACAGGACCTATGGCGGGGGGGAGGCCGACACCGCACGCTCGATCATCCAGACCGATGACGGCAACCTTCTCTTCGCCGGGAACCTCACCCTCGTCACGAACGAAACGCAGGCGGACACCGATGCCTGGATCATGAAGATAGACCCCTCAGGCAGCGAGGTCTGGAACCGGACCTACGGCGGTCCGGATGTCAATGCCTCGGCACACGCGGTGACCGGGACCGATGACGGCGGTTACCTCTTCGTCGGCTCCATCACCCCCCGGGGAGGAAACGAGTCCGCCGCATGGGCGGTCAGGCTGAACGAGTCGGGTGCTGAGGTCTGGAACAGAACGTTCGGCGGGGTCAACAACACGGCGGATGCCGTCGCCCGGCTTCCCGGCGGGGACTTCGCCGTTGCCGGCAGCACCGGGTCCTCGGGAGCGGGCATGGCCGACGTCTGGGTGGTCAGGCTGAACGAGTCGGGTACGGAGATCTGGAACAGGACGTTCGGCAGCCCCGACGACGATGCCGGTCGGGCGGTGATCAACACCTCCGACGGCGGCCTGCTTGTCGCCGGTACGTTCACGGAGCGGCCCGATAACACGACGGTCGATACCGATGCCCTCCTCATCAAACTCACGCCTGACGGGAATATCACCTGGAACTGGATCTACGGCGACTTTGGCGTGAACGAGTCGGCCGCAGCCGTCATCGAGACCGCGGACGGCGGCTACCTCTTTGCCGGGGAGACGGGTTACCCCGGTGAGGATGACACCGACGCCTGGCTGATTGCGACCGACGCCGGGGGGGCGGTGGCGTGGAGCAGGACGTTCGGGGGTGAAAATCCCGACGATAAGGCCGCATCCATCGTGGAGATCGCACCGGGAGAGCACGTCTTTGCAGGGACTTTCAACGCCACGGAGAGGGGAGGGCCGGTGAATACGGACGCCTGGGCGGTGAGACTGGGACCTCGCCCCGAGCCGACGCCCACGCCGACTGCAACCCCGACGCCCGCGCCCACGGCGGCACCTGCCAAACCCTCGAAAGCACCGATTGTTTCCCGGGAGCCGCCAGCACCGGCCCCAACGATGACGACGCCGGTGCCGGGTGCACCACCGGAATCGACCGCATCACCGGCGCCGACCGCAGTGCCTACGGGGTTCCCGACGTCCGGGCCCACCTGGACAACGGTACCCACCGGCGCGCCGACGGTGACGGCGACGGCCATGCCGTCACCGACCGGAACGCAGGATAATGATGACGACGACAATGACGACGACGATGATAACGGGGACGACAACAGCGATTCGCTCTCGGGGATGGTCTGGTACGACCTGAATGCTAACGGCATTCTCGACCCCGGCGAGCCGGGCATCCCCGGCATCAGCGTGCGGCTGATCGGGGAGCGGACCATGATGGACTACACCATCACCGGCCCGGACGGGTCGTACCGGTTCGGTGACGTCGCCCCCGGCAGGTACGCCGGCACCGAGTTCGTCCTGCCGGACGGCTTCTCCTGCACCATCTCGGGGCTTGACAACCATGCCGCTCCTCTCGACGGGAATGTGGCATATGCCGAAGTGGTGGACGGGCGGCGGATCCTGAACGCCGGCCTCACCGGGAGTCCCTTCCCCCTGACCCCGGCGGCGGCCTACGGGTGGGTGCTCGGGACGACCTGGAGCGACGGTAACCAGGACGGTATCTGGGACGAAACCGACGGCCTGACGGACGTCGAGGTCACCCTCCTGGATGCAGGCGGGAATGTGGCGGCATCGGCCCGCACCGGCTATCATGACAGTTACTTCTCTATGTACCTCTTCGGCCCCCTCCCGCCCGGAGAGTACTCCCTCGCGTTCACCCCGCCGGACGACTACATCTTCACGAGCATTGGCGGCGACAGCCACGCCGATCCGTCGACCGGGACGACGGCCCCGTTTACGGTTGGCGGGGGTGATATGGTGGTCAGGGATGCGGGGTTGATCCTCTCCCTGGCCCCAACCCCGACCGTGACACCCCCCGAGGAACCGACCCCGACCGTGACGCCCCCCGAGGAGCCGACCCCGACCGTGACGCCGGGTCCGGAGAACGGAACCGCCGGTGACGGCGAAAATACGCGCGATGCCCCTGCCGCGACGCCGGATGGGGATCTGCCATCTGCCGGGTAGTCAAACCTGGTATTGTCCATTTTCAGGTAGGTTGGCTGAAAACCGGGTTCTCATTCTGGCCAGTTGTAGTTACTGTCTGCCGGAGCCATTTGAGAACTTTCATATATTATAACAGCTACTCTGGGTCGAACCCCCCGGCAGGCACCGGATCGGAAAAACCCCGGTCCGTCCTCTGCCTGCAGTATCTTCCGGCAGGCGTTGCAGCCTTCCGCCGGGGGTTACATACCCGGAGCGCCCGGGAGGGCCGTCCGGGAAAAAGAGGTGAACCGAGTGAGATCTATCAGCATTCTTGGAATACTCATCGTATCAGCGTTCGTCTTCGGTTCGATCGCAAGCGCCGCAGTCCCGGCCGGGCCGGGTGCAGGAGAAGAACAGACCATCGGCACGATCGGAGGGACGGTCTTTCTGGATGCCGACACGAACGGCGTGCAGGACGCCGGTGAGTGGGGCATGAGCGGTATCGTCGTCCACCTCCAGAACGCCACGGGGGAGAGGATCGCGACGGCGGAGACGTTCTCCCACGCCTGTGAAGGGCTCTACCTCTTCAGCGGCGTCCTCCCGGGGAACTACACCGTCGAAGTCGTCCTGCCGGAGGGGTACGCCTTCACCGTCCCCGGCCGGGGGGCACCCGGCGCGACGGCGAGCACCGTCGACCCGGTCAACCGGACGACCACCGTCATCAACCTGACAGAAGAGGTGATCGAGGCGACGGATCTCGTCGTCAGGGATGCGGGACTGGTGCCGGCCGGAGCCTGACGGCGACCACGTCATCTTTTTTCTACTGGTGCTCTGCGACGTGCTGCCGGAGCATCGTGCCGGGCTTGTAGCGATCGGCGATCTCGAGCGCCGTCGCCCGCAGGGCTGCATGTTCGGCGATACAGGTCTCCGGCGGAGCCGCCTTCCGGAGAATCTGGGAGGTGTTCTCGGTGATCTGGATCAGTTCGGTGGCTATCGTGGCATTGAGCCAGAGGAGGTCGCGAAGCATCTCTTTCGTTTCTTCGTCCTGGTGCATGGATAGAGGTAGGCAGTGCTCCCACATCAATCGTGTCAAAGAGGAGGGTTGATGCCCCCCGCCGGGAAATGCTTCAGGAGACTATGGGTATGCAATTTCTGGAGTTCGCCCGCGTCTGCGAGCAGCTGGAAGGGACACCGGGGCGCCTCGATATGATCGAGCAGGTCGCCGCCGTCCTGCCCCGGCTCGACGACGAGGAACTCCCCGTCTTCGTTCGGTTCATCATGGGCAGGGTCTTTCCCGACTGGAGTTCGAAAAAACTCGGCGTGGGTCCGAACCTCCTCTACGAGGCCGTGGCCTACGTTGTCGGGACGAAGCGGGAGACGGTCCGCGAGGCTATCAACACGACCGGCGATGCGGGTCTCGCCGTCGAGGAACTCCTTGCCAGGAAAGAGCAGACGTCGTTCTTCATCCAGGAGATGGACCTTGTCGAGGTCTACCGGGAGTTCGAGCGGATGGCGGCCGCCGAAGGGCAGCGGTCGCAGCGGGAGAAACTCCGGACGGCACAGGGGCTCTTTGGGAACGCCCGGCCGCTCGAGGGGCGCTACCTCGCACGGCTGATGCTCGAGGAACTCCGGATCGGCATGGGCGAGGGGAACGTCCGCGACGCCGTCGCAAAGGCGTTCGAGCTTGATGTCCACCTGGTCGAGCATGCCCACCAGGCGATGAACGACCTCGGGGAGGTGGCGCTCCTTGCGCGGCAGAACCCCGACGAACTCTCCCGCGTGACGATCGAGCCCTTCCGGCCGGTGAAGATGATGCTTGCGCAGGCGGGCACCGTCGCCGCACAGCTTGAGAACCACGGCGAGGTGGCGGTCGAGTACAAGTACGACGGGAGCAGGTTCCAGTTCCACAAGGTGGGCGACGTCTGCCGGATCTACTCGCGGAAACTCGAAGAGGTCACGGGGAGCCTCCCCGACATCGCACGGCAACTTCTGGAGGCGACCGACCACGACGTCATCCTGGACGGGGAGGCGGTCGCCGTCCGCGACGGCAGGCCCATGCCGTTCCAGTTCGTGATCCGGCGGTTCCGGCGCAAGCACGAGATTGACTCGATGATGGAGAAGATCGAACTCGTGCCGAGGATCTTCGACATCCTCTACCTGGACGGCGAGACGCTGATGGACCGGCCCCTCGCGGAGCGGCGCAAAGCCCTCGAAGGGACGCTCGGCGCACACGTCGCCCCACAGTTCCGGGTCGGCGACGCGGCCGGGGCGGAGGCGATCTACACCGAGGCCCTGAATCTCGGGCACGAGGGCGTGATGGTGAAGGTCCTCGATTCGCCCTACACCCCGGGTGTCCGGGGTCGCCTCTGGGTGAAGGTGAAACCCGGGGTCGAGACCCTCGACCTCGCGGTCGTCGGGGCCGAGTGGGGCGAAGGGCGGCGGGCGAAGATGTTCGGCTCCTTCCTGCTCGCGGTCCAGGACCAGGGCCGGCTCCTCCCCGTGGGGAAGGTGGCGACCGGGATCACCGACGAGGTGCTGGCCGACCTTTACGCCCTCTTCAAGGAGAAGGTGATTGCCCGGTCCGGAAAAGAGGTGACGCTTGAGCCGGAAGTTGTCTTCGAGGTGGGCTACTCCGAGATCCAGACAAGCCCGAACTACGAGAGCGGCTACGCGCTCCGGTTCCCGCGGTTCGTCCGGGTGCGCGAGGACAAGAGCGTGGACGAGGTCGAGACGCTCGATACCCTCGCCGGGCGCTACGGCCTCCAGAAAAATGGGCAGGGTGCGATGGTTCGCTAGAACCGGAGCATGAGAAGACCGAAGGTCTTCGAGTGAGGCCCCCCAAGCCCCCTCAACTCGCACCTTATGATACTCAAAAATCAAAGAGCGTCTTCTGTGTCACGAGTTCGGGGATGAGCCGGCTGTGGGGGCGCCAGTGGGCAAAGCCGATGAGCCGGGAGGCGAGGTCGACCCCCTCGTTGAGAGTGGCGCACGTGGTTTTTGGGCCCTTCATGGCGTTCCGCGCCGCCTCCCGGACGACCCAGGTGCCGAGCGGCGCCCAGTACTCGCTCGTGACGTTCCTGAGCACGAGCACCCGTGCCGAGCGGCGCACGCTCTCCAGGTACTCCGTGACCGCGAGACGTGCCGAGTAGTAGGCGCCTGCAATCGGTGAGTAGCCGGATTTGGTGAGGCCTTCGCCGTCCCGGGCAATCGTCTCGCCCCCCTCGCCCCAGAGCGACTGCTTCCCCCAGACCTCGATCATCTCGTACTTCCAGTCCCCGGGGACGAGGAGGCAGACGATCTGGTTGCCGTAGAGCGAGGCGGAGAAGATCTCTATCCCGGAAAGCGGGGGATACCGGGCGATCTTCTTCTTGAGCCGGGTCGAGACCGTGTCGTCGACCGCCGTGATCGCCCACCGGGTGGGGACGACGCGCCGCTTCTTGCCAAGGAGGCCGGCGGTGAGGAGCTGGGTGATCCGGTAGACGTCGGTCCCCGAGGCGTTGAGGATCTCGCAGGCATCGGTCGCCGAGAGGTCGGTATCGGACGTCGCCCGGTCGACCGCCCGGTCCACCCGGGCGTTCCCGAGGACGTCCATCTTCCGGATGGCGCCGGTGAGCCCGACGGGGGCGATCGTCCCGTCGAACCGGAGGTCGAAGGCGACCGGTTTTACAAACCGCACCTCCACATCGAGCGGGCTGCTCGAGAGCGCGATCTCCTGGAGGTTCCCGGCGAGCCCCTTCGCCTCGCCGGCGCCGCGTATCGTCCGGGCCCGGAGCCCCACGATATCGTCGATCCCAAGCCCCCGGGCGATCCAGTCCGGCGGGTGGTCGGCGTCGTTGATCATCAGCGGGCCCCCCGCCACCTTCGGGTAGCCGTAACTCCCCACAAAGACCGACGGAGCGGACCCCTCGTAGTGGTCGGAAGGCCGGACCGGGAGCTGGGCGTAGAACCTGCTCATGATCGGGCAGCGTTCGAGGCCGCAGAGCCCTTTCCCCTTACACTCGGCGCATCGCATTGCTTATCCTCCGCGGCGGTCGACGACGATCCGCACCCTTCCTACGAGGGTGCACAGCGTCTCCTCCACCCACTCCTCCCAGCTGGAAGGGTTGAGGTCCCTCGTCGCCGCAAGTTCCCGCCCGAGGTCATCGTCCCGCCCGTCGACGACCTCGACCACCACCGACCCCGGGGCATACCCGGGCTCCACGATGGCGTCGGCGTCCCCGTCGACCACCCCGAAGACGGGGATGCCGGCATGGGAGCAGATGTGGCCGGAGACCGCGGTGGTGTCGTCGCCGACGGCGAGGACGCCGCAGACTCCCTCCCCGATCTCGTGGTAGAGGGTGTGGCCGCAGTGGTCGATGACCGCGACCCTGCCCCCGCGGGAGGTGCGCTCTCCCTGCAGGGGAGGGATCGTCCGCACCGGCCCGCTCTTGCACCAGGCGGTGGCGAGGTCCGGGAGGCCCGCCCGGAGGAGTTTCTCAAACCCGTGAGGCTTTGGGTCGAGGCCGGAGACGGCCCTGAAGGTGCCGTCCCCGGAGAGGACGACCGTCTCCGCCGTCGCGGTCCCGATCACGATCCCGTTAACGAAGACCGCCTCTCCCGGGAGGCATCCACGGACCTCCCGGACGCCTTCCCCCCGGGCGGCGGTGCTCGTTCCGGGCGCGAGAGCGTACCCGGTCAGCTGTGCGATCTCGCGTGCGAGGCTCTCATCGGCATGGTTCCAACAGTAGACGATTCCGCTCGACGTCTCCACGTGGACGAGCCCTTCGAGCCTGCCAGCGACGATCTCGCCGAATATCCGCCCCGACTCCGGGGTCTTTCCCCGGTTGATCAGGCACGAGCGCCCGGAGAGGGCGGCGAGGACCACGCTCGGCCGCTCGTCTGTGCAGGTGACCGGGAGCCCGGACTCCTCGGCGGCGGTCCGGGCCATCACCCCGGCGACCAGCACCCGCCGGGGGGAGAGGAGGCCGATCAGCCGAGTTGCGTCGCCGGCATCGAAGGCCTCGGGGCCGTGCACCACCATGACGAGGTTCATCAGGTACTCCTGCGACGCCGTGGACTATCAGGTTACCTTCCCGATGAGTTGTGCTGGACGGGGAGGTAGGGGATCAGGGCGGCGGCGAGTTTCGCGACGTCCATCGACTGCAGGACGACCCGGCCCGGACCGGTCAGCGTGGTCAGGAAGAGCCCTTCGCCGCCGAAGAAGACGGTCTTCACGCCGCCGGCGAGAGCAATGCTGTAGTCGACGGTGCTCTCGAACCCGACGACGAGGCCGGTCTCCACCCTGACGACCTCGCCGGGCGCAAGCGTCATCTCCATGATGTCGCCGCAGCAGTGGAGGAACGCCGTCCCCCTGCCGGTGAGCCGCTGGAGAATGAACCCCTCGCCGCCGAAGGCGCCCGACCGCAGCTTCTTCGTGAACGCGATATCGAGGTCGATGCCCTGCTCGGAGCAGAGGAACGCGTCCTTCTGGGCGATGAACTCATTCCCGGCAAGGTCGAGCGTGAAGATCTTGCCCGGGACGTTCCCGGCGAAGGAGACGAACCCCTCCCCGCCGGTCGGGGTGAACTCGGTCATGAAGAGGCCTTCGCCGGTCACCATCCGTTTCAATCCCTTGAAGAGCCCGCCCTTCATGTTGGTGGTCATCTGCATGTTCCCGCTCATGTTGACCATGGCGCCGGCCTCGGCGCAGATGCTCTCGCCCTGGGTGAGACGGAGGGTCACCATCTGCAGGTTGTCTCCGGTGATTTCGTAATGCATGCTGATGCATTTTTTGTCGGTAAGCAATAGGCTTTTCCGTCATTTCACGGGAAAATTCTCCGGGCCCCGACGGTATATTGCCTGTTCGGGGACAGTTCTTCGAGAATCTCCCTTGGGGGGTCGCTGGCGGTCCCCACACAATCGAGGCCCTCTCTCCTCGGAACCGCATGCTCCGGATCCGCGAGCACGTCGCCGGTATGGCCTGCCATAGGAATAAGTAGTACCCGGGGCCACACCCTACGATCATGGCCTGCAGTCGGAGTGTAGCAGTGAGAGACGAGTGGCGGTCGACGGCTATGCGGACGGCGAGCGACCTCGCAGGGAAGTTCACGCTCTCCCCGCCGGTCTCTCACGGGAGATGGCGTTCCGGCACGATGCGGATGCTCGATGCCGTTGTCACCCCCGGGACGACGGCGAACATCGCGGCCACGTTCGCGGTGACGACACTCCTCATCCCCCGGATCCCGAACCGGGCCCTCGCGGTGGTCGCCGGGTTTGCGGCGGGTGCGATCCTGCGGGGATAGCCTTACGACCTTTGCCCTTTTCTCCTCGCCGGGGGCGCACCGCCTCGTTTCTCCCGGACGAGGCAGTTCCACGCATTCCCGATGAGGTCCTCCCTCCCGGCCGCGCGGAGCCCCTCGCAGACAAGAGCGTAGTTCTCCGGGTCCCGGTAGTGCATGAGGGCCCGCTGCACCCGTTTTTCCCGCCCTTTCGGGACGTAGACCTCCTTGAGGGTGAAGGGGTCGAGGCCGGTGTGGTAGATGGTCGTCGAGATGCTCATCGGCGTCGGCGTGAAGTCCTGGACCTGTTCGGTGTAGAGGCCGGTATCCCGGACGTACTCGGCGAGTTCGACCATATCTTCAATCGTGCAGCCCGGGTGGCCGGATATGAAGTACGGCACGAGGTACTGCCGCTTCCGCTTCCCTGCCTGGAGGGCCTCGAACCGTTCCCTGAAGGCGTCGAAGACCTCGCGGGGCGGTTTTCCCATGCAGGCAGAGACCCGCGGGGAGATGTGCTCGGGGGCGACCTTGAGGTGCCCGGAGACGTGGTGGGCGCAGATGCGGGCGAGGTACTCCCGGTCCTCTGGAGGGATCAGGTCATAGCGGATGCCCGAGGCGATGAAGACCCGTTTCACCCCCGGGATCTCCGAAAGACGCCTGAGCAGGCGGAGCTGCTCCTCGTGGCTGCGGTCGAGCGTGGGGCAGTCGATGCAGCGGCGGTCGGGACAGGTGCCGGCGGTCTCCCACCGGCCGCAGTGGATGGCGTACATATTCGCCGTCGGCCCGCCGACGTCCTGGACGACGCCAGCAAAGTCCGGCATCGCCGCCATCCGCTCCACCTCCCGGACGATCGAGTCGATGCTCCGGCTCTGGATGATCCGTCCCTGGTGGTGGGTGAGGGCGCAGAAGGAGCAGGAACCAAAGCACCCCCGGTGGCTGACGACCGAGAACCTGACCGGTTCGAGAGCCGGGACCGGCTCAGTGTAGGAGGGGTGGGCGCTTCGGGTGTAGGGGAGTTCGTAGACCCGGTCGAGTTCAGCGCCTGAGAGCGGCATCGCCGGCGGGTTCTGGATGACGACGGTCTTTGGGTGCGGCTGCGCCACTCTCCGGCCCCGCACCGGGTCCTGTTCGTTGTAGTGCAGTGCAAACGCACGGGCGTAGGCGTAACGGTCCTCTTTGACCTCTGCGTAACCGGGGAGGACGACGTACCCGGCCTGGTCCATGCTCCGCCAGGTCTTGAGATCGACCCGGTAGGCGGTGCCGGGGATATCCGTGAGGGCGCCTGCTGCCTCGCCGGCGGCGAGCCGGTCCGCGATCCCGACCACCTGCCGCTCGCCCATGCCGAAGACGAGGAGGTCGGCCGGGGCGTCGGCGAGGATGGCCTGCCGGACCGTATCAGACCAGTGGTCGTAGTGGGCGAAACGCCGGAGGCTCGCCTCGATCCCGCCGATGACGACCGGTGTGTTGGGGAAGAGGGCGTGGACCCGGTCGGTGTAGACCAGGGTCGCCCGGTCGGGCCGCAGCAGCCTCCCCCCGGGCGAGTAGACATCCGAACTCCGGCGCTTCAGGTTCGGCGTAAAGGCGTTCACCAGTGAGTCGACGTTCCCGGCCGAGACCGAGAAGAAGAGCCGGGGCTCGCCGAGGCGCTTGAAATCGGCGTCACTCCGCCAGTCGGGCTGGGCGATGATGCCGACCGAGTAGCCGGCGTCCCAGAGGACCCGGCCGAGCAGCGCGGTCCCGAAGGAGGGATGGTCGACGTAGGCGTCGCCGGTGATCAGGATGACGTCGAACCGGTCGATGCCGAGCCTTCCTGCCTCCTCCATCGTCATGGGGAGGAATTTCGGCTGGACGGTCATGGGAGTATCCGGTCGAAGACCGGCAGGTTGACACCCGTTTTCGGATCCAGGATCCGTTTTGCGGAGATGCCGACGAACTCCGTGACGATCGCCTCGATCACCAGGTAGACCTCCGCCTTCTCCCGGAGGCACCCGGCAAGCGACCGTATTCCTTTCCCCGCCACCGTATGGATATGGATGGACGGCTCCTCCTCTCCCGGGTAGATGGTGGCGAACCCGAGGAGTTCCCAGCCCCCGAAGATCTCTTCGCGCCGGGGAACCGGCGGCATGACCGGCTCCTTTGGCCCGGTCACGATCTTTGCAGATCGTACGGCGCCGAGGAAATGGATCATGCCGCTCTGGACGTTCATTGCCGTTACAAAACGCTGGATCTCGCGGATGAAATCCTCCCCGTCGTCGATCCTGACCGTAAAGACCCTGCCGACCTGCCCTTCTGAGTATTGCATGGACTCCCTCTCCAGATAGGTGGTGTCTTCTGGTATTATAGTGCTTGACCCGCAGCCCTCCGGCTACGTAGAGCCCTTCAAATCAGAGAGTACCCTCATTTGATGGCATGCTTTTCGGCGCACTT
>WOYI010515268.1_pt1 | contig 12683 bp, 12 predicted proteins | sample 6423411 | NCBI WGS metagenome assembly WOYI01 (sample SAMN13441803, study PRJNA592873) | oil field metagenome | biome: oil field; feature: oil-well bore; material: oil-contaminated soil; isolation source: oil-contaminated soil from oil-well borehole | place: Germany: Wietze | collected 2016-10-18 ... | reverse complement strand
GTGCGATCATGGTATTGGAAAAGTTGAAAAATCACTCGATTTCTAGAAAGTGCCATATGGATCGAACTCATTGCTCCGGAAATCCTTTATTGTCGCATTTCCTGAATCCACCAGCATCCTATTGAAGTTTCTGCCGTCTTCAAGATAGCACACTGCTATCCATCGACCGTATTCATCCTGGCCGTTCACATCGTCGATATCAAGAGTCACTATATTATCCATGAGCCAGGAGTAGGTGTAGTCTCTTGCCCACTCACCCTCTTTGCAGGCCCTCTCGCCGTAGAGTTCAGGAGCGTCGAGGTCCGCCAGCCTGATCCTTATCGTATCCTCCTGGATGCGGCCATCATGCTTATTGATCTCGACGTCAAAGGTATCTCCATCTGTAACAAGAACCACTCTACCTGAGGCCTCATCAGGAGCGCCTGAGACTGTGGCTATATAGAGCAATAGTATAAGCGTACAGAGGGCTTTTCCCGGTATCATGGGCTTGTCCATCCTTTCTGATCCTCTTGTATCTTTCCCCTCAGCTGGATTTTAATGTGGCACGATCAAACGGGGCTCTTGAAGGTGGTGGCATAAACAGATCGGATGAATGCAAAGGAGGGAGGGGAAAGCCGTTATAAAATGGAGTGTGAGAGGGAATGTAACGACTTTCGCCATTATGTGTATAGTCAATTGCCGAGATATATAGTTTTCGATATAGATCCATACTGCACATTCTCATGAATGCCTCTAGGCTTCCTTTCCTTGATCATCTGCGCGCTGAGCATCATGGATGCTGGATGACGTCATTTAAGGGATGAGCCAAAAAATTGTGGGGAAGAATATCACACCGGAGCATAAGCTATATTGTCGGTGTTCTGCCATAAAAAAAGATGTAAAGAGCGATTTTTATCGCCCTTGCATCATCTTCTTGACCTGCCGCTGCAGCTTATCCAGCTCTCCGGTCTGATACAGATAGATTCCTGCCCCGATGGCAATGAGCAAAACGATGATAAGGCCTATCAGCCAGTTGCTGGTTTGCGCCTCCTCCACATTCACTGTTCCGGCTTTTCCATTCAGGCTGAACCTATGCAATCCCGTCTCATCTGGATTGTAGCTGAACTGCACCGTGCTGTTCTCGCCCGCCTTTACAGTCACATTCTTGCTCTCGGCGAGAGTATCGTTTACCATCAGATTAAGGGTGATGGTATCCACCTCGCTGCCCTTGTTATGCACAACCGCCGAGATCTTCATGGACTGCTTGGCATTAGCCGTCTCGGGCAGAGTCAAGTCCATAACTTCCAATGCCGAGGTCACCATTATCTTCCTGCTGGCGGAACTGTATCCCTCCTTCTCCACCTTCAGGGAATGCTCTCCTGTCAAATTGACGGCATAAGTGAAGGTACCCTGAGAGCTGGTGTTTCCTATCTCATTGTCATCCAAGAGGATCTGTGCTTCTGCCACGGGTGTCTGGTTTATGCCCTCGGTGATGGTTATCAAGAAGTTCTCTCCAGCTGATACCTCTGCCGGGGCATTGAGAATAAGCTGATTAGCCAGTGTGACATTTGCCCTCTGAGCAGCGGCAAGCTGTGAGGCCTCCTCTGCAGTTCTTACCACCATATCGGCGGTAGCATCATTGTAGCCGGTCTTCCTGGCGACAACCTTCAGAGTGCCTGTGCTCGTTGGGGTGTAGCTGATCGATCCGGTTGAATCGGTGGTTCCAATGGTGCTGCCATCGATTGATATCGCTACACCGGATAGGGCTGAAGTTCCAGAACGGACGGTAATCTGGGCTGCTTTGTCCACAACTGCATCAGAGACCGTCAAGGACATTGCAGTTCCCTCACCAGTCTTGGTGGCAATTGGGGCCAGCAGCCTCTTATCGCTATCTGCAACCTGAATCCTCAGGTTATCCATGATATCGACATCCTTACCCCTGGACAGGCTTATGGTACCGTCATTGGTCAGGGTTATGCCGTCATAATCCAGGGAATCTACCTTCATCTTGCCGTGCATCTCCCCTTCTTCAACCGACTCAGGGCTATCGGATATCTGGAATATGGCATCCACTGTAGCCAGATCTGACTCAGTGCTCCTGAACACGCTCTCGACATGAGCAGCGATGAGTGGAACATCCTTCTCCCCGCCCATATCTATCTTGTATAGATAATTGGACGAACCGTCAGTCGGATCGCTGGATGGAGTGACTACCTTGCTGTCCACCTCATCTCCGTCCTTGGCCAAAGCGAGATAGACCTTATTTCCGTTCAGGTCCACCTGCTTGATGCGCAGCTCATAGCCCTCTTCCAAAGAGAGGACAGATCCGCTGGCAATGGTGCGGCTGTCGTCGCTGTCCGTCAGGACGCGCCTCAACTGGCCTTCCCCTATAATGCTGGCCTCATCGGTGAACTCAGTCTCGTCGTTGTAGCCGGCAAAGTACTTGTCCGCCATAAAGCCGATTACATCGTACTTGCCCCAGTCATTGAACTCGAACTTCACCGGCTGGGATTTTGTGGAGTATTCCAGATCGTCCTCTTCGATCTTACTGCCGCCACTGATCCTCATCGTCATGTTCTCAGTGCCGACGTCATCGTCTATATCATAATAGAATCCCTCAAAGTTGTAAGGATTCCAGGTGAACTCGCTGGTCTCTGATGGATCGATCACTGTGCCTCTGACATCATAGCTCCCTGTCTTCTTAACAAACGGGGCAAACCGGAGCTCATCGGCATCGGCAACAAGGAATGAGACATCTCCGAAGATCTCCACCGTGCTTCCTCTTCTCAGGGTGAGCGAGTCTTCGTTCTCCATCTCGACTCCTTCATCAGATACGCTCTTGACCTCCATCTTGCCATACTTGTCGCCGTCCTCCACCGAGGCATAGGTATCGGAGATCTGGAAGAGGCCGTCGATAGTCACCAGGGCGGACTCGGTACTGGCAAAGACATTGGAGATATGGGCCAGGATCAGTGATGTATCCTCTCCGGATACTTCAACCTCATAATTGTAGGTGGAGCTATCAAGATTGCTTGGGTCTATGACCTTGCTGTCTATCTCATCCCCGTCCTTAGCCAGGGCCATATAGACCTTATTGCCATCGATATCTATCTGCTTGATGCGTAGCTCATAGCCCTCTTCCAGAGGGAGAACCGATCCGGTGGTTACAGTCGTCTCCTCGTCGCTGTCGACCAGCACACGCCTTAACTGGCCGTCGTTTATCAGGCTTCTACCATCATTTATGAGGTCGCTTGCCTTATAGCCCGCGAAGTACTTCTCAGCCATAAAGCCTATGACCTCATACTCTCCCCAGTCGTCGAACTCGAAGTCTGTAGCCTCAGGCTTAGTGGAATAGGAAATCTTGCCGGTTTCAAGGGACCGCTCATTGGGCTCAAGTTCTACTGTGAGCCTTTCTGTGCCTACCTCATTCTCCAGATCATAGAAGAATCCCGAGAAAGTCTTTGGCGTCCAGGTGTATTTATAAGGACTCTGGCCCTCTCTCCAGATTCTATTATCCCCCTCTTCTATCTCTTCTTCCTCAGCCTCGTCGGATTCTGTCTCGGTCTCATTCTGCGATTCATTCTCTGCGGTCAGCTCATCCGTTGATTGTTCATCGGTTGCATTCTCGTCCGCCGCAGTGGAGGCATCAGCTGCAGAATCAGTGGCTGAAACTACCGTTCCTGCTGCAACGTCCTCTGGAGGAGTGACGACCTCGCTTGCGGATCCACCGGTGCTTGAGCTGCCGGAGCTGGAAGCTTCTGCTGGGGTTGTTGCTGCGCTATCGGTGCTCGCATCAGCGGCGACAGTATTCTGAGAGATCTGGTCTGGAGTGATGATGTCATTAGATACTGGAGTGGTGGCGCTCCCGCTAGACTCCTGCTGAGAGGCACTGCTGGTCTGTTCAGCTGGGGGAGTGTTCTGCGAGCTTGATTCCGGTTGGGCAGGCGCAGAAGAGCTAATCTGTGATGTTGTCGCTGGTGCTGCTGCAGGAGCGGTAGCCGCTTGAGTTGCAGTCGCAGCCGAGGCAGATGACGCCTGGGCTGCGGATTGATCTGATGCCGCAGCACTGGATGGAGCGCTGCTTTTGCTTCCCAGGGGCTTCAACCCGATATTTCGTTTGGACAGTGTTTCTGCTGAAATCGACGATTCCTGTGCACTGCTTCCTGAAAGCAGGCTATGGCTTATGCTTGGGGCTGCCCCGCTTGATGATTCAGAGGCTTGCGCCAATACATCTGCTGGCAGAGCTGCAGCTAAAACCATGAGAAGCAGACAAACTCCACCGATCCTGACATAGTCCATGGATATCTCCCGTACCTGATGCTATATATGCCTTTTATCCTAATCAGACTTTTTTATTGTTATTTGACTTCACATTTATAAATCTGATTCCGAAAGGGGCATATACAGCTTGAATGGATGACAAACAGGAGCGATGAGGTAAGGAGTTGGCAAAGGATATCAATATCGGGGATATGCCTGCAAAAGCAGCAGATGATGCGGCAATCTCTGTAAGAGGCCTCACCAAGAGGTTTGGCGAGACGATCGCTGTAGACAATATCGACCTTCAGATCAGAAAGGGGGAGCTCTTCGGACTTCTGGGTGCCAACGGTGCGGGAAAGAGCACCATTATCAAGATGCTCACCACCATGCTCACCCCTACCTCAGGCGAGGCCAGGGTCTGGGGCTATGACATCGTCCGGGAGAGGAACGAGGTGCGATCCTCTATCGGGGTCGTCTTTCAGGACCCAGCACTGGATGGCATGCTCACCGGCAGGGAGAACCTGGACTTTCACGGCAGGATGTACGGAATGAACGCTGCCCTCAGAAAAGCCAGAATCGCCGATGTCCTGGAGCTGGTCGACCTGAAGGAGAAGGCAGACACCAAGATGCAGGACTACTCCGGTGGGATGAAACGCCGGCTGGAGATCGCCCGGGGGCTGATGCACCGCCCTCATGTCCTATTTCTAGATGAGCCCACCATCGGCCTTGATGCCCAAACCAGGCGATACATCTGGGATTACATCGGCCACATGAACAAAGAGATGAATGTGACTATTATCCTCACCACTCATTACATGGAGGAGGCGGACTATCTGTGCGATCGGGTGGCCATCATGGACAGCGGCAGGATCGTGGCCTTGGACAGGCCGGAGAGCCTCAAGGATACCATCGGTTCAGATACCATAACCCTGATGACTGATAGCGGCGGGGACGCTCTCGTCCGGTCTTTGCAGTCATTCTCCTGGATCAAGTCCATCTGCTCGGATAATGGAAGCATCAATCTTCATGTTGATCATGCCCAGTCCAGAATAGCAGAAGTGGTGCTGGAAGCGAGCAGGAACAATGCGGTCATAACCTCTGTCGGTCTGCACAAACCAACACTGGAGGATGTATTCATCAAATACACTGGCAAGAAGATAAAAGAGAACGGCGGCAAAGATCGGGGTGCAGATATCGCTCTCCCCAGAGGCGGCAGATGATCGCAGACAAGGTCAAAGGCGATCTGTACGCCATCTACAGCATCTGGCTGCGGGAGATGCTGCGCTTCTTCCGGCTCAAGAGCCGGCTGTTCGGCTCGGTTGCTTCTCCATTCTTCTTCCTGGCATTCCTGGGGATTGGCTTTAACAATATCGGCAGAATTCCCGGAATTCCCGAAGGAGTGGACTACATGAGCTTTCTCACCCCGGGAATCATAGGCATGACTCTGCTCTTCTCGGCGACATTTGCCGGCCTATCTGTCCTCTGGGACCGGGAGTTTGGCTTCTTGAAGGAGATAATGGTCTCGCCGGTGAGCAGGATAGCGATAGTGCTGGGACGCACCGCTGGCGGCCTGACCACTGGCATTCTTCAGGCTTTGATCATAATGCTCTCGGGGATACTGCTTGGTATGGGCATTCCCAGCATCCAGGGGCTGATTCTATCCCTGGTCTTTATGATTCTCATAGCAACGACGTTCATCGGCCTGGGCCTGGCCTTTGCGTCCAAGATGGAGGATATGTCTGGATTCAGCCTGATCATGAACTTCCTGATATTCCCGCTGTTCTTCCTCTCCGGAGCGCTCTATCCCTTGGACCAGTTCCCGGAGATCATCAAGATCCTGGCTTATTTCAATCCCCTCACCTATGGTGTGGATGGACTGAGATACTGCCTGATAGGCATGAGCGCCTTCTCGCCACTTACTGATTTTGCCGTTCTGGGGGTATGCTGTGCGGCAATGCTGTTCCTGGGAGCATATCTATTCGAGACCACTGAGGTGAACTGATCAGGATTAGTCAACCACCGCATTCTGAAGGGCGCGGCAGTTGACTAATCTGCGGCCAGCTTGCATCTGCCCGGCTCATGCGCGATAGCCGATGTTGATCCGGCCGGCGTTGCTCTCCATGTCCAGAACGCTGCTTCTGCTCGCGCTGTTCGGGCTTTCGGATGATGCCTTTGGACTTGTCATAATTTCCTTATATTTTGATATGTTCCCCTTCGATCCCTGGGGAATGGGATCCTCCCACCAGGCAGATGAGTTAAACTCATTATTGCCGTCTTCCACAAGATCGGCATGGCCATCATCCACTAGCATTCTGTTCACCGGGGGCCATATCGGACGGTAGCGGGAATCTATGAGATAGATTACGCAGACCATCTGTCCCCATTCATTGCGGCCTTCAGTGCTGTTCTCATCGATATCGATATAAACGATCTGATCCTTCAGTAATAGATCAGCCGCTTTCTTGGCCGCCTTTCCCTGCGGGGTCACTGTGGATGGAGCGGCAATATCCGCCAGCTTCACGCTGTCCACCCCTGCAGTCCTGGGATCATTGATCACCATCTCTATTCCCAGTGAGTCTGCGCTGATCACGCTCACAATTCGCCCTACTGCTTCATCGGGAACGGCCAGAACACCAGGATTAAACGCCTCAAAGATCACTATTATCATGATCGATAACATTGCCAGCTTCAGATTCATAGCAACCTCTGCAGGATTTGCAATCCTACCTCAACCATACAAGTATAAAGGATAAATCCTCTCCTCGACAAGATAGTATGAACAAGAGGAGTAGCTAGGAGTGATCGGATGACAATCAAGGTGAGCATAGCGACATTCAACCTCATGAGCCTGGACGACCGGCCAGATAGAAGCCCTAGCCTGGATGAACGCATACCAGTCCTTCGGCCCCAGCTCATCCGGTTGGACGCTGACGTTCTCTGCCTGCAAGAGATCTGCGCCCAGCACGAGCGCAACGGGAGGCCTCGCCTGGAGGCTTTGGACCGCCTCTTAGAAGGAACTCCCTATGAGAGCTTCAACAGGGCCTCAACCGTGGACCGGGATGGAAATTACCTTAGCCATCACAATCTGGTCATCCTCAGCCGCTTCGATATCATGGAGCAGCATCAATATCAGCATGAGTATGCCCCCTCGCCGAGCTACAAGAAGGTCACTGCCCTGCCCGAGGAGCTGGAGGCACGGGAGATCTCCTGGGAGAGGCCCATTCTCCACGCAAAGGTCAGGTTGCCCAATGGAGCGGTTCTGGATGTGATCAACCTGCACCTCAAATCCCGTCGGCCGACCAACATCCAGGGTCATAAGCTTAGCGAAAGGACCTGGAAGACGGCATTCGGCTGGGCAGAAGGGGTCTTCATATCCAGCATGAAACGCATTGGCCAGGCTCTTGAGACCCGCATTCTGATAGACAATCTATTCGATGACAATCGCTGTGCTCTCATTGCCGTCTGCGGGGATTTCAACGAGGAGTTCGATGAGGTCTCCATAGAGGCCATCCGGGGTGACGTGGAGAACACGGGGAACATGGACCTGGCCATGAGGGTCATGGTGCCCACAGAGAGAAACATTCCCGAGCCCGCACGCTATTCTCTTCTGCATAACGGCAAGGGCAAGATGCTGGACCATATTCTGGTATCAAGGACGATGCTCGCCTTCTTCAAGGGCTCTGAGGTGCATAACGAGCTCTTGCATGATGAGTCCATAGTCTTCGCTCCCAAGATTTTCTATCCCGAGTCCGATCACGCCCCGGTGATCGCCCGCTTTGAGCTGCCGGAATCGGATATCAAATGGTCCACCACGACAAGCGTCTTGAGAAGGGAGAGAGGAAGAGACAAGAGCCATCGATCAAGATATAAGTGAAAATGATAAAACGATATGAGCAAAAAGAGCGGCGGGATCCTGCCTTTCAGGTTTCAGGACAATCATCTTGAGGTCTTTCTCGTTCACCCCGGAGGGCCCTTGTGGGCGGGGAAGGATGAGGGAGCCTGGTCGATATCCAAAGGCCTTTTCGAGGAGAACGGGAGCCCCCTGGATGCAGCAAGAAGGGAGTTTAAGGAAGAGACGGGCTTTGAGGTTGATGGGGTTTTCATAGAGCTGGGAAGGATAAAGCAGCCCAGCGGAAAGATCGTTTTTGCCTGGGCGGTGGAAAAGGCCCTGGATGAGAGGAAGATTGTGAGCAATAAGTTCTCACTTGAGTGGCCCAGGAGATCGGGGATAATGCGGGAGTTTCCCGAGATCGACAGAGCAGGATGGTTTGATATTGAGTCTGCCCGGAAAAAAATCCTCAAAGGACAGCAGGGTTTCATTGACCGGCTGCTGCATGCCCTGGATCATCCAAATACAAATATGTATTGTCCCGAAAATTAATCCGGATGAGTTCATCTCGATAGAGCGCTCTTGACCTTCACCACAAGTTCTTCTTTCACTGCACTCCTGCGGTCTCCCCCGCAGACGATGCCCCGCACGCCGATGATGTCCGGCTGCAGGCGCAAGAGCGTTCCCAGATGAGGAAATCCGATGCTGCCAGCCAGGGCAACCTCCAGGTCAAATGAGTGGCCAAGCTCAATGAAATCCGCCAAGTCCTTCTCTCCCATGAAGTCGAATGTCGGCTTCCCATCCTTTATGGCCGTGTCCACCATCACCACATCTGCCCCCGCCTTAGAAGCGGCCGCGGGCAGGAGCATGGGAGATATGCTTCCAACACGAAGGTAGTCAGAATAGCCTGAAGCCACCACCTTCTTCTCTGGATCGAGGTCCTTGACCGCTCGCACAATGGCCTTGAGCATCTCCTCTGCCTGATCACTAGTTTTCACTCCCAATAGGCCCGCTTTGACGTAATCCGCGCCTGAAGACGCGGCGCCTAAAGCTGCCAGGCTCGCTGTTCCCGGCTTGAACTCCATGTCGCCGATGGTCGCACTTACCGGCACTCTGCCTCCTGCCAGGTCTGCTACCGAGCGTATGACCCAGGGGAAGTTCGCACCCAGGGATCCCTCTTTGGGGTTCTTCACATCCAAAATATCAGCGCCGCCTGCCAGTGCTGCATGCGCCTCTTCCATGTTCATAGGGCTGACCAATAATCTCATATTCTCTCAATCCCGATTGGGCAAATGTGCAGTGCATCTTCGTGCTCGATATACTTAATGGTGCTGTTGTTCATGCCCTGCGGGGAGAGCGCAGCCGCTATAAGCCTGTTGCTGAATTCAGCCAGGTAATAGAATCCTCCGAACCCCAGCTGATTATGGATGAGCTTCGGCCGGTTCAGGTCTATGTAGCAGACCTGGATATGATCATGGGCCGGGGAAATAATATGGCGCTGATCCAGGAGATATCCAAGCGGGCCAGGACCATTGCGGACACTGGCGCCTTTAGATCAAGCGATCTGGATGTTCTTCCTCCATCCGTTCTCCCGGTTCTGGGGACGGAGACGGCCTCCATCTCCCTGATAGAGGAGGTCTCAGGCCAAAGGAGGACGATAGCCAGCCTGGATATGTCGAAGCGCAGGGTTCTGTCAAGGGATAAGGCCATGGCGGATCGCAGCCCTCTGGAGGTCCTGGAGGAGCTGAATCATATCCCCCTGGAGGGAGTGATAATCATGGAGCTAGATCGGATAGGGACCTGTGCCGGCCTGGATGAGGAGTTTTTAGAGAAAGCCAGGGCTCGAAGCCGCCATCCTCTGATCCTGGGGGGAGGGGTGAAGGATGAAAAGGATCTTGAGTCTCTGGAAAATATCGGCTTTTCCGGGGCTTTGGTGGCCACGGCGGTTCATAATGGAATGATTCCTCTTAAAAGGATACAGTGAAAAGGTAACTGCTTTTTGAGCCTTAATTAGAGGAAAAAATAGAAAGGAGATACCCGGAGGGCAGAAGCCATTATTGTCCTCGCATGCTCCGGGCAGAGCCTGATACAGGCACAGCAAGTGATGCATTTCTTCGTATCGATCACCTCGCTGTGGTCCGGATCGATGGCACCGACAGGGCAGATCTCCGCACAGATCCCGCACTGGATATTCCTACTATTCTCAATAATTCTCAAAATTCCGTTCCAAAGGACTAAAATCAAGGGCTAAACCGACGCCCTCAATATCGCTTCTCAATACCTCGAAATGTTCTTTGAATTTGTCCTGCATCTCACGCTGCCACTGAAAGGTAAGGTTGGCAGGGGAAACGATTAGTATGCGCTTTATTAGGCCGCGAATTTTCAATTCCTTTATCAGCAGACCGGCCATGATGGTCTTGCCAGCTCCTGGGTCGTCTGCCAGTAGGAAGCGAATGCGTGGGAGCTTCAGGAAATAGTCATAGACTGCCTCCAGCTGATGAGGTAGGGGATCCACTCTGGCAATGGAGAGAGTGAAATAAGGATCATACTCATGGGCTAGGGCCAGGCGCATGGCTTCAACGCCGAGGCGGAAGTTTCCTGCATCGCCATCAAAGGGCTCATTTTCTGGAGTCGTCTCCAGAGCCGCCAGTTGCTCATTGAATAAAATAGGATCATGGAGCTTGCCAGTGTTTAGCCCCTTTCCAATCAGTTTTATGGCATCCCCCATGGGAATCACTGTGATAACCTGCACAGGTTCTGAGAATAGTGATCCTCGGAGGATCATGTTTGGTACTGGCTGAATTACGTAATTTAGTGACCGCGGATAGCAAGATATCTCTTGCGGTCAGAATCAGCTATGCTTTAATATAAAAAATTAATTCTACTGCAGATATTACAGATCCAGCATTTTCAGGGCTCCCTTTTCGCTTTCCCCAGTCTAAGCAGAACGTCTCTGGCCAAAACTTAAATCCCTCGGGAAGAGATCATCTTTCAGGTCGATCTGATGACGGATTCCAGCGCTAAGGCAGTTATCGAAGCCGCTCTTTTTGCTGCAGGCAGGACGCTCAATCCCCAAGAATTAGCGGATATCTCCGGCCTCTCCCTCCAGATGGCCGAGGAAGCTGCCCGCGACCTGGCCCGGGAGTATGCCAGTCGCAGCTCGGGAATAGAGATCAAGAGCATAGGAGATGGCTATTCCATGCAGGTCCGCTCCATGCTGGCGGGACGGGTCCTCTCCTTCGCTCCCAAGGAGATCGAGGCGCCCCTGATCAGGACCCTGGCCATCATCGCCTATAAGCAGCCCATCAAGCAGAGCGAGCTGGTGCAAATCAGGGGGAACAAGAGCTATGAGCACGTGAAGGAACTGGAGAAAAGGGGCCTGATCAATGCGGTCAAGCACAGCCGGACCAAGCTTCTCACCACCACCCCCGGATTTGCCGACTACTTCGGCATCACCTCGTCCAATCCCGAGGCGGTGAGAAAGGCTCTTCTGCAGAACAAAAAGCTGGTAGGGGTCAGTCCCATGTACAGGACCCTCGCCTTGCGCCTGGGCCTGGACTATCTGGTGGTCAATCCATACAACCCAGGGGAAGAGGACCTATCCCGGCTCGAGGAGATCGACCTTCTGATCATTGCTCCCGGCTACCTGGAGAGGGTGAGAGAATACTACTGCGGAGATCTCATAGAGGCAGGTGTTCGCACCCTCACCCAGCTTAAAGAGAGCGCAGAGCAGATAGTCCGGGCAGCAGAATCGGGCGATGTGGAGCCACTGGCTGCAGAGGTTGACCGGCTCCTGAAGAGGTTTCGCAAAAGGGCGCAGAAGGCAAGACCGATCAAGCCTCTGACTCCCATGATCGAGGATATCGCCCGCGATCTCCGTTTGGATGTTCAGGAGGAGGGGCTGAGAGCAGCGCCCAGCTCTGCCCAGATGGAGGCCGAAATTCAGGTGCCTGTCCACCAGCCCTATGATATGGACATAGTGGAGAGGATCGTAGAGCGCTATGAGAAGATCCTTGTGGATATTAATGGCGTTTCTTCTGCTGACGCCAAGCCAGATTAAGGTGTCTCATGCCGGCCATTTCCAAAAAGAGTTGCTTCCAGCCCCCAAAAAGGATGTGGGCTGGCCCAATAATGCCTTTACGGGATCAAGCTACTGGATTTTACTATCACTGCTGATTGGCAACGATCTTGACGTTATTGGTTGCCTCAGACAGTCCCAATGCTATGGCATCCCTGTTGCCAACGCCGATCTGATCGATATTGACCTTATTGCAGCAATCCAGACAGCTGGATGACACATTGCCATTTGTCGGGCTGTCCTCAGAGCAGCAATTGCAGTCTCCTGAATTCTGATTCTTCTTAATCAGCAGATTATTTGTAGCAATAGGATCTATACCTGGACCAATGGCTAAAGCCCGATCGTTTCCAATTTTCAGAGTATCTATATTGACATCTGTATATTCTGGGAATACAAAGGCAGAAGCTTCCAATTCAAGTATTCCACCATACTTTCCCAGAATATCTATTGCGCCGTATCCGGCTCCCCCCTGAGCAAATGAGGGAATTATCAGAACCGCCAGAACGAAAGGCAATGCAAACCTCTTTATCATTATTG
>WOYI010296560.1_pt1 | contig 12690 bp, 13 predicted proteins | sample 6423411 | NCBI WGS metagenome assembly WOYI01 (sample SAMN13441803, study PRJNA592873) | oil field metagenome | biome: oil field; feature: oil-well bore; material: oil-contaminated soil; isolation source: oil-contaminated soil from oil-well borehole | place: Germany: Wietze | collected 2016-10-18 ... | reverse complement strand
ATGGAGAACACAAAAAACACCCTCTTTATTAATGTCCGTGCAACAGGCTCTTATATGGTAAAAATTGTGGCAAAAGGAGGTCAGTCGCCCAGAGAGGAGATCAGCTCCAGCAGCTGCAAACGGTGGGTCAGGAAACGGGAGGCGACGACATTGGCCAGGCGCCGCATGATGATGAAGCCAAGATCGCAGTCCGCTTCGCATAGTTCCATCAGGTTTTCTGCGTCGAAAGCCAGCATGGTGACGGGCTCCTCTGCCCGGGCGGTGCTCGTCTTCTGGCGGACCACCGGCGTCATGCTGGACCAACCGATTATATCCAGTGACTCGGCCGTGAAGATCGGCAGGGTGCCTCTGCCGGGGATGAAACTCTCAAGGCGGACTTTGCCCTCAATGACCACATAGAGGAAAGGGTGCTGTTCTCCTTCGGTGAAAATCACCTCTCCGGCGTCGAACGTGCGGATATCGGCAATGGCCGTTAACCTGTGAACACTCTCCGGTTTCAGTTCGAAAAACCAGGGGATGGATTTTATGGCGTTGGTAACATCTGCTTGATTAAGCATTGCTTCCTTTGTTGATGGTTCGTTATTGCCAAATCCTACAGGTTAAAAATACTTCTGAATGCTAAAAATTGACATTGTATTATGTCATTAGGCCTCAGTGACAACAGTCACGCACCATTTTCAGCGTTGGAACGCGTGGTGGCCCAGGCCCAGATCCGTTCCGTGGCTTCCGCTGTCAGCGCGGCAGTTTGCGGGCTGAGTTCACGCTCGAATTGGAAATAGAACCCCCTGATGGAGACCAAAACGGCTACGGGATGCGTGTCATAAATGGTGGCAGCGATGGAAAGGACCGTCCGGGGGGACATGTGGTGCGTCAGGGGCGATTTTTCGTAAGCGGGGTCGAGTTCGGTCCAGGAAATCGGGTCGGGGATATCGGCGGTGTGGGCATCCACAAAACAGACCCGCTTGTAGTGGGAGATGGTTTCGGCCAGTTCGGGGTAGATCTGCAGGATGAAGAGCAGGTCCACGACCGCCGTTTCGACTTCAATGGCCGCACCCGGGTCATCGGGGACGTCCTCGCCAAGCCGCTGGGCGATATTGCGGATGATGTGCCAGCCGACGCCGTCGTCCTGACGGTCGGCGTTGCCATATCCAATGATGAGCGTATCTGCTTGCATCTGGGAGGATCCTTTATCTGATTGCTGCCAGCGGGCGGCACGTCTTTCCAACAACGGGACGGGGAGAATTTCGCACTATTTCCCTCTTCCCGCCCATTCCGCAGGCACCCTCCCCCGCAAGCAGGGGAAGGCCAGGAGAGATAAAATTCCCCTCCCTGCCTGGGTCGTATTCACTTTGGGTGGTTGACCTGCCTTCGGGGAGGGGACGGTTTCACATATCCTATCTACATCTATTAAGTCAGGTTGTTTCAGTCGCGTTTGAGAGTCTGGGTGACGGTGCCTTTGGCATCCAGCACGTCAAGCTGGATCGGCATCTGGCCGATGGCATGGGTGGAGCAGGAGAGGCAGGGGTCATAGGCCCGGATGGCGGCCTCAACCCGGTTGAGCATGCCTTCTTCCACTTCGGGGCCCTTCACGTAGGTCTTGGCGACGGAATCGACCGCTTTGCTCATGGCCCAGTTGTTGTGGCCGGTGGAAACGATCAGGTTCACGCGTTCCAGCTGGCCGTTGGGTTTGGCCCAGTAGTGGTGCAGCAGGGTGCCGCGCGGCGCTTCGATCACGCCCACGCCTTCGCCCTTGAAGTCGTGCCGGGTATTGAGGATATCCGTACTGAGGAGGTCGGGATCTTCGAGCAGTTCCCGGGCTCGTTCCACGGCGAACAGGGTCTCGATCAGGCGGGCATAGTGATAATACAGGGTGTGCGGGACGGGCTTGCCGTCGTTGAGCTGCTGGTAGACTTCAAATTCAGCCTGGGCCAGCGGGGTGTCGATATGGTCAATGGTGTTCAGGCGACCCAAAGGACCCACGCGGTAGACGCCTTCCGGGTAACCCATTTTCTTGTAATAGGGGAACTTGAGATAGGACCAGTCCTCGACGTGTTCGGCGATGATGTCCAGGTAATTCTGGGCGCTGAAGCACTCCAGTTCCTTCCCGTCCTTATCAACCAGGCGGATGTTGCCATCATAGAGTTCCAGACCGTTTTCGGGGGTCACCAGGCCGAAATAGCCCGTGTCGAAGACGGCGAACTTTTCGATGTCGGCGATGTGGGCGTCAGCCCAGTTTTTGATCAGTTCGATCCCGATCTGGGTTGTCTCCAGGGCTTGGTCAATGCCGGCCAGCATGTGGTCGCGTTTCTCAGCGCTCAGGGCGTGGTTGACGCCGCCGGGGACGGCGAAGTTCGGATGGATCCGGCGTCCGCCGACCTGGTAGATGATGTCCTGGCCGAATTTTCGCAGTTCGACCGCACGCACGGTCAGGGCCGGGTCTGCGCCGATCAGGCCGACCACGTTACGGATGGCGGGGTCGGCATCAAAACCGAGGATCAGGTCAGGGCCGGCGAGTTCAAAGAAGTGCATGCCGTGGCTCTGGATGATCTGGCCCATGTGCATCAGTTCACGCAGCAGGGTGGCCGGAAGCGGGGGTGTGACGCCCATCAATACGTCGCCGGCCTTGGCCGAGGCGAGGTGATGGCTCACGGGGCAGATCCCGCAAATGCGGGGGGTGATCTGCGGCATTTCGAAGACCATGCGGCCTTCGCAGAACTTTTCGAAGCCGCGGAATTCGTTGACATGGAAACGCGCCCGGTCAACGCTGCCGTCATCGTTCATTTGGATGGTCACTTTGGCGTGACCTTCGATCCGGGTTACGGGTTCGATTGTGATTTTTTCTGCTACCATTATTCGTTCCTCCTACTGCCAATTCAGCTTGTCACCTTTGATGTCCGGGATCCGGCCATTGGCCAGTTCCACCAGCGCATAAAAGATGGTGTCTGCATCCGGCGGGCAGCCGGGGATATGCAGGTCAACGGGGACCAGTTCGTGAACCGCGCGCACGCGGGTCATTGTTGCCAGTTCGGGGTCAGAGGGGATCTTGCCTTCCGAATCCGTGCTTTCGGTATCGATATAGGCCCGCTTGAGGGCCGCCTCGATGCCGCAGAAATTCCGCATGGCCGGGACACCGCCGAAGACCGCGCAGTCGCCCAGGGCGACCAGGATCTGGCAGCGTTCCCGCATCCGTTTGGCGACTTCCTCATTATAGGTGTTACTGATCCCGCCTTCAAGGATGCCCACGGTCACGCCGTCCTTGTCGGGTTCTTTGAGATCGGTGATCGGTGTGGCGCGCAGGTCCACCAGTTCGACCACCTGAAGTATGCGTTCATCGATATCGAGGAGTGACATGTGGCATCCTGCACAACCGCATAGCCAATCCGTAGCGACTTTAGGTTTTGACATCATTTCGTCCTTTCAATATTTCAACCGCTAATGGATCGCGGGATCAGGCTTCACGGATCTCAACGGTGGGGACCCGTTCCATCAGGCTGGCTTTCCAGTCTGGATCAGGTTCAACCGACAGGGCTTCAGCGACCTTCAGGAAAGCTTCCAGCGAGGTTAGCACGCCGTCGGGGGCGTTCAGCGCTTTTTCGGCCTTTTGCAGCCGGCCATCCAGGCTCAGATAGGAGCCGGATTGCTCCGCCCACATTGTCACGGGGAGCACCACGTCAGCGTTGCCGGTGATCTGGGAGCCATAGGCTGCCAGGGCGACCACAAAGGGGACCTCCTCGAGGGCTTTCACCAGCCGCTGGGAGGGGTCTTCGTCACCGAGCGCCACTACAGCAGCGCTGTAGCCATTGGCTTTGAAGGGGGCTTCCAGACCAAGTTGGGCGGCTGCCATGCTGTTGGCCTGGCCTTTTACGCCAACCAGCGCAGCATTCAGTTTGGCGGCCACCTTCAACAGGGCCTCCAAAGCGTGCGCATCGGCGTGGGCAGCAAAGGTTTCACCGTAGACGATCACCGGTTTTTCGGCGTCCTTCAGGGCCTGGACCGCCTCAGCCAGCGCAGCGTCTTCAGCGCCGTCCTCAATGGCAATCAGCAGCATCTCAAGGAAAGCGGCTTCCTCACCGGGTTTGAGCGGCAGGCGGGCTTTGGCGTTTTCAGCGAGGGCATTGTCCGCTTCTCCGGCGACAAATAATTTCGTGCCGTTTTGCAGCTGGCGTTTGATGAAGAAACCGGCGACCTGGTGTTCATCAACCAGGTCCAGTTCCAGCGAGAGGGCGGCGTCGGTGTCTTTGAGGACATCCAGGCTGGATTCGAAGGGCTTGCCGAGCTTCTCGGCCAGGGCGGCCAGTGAAGCGGTCGCCGAACCCTCTTCCAGGCTGGTCACAACTTCTGCATCGAGTTTGTCCGCAAACAGCGATTTGAAAACCGCCAGGTCTTCAGCCGGCAGGCTGGTGGAAGCCAGCGCGGCCAGGCCCTTACCTTTGCCAAGGCCGCTGGCGGCGGCTTCGATCGCTTCGTCCCAGGTGGCGGCTTTCAGGCCCCCATCCTTGCGGACCAGCGGGGTCAGCAGGCGGGCCCGTTCCTCTTCCAAAGGCAGGAAGCGGCCGTATTCGCAGAGCAGGCCCTGGTTGAGCGGGGCTTCCCATTCGCCTTCGATCCGGACCAGCCGGTTATCGCGGGTGAGCACGTCGCGGGTGCAGCCCACCGAACATTCGGTGCAGACACCGACGTGATGGTCGACTTCGACTTCCTTGCCCTGGTAAGCGCTCTGGCGATCGATGAGGGCGCCGGTGGGGCAGATCTGGACACAGGTGCCGCAGGAGATACAGGTGCTCTCGCCCAGGGGCACGTCATAGTCGGCCACCAGGAAGGAGTTGGCGCCGCGTTCCTCGAAGCCGAGGGTGTAGTTGCCGACCAGTTCACCGCAGGCACGCACGCAGCGGCGGCAGAGGATGCAGCGATTGTTATCCAGCACCATGAAGGGGTGCGAGGCGTCCACGTCGTAGGGCTTCCAGTTGGGCTGCAGATCCCAGTGGGTCATGCCTTCGTCATAGGCCCGGTTCTGCAGTTCGCAGTCACCGCCGCTGACCTGGCAGTACATGCAGAAGTGGTTGCGTTCGCTGAAGATCAGGGTAAGCACGAATTTGCGGGCGTTCAGCACCTTTTCGGAGTTGGTGGTGACCACCATGCCATCCGTTGCGGGAAGCGTGCAGGAGGGCTGCAGGGTCCGGGCGCCTTCAACTTCGACCATACAGAGCCGGCAGCCACCGTAAGGAGTCAGCTGCGGATGATGGCAAAGGGTGGGGACGAATACGCCGGCCTCTTCGGTCGCTTTCAGGACGGTCGTCCCTTCCTGAACTTCAACTGGTTTTCCGTCAATTGTGAGTTTGATCATGATAATGACACTCCGTTACTTCTATTCAGTCGATCTGATAGGCCCGTTGGCCACTCATATGGCAGACGCCCGCGGGACAGACTTTCAGTTTGATATGGGCTTCCACTTCGGCCCGGAAATGCGCCAGGATATCGCGCAGGGGCGATCCGGCGGTCTGGCCGAGGCCGCAGTTGGAGAGTTGGTAGAGCTGGTCGCTCAACATCTGCAGGTCCTTGAGGTCCTGCAGCGTTCCCACACCTTCGGCAATGTTGGACAGGATCTCGTAACCCCGTTTGTTGCCGATCCGGCAGGGGTTGCATTTCCCGCAGCTTTCGAAACGGAAGAAGTTGAGCAGCACTTTGGCCAGGTCCACCACGCAGACATCCTCGTTGCAGATCAGCAGGGCGCCGGAACCTAACGACACACCGGCTTTGCTGAAGGAGTCAAAATCCATGGGGGTGTCCTGCAGGCTGGCCGGGATGATGGAGCCGCTGGAGCCGCCGGTCTGGGCCAGCTTGAAGGTCGCCCCCTCCTTCATGCCTTTGGCGTAGATCGTGATGACCTCGCGCAGCGTGATGCCCATCGGGACTTCGATCAGACCGGTCACGTTCACATTGCCCAGGACCGTGTAGACCTTGGTGCCGGGGCTGGAGGGGGTGCCGATCGCCTTGTACCAGGCTGCACCGTTGCGGATGATGGCGGGGATGTTCGCCAGGGTTTCCACGTTGTTGACCAGAGTCGGTTTCTGCCAGAGGCCGGCATTGGTCGGGTAGGGCGGGCGGGGACGGGGTTCGCCGCGGTTGCCCTCGATCGATTCGATCAGGGCGGTTTCCTCACCGCAGATATATGCGCCGGCGCCGGTGTGGATGTGCAGGTCGAAATCGAAACCGCTGCCGAAGATGTCTTCACCGAGCAGGCCGTAAGCCCTGGCCTGTTCGATGGCTTTCTTCATCCGGCTGATCGCCAGTCTGTATTCACCGCGGATATAAACGAAGCCTTCATCCGAGCCAACCGCATAAGCGGCGATCAGCATTGCTTCGATGATGGCGTGCGGGTCGCCTTCCAAAACCAGCCGGTCTTTGAAAGTGCCAGGTTCGCTTTCGTCGGCGTTGCAGATGACGTATTTCTTCTCGCCCTTTGCGCCGGAAACGAACTGCCACTTGAGGCCGGTGGGGAAGCCCGCGCCGCCCCGGCCGCGCAGGCCGGAGGCTTTGATCTCGGCGATGGTTTCTGCAGGGGTCATTTCCTTGAGGACCTTGCCGAGGGCTTCATAACCTTCGTTGATGATGTAGTCTTCAATATTCTCGGGGTCAATCAGGCCGACATTCTTAAGCACGATCCGGTTTTCGGCCGGCAGGGTGCCTTTGCGGGCGGAGAGCCAGGCCACGCGCCCGGTCAGATCGTAGGGTGAGATCTGCTTGGCTTCCACAATCCGGCCTTTATACAGGTGCTCTTCCACGATGTTGCGGACATCTTCTGGTTTGACCGGGCCGTAGATCACGGCGTCCGGGTAGACCAGCACCATCGGGTCCAGCCCGGGTTTGCTGACGTCGTTGACCATCGAGACCGAGATCTCTTCTTCCAGTCCGAACTCCGTCAGTTGCTGCTGGAGGGTGGTAAACACATCCATGGCGCCGCGGTCAAGGCTGTCCTGATCGCCGGACACCAATACCATTGAACGAATTGCTTTCATGGGGCGGCTCCTATTCGTAATGACCCAATATCTCTGGCACCTGATTCGGGGTCACGTTGCCATAGATATCATTGTCGATGATCAGCACGGGGCCAACGCCGCAAACGCCAAGACAACTGGTCGTGAGCAGGGTCCATTTGTCGTCCGCGCTTGTTTCGCCATTTGCCAGGCTGAGTTCCTGCTGCAGTTTCTGCCAGACCAGGCGTCCGCCGGCGACATGGCAGGGTGCGCTTTCACAGAACTGGATCACATGGCGCCCTCGGGGTTCGGTCGAGAGCATCCGGTAAAAGGTCGCGACCGAGAAGATGTGGCTGGTCGGGATCCCCATCTGCTCGCTCAGCTCCTCGATTGCTTCGTCTGAGATATAGCCCAATTCACCATTAATTTCCTGCAAAATGGGGATGAGTTCGGCTTTCTCATCTCCCTGCTCTGCGACAAGCGTTCGCACAAGTTGGCGAACATCCTGTCCTTCTTTGGCTTCAACTGGCATGACCTTCCTCCTCTGTAGTGGACGTTAATCTGGTTACTTGATCTCAATGGCATCGTAAGGACAGAGTTGCTCGCAGATGCCGCATTTGATGCAAATATCAGGGTCAATCACATGGGTCTGGCGCCGTTCACCGGAGATGGCGTTGACGGGGCAGTTACGGGCGCAGAGCGTGCAGCCCGTGCAGGGCCCGTCGATGATTTCGAAGCGGATCAGCGCTTTGCAGACTTTGGCCGGGCAGCGTTTTTCGTAAATATGGGCCTCGTACTCAGCAAGGAAATGTTCCAGAGTGCTCTTGACTGGGTTCGGCGCGCCTTTGCCCAGGCCGCAGAGGCTGTTTTCATTGATCTGGTCGCAGAGGTAGCGCAGGGTGTCAATGTCATCCGGTTTGCCGTTGCCTTCGCAAATCCGGGTGAGGATCTCCAGGATACGGCGGGTGCCGACCCGGCAGGGGGTGCATTTCCCGCAGGATTCATCCTGGGTGAATTCCATGAAGAAACGGGCGATATCCACCATGCAGGTGTCTTCGTCCATGACCACCAGGCCGCCCGACCCCAGGATGGAGCCGGCCTTCGCCAGAGCTTCGTAATCCATGGGCAGGTCCAGGTTCGATGCGGGCAGACAACCGCCCATGGGGCCGCCTGTCTGGACGGCTTTGAAGGCCTTGTCCTCTTTGATCCCGCCGCCGACATCGTAGATGATCTCGCGGAGGGTGATCCCGAAAGGCACTTCGATCAGGCCGGTGTTCTTGACATCGCCGGCCATGGAGAAGGTCTTGGTGCCCTTGCTTTTCTCATAACCCAGGCTGGCGAACCACTCCGCGCCTTTGAGGATGATCTGCGGCACGTTGGCATAGGTTTCCACATTATTGATGTTGGAGGGCTGCTGCCAGAGGCCTTTTTGAGCCGGGAAGGGGGGCCGCGGGCGGGGTTCGCCGCGGCGTCCTTCAATGGAGGCCATCAGCGCGGTTTCCTCACCGCAGACAAAAGCGCCGGCGCCCATGCGGACTTCCAGGTCAAAGGAGAAATCGGTGCCCATGATGTTCTCACCCAGCAAGCCGAACTCCCGGGCCTGTTCGATGGCGGTCCGCATCGTGCGGACAGCGATCGGGTATTCGGCACGGCAGTAGATATAACCCTGCGAGGAGCCGGCGGCGTAAGCGCCGATGATCATGCCTTCGATCACGGAATGGGGGTCGCCTTCCAGGACGCGCCGGTTGGCGAAGGCGCCCGGGTCGCCCTCGTCGGCGTTGCAGATCATATATTTCTGCTCGCCCTCAGCGCCGCGGATGAAACGCCACTTCAACCCCGTGGGGAAGCCGGCGCCGCCGCGGCCGCGCAGGCCGGAATCGAGGACTTCCTGGATGGTTTCCTCGGGTGTCATCTCGGTGAGAACTTTGCCCAGGGCCATATAGCCGTCACGGGCGATGTACTCCTCAATGTTCAGGGGGTCAATCTCACCGATATTCTTGAGGACGATCCGGACCTCTTTGGCTTTGGGGGCGGAAAGTTCTTCATCCAGGTTGGCGGCTGCTGCCCGGATGAATTGTTCAGCAACACGTCCTTTGAGGAACTGTTCTTCCACAAGGAAGGGAACGTCTTTTAACGATAAGTTGGTGTAATGCACGGCTTCAGGATAGACCATCAAGTCCGGGCCTTCGGTTTCAGGATCGCCAATACGGGCGGTCTCCAGAACCTCGACTTCATCTACCAGGCCTTGTTTAACGATTTCGTCCTGAAGCGCGCGGATCAGGTCGTAGGCGCCTTTTTCGACGCAGACCGGATCGGCGGAGACGAGGACATGTGAACGGAAGTATGCCATGTAAAAATTACCTTCAAGAATGGGTCAGGTGCGCTGCCCTAACCTTCGATTTGATATTCTTTGACGATTTCGCCGCCAGCCACATGTTCTTCCATGATCCGACGGGCCATTTCAGGCGAAACTTTGCCATAGGTGACTTTTTCCTGGCCGGGCAAGACCACCTGCACGATGGGCTCAAAGGAGTCAAGGCCGATGTTACCGGTCTGGCGCACGACGATGTCGCTCAGCTCCTTTTCCTCGATCGTCTCGAGGATGGCCTTGAGGGTCTCACGCGCACCGGCGGCGATGCCGACCGTGCCCATGCCGACGATCACTTCGATCTTGCCGGAAGTCTCTTTAAGCTGCTGTTTTTTCAGCGCTTCTTCCCGAATTTTCTTGAGGTCATCTAATGATTTGACTGTAGGCATTATTTGCTCCTGTAAAATTATTTTCGTTGGTTGACGGCTGTCTTTGCTTTCTGACGGACGTCCTCGATGCCCTCCTGCAAGGCTTCCCGGATGAATTTCATCACGGCCGGTTCTGAGAGGGGGACGCCGTCCAAAGTTTCTTTGATGGGCTCGTCGTCGAAGACAAAGGTGTTGCCATTGACGCTGTATTCGAAGATCCAGTGGACCTCCGGTGTGCCGATCATCAGGGTTAGTAAAGTGCTGGCGAGGTCACCGAGGGGCATCCGGTCAATGTGGCTGTGTTTGAAGAACGCGTCCACTTTGGTGCCCTGGCCCGGTTCCGATTGGATGACGAACCGGCCCTCGCAGGCTTCCGCAGCTGCTTTGAAAAACGGGATCCCGAGGCCCACCTTGCGGCTGGTGCGGGAGGTCACGAAGGGGTCTGTGATCCTCGCCAATGTCTCGGCATCCATGCCCTTGCCGTTGTCCTCGATCACGATTTCCAGCAGATCGTCCCTGAGGTCTTCATTAACGGCGATCCTGATCCGGGTGGCCCCGGCGGAAATGCTGTTCTCAGCGATATCGAGGATATGCAGCGCAAGTTCCCGCAAGTCATTCGTCCTGGGTCTTGATATCCTGGATGACCTTCGGGAAACGATTTGGCTTGACGCGGCCATGTACTTCTTCGTCAACGACGATCACCGGTGCCTGGCTGCAGGCGCCCACACAACGGCAAAGTTCCAGAGTGATCAGGCCGTCTTCCGTGGTCTCGCCGGGTTCGATCTCCAGGATCTGCTTGGCTTTCTCAATGATCTGGTTGATGCCCCCCACATAACAGGCCGTCCCAACACAGAACTTGATCGTGTGTTTGCCGCGGGGCGTGGTGGTGAAGAAGGAATAAAAGGAAACCACGCCGTGGATGCGGCTGATGGGTTCTTCCAATTGTTTGGCGACATAGACCTGCATGGCAGGGGAGATAAAGCCGATCGCTTCCTGCAGGCTGTTGAGCACAACCATGGTCGCACCGGGGAGGTCTTTATTCTCGTTCAGGATGCGGTCGATGGTCTCGCGCTGTAGGGGATCATTCAGCGGGTCTTCTGAGGGAATTTTTTCTAAAGTTTTCAGCATTAATGATTTGCTCCAATAAGTAGTCGGGTTAATGGGCGCGGTAAAGGTGCGTTTGTGAAATTAACCACAAATGAGTTTAATCCCGGTTCGCAACCTGGTCAATATCTAAATGTCATATTTAAGAGAGAGAATCGTCAAAACCCGATCTTAACCAGAATCGACGGCCTTCAAGGCCCAAAAACGCCTTTTTGATCTCAGAAACAGTCGGCTGCGCCATTTTAAAGCGGTTTATGCCCAGAAAATCAGATAAAAAATGAACATCGCCGCTCTGAATGAGGGGGTAGTTTGCGAGCTGGGGGTATTGCCGGACGGCTTCTTCGGGCGTGATGTGACGGGAGATCTCTATGGCGGGCAGGTCGAGGTCGGGCGGGACAAAGCCGAGGTGGTAGATCAGGCCGAAGGCCTCACGGTTCACGTGGGCGGGAATGAACAGCCCGCCCAGGTCGGTGACGGCTTTGAAGGCTTCTTCGAGGCTGAGGCGGGTGGAGTTGATCAGCAGGCATTCTTTCCGGCGGATGAAATCGCCCGTCTCATCCACAATGAACTGCTCACCGAAGAACTCGATTTCGTTTGGGACGTCCGGCAGGGTATCATCGACGAGGTCCTGCAGCGCCTGGAGTTGCTCGAGGGTATCGAACAGGCAGATCGAGTGGACTTCTTCTTCGGTCTGGAGTTCCATCCCGGGCAGCACCGTCAGGTCCTCACCGCGCGCGGCGGCCATCACCGCTGTGACGTTCTCACTGGCGTTATGATCGGTGATCGCGATCAGGTTCAGGCCTTGCGAGAGGGCTTCGCGTACGATCAGTGGGGGGATCATTTTGACCCCCGCGCAGGGAGAGAGAACGGTATGGACGTGCAGCTCAGCCCGATAAATATTCACGAGGGTCTTTCTGTGGAATCAGTCTTGTCTGGATCGCAAACCCATTTCCCAGAGTTTGCCGGCGATATGGAAGTTGTCTTTGGGGGTGGAGAGCAGCGTGACGCCTTTTTCTTCGGCCAGGGCGAGGGTGGTGTTGTCCGGTTGGGCATCTTCGGTGATGATGACCGCGGCCAGGTCTAAAAGCGCCGCGACCGCCACGATGTTGCCGTGCGCCATCAGGGTGACCCAGACGCTGCCGGGTTCGGCCCCGGCCATCACGCAGCTCAACAGGTCGGAGCAGTAGCCGCTTTGGACATCCGCATCTTCGATCTTGTCTTGAGGCGTCAGGGCCTTCAGGTCCAACTCTTCGATCAGTTTATTTAATTTCATAGTGACCTTCTTTGATAAGCTTGAGACAGGTGAGTTACCCGATGGTGTTCGGGTTCTGGTCGGTATTATCGAGGAAGATGATCATATAGAGGTTCGTGCCCCGTTCGAGCGAGGAGATCAGCTTCATCTCATCCACGCAGCGTTTGATGTTGACCAGGCCCATGCCGGCGCCAAAGCCCATCTCCCGCACTGCGTTGCTGGCGGTGGAATAACCGGGTCGCATGGCAAGTTCCACGTCTTCGATCCCTGGTCCATCATCGTAGGCTTCCATGGTGATCTTGTGGGGTTCGATCTCAGCTCGGATCGTGCCGCCGTGGTTGGTATGGATGATCAGGTTCATTTCCGCTTCATAGACGGCGATCCCGCAGCGCCGGGCGATTTGGGGTGAGGCGCCCAGCCGCAGCAGCGCGCGTTTGATATTACTGGAGGCATTGCCGCCGTGGACGAAATCGCCTTTGAGGATGTCGTAGCGCAGGATCAGGCTCGTGCGGTCGGAGACGATGTCCTCAAAGAGGTGGCTGGCGCGGTAGCGGATCAGCTCTTCGGCGTGGTAGTCTTTCTGCAGGGCAGTCAGCAAGCCGTTGCTGATGTCGCCCTTGGTGA
>WOYI010023815.1_pt1 | contig 12693 bp, 14 predicted proteins | sample 6423411 | NCBI WGS metagenome assembly WOYI01 (sample SAMN13441803, study PRJNA592873) | oil field metagenome | biome: oil field; feature: oil-well bore; material: oil-contaminated soil; isolation source: oil-contaminated soil from oil-well borehole | place: Germany: Wietze | collected 2016-10-18 ... | reverse complement strand
CTCCGAGCCAGAATCATGGCCGCAGAGTCGGGGCAAAGACCGACAGGCTGCTAGCTACGGTTCATCCCCGCGTGTGCGGGGAACGCGCGCCCGACATGGACGCGGTGCGTGATGGAGTCGGTTCATCCCCGCGTGTGCGGGGAACGCTGCCACCCGGCCTGAATCGTCTCGATCACGGGCGGTTCATCCCCGCGTGTGCGGGGAACGCACCCCAGCGAGGAGTATCGATTCGTGCTGATTCGGTTCATCCCCGCGTGTGCGGGGAACGCTTCATTGTCCCGATCATTCGGGGCGTGACAGCCGGTTCATCCCCGCGTGTGCGGGGAACGCGAGATAGACGCGCTGGACGTTGATGATTTTGCCGGTTCATCCCCGCGTGTGCGGGGAACGCGCGTCATATCCTGGTTGTAGCCCACGTAATACAGGTTCATCCCCGCGTGTGCGGGGAACGCCGTGGGACTGGCGCGAGATGCTCGACCGGGACCGGTTCATCCCCGCGTGTGCGGGGAACGCGATATGCGTTACCTGCCACCCGGTTTTGCGGTCGGTTCATCCCCGCGTGTGCGGGGAACGCTGACAGATGGGAATCCTAATCTTGGCCACCGCCGGTTCATCCCCGCGTGTGCGGGGAACGCTAGTCGGCGCCGAGGATTGTCTTGCCATCGGCCGGTTCATCCCCGCGTGTGCGGGGAACGCTAAAGTGACCACGGCTGACGTGCTAGAGAATCACGGTTCATCCCCGCGTGTGCGGGGAACGCCAATACGGGCTCGGCGTCCCAGCTATCTACCGCGGTTCATCCCCGCGTGTGCGGGGAACGCCCAAGAGGAGCAGCTGAGGTGGAAGAAGTTGTCGGTTCATCCCCGCGTGTGCGGGGAACGCCGCTGCGAGTGCGGCGCCGAACACGACCGCGACGGTTCATCCCCGCGTGTGCGGGGAACGCGGGTGAACCTGCTGAAGCCGGACTTCTGGCGCCGGTTCATCCCCGCGTGTGCGGGGAACGCCAGGTAACGCGGGCCACGCCGGTGAATTATTCCGGTTCATCCCCGCGTGTGCGGGGAACGCTTCTCGGTCATGGTCGTCCCCTCCCCTCGGTTCGGTTCATCCCCGCGTGTGCGGGGAACGCACCGCCACCGCTTGCATTTTCCCAGTCCCCTGCGGTTCATCCCCGCGTGTGCGGGGAACGCGTTACTACCAGGTCGGCGCGCTGGCCTGGAACCGGTTCATCCCCGCGTGTGCGGGGAACGCTTTGACAGAAGACTTTACAGTTACCACTTGTACGGTTCATCCCCGCGTGTGCGGGGAACGCGCGCCGGCGCTTGCCCCATCGCCTGGCTACGCCGGTTCATCCCCGCGTGTGCGGGGAACGCGGCTTCCAGCCGGCAATGGGCGGCTGTAGCACCGGTTCATCCCCGCGTGTGCGGGGAACGCATCGAGCGGGCCCAGCTGGTGAACAGCTACGCCGGTTCATCCCCGCGTGTGCGGGGAACGCGGTTTATGCCCGGGAAGCGGGATCTCTCGAATTGGTTCATCCCCGCGTGTGCGGGGAACGCCTCATTGGTATAAGCGCCTAACTGGTCAGCGTCGGTTCATCCCCGCGTGTGCGGGGAACGCTGACTAAGGCTGGCCGCCCCCATTACCATATTCGGTTCATCCCCGCGTGTGCGGGGAACGCTAGCCGGTTACGGTTTCCGACGCCTGCACCGTCGGTTCATCCCCGCGTGTGCGGGGAACGCAAGCAGTTCAAGAGGTCATCGCAGCCTATGCCCCGGTTCATCCCCGCGTGTGCGGGGAACGCGCATCGATGTGGGAAGAGGCTCTCATCGTTGGCGGTTCATCCCCGCGTGTGCGGGGAACGCAGGATACGTGAGTTCGGCCAGCCCTTGGGATCCGGTTCATCCCCGCGTGTGCGGGGAACGCGACCGTATCAAGGCGTCGTTTTTCTCCGACATCGGTTCATCCCCGCGTGTGCGGGGAACGCGTCAGTCTCAGCACCCCAAACTTCGTGGGCGCCGGTTCATCCCCGCGTGTGCGGGGAACGCGGCCGTGGGTCGGCCGCCGCCCTGGCCAAGGCCGGTTCATCCCCGCGTGTGCGGGGAACGCCCTTTCACGTACTCCACCACCCAAACCATGGTCGGTTCATCCCCGCGTGTGCGGGGAACGCCTCACCGACCCCAGCGCCACCTTGGACAGTTACGGTTCATCCCCGCGTGTGCGGGGAACGCGCAAGTTCCGCGGCATGGTGGTCGCTATCAACGTGGTTCATCCCCGCGTGTGCGGGGAACGCGCGCTGGCGGGCGTCCAGGGAATCACTGTCGCCGGTTCATCCCCGCGTGTGCGGGGAACGCTACCGCCTGACGTTCCGCGGCCATTCCATCGACGGTTCATCCCCCCGTGTGCGGGGAACGCCGTTACCCGAACCGCTGCGCAGCCAAATGTTGCGGTTCATCCCCGCGTGTGCGGGGAACGCGGGCTCACACGCCCCGAGGTGGCGGCCGCCTGCGGTTCATCCCCGCGTGTGCGGGGAACGCATCATGTCGGTTCCACCCAGGTGGTCCGCAGACGGTTCATCCCCGCGTGTGCGGGGAACGCCTGACGACGGATGACACGGGCTACGCCCCAACCGGTTCATCCCCGCGTGTGCGGGGAACGCATCAGGGATAGGCCCATGCACGGATAGGAATGCGGTTCATCCCCGCGTGTGCGGGGAACGCTTGCCAGCGCAGATGCACCCCGCCTCGATGTCCGGTTCATCCCCGCGTGTGCGGGGAACGCGGCACACACCGCTGGTTGATGCGCCGATGGCCTGGTTCATCCCCGCGTGTGCGGGGAACGCTCCCCCAAGGGCAAGGGCGACTTGGAGCACATCGGTTCATCCCCGCGTGTGCGGGGAACGCCCGTCGAAGGTCAGCAGGCGGATGATGTCTATCGGTTCATCCCCGCGTGTGCGGGGAACGCGTTGGCCATAGGTTTTTGAACATGTGCGGATGCGGTTCATCCCCGCGTGTGCGGGGAACGCAACATCGATCGGGTGCAGAAGATGGCCGCCGCCGGTTCATCCCCGCGTGTGCGGGGAACGCTATGATTTGCCGCCGCCGCTGGGGACCGGCGACGGTTCATCCCCGCGTGTGCGGGGAACGCACCTATGCCGGCTCGCTGGCGGCCAGCGGATCCGGTTCATCCCCGCGTGTGCGGGGAACGCCTTGGCCACGTCCTCACTGGCCCCAGCACCACCGGTTCATCCCCGCGTGTGCGGGGAACGCGAAGGTTTGATCGCCGCCATCGCCATAATCGCCGGTTCATCCCCGCGTGTGCGGGGAACGCACCGTGGAATACATCTTGACGGAATATTTCATCGGTTCATCCCCGCGTGTGCGGGGAACGCCTCAACGCCGTGGAGAAATGCGGCAGCCATTACGGTTCATCCCCGCGTGTGCGGGGAACGCGGAATGCTCGGCAAGATCGAGCTACCCATTGGCGGTTCATCCCCGCGTGTGCGGGGAACGCGCCATTGACCGGGCCAGCTTTCCGTCTGGCGTCGGTTCATCCCCGCGTGTGCGGGGAACGCCTGCCCGGACCGGCGCGCGAGGTCGATGAAGCCGGTTCATCCCCGCGTGTGCGGGGAACGCCGCAGTGCGCATGCAGGCAGCGGAACTTAGGCCGGTTCATCCCCGCGTGTGCGGGGAACGCATGGTGTGGGACGAATGTTTCCCAGGTGATACCGGTTCATCCCCGCGTGTGCGGGGAACGCTCAGTTTGATTGCTCCTGTAGATTGACACTACCGGTTCATCCCCGCGTGTGCGGGGAACGCTCCGGCTGCGCTGGTTTTGGACGCCAGAGGGGCGGTTCATCCCCGCGTGTGCGGGGAACGCTGTCGATCGAGCCAAGGAGAAGCCATGAGAGGCGGTTCATCCCCGCGTGTGCGGGGAACGCATGGACCCCTGGGCCAGCCGGTTCGATCCAGACGGTTCATCCCCGCGTGTGCGGGGAACGCGTAGCCGTAGGCGTGCCAGGCGACTGCATCGCCGGTTCATCCCCGCGTGTGCGGGGAACGCACCCGCATCATGCCGGTGGTGATGATCATCGGCGGTTCATCCCCGCGTGTGCGGGGAACGCATCAGCTTGATCTGCTCGATGTTCCCTTGCAGCGGTTCATCCCCGCGTGTGCGGGGAACGCAGCGAATGGGGTATCAGCGCCCCCGTGGCCGACGGTTCATCCCCGCGTGTGCGGGGAACGCGCGGGTCACCCAATGCTCCACTCTGCGCAGTGCCGGTTCATCCCCGCGTGTGCGGGGAACGCTGTCGCTTGCCGACGCCGGTAATCAGCGCTGCCGGTTCATCCCCGCGTGTGCGGGGAACGCGATCGCGCGACGGAAGGCTACTCGCTCACAGACGGTTCATCCCCGCGTGTGCGGGGAACGCGTCGTAGGCCAATAACACGGATTCGCCATCCACGGTTCATCCCCGCGTGTGCGGGGAACGCCAATGCAATTGCCATAGCAAGAGCTGTTCCTGCGGTTCATCCCCGCGTGTGCGGGGAACGCCATTCGACACCCTCGACGAACTGCGTGAGTTCCGGTTCATCCCCGCGTGTGCGGGGAACGCGGCGTGGCGGGCTGCTCGCTCGCGGGCCGACGCTGGTTCATCCCCGCGTGTGCGGGGAACGCCAGCACATAGGCCACCAGCCGCTCCACGCTGTCCGGTTCATCCCCGCGTGTGCGGGGAACGCGTTTGCGGCGCGCCGGAATGGCAACGGTGCTGCGGTTCATCCCCGCGTGTGCGGGGAACGCCTGGTGCCTGTAGCCACGGCTATCGAGACTGGCGGTTCATCCCCGCGTGTGCGGGGAACGCCAGGCCCTCCGCTCGCGGCGCCGCGCCCAGCTCGGTTCATCCCCGCGTGTGCGGGGAACGCCAGTACACCATCCACGGCATCGTGGCCCAGGACGGTTCATCCCCGCGTGTGCGGGGAACGCAAATCTGTCGCGGTCGGTTTTCTCTACAAGAGTGAGGTTCATCCCCGCGTGTGCGGGGAACGCGCCCCGGCGCTGCGCCTGGCCTCAAACGCTGTCGGTTCATCCCCGCGTGTGCGGGGAACGCACAAGAGCGCCCACGGCTGTCCCATCGGCCGGCGGTTCATCCCCGCGTGTGCGGGGAACGCGGGACAGGAGTATTCACGTCTGGCGGGTATCGTGGTTCATCCCCGCGTGTGCGGGGAACGCCGCGGCAACGCGGATGGATTCAATTTCGTTTTCGGTTCATCCCCGCGTGTGCGGGGAACGCATCACGCACGCGCTCGCATGCTGGGACGGATACGGTTCATCCCCGCGTGTGCGGGGAACGCCGTACGAACCCACGGTGCCGAAACACCGCAACCGGTTCATCCCCGCGTGTGCGGGGAACGCGCACCGGCCGACGCGGTACAGGGATAACACCCGCGGTTCATCCCCGCGTGTGCGGGGAACGCCTCAACCGGGCGGCGACAGTGGCCAGGGCCACCGGTTCATCCCCGCGTGTGCGGGGAACGCACCAGCACCACGCCGGGATCTGGCGTCGTCACCGGTTCATCCCCGCGTGTGCGGGGAACGCGGTGTTAACGGACAACACATCGCCCGTTAAAACGGTTCATCCCCGCGTGTGCGGGGAACGCCGGTGGCGGCGGGGCGTCTGGCGGTAGAGGAACGGTTCATCCCCGCGTGTGCGGGGAACGCCCAGCGGTCGCCGTCCTGGGTGATGTGCTCGACGGTTCATCCCCGCGTGTGCGGGGAACGCAGCAACACCGCCAGCGATCGTCCAGCCTGCGCCGGTTCATCCCCGCGTGTGCGGGGAACGCCATGCTGAACCGCAGGTCCCGCGTCAGATCCCCGGTTCATCCCCGCGTGTGCGGGGAACGCTTGCAATGCTCACCTGGATTGAACTCCTCTACCGGTTCATCCCCGCGTGTGCGGGGAACGCTCAACGACCGGCGCTTCAGGCTTAGCCCGTGGCGGTTCATCCCCGCGTGTGCGGGGAACGCTTTGCGTCGAGCTTGAGCGCCTCGACCAAGGTCGGTTCATCCCCGCGTGTGCGGGGAACGCCTTGCGGTAGTCGGGGTAGATCGGGCAATCTACGGTTCATCCCCGCGTGTGCGGGGAACGCCGTGGGCCATCCGTGGCCCACTCTTCTGACCTCGGTTCATCCCCGCGTGTGCGGGGAACGCTCGGTGGCACTCAGCAGGGCGACGCTGATGGCCGGTTCATCCCCGCGTGTGCGGGGAACGCCCCTTCTCAATCCGCAGCGCGATCCTCTCTGGCGGTTCATCCCCGCGTGTGCGGGGAACGCGCCAGGAGCCTGATTGGCGCGTCGACTTCAGGCGGTTCATCCCCGCGTGTGCGGGGAACGCCGCTGCGCGTCTGTCAGGGCGCCGCCGAGGTACGGTTCATCCCCGCGTGTGCGGGGAACGCTTGATGATCAGCGGGCCGACACAGTCGACCGTCGGTTCATCCCCGCGTGTGCGGGGAACGCGGCGGCAAGCGAGGTTTGGATCAGCAAATTATCGGTTCATCCCCGCGTGTGCGGGGAACGCGAGTTGCCGGAGCGCTATGTGCGCCGTGAGGACGGTTCATCCCCGCGTGTGCGGGGAACGCTGGTCGAGCAGGTAGGCGATCTGCTCGCGGGGCGGTTCATCCCCGCGTGTGCGGGGAACGCGTTTTTTTCCAATGAATTTGTATCCTGCATTACGGTTCATCCCCGCGTGTGCGGGGAACGCATCCGGTAATGGCCTACCTGAGCCTGCAGGATCGGTTCATCCCCGCGTGTGCGGGGAACGCGCTCACGTGGGATGGCGTGGCGTAGGCATTGCCGGTTCATCCCCGCGTGTGCGGGGAACGCCTGACTGTACAGGGCGGGTTTCTGCCTGAGGTCGGTTCATCCCCGCGTGTGCGGGGAACGCTACCAACTGCGGAACCACTTTTTTCAGATTCGCGGTTCATCCCCGCGTGTGCGGGGAACGCTGGAATGGGCTGCCCGCATTGCGGGCAGCTATCGGTTCATCCCCGCGTGTGCGGGGAACGCACCCAAACGTGGACGCCTGGTTAAAAGCGTGCCGGTTCATCCCCGCGTGTGCGGGGAACGCAACAGTGTGGCGAAAGGAAAGCGGTGCCTGTTCGGTTCATCCCCGCGTGTGCGGGGAACGCTCTTGATTCCTGGATTCCTGGATTCCCTGATTCGGTTCATCCCCGCGTGTGCGGGGAACGCAAGCAGATCGAGGCCCAGAACAAGTGAAAACGCGGTTCATCCCCGCGTGTGCGGGGAACGCTCGGTATAGCGGTTGCCGTTTACCGTGGCGACCGGTTCATCCCCGCGTGTGCGGGGAACGCTGAGCAGGCCGCAATCGACGCGCTGGCCCTGGCGGTTCATCCCCGCGTGTGCGGGGAACGCCAGCACTTCGCGCAGGCGCTCGGCGGTGAGTTCGGTTCATCCCCGCGTGTGCGGGGAACGCGGCACGCTCGACGGACTGCCACGCGATGCCGACGGTTCATCCCCGCGTGTGCGGGGAACGCGGGCACGATGACGAAAACCTTGTGACAGCATGCGGTTCATCCCCGCGTGTGCGGGGAACGCGAACAAAGCGGCACGCTGTTTTCCAGACCGTTCGGTTCATCCCCGCGTGTGCGGGGAACGCCGCGCTGGGCTGATCAGCTACCAGAAGCACAACGGTTCATCCCCGCGTGTGCGGGGAACGCCCACAGCGGTATCGGTACAGGCGCGAGGATCGCGGTTCATCCCCGCGTGTGCGGGGAACGCGCAAGGACACCGCCGCCAAGCTGGCGTGTAGCCGGTTCATCCCCGCGTGTGCGGGGAACGCGGTCGTGGAATCGTCGTTGGTTATCCCGAGTTCGGTTCATCCCCGCGTGTGCGGGGAACGCGCTGAGATTTCATGACGCCGCCGTTCATGTTGCGGTTCATCCCCGCGTGTGCGGGGAACGCCGAATAGGTGCATGGTTCGCATATCAGCCCCGCGGTTCATCCCCGCGTGTGCGGGGAACGCCCGTCACAGCCGGGCAAGCGCACCATGCATTCCGGTTCATCCCCGCGTGTGCGGGGAACGCTACTGGTCATCACCCGCGCGTTGGCGTCCTGCCGGTTCATCCCCGCGTGTGCGGGGAACGCCCATCAGCGAAACCCACTTCTAACTCTGGGTTCGGTTCATCCCCGCGTGTGCGGGGAACGCCTTGTCATCCCGACGGAGAACAAGCTACCACCCGGTTCATCCCCGCGTGTGCGGGGAACGCCTTGAGCAGGAACATCGCCAGGCTGTCGCTGTACGGTTCATCCCCGCGTGTGCGGGGAACGCATCGACAAGGGATGCTTACGGCCGGCTGATGGCGGTTCATCCCCGCGTGTGCGGGGAACGCGGCTGTCAGCACTACGGTGTACTGCGTGGAATCGGTTCATCCCCGCGTGTGCGGGGAACGCCTATCGCAGACGCTCAAGGTTGCCGACGCTAACGGTTCATCCCCGCGTGTGCGGGGAACGCATGGCCAGAGCGCGAACGGAGTCCTGAACCTCCGGTTCATCCCCGCGTGTGCGGGGAACGCGATGCGGTCATAGTTCGACTCGGGCGGGACATCGGTTCATCCCCGCGTGTGCGGGGAACGCTTTAAAACCATCGACCCGCTACCTACCTATGCCGGTTCATCCCCGCGTGTGCGGGGAACGCGTAGTAAGCCACGAACGGACCGAAGATCGGTGCGGTTCATCCCCGCGTGTGCGGGGAACGCCGCCGCTTGACGTGGCCGGCTACACCCTGCAACGGTTCATCCCCGCGTGTGCGGGGAACGCGCAATATCGGCGCGGCTCAAAAAGCTGGCTGTCGGTTCATCCCCGCGTGTGCGGGGAACGCTTCGTCCATTCCGGCCAGGAAGCTCTCCCAGCCGGTTCATCCCCGCGTGTGCGGGGAACGCCCCGCTGACCACCGCTTTCCTGCTCACCCTGACGGTTCATCCCCGCGTGTGCGGGGAACGCGAAGCCCCCCGGTTCCCAGCCTGGGGGTTTCTCGGTTCATCCCCGCGTGTGCGGGGAACGCTTACTGATGGACGGAGAAACGGCAATGGAATCCGGTTCATCCCCGCGTGTGCGGGGAACGCTCTTCCGGAGACTCTCTCCCGTCTCGCAGACGCGGTTCATCCCCGCGTGTGCGGGGAACGCCTGTGCCAGCAGCTCAAGGATATCAAGGTCGACGGTTCATCCCCGCGTGTGCGGGGAACGCTCCGTTAACGTAATCGTGGGGTACAAGGGATTCGGTTCATCCCCGCGTGTGCGGGGAACGCGCAGGGCCGCATTGCTGGTAAGGCACGCTTCGACGGTTCATCCCCGCGTGTGCGGGGAACGCCTCTCGGGCGCGGATTCCGGCAATCGTCTCCTCGGTTCATCCCCGCGTGTGCGGGGAACGCCACCGCGTAGAATCCAAGGATGCCCCCGCGATCGGTTCATCCCCGCGTGTGCGGGGAACGCTCGGAGAATCGCATCATCTCGACCTGGGCATCCGGTTCATCCCCGCGTGTGCGAGGAACGCCACGGGATCAATATTGGGCAAAGGCCGTTGATCGGTTCATCCCCGCGTGTGCGGGGAACGCTCGTAGGCGGCATAGCTCGTCGGCAGGTTGAGCGGTTCATCCCCGCGTGTGCGGGGAACGCAAAAACATCAAAGCCCGCCATTTCCGCGCTGACGGTTCATCCCCGCGTGTGCGGGGAACGCGTGGATGAAGAAAACGCCTGAGAAATACGGAACCGGTTCATCCCCGCGTGTGCGGGGAACGCTTACCGTATGCGGGTTGCGCCATGAATAATGGCGGTTCATCCCCGCGTGTGCGGGGAACGCCCGGGCGTGGTGGTGACGGCGATCTGCGCCACCGGTTCATCCCCGCGTGTGCGGGGAACGCATCCACTCAGCCGTTGCGGGTACGAACTGGGACAGGTTCATCCCCGCGTGTGCGGGGAACGCATCCTCAAATGAACCCTTGAGCAGTTTCGTTCCGGTTCATCCCCGCGTGTGCGGGGAACGCCAAGGAAGAAATGCCCCAGCTCATGCACGACGCGGTTCATCCCCGCGTGTGCGGGGAACGCGCACCGTGTCGGTGACGCTGACGGAGCACGACCGGTTCATCCCCGCGTGTGCGGGGAACGCTTGATGATCGCGGCGCACATGGATGCGGCCACCGGTTCATCCCCGCGTGTGCGGGGAACGCCCCTCACCGAAGCTACCGATCAACTGCCGAGACGGTTCATCCCCGCGTGTGCGGGGAACGCTCCAGCAGTCGTGCGATTTTCTCGTGGTACGCCGGTTCATCCCCGCGTGTGCGGGGAACGCTCCGAACGCAAAGATCAGCGCCTTGCGATCAGCGGTTCATCCCCGCGTGTGCGGGGAACGCATCTACCTAGGATCGGATGGCGACTCTGCATGCGGTTCATCCCCGCGTGTGCGGGGAACGCGATACGATACTTCCAGGGCGTCCGTCTATCGCCGGTTCATCCCCGCGTGTGCGGGGAACGCGCCCCGGCGTCGTACATCTTCGAGCCGAGGTTCGGTTCATCCCCGCGTGTGCGGGGAACGCGTGCCTGCGCTCTGCTGCGGTGGGGGTGCGGCCGGTTCATCCCCGCGTGTGCGGGGAACGCGGTTTCTTCTGGTCCCGCTGGTCAGACTATTGTGGTTCATCCCCGCGTGTGCGGGGAACGCGGGGTTGACGGCGGACCCCAGGACTTTCGATGCGGTTCATCCCCGCGTGTGCGGGGAACGCTTGCGACGACTGTAATCCACAAGATCACCAGCCGGTTCATCCCCGCGTGTGCGGGGAACGCGAGAACAGCTACGTACTCCCAATACGGGTAATCAGGTTCATCCCCGCGTGTGCGGGGAACGCGTCATGGCGCAAGGCTCCAGCAACATCGCCCACGGTTCATCCCCGCGTGTGCGGGGAACGCCTGCGAAAGCCCATCAGCAGGCCTCAGGCATCCGGTTCATCCCCGCGTGTGCGGGGAACGCAAGGAGCGCGTATATATGGCACCGTTCGTAATCGGTTCATCCCCGCGTGTGCGGGGAACGCGGACGCGAGGGGGTTTCCCCCCCGTATTCAAACGGTTCATCCCCGCGTGTGCGGGGAACGCGCCTCAGCGGCCGCGATCTGATCGGCTGGTGTCGGTTCATCCCCGCGTGTGCGGGGAACGTTCATATTCACAATGTGTATATGATTCCGATTCAGGTTCATCCCCGCGTGTGCGGGGAACGCAACGGTCTGTTCGTGGCGGTGGCGGCCACAGGCGGTTCATCCCCGCGTGTGCGGGGAACGCTCTATGGCCCCTGGCGACGTGATCGACAAGGACGGTTCATCCCCGCGTGTGCGGGGAACGCGCGTCGAAACACCCGCCCGTGAATCGGGGCAACGGTTCATCCCCGCGTGTGCGGGGAACGCCTCGGTGGCCGATAGAAGCGCAACGCTGATGGCGGTTCATCCCCGCGTGTGCGGGGAACGCCAGGTGACGCGCGCCACGCCGGTTGAGTACGCCGGTTCATCCCCGCGTGTGCGGGGAACGCATTCAGCCTGCTCGGCGCCCAGTTCGATCAGCCGGTTCATCCCCGCGTGTGCGGGGAACGCGAGCGAGACGCCTGGGCAAGGCGCCCATGTGTCCGGTTCATCCCCGCGTGTGCGGGGAACGCGACTTGAGCTTGGCGCCGCCTTGGGAAATGAGCGGTTCATCCCCGCGTGTGCGGGGAACGCCCGCTGCGGGCGGTGTTCCTTGGCACCTCGGACGGTTCATCCCCGCGTGTGCGGGGAACGCGGCGCAACGGGCATTCGACCTATTGTTGTAGGCGGTTCATCCCCGCGTGTGCGGGGAACGCAAGACGAATCAACCCATCCCTTTTCTATCTGTCGGTTCATCCCCGCGTGTGCGGGGAACGCGGACGCCGCACTACACCACGAGGCTAGCGGACGGTTCATCCCCGCGTGTGCGGGGAACGCGCGTTGCTCGGACCCGTTGCGCCGGCGGATGACGGTTCATCCCCGCGTGTGCGGGGAACGCTCGACAGTGCCGAAGATGCGCGGGCCGCGAATGCGGTTCATCCCCGCGTGTGCGGGGAACGCCGCAGCCTGGGCGATGCTGTCCGCCGGCATTGCGGTTCATCCCCGCGTGTGCGGGGAACGCTACATATGCGAGCTTGATAGTGAAGGGTTTGCCGGTTCATCCCCGCGTGTGCGGGGAACGCACCGAGACCAGGGACGTGACTCGGTATACGAACGGTTCATCCCCGCGTGTGCGGGGAACGCTTCACGAGCACGGGGGCAGCAGCCGATGCGGTCGGTTCATCCCCGCGTGTGCGGGGAACGCTTGGCGCAGGTCTTCGGACTGCCGGTGCGCAGCGGTTCATCCCCGCGTGTGCGGGGAACGCCGCAAAGCTCAATGCTGGCCCTGGACAGTCTCCGGTTCATCCCCGCGTGTGCGGGGAACGCCTCGGTGTAGCGGTTGCCGTTGACAGTGGCGACGGTTCATCCCCGCGTGTGCGGGGAACGCTCAACGGCGTCTTCGGCGACGTTGACCTGCGCCGGTTCATCCCCGCGTGTGCGGGGAACGCTTAGCCTTGATCGCCACCCTATTCGGATCAGCCGGTTCATCCCCGCGTGTGCGGGGAACGCACTTCTTCCAATCCATTGAATCAGAA
>WOYI010338204.1_pt1 | contig 12702 bp, 14 predicted proteins | sample 6423411 | NCBI WGS metagenome assembly WOYI01 (sample SAMN13441803, study PRJNA592873) | oil field metagenome | biome: oil field; feature: oil-well bore; material: oil-contaminated soil; isolation source: oil-contaminated soil from oil-well borehole | place: Germany: Wietze | collected 2016-10-18 ... | reverse complement strand
CCCTCAAAATGTGTAAATATTTCGTAAGAATTGTTGACACAGGCTTGACTTCCCGCCCCCAACTGCGTATCATATGTTAGCACTCAATCTTATAGAGTGCTAATTCTTAAAAGCAATTAACGGAGGATACCCATGACAATATCTATGCGACCTTTAGGAAGCCGGCTCGTGATCGAACCGATCGAGCAGGAAGAAGTGACCGCTGGCGGCATCGTGCTGCCCGAAACCGCAAAAGAAAAACCCCAGAAAGGCACTGTGCTCGCTGTTGGTCCCGGCGACCGTGACGAAGACGGCAAACGCATCCCGATGGATGTCCAGGTTGGTGACACCGTGCTGTTCGCGAAATATTCCGGCACTGAAATCAAATACAACGGCAAGAAACTTTTGATCATGCGCGAGAGCGACGTCCTCGCGATTCTTTAAGATTATTGGAACAAGGAGAAATGACTTATGGCTAAACAATTAGTTTTTGGAGATGAAGCACGCCGATATCTGAAGAATGGCGTTGACACCGTGGCTAACGCAGTCGCCACCACCTTAGGCCCCAAGGGACGCAATGTTGCCCTGGACCACAAATATGGTTCCCCCACCATCACGCATGACGGCGTGACCGTTGCAAAAGAAATCGAACTCGAAGACCCCTATGAGAACATGGGCGCCCAGCTCCTGAAGGAAGCTGCCACCAAGACCAACGATATCGCTGGCGATGGCACCACCACCTCCACCGTTCTCGCGCACGCGATCGTCAGCGAAGGTCTCAAGAACCTGGCTGCCGGCGCCAACCCCATGCTGCTGAAGCGCGGCATCGAAGCTGCCTCCAAGGCTGTTTCTGAATCCATCCTCCAGCAGGCGATCGGCATCACCACCAAAGCTGAGATCGGCAACGTGGCCACCATCTCCGCCCAGGACGAGCAGATTGGCTCGCTGATCGCGGACGTAATGGACAAAGTCGGTAAAGACGGCGTCATTACCGTTGAGGAATCCAAGGCTCTCGAATTCGAGACCGAGTACGTGGAAGGTATGCAGTTCGACCGCGGCTACATCAGCCCCTATTTCGTGACTGACACCGAGCACATGGTCGCTGAGATCAATGAGCCCTACATCCTGCTCTACGACAAGAAGATCTCCGCAGCCAACGACATCGTGCCTCTGCTCGAGAAAATGGTCCAGGTCGGCAAGCGCGACATCGTCATCATCGCTGAAGACGTGGACGGCGAAGCGATTGCAGCCCTGGTGCTGAACAAGATCCGCGGCGTTTTGAACGTCGTGGCTGTCAAAGCCCCTGGCTTTGGCGATCGCCGCAAGGCTATGCTGCAGGACATCGCGATCCTGACCGGCGCTTCCTTGATCTCCGAAGAGACCGGCCGCAAGCTGGAAAACGCGACCATCGAAGACCTCGGCCGCGCTGAGAAGGTCACCATCGATAAAGACAACACCACCATCGTGGGCGGCAAGGGCGACACCAACGCCATCAAGGGTCGCATTGAGCAGATCCGCGTTGAGATCGAAAACACCACCAGCGATTACGACCGCGAAAAACTCCAGGAACGCCTGGCGAAGCTCTCCGGCGGCGTTGCCATCATCCGCGTTGGCGCAGCCACCGAGACCGAGCTGAAAGAAAAGAAACACCGCGTGGAAGACGCGCTCTCCGCGACCCGCGCAGCCGTTGAAGAAGGTATCGTGCCCGGCGGCGGTGTGGCACTCGTGAACGCAGTGGACGCCCTCAAGGACCTGAAACTCGAACAGGAAGATGCCCAGATTGGGATCAACATTGTTCGCAACGCTCTGACCGTTCCGATGAAAAAGATCGTCGAGAATGCCGGCAAGGATGGCTCCGTGGTCGTGGAAAATGTTCGCCAACGCCAGGCTGAACAGAACAACCGCCACATCGGCTTCAACGTGCTGACGGAAGTTTATGGCGATATGGTTGAAATGGGCGTGATCGATCCCGCCAAAGTCACCCGCGGCGCGCTCGAGAACGCAGCTTCAATCGCTGCCATGATCCTCACCACCGAGGCTCTGATCACCGATATTCCTGCTCCCGAAGGCGCGGCTCCCGCCATGCCCCAGGGCGGTGGGATGTACTAAACCGAAACAATCGATACCGAATCAAAAAGCTGGCAATCTTTTCGCCAGCTTTTTGATTCTGTATCCACCTGCCCTAAAATGGATTAATGAGACAAAAAAGCGGCCATTAAAGCCGCTAATTTTTGTTTCGAAAAATTTTTATATGTGTTTTGGCGTGTAATCCAGAGCCTGGATTAGTTCCATCAAACGATTCCTGAGGGTTGGGTATGAGAGCCCATATACTTTTTCCATACGATTAAGTTTTCCTTCGCAGGCCACAAAAGTGAGGAGGAAGGTTCGCTGCTCATCACTGAGCCTTTGGAGAGGATCCGCCTGGGGGACAAATTCCCCTTCAACGGTCACATCGCACTCAGGACAGTAATAGACCAGCACGTTCATAGGTCCTTCACAGACTGGGCAACGAATTGGTAAGTTGGACATTGTGCCTCCAATATTCCATAAATTTATACGTTAATATTACAACTTTTCTAATTCAATGTCAAGCATCTTAAGCGAAACTCTCAAATTTGTTGTCCATTTATTCTTTATGTTCGACATTTATTGGGAAGAAGCAGATTTCCGCCCGTTTTGATAAACGCAGGAGGTGGGTATAATAAAGTATTGCTACCGAAGGAGAAGCTATGCCCCCAAAAATTGTTGAATGCATTCCTAACTTTTCAGAAGCCCGCCGCCCGGAAGTGGTTGATACGATCATTGCTTCAGTCGCAAGCGTCAACGGCGTGCGAATTCTGGACAGGCACTCCGATGTTGACCACAACCGCACCGTCCTGACCTTCGTCGGCACGCCGGAGGCAGTCGAGGAGGCCGCCTACCGGGGCATCGCCAGGGCAGCGGAGTTGATCGACCTCAACCATCATCAGGGCGAACACCCGCGCATGGGAGCGACAGATGTGGTTCCGTTCGTGCCAATTTCGGGCGTGACCATGCAGGAGTGCGTCGAAATGGCGCGCCGGTTGGGTAAGCGCGTGGCGGAAACGCTGGACATTCCGGTCTATTTTTACGAAGATGCTGCCATCCGGCAGGACCGCAAGAACCTGGAAGACATCCGGCGCGGCGAATTTGAGGGCATCAAGGAGACGATTGCCACCGACCCCTACCGCGAGCCCGACCTGGGACCCAAGCGAATGGGACCCGCCGGAGCGACTGTCATCGGAGCCCGGCAGCCGCTGATCGCATACAACATCTTCCTCAACACGCCCGATGTCAGCATCGCCCAGAAGATTGCCCGGCGTGTGCGCAACTCTTCCGGCGGTTTCCATTATGTGAAGGGCATGGGCGTTTTGGTGGAGGGTCTGGCGCAAGTTTCAATGAACCTCACCAATTTCCACTACTCTCCGATGGCCCAGGTGACTGAATTTGTCCGGCGTGAGGCACAGCGTTATGGCGTTGGCATTCACCACTCAGAAATTGTCGGGCTGGTGCCTTCCCAGGCAATGGTGAACGCCGCCCGTTACTACATGCAGATGGACGGGTTTGAGAGCGACCAACTGCTCGAAAACCGGCTGTATGGTATGGAAGAACAAGCGGGGGCAGCCGCAAGCAGCAAGGTTGATTTCCTCGACCAGGTCGCGGAAGGAACGCCAGCGCCTGGCGGCGGATCGGCGGCAGCCCACACCGCGGCGCTTGGCGCCGCATTGGCGCTGATGGTGGCGCGATTGACGGTTGGCAAACCCCAATACGTCGCCGCCGAAGCGGAATGCTGGCAGGTGATCGAAGAGGGGGAGGCACTGCGCGCTCGCCTGACCGAGGCAATCCAGCACGACGCTGAAGCCTTCGAGGGCATCCTGGTGGCGCGGCGCCTGCCCAAGGCGGATGAAGCGCAGATTGCCGCCCGCAAAGAAGCCATTCGCGTCGCCAGCCTCTATGCCGCCCAGGTACCCCTGGAAACGGCACGCGACTGCGTGGCGGTGCTCAGGATGACCCTGCGCATGGCCGAGATTGGCAATCTCAACTGCATTTCGGATGCCGCTGCTGGCGCGCATCTTGCCAAAGCCGGCTTTGAAGCCGCCCGTTTGAATGTGAAGATCAACTTGCAGGGCTACGAGCAGGACCCTGAAGCCCAGGCGTTCCTTGCCGAGATAGATTCCCTTCGTACGGATGTCGAAAGCCTGATGGTCAGCCTGGAAAGTATCCTGAAAGAGCGTGCAGGACTGTGAGTGAGATGCGGATTATCGTCGGCTCGCAAAACCCAGCCAAGCTGGAGGCTGTGAGCGTCGCATTTGCGAGCTTTTTCCCTGAGGTAAGCTTCGAAGTGCAACCGGTCATTGCATCCTCCGGCGTCAGTCCGCAGCCCATGAGCGATGCTGAAACGCTCTTAGGCGCTACCAATCGAGCCAATTCTGCGCGCGGGATCGAACCCGACGCGGACTTCTGGCTTGGCATCGAGGGCGGGCTGCAGCCAGTCCCGGGGGAGCCCGAGTCTTACCTCTCCTATTGTTGGGTGGTGGTGTTGGGCAGGCAGCAAGCAGGCAGAGCCCGCTCCGCCAGCTACGAGCTGCCCAAAGCGATCTGCGACTTGATTCGGCAGGGGATGGAGCTCGGCGATGCCGATGACCTCATCTTCGGTGTGTCTGGGTCCAAACGCGCCAGCGGTGGGGTGGGCTTGCTGACGGACGGAAGAGTAACCCGCAGCCAGTTTTATGCGGAAGCAGTTAAACTGGCTTTGATCCCATTCGTGAAGCCGGATCTATTTCCTGCTAGCGAGGGCTGAGATGGAAAAGAACTACTGGCTGCACAAAAAACTGGAAGACATGACCCACGAAGAGTGGGAAGCGCTCTGTGATGGCTGCTCCAAATGCTGCCTGTTCAAGCTCCGCGAACCAGGCGTTCCCGGGGTGCGCTTTACCAACGTGGTCTGCCGCTACATGGACATGCAGACCTGCCTGTGCACGGACTACGAGCACCGCCATGAGAATGTGCCTGAGTGCATCTTGCTCACCCCTGAAATTGCCTACCATGTTGACTGGCTGCCCAAAACCTGCGCCTATTACCTCGTGTCCGAAGGAAAGGACCTGCCCTGGTGGCATCCGCTGAAGACTGGCGACCCGGCTTCCACCCGCAAAGCCGGCGGCTCCGTCTATGGCAAGGTGGTGAGCGAAACAGAAGTGGACATGGATGACCTTGAGGATATGGTGGTTAACTGGTTTGAATGAAGTCTCTATTTAAGCTAAAATTAGCGTAGGTTCAACAGGAGCACGCTTATGTCTGAAAACGCTCAAACCAATCAAAGAATGCTGCTGGCGATCGTTACCGGACCGGACAGCGAAAACGTGGAAAACGCATTGGCAAAGACCGCATATCCCTTTGCCAAGTTGCCAAGTGTGGGTGGATTATTGCGGGAACGCAGCGTTACCTTTCTGATTGGCTGCCCCGAGGATGAAACCATTGAGCTCCGAAAGTTGCTGCAGGATGTTGCCGGGCGCCGCATTGGCTACGTTTCACCCGTGCTCGATAATCTGCCGATGGGATCGCTCATCCCCACAGAAGTACAAATCGGCGGCGTGACCATTTTTGAGCTGGAGATTGAACATTACGAGGAAATCGGATGAAAAAACTGATTATTGCAATTATCAGGGATGATGACAACGAACGTGTGTCTGCCAAGTTAACGGCTGAAGATTTTCGTGTAACCCAGATCGCGTCCACCGGAGGCTTTTTGCGCAGTGGGCGAAGCACCCTGCTGATTGGCGTTGAAGGGGAGCGGGTGCCGCGCGCGCTCGAAGTCCTGCGCGAAAACTGCACCGCAGCCCGCAGCCCACAAGAAAAAAAAGCGACGGTTTTTGTGCTCAACGTGGATGAGTTCACGCAGCTTTAATCGGAATTCATCATTCAATAACAACTATATAAGCTTCTGCTATTCAATTTAGAAGCGGTGTGGACTATACTATTATTACGATCTTAGCCTAACTTATTTCAAAAGGATGAAAAATGAATTTTACAAAAGCTTTTACGTACATTTTTGATGATCCACGTTGGCTTGAAAAATTGGTCATTCCTCTCCTGGTAACTCTGATTCCAGTCATTGGCTGGATGGTTGCCGCTGGATACCTGCTGCGCGTAACCCGCAACGTGGCGGAGCACCAGGTTGAACCCCTGCCAGAGCTTGAATTTGGTGCGGATCTTGGCAGAGGGTTTAACCTGTTTGTGGCAAACCTGGTCTACGGACTGCCAGTCCTGGTGGTCAGCCTTCTTCTGTCCCTGCCGCTGGCATTGACGCAAAATGGCAATGGCACAACCTTTTTTGCGATTGCCCTGGCAATTTTTGGCGGGTTCTTGTTCTTGCTCTATGTGCTCTTTTTGCTGATAATTATGCCCGTAGTCAACGCAAACCTTGCGACCAAGGGACGAATTGGAGCGGCCTTCGAATTCAAGGAGATCTTCCGCATGGTTGGGAACAACTTTAAAGCCTGGCTGATCGTTGTTGGCGGCACGATCCTCTGCAATGTGATTATTGCCCCGATAGGCGGAATTCTGCTGGTAGTTGGTGCAATCATCACCAGCTTTTATGCTCAACTGATCATCGCCCATCTGACGGGGCAGGCGTACGCCCATTCACAGGCTCCAGGCGGTCAGGACGCCCCACTTTACTAAACTGACGTAAACAACAAAAAACGACTCTGGAAAGGGTCGTTTTTTGTTGTTAACACGCCAACTTTTACCGCAAGATTGTTGGCAGGTAGAGGTTATTTATCTGCCTGGAGAATTCACTGGTAGAACCATAAATACCATCACCGAGGACCTTCGAAGCGGTGGCAGTAAAGCATTCGCCAACAATCTCAAAGCTGTAAAGGGTTGCCACCTGCCAGGTGGCATTTCCGCTGCTGTCTGTTTGCACGGCGTTGGAGGATCTTTCGATTTCCTCGCCTTCACCATAACCTCCAGCAAAACATGTATCACTGCTGAAGACCTCCACTCTAAAGAGCGTGTTTGGGGTCGAATGCAGGTGAACAGTAATATCATAAGAGTCAAATGGTGTGCCATCTGTTTTGACAACCGTCAAGGTTGGGAAGTTCTGCATATAGTTTGGTCCAGTATCCGCGTCCAGGTAGTCATTTGGATTGGTGCCCCACGGGGGTATTTCAATCCCTAATCCTGTGATGTCAAAAATTCTGTTCGATGTAATGTTAGTGTAAGTGCCATTAGCGATGTATATACCAGATCGGAATCCTGTTATTTGGTTATAGGCAATTTGACTGGACTCATGTAAGTAGCTGGCATAGATCCCGCTTTGGTATGATGGCAACGGACGCACAAATCCACTGCGGGTGATGCCGATATAATTGCGCAATATGCTCACCTCTGTAACTGGGTATGCCTCGGAACCAGGAATGTTAATATATTTTAAGGCAACATTATCAGAGACGCTCCCAAGCACACTTTCGTCTAAATAGATATCTTCATCACCATTAGGTAAAAAGGCTGTTCCACTGGCATTGGTGCTCAGGTTATTATATTGAACGCTGAAGTTTACTGCTCGACTGACTTCGATACCTGTCCATCTGTTACCTGATACCAGGTTACCTTCAGCAGCAGTAGCTCCCCCTATGGTCAGCAGACCCGTGTGCCTATCGACACAAATCCCAGACCCGTTAGGTACCGCCGCAGTCCCATAATCGTTCGTGCCGATATAGTTGCCTTGAATGATTGTGTCCGTATCGATATCCGGGGAATGAACATAGATGCCGCAGCCAACATTGCCAGAAATGACATTGCCGCTTATGTTGATTAATGAGCCTGTAGAGGTGAAATCCAAGGCATCGAGGTCAATACCGTGTGTGCCATTTGGCCCGGCGACCTCATTGATCGGATCATAGCCGATGTAATTGCCTTTGATGGAAATACTGCCCGATGTGGAGACAGTTTGGTAACCTGAAACCCGAATGCCTCTCATGGCATTATTAACAATGATGTTGTTTTCGATGGTATCCGTGCCAAAATAGTTTACGGTCATGATTGCTGCAAATGTGAAATGCTGCAGACGCAGATTCTTGATGGTGTTGCTCGAATATCCGTTTAATTTAATTCCTATGCCTGCCTCATTTTGACCGTCGATGGTCACGCTGAGATCGTCGGGTCCAATGATATTTGCTGGTGAATAAAGTGGCAGTTCGTTATCAAGAAAAATGGTCTGCGGTTGGGAGAAGCCGAAGTAGATGGTAGTCTCGGTTGCGTGGTTGTGAAAAAGGTCTTGGGCTTCTTCCATGGCTGCCCGCAGCGAGCAGTACCCATATTCATCTTCACATATTCCATCACCCACGTTTTCATCATGTGTATCGTCGGCGGAGTTCACAGTAAATACTCCTGTTTGAGCGCGCACTGGATTTGCAACAGAAAGCGTCAGCAGGATTAGGATAATACATACGGGAAGTGCATTTGCAACCTTTTTCATGGCCTTTGCCTTTCTATTAACTTGTAGAGAGGAGAGTGTTAATTAATTATACAATAGTTGCTAAAGTGAAACTAACTCTCTATTGCCTTTTCCTTAGCTTCTTTTGGTTTGTTTTTGAGAAAGATTAGTTTTTAAACCCCCAGAATTATTGAATACCTGACTCCAAACAGGCGTATTTTCGGTTATCTTTATGATTATCCGAAGCTGATTCTAAGTTTGCAATACTTACCTGGCTTCTTCGAACTCCTCCACCTGGTAGATCTCCACCCGCAGCACGCGCCGGCGCCAGAGGTCGGATGAAACACCCATTTTTTGGCAAAGGTGGCTGAGGAATTCGGCTGGGTCTGGCAACTGCTCCCAAACCTGGGGTAAAAACGTTGCCTGGTGCAGCCCGTCCGAAAGCACCACCCCATCCACGTGCGGTCGCAGCAGCTTGGGCAGCTCAGCCGGCTCAGAATATGGCAATGGGACAGGCTTGGTCAGGCGTGAGATCTCGATGTGGATCCTATCCACTTCGCTTGGGCGTACCCTCGGGAAACGGTAATCCTGCGTGGCCGCTTGGGCTGCCCGCTGGCGCACGTCTTTGGCGAGCGGTTGATAGGCTTCGAGGGTGCCGATGCATCCGCGCAGTTGGCCGTGCTCGGTCAAAGTGACAAAGCTGGCGCCATTTTCGAGCAGGGCAGGGGTGAGGTCTTCGGGTAATGGGGTGGGAGGGCGGTTATTAACGGCATCGATCACGGATTGCCGGGCGATTTTCAGCAAAGTAGCTCGTTCATCAAGGGTAAGTTGCGCTGGCATAGGATTTGCACCATTCCTTTCAGGCCTGAGTCAGGCTTACTGTCATTATACAAAGTAATTCAGCTTCCTGCACATTTTTGCGCGAAGAGAACAGGGTAAACCAGTATGTCCAGAGAAATGCACCAAATAGATGACGATCCAAAGCCGCGGAAGTCGCGCTTTTCATTTGAGGCTCACGAGTCCGAGCCGGAACAAGAAAAAGTACGCCGCGAAGCCAGCATCGATGCTGACGATGCACTGTACGAGGATGCAAGCCACAGCGGACCTCAACCTGAAGCTAGGAATCCCGAGTCGACTTATCGCGGACAGTCTTCCAGGCGGGAAGCGATTCCCGAAGGGGCAGTCTCCAACCACCCAGGGCAAGGTATTGGAAAATTATTCATGCAGGTCATATCCTCAGTTGTCGGGGTGGGAGTCATCACCGCGACCCTGTTTTCGCTATGGATGCCAGCAAGCCTGATGCCCGGCAGTTTACAGAACCGCCTGGCGGAGGCGGCCAGTCCCAGCCAGGCCGAGGTGCTCACCGCCACCCCGGAAGCCGCCGTGCTTCCGAGCGGCTTCCCAGCCAAGAAAATTGGGATCGTTGTCGGTCACAAGGGCAGTGATTCTGGCGCAGTCTGCAGCAATGGACTGACAGAGCTCGAGGTCAATAGCAACGTCGCCACTTTCACGCAGATGAAATTGATCGATATGGGCTATGATGTGGAGCTTCTGGATGAATTTGATCCACGTCTGAAGGACTACCAGGCAGGCTTGTTGTTCTCAATCCATGCGGATTCCTGCGATTACATCAACGACTCAGCCACCGGCTTTAAGGTCGCGGCTGCCCTCTCTGAAACAAAATCCGAAAACTCCACCAGGCTTGTGCAATGTATCGCTGACCGGTATGCCAAGATCACTGGTTTAAGGTATCATTACCAGTCAGTGACGAATGACATGACGCGTTATCATGCCTTTTCGGAGATTGATCCCAACACCACTGCCGGGATCATCGAGATCGGTTTCCTGAACCTTGATCAGGAAATCCTGACCTCAAACCCCGAACTCCTGGCCGATGGCATCGTCGCTGGCATAAAATGCTACATGTATAATGAAGGAGTAACCGATCCAGCCTTGCAGCCCTAAACCTGGATCCTGGAGTCGATGGAAAGTCAGAGCACAAGCATCAATACGCTGATCGCGCAAGCCAAACAGGCTGTTCTGGATGGTAATGCCGCGCTTGCCCGAAAATTGGCTGAGCAGGTTTTGGCGGTCGATCCTGAAAACAGTGCAGCGATGCTGCTGATGGCTGGGCTTTCCGAGCCGCAGCAAAGTGTGCTTTGGCTGAGGAAAGTACTCGATCAAGACCCCCAAAACCAAACCGCGCGTGAAGGCATGCAGTGGGTGAGCGCGCAATTGAGGCAGAGCTCAGCAGTCGGCTGGCAGAAGGAACCCCTTCCTGTTGAAACAGCGCCTGTTGTTCCAGCAGCGGAATTGCCAGCAGCTCCGAAAGCGAAACCCAAACGCCGCCTGGCTTGGGGTTGGGCTTTTGGCGTTTTGCTGGTAGCGGCATTGCTGCTCGGCTTGTATTCCGTCGGGATCATCCGTTCCCGACCCGCCGCGGGTGCCCAGTTCTTGCTGGTTGAGACTGAATCCGTGCCCCTCAAACCGAGCCTGACACCCACCAACACAGCCACGCCGACCAATACCCCTACCTCCACGCCGACGCCGACCCCCACCAATACACCCACGCCGACCGCCACTCCCACGGCAACAGCAACACCGACGGAAACGCCCGTGCCTACGGTGGAGATAACCCCGTATGTTTACGAGCCGGAAGAAACCGAACCTTATTACAACCCTGGAGCATCTGAACCTCTGGGCGATAAATGGATCGACATTAACCTCAGCCAGCAAATGCTTTATGCCTTTGAAGGCGAAACTTTGGTGGGTTCCTTTCTCGTTTCCACTGGGCTGCCCGACACGCCAACTGTCACTGGCACCTACCACGTCTGGGTCAAATTGCTCTATGATGATATGTCTGGTCCAGGCTACTACCTGCCCAATGTGCCATACGTGATGTACTTTTATCGCGGCTACGGCATTCACGGCACCTATTGGCACAACAATTTTGGCTATCCGATGAGCCATGGCTGTGTTAACATGGAAACCAGCCAGGCCGGCTGGTTATTCGATTGGGCCTTCGTGGGGATCCCGGTTTACATTCACTATTAACCTAATGGAAAATATCAAACTAACACGTAGAAGTTTCTTGAAAACTATGGGTTTGGGCGCCTTAAGTATGCTCCTGCCCTCACCGGTCTCAAAGGCATCAGCCGCCCTGATCGACCTGGATCCGCCGCTTGCGCGCATCCTGCGCTACAAGCTGCTGATCCACGAAGAGCCCAATGCTCTCTCAAAAAACAGTGGTTTCTTTAAGTATGATGACATCATCTCGCTGCCCAAACTGATCCACGTCGAAAACACCTACAAGAAAAAAGTCGGTTGGTATCAAATCAGCGACACAGAGTACATTGAAGCCGCCTGGGTGCAGCCGGTATTTAATCGCTTAAATCCTGTGCCGAAGGAGCCGCTTCCTGAAGGTGGCACGCTCGGCGAGATCACCGTGCCAAAAGTGCCAGTGTACACCAAGCCTAATGTGCGCAATATTCATCGTACTTTTTACTATGAAAACAACTTTTGGGTGCTCCGGCTGGAGTACGACGAGTTTGGCAAGCCCTGGTATGAACTTTGGGATGACCTTAATGGGATGTCCTATTATGTGCCAGCCAACACAGTGCATCTGACCAGACCCGAGGAAATTACGCCGCTTAGCACGGATGTTGCGCCGGATGCCAAACGTATCGAATTGGACCTCTACAAGCAGGAAATCCGTGCCTTTGAGTACGACCGTCAGGTTTTTCAGACCCTTTGCTCCACTGGCATCCGGGATGGACTTACGCCTGTTGGGCGTTGGATGACCAACCGCAAGCGTCCTTGCCGGCGGATGGTCAATGAGCCTGCCAACCCAAATGTCTATGATCTTCCGGGCGTTCCGTGGGTCAGCTACATCACTCTCTTTGGGGTTGCTTTTCACGGAGCCTTCTGGCATTCCAACTGGGGAAACGTGATGAGCAATGGCTGCATCAACATGAAAGCGGAAGACGCCAAGTGGATTTACCGCTGGACCAACCCCGTGGTGCCGTTTGATCAGTACTACTATACTGAGGAGACTGGCACGCAGGTGGATGTGTTGACCGGTTACGGCGGTTTCTGAGTTGTTGATACTGACGGGTTCCTGATTAGGCAATAATTTCTGGGAGAACTCCAGACGCTGGGGGTCATAATGCTGGGAGTGCAGCGAGCAGTTCTTACTCCCGCCGCAACCAACCTGTGATTTTGATGGAGACCTAACGGTCAAATACCGCGCGCGGTGTGGACACCGGCGC
>WOYI010196722.1_pt1 | contig 12712 bp, 8 predicted proteins | sample 6423411 | NCBI WGS metagenome assembly WOYI01 (sample SAMN13441803, study PRJNA592873) | oil field metagenome | biome: oil field; feature: oil-well bore; material: oil-contaminated soil; isolation source: oil-contaminated soil from oil-well borehole | place: Germany: Wietze | collected 2016-10-18 ... | reverse complement strand
AAATGCTGTCTTAGCATCAGGGTGATATACGCTGCTTATGGCTAATGCTTGAGCTTTGCAGTTATGTACAAATATGCCACACTGTAGCGCAAAATTATGATATTTTCCAATCTCTAAATCGTACACTGCTTCAATTTTACCTTCATCAATTATCTGTCTTACCTTATGGTTATATTCTTCTTCCTTTACCTTCTTATTATGCGGCACAAGTTCTCCACTTGCAAATTTTCTTTTTCTAGTTTCTGATATTTGTTTCTTATGTTCCTCAGACAATGGTATACCTTTCCTACCATTTGGTTTACCTCTTTTAGCATCTGCTGCCTTTTTTACTAAATCTTTCATTCTATTACTACGTTCTTCTGGCGTAAGAACCGCCCAACGTTTCTTTATTCCATCTATGTGGTTTTGTCTTGCTATTGGGTCTTGCCAGTGTTTTTTGGATGCAATAGAACACCGTTCCTTAAATTGTTGCGTATTACAGTTTTTGACTCTATAATCATTTAATGCCTGAACACCATTCTTTACCCGTTGCTGTTTCTGCTCTTCTGTATAATTTGCCCATCCTTTTTTATTACGTTCACTTCGTTGTTCTGGCGTTAAATTATTCCAAAATTTATTATTGTGCATTTGCATATGTTCCGCCTGAGTCATAATTTTTAGATTTTCTGGATTATTGTTCTTTTTATTATAATCTTTATGGTGTATAACTGTTTCATCTGGGCTTGTTCCGCCCCAAGTAAACAATTTGTGCGTTGCTATATATTCACCAGTCTTTAAACATTTGGTTAATTCATATCCTGCATATTTACGCTTTCCTTTAGTTGTCCTTCTATATAACGGCATTAAACTATCATTTTCTTGCAAATCCTTTGCTTGTTTATACGTGCCGTCACGTAACATGATTAAATGATCTTCGGTGCACTCAAAATTTTCGTCATTATCTAATATAATCTTGATAATTTTCTTGTCGCCCTTATACCACGCTTTTAATATTTTACCACGTTGTATTAACATAGTATCTAAATCTAAACTATATGCGTATAAATTATCTACAGACATTTTTGATAGTTCTTCTATGGTAATTGTCCTACCATCCGCTAATGGTATTAATGTTTCGCCTACCAGACATGCATCATCATGTTCCTTATATGGTGCACCTATTATATCATTTTGTGCTTTCTTGCTCCTCTGCCTATTTATAATATGCCATTGACTTAATCCTTCTGTTGTTGCAGTCAATACATCTTTGTCAAAGAATTTATATTTTTCATTATCCACAGTTAATTCTTCTTCTTTGGGGGTAAAAATATTTCCTAAATCTATCTGGGAAACAAAATTATTAAATATAAAATTTTTCCAATTTTTACCAGAACCAGGGTGCGTAGCTTGATAATTTATGCCCGCGCACTTTATTCCATCTCGTTGCAACATAGGCAAGAATGTAGGCGATAATGAACTGAAATCTAATAAGCCCCATGCAACATGGAACAATTTTAATATTCTTAATATTTCATCATATTGCAATAATGTATCCCCCTGCCACTGCTTATTAAAAACATTATAAAACTTTTTATCCAATAATTTCCATATTGACAATGCAGTGTAATCCAAATCTAATGTTTCGGGATTAACGCTTCCAGTTGCAGGGTCAAGCCCAAATATATATATGTCATTTATAGTTCCACGTTCCTCTAACATATGTGTGCCATTCTGCATTGCCAACCATTGTTCTTCTTTAAGCACAAGATTAATGTCATCTAACCATTCCATTTCCATTTGCATTCTAAAATCTTGCTCCGTCATTTGACCTGTGCCTTCCCATAATTCTGGATTCAATGGGAAATATTTTTTCTTGATACTAACTGGCATACAACTATATATATATTGAGGACATTCCTGGGAAGTCCCGTCCCATTCGTATACCCCTTCTTTGTTCATTTTAAAGCCTTTATAAACTATTCTGTTATCATCATTCCAATATATATCACACTTATCCCATGGATATATAATTTTTTTAATTGGATTACGTTTAGATTTATCTAAGAAATCTTTATGATAATGGTTATTGTACATAAAGACTCCAATTTTAATTATCTTTTTATAGGAATGAGAACCTAGCATTGGGTAAATTTTAGAACTCCATGCGAAATCTGACACGAGATGCGACTCGTCCACTACCACAACATTCGGGTGCTCGCCTTCCGACATAGTTTTATCATTTCCAGATAATGCTTGAACTTTTGCACCATTCATAAATTCCATTACCATAGAAGAACTTTTTTCCCAATTTATTGCGTCTTTGATTAATGTTGTTGAAGAAGATATTATTTGATACATTTCATTTAACAATCTTTTTGACTGTGGACCCTTAGGGGCAAATATGGCTATGATTAACTTTGGTGTAGTCCTACATAATTCTATTAATGATAATGCAACTCCATAGCTTTTACCGGCACCACGGGCCTGTCCAATAACAATATGGCGTTCTAATGGGCTTATAACACTTTCAAATATTTCTATCTGATTATTATATACTGTAACATTATATTTATCTTGCACATATTGTTTAGTGTTGAATACGTTAGTTAATTCATTTATGCCAATTGTTTTAAAATTTTCATATTCTTTCTCAGTAAACATTTATCCTCCTCTCTTCGCATATAACAAAAAAGGATACCCCCTTTGTACAATAGAGGTATCCTTATGTCTTACTTTTTTATAGTATTATCTTTTATTTCGTACTTTAATATTTTACCATTTTCATTTCGTACTTCTTCTATCCACATTTTTTTTATTCTATTTTTATCTTCTATCGTTACAATACATTCCTGAAACACACTTACATTAGTATTGACATTGTTCTTTGCTTCAGCCTTTACCGTCATCGTTTCACCTCGTGTATTTTTGTTTCTTACTTTTTGAATATTCCCTTGAACCAGTTCGCAATACCGTCTACCACGTTCTTTAATCCACTTGCAATCCCTTCCATTATCCCATTCGCTTCATCGTACATATTCAACACGTTATCCCATGTTGCTTCTGCGCTTACTACTTTTTGATTTTTGATTATGACGTATCTTATTTTTGATAACGTTCCGTCTACCTTTGTTACTTTTGCTTCAATTTCTGCCATTTTCTTTTTCTTATCATCAATATCTGCTTTTAATGTTTCATAAGTACCTTTATCCATATCAGACAATTTATCTAATTCAACCAACTTGTCATATGTCTTATCTATCCATACAACTTCCTCTTCATTAATCCTTATTACCTTTTCTGTGCTTGTTTTTAATTCGTCATTTTTTTCTAATACTTTATCTAATGTATCTTTAAGTTCTTTTGTATGTTTGGCTGTTTCGAAAGATTCGTTTAATGTGGTATCAACTTGTTTAATATAACTTTTTATAGTATCTAATTTCATTTCCTGTAATTCAGCAAGTTCCTTTAAATCTGTTACCATTGAAATTAATTGTTTAGACTTTGTTTGAGGAGCTTGTTGAACCTCTTCATCCTTAAGTTTAGGGCTTTTTTTCTCTAACACCGAAACTTCATACTTAGGTTCAGCGGAAATTATTTCATTTTTTTTTTTAGCCTGCAACCTTGCCTTTAATGCAGATATGATATCTTTCTTTGATTTTTTAACTTCTTTCTTACTTCCCTTTTTATCTACCTTTACTTCCTCTTTATCTTTCTTTTTCTTTTTAATATCTTCTATTTTCTTTTTAGCCAAGAGTTTACCTTCATCTTCTTGCTTTGCTATAATAGCCTGTTTCTTTTTTGCTTCTATTCTTTTAGCAATTAATTCCTTTGCGTGTTTCCTTGCTTTGATTTTAGCAATTACTTCCTGTTTACGTGCGGATTCAGCCTTAACTTCTACCTGCTCAATTTTAGCTTTTAATTCTTTGACTTTCTTTTTTGCTTCCACTTTCTTAGCAATTTCTTTAGCTTGTTTTTTAAGTTTTATATTAGCAATTACCTCTTTAACTTTCGCTTTAACTTTTTCTTTATCTTCTGCGGATAACTCTTTTTTGTCTTCTTCTTTTTTCCCTTCAACAATAGGTTCTGTAACAACGGGTTCTACAATAGGTGCTTCTGTCGAAGTTGCGTCTGCTTTTATAGTTGCCTTTTCTGCCAATGCTTTCTGAATTGCCTCTAAATCTTCCTGATTTTGTTTTCTACCTTGTGTCGCCACTACACTTTTAATACACCCTAATAATGTTTTGTTAATTCCCATGTTAAATCCTCCTATATCAATTTTATTTTATTAAAAAATTCATTTGATTTACTTTTAAACTGTTCCCAATTTTCTTCAATATATTCCCTTTCAATTTCTTCGCATAAGTCTAACATTTCATATATTTTACCCTTCAATTCCTCATTACCTTCTTCTAACATTTTTTCTAATATTACCGTTCCATTTGTTGCCGCTTCTATAAACAATTTACCTTTATCCTCATTTAGCACTATGGTTAATTCTGCCGTATCTACTTTATTCCATAATGGGAAAGAATATGTAAATGTTTTCATAGCAATATTATTTTACCTGGACTAGATTACACATAATCCCATTGGGTTCTAATTTTACTGTATACTTCGCACCCTTAATATCAATTGTCATGCCATCTGTTATAGTAATACCCTTTTCTTCAAACCATTTCTTTTCGAACAAAAATGATTTCTGAATATCTGTCATATTAGCAGACATAACTTTTGTTATACCATCTGCCACCATATTGTATTCTTGCATAGCGCGAACACATTCTTTTTCTATTGTTTCTTTAACATTTGCCTTAATTTCTTCCTGCACTTTTTTCATAGTTTCATCTACAAATGCACTTACTTCTTTTTTATATGTGTCAATTCCGCCCTGTGTCACTAATGTTCCTTTACATATAGGCAATGCATAAGTTATTACTTCATTGTTTATTTTAGCCTTTACCATTACAGTTCCGTCTATTTTGCCTTCTTCATTAAATTTAACTGTGCTATCTGTGCTCATTATCTGTGGTATACCAGATTTATAACTTGTGCCACCACGTTTAATAAAGTCCTGGGCTTTAAGTTCAATTGACCTTAATGTATTTTCCCTAACTGTGGTAAACATATCATTTTCTTTATCTATATTGCTCTTTACAAAATATTTGTAATTAACTCCTGCATTATATGTCTTATCCTGTGAATCCGTAGGAAGTTCAGAACCCTTAACATTAAGTTTATATTCTCCCGCAAAAGAAGGTATCATTTTAAAATTTTCAGCAGCCATAACGCACAGTTGTTCTATTGCCTTTTCTGTTATATTTTCTTTCCTCATCTGTTTACCGATAATACCAACAGTTGGATAAGATATATCATATACGCCAGCTGAAATTTCTTCTGCTTCTATTAATGACATATCAAATGTAATTTTAGAAAAATCTTCCTGTACAGAAGCCTCTATCTGCTTTCTATTCGCTATAACAAAGCCATCTTCTACCGTACTAGCCGCTTCGATACTATTTTCTACATTTTTTATTACATAATTACCCATATGGTTCGGAACAAAATTAAATTCCCCACGTTTAAATCCGTTTAAATGATAATCAGCCGTTACTACATAGCCTGTATCTTTTTTATCAGTAGACAGAATCTGTACCTTAGTTGCACCATTTGATCTTAAAACTTTTTGTAGCATAGAATATATATAACCCTTAGTATTTTCTTCTTTCCTTTCATTCGCCCTAATTTCTTCTGAATTGTCGAGAAGTTTTTCTATGTCCATGTAACCTACCTCCAATTATCTTATTTTTATAATATTTTTATTCACACTTTATCCACAAATTGTTCATACACAAAAATACTGTTTCATAACTAATTTTATTATTATCTGGTAAAGATTATATTACCTTTACCATCATGTATCCACGCATATTTCCCAATACTTCCCACAGTTTCTGTTCCTTCTCCACGTTCATCCTTATAAGACTGTTGCCTTTCTTTTTGCGAAAAATCATCAAATATTAAACCGCTTGCATCTAATTCCACGGGTAATTGTTTTTCAGATATTGTAACATGTTCACCTAGTTCGTCCTTTTTAGCTGTGTATTTACTAAATAGACTATCCATAAAATCTTCTAATGTATTTCTCTTTTTAGGCTTTAAATCTTCCGTTCCTACCTCTATAACTTGCATATTTTTGCTAGCTGTTCTACGATCCCAATTAGTTATTTCATCGCCCTGTGGAGATATTTCAAATATTTTATCCTTATATTTTCTTTGAACTTTTTTGGTATTTTCATCTTCATCAAAACTTAATTCTTCAAAATCTTTAAGGTTAAATGAGCCAGGTGAATATAATACAAATTGAGATTCTGAAATTTTTATAAATCTTGTGGTAAAAGGTTTATAATATTTTTGAACAGATTCCGGGCGGATTTCAGCATCGGGAACAGTAAATAACGCGCCGATAGTCAAATCGCCTATTGGCTTAGTATAATTCGGCATAGATTTTTTATCTACCATAACAACAAATGCGGTAAAATATATCGGTACTGCCTTAGCATCAGTTACTTTTATGCTTACACCATTATCTGTTGTTAATGTATCTTCTGTTTTTTTTACAAAAACCGTATCCCAGTTTAATGTATCTTGCCCTACAGCTTCAACAATTTTTTTGTATACTTTGGGATTACGTTCTTGTATTTTTTCTACATTCAAATAAAATTCAGCATTAATTGCCACGTCTGCCATTGTGAATTCTAAGTCCATGCATACTTCTTTCTTTTGTGTACATACCATAATAGGACTTTTTTTAATTAAGGGCGTGTCAAAGGGGAATTCACCTAATTGTTGCCACTTATAATTTTTAACCAATTGTGGAAAACTGCCTTCCATTACTTTTTTATCTAGGTGGAATAAATCGCCAACATCAAGATTATTAAACGGTATTTTCAGATATTCAATTTCTGCTTTCACTTGTTTAGACGCTACTGGTACTCCTGCAAATTTATACTTTATTATTTTTTTATCCCTATCAATAGAAATATTCATATTTTCATTATTTACAAATCCAAAATTATCCTGTAACTTTTTTATAACAGTTTGTTTAATAACACTATCATCATATTTCCATATTGGGTTATTAGCGTCTAACGATAATGTTTTATTCAGATAATCTTCGGCATGGTCGTAATATTTTTTTCCATTATAATCACTATTTTGATTAGGCATTCCCCTATGGTTCATTCCACTATCAAATGTCATATCTGGAATGAATAAATCATTAAGGTTATCATTACCCTTACCCTTATAATCAGAATCGTTTCTATCGTGATACCATATATTGGTGGGATTAAATCTATTGAATTTTGCGTATTCATCTGCCATTGATATTCCACCTTATAGTTAATATTTTTTTGAGGAGGTATTATCGTATATGTGGTTAAGCCCACCGACCTTGTGCTACTAGCGCACGTGTATATACCTTACCTCATTAAAATACCGTATTATAACTATAAAATGAAAAACCTCCTGAATTTCGCTTCGGTTGAGGGATTGGCCCACAACGGAGAGGCGCAGGAGGTATGGTATTGCAATATTCTATAACCCAATCAGAGAGGGTATAACCCTTGTCTTATGGGGGCAGATATTATTTCATCTTTTTTAATGTATCCTGTATATCAATACCCACAAACTCTTTTCCATCTTTGCTTAAAATAACATCACCAGTTGACATTTCACCTTGCAAAAATTCCATTAATTTTTCGTTGCCTTTTGCTATCTCTGTTAATTCTTCAATCGTATTAAATTTATATGGCAATTTATACTCACGATATTCTTGTGGGGTACCATCGTGATATGTTCTGAATGAATATTGACTTGCATTTACCTCATTGTCATTTAATTGACTACGTTCTATGACCATCATATCATAATCATCTTTATCCTTATAATAAACATCTACCCATACTTTATCGTCAGTAACTTGGTTAATATCAATTACTTCAAAATCTACCCCTCTTTTCTTTAATAATGTTTCTACTGGCTTTTTTAATCTGTGCATATTGGGCTTTGTCCTACTTGCCTGTACATTCTTATTTATGCTCGCATATATCCATTCACCTGTCCCAAATACTGCCCCTAAACTATATGAACCTACATCTAATTTTGCTTCATCAAAATTAATCTTTAATTTACCATTACCTTCTTCATAAAATCCAGAACCATTTGCAGAGTCATGAATACCTATAATTATTGTGTCCACTTGCACTTCTTTTTCGCCTTTCATGATTGTTTCTATTATTTCCTTGCCACTTACAATACCGCCAACAAATGCGTCCCCACCATAAGTGGAGTTATTGCATATCCTCTCTAAATCTTTTTGCGTAATATATTTTAATGCTTCTGCTTTCCACTTGTTTGCTTCATCCGTCCATACAACATTATCATATGACAATACTACACCTTCTTCATGATATATTTCTCCATAATATTTTTTTAATAATACGGGGTAATCAAATAAGTCTTCAATGTTATAGTCTGCTAATTCTTCTATGTGCCATCTCATTTCATCTTTTACTTCATCGGACACTTCTGTGTATCCTTCTTCTTTTAACCAATTTTCAACTGTGTCGTATGCGATATCTCCTACATATTCCGCTGCATTATCCATAGTATAATCATCTAACGCTTCTATTCCTTTTTGTATAACTTCTTTTAATTTTGATATAGGCGCTTCGTTTCCACTTCTTATATCTTCATAGACTCTAAATTTATGCGTGTTTTCTTTCCTAAATTGTTCTAATATTTCATCGTTACTTACTTCAACTGTTTCGTTGTCGTTCTCATTATTGCCCTCTGCTTTTACTTTTGTTTTACTTTTTATTTGTTCTGAACTATCATATCCTGGAACTTTGCCCTTAAATATAACTTCTATATTTTTTATTTTGTTTGTAGAAAGTCCGAACCAACTGGAATAATACGTATATATTAAATCCATTACATTGTCTCCGACATAGTCCTGTTCTGTTTCTAAATTGGGTTGATAATTATTATAATTAATATCGTATACTTCAGCGTCCCATGATATCATATTTTTTGCATCTTCGATAGACATACCACCTTCGCCTGAAATGTCCACATTAACCCATGCACCGTAATCCAACGTGCTATCTGCAAATTCTTTTCCTATCGCATTTAACTTATTAGAATCTTCAAAATATACTTTTATTTCTATGGGAATACGTACTGCACTTTCAATTTTTTTCTCGTCTTCTGCCATCTTTATGTCACTTTCTGCTACGTCTTCAATTAATTCATCATCCTCTCCATTTTCAATTGTATATACCCATTCTCCACCTGCGTCTCTCCAATAATGTTCATCATATTCAGCGTCTTCAATTATACCTATAATGCCTTCATATTCTCCATCTACAATTTCCACTACATCACCACAATCAAATTTCTGTTCTGATTGCTTTGCACTTTCAATCTTTTTACTGTTGCTTATATTATCTCTTATAAATTCTAATGCTTCTAATTTATTATAAATTTCCCTAGAATCTCCATATTTGTACATATCCCCCGTTTCCCCTTCTTTATTTTTACCTAAAACTTCAAAAAAATCTACACCCTGGTTATCTGACGGCGCTATGAACCAACCTGTCCTATTCAGCACATCACCTGTCAGCTGTATAGGTGCATTAGACCAACCTGTTTCTTTTTCAGAAGAATAAGTATCAGGATAATACTTAATAAATTTGATGCCATTTGCTTGTAACCACGTTCTTAATTCTTTATTACTTACAAATCCAAACTCATTGTCTTCATTATCATTATCTTCATTATCATTACTCGCCATTATAATTGTGCCATCTTCAATACCTTCGTATAAATCTCCTGGCAACATTGTTAGTTTTTCATCTGTTCCAAATCCCTGCATAAATATCCAATTAGGTGTTATATTCAATATCATATACTCTTTACCATTTTTTATAATATGATCATTCAGTTTTATTTTATTACTATTATCACTTGCCCATATCCCCTTACGATTAATATTTTGGTCATTACTTTTTATTTTATTCTTGTTTTCTTGATATAAAGGATCATCCTTATCCAATTCTGTATAAATATCTTCTGCGTACTTTGTCTTCTGTTCAAATTCTTCGTTATCAGGAGTATTCCATGTAGCCCAATACCAGTGGTTATCCCCAGGACTATACCGAGGAACAACAAACATATCCTCATTAATACTATAATATATCTTGCCTTCTGTCGCTTCATTTGGTCTAAAAGTTCTTGCTTTACCTTCCACTTTATTCACTCCCATTATATCCTCCTCCATTATCCAATCATTCGGATTATCTTTATTCGCACCTTCAAAATTTATAAAATATACATACGGCACAATCATATTACTTTTCCAACCTTCATCCTCTGTATATATATCCACCTCTAACACTTCGCCTTCTTTACCTTCATTCTCACCCTTAACCACTTTTACCGTTTCACCTACATTATATTTAGGAACGCTTTCTTTCACTTCTTCATTAGCAGATATCCATTCTTCTAATTGACTTTCTGGATATTTTTTTATTTCTCCATTTACTAACATATCATATTCATATTTTGGGATATCTTTTCCAGAATTAGGCCCTGGCATAAAGGTTTTATATATTTTTACTACTTCTCCCACATTACCATCTGACAACAACGCTTTTCTACCGATATCACTTGTTCTTGCCTCTACATTATTTTTATCTTCCTTGCCCTTATAATTGCCTTTATATCCTTCTAAATCCCATGGCCAGGGCATTGTTGCATGAGCATAACCCTTCGCCCAATATTTTATAACGGTTTTTATATTTTTAGGAGTAATAAGATATCCCCCTTTTTGTAATGCTTCTGTGGCTTCTTTAATTCTATTTTCATTATATTCTTTTTCCCATTTATCTAATTCTTCTGGTGTCATGTGTGCCATTGCGTTTACTCCTTTATCATTTTTATATGGTTTATAAATATATTTATCCACGCCTAATGTTATTATATTATTGCTATCACTAATACTCTTGCCCACCAAATTATCATATGATCCCTTTGTTACATACGCCAATGTTAAATGTGGCGAATATTCAAATGTAGTCTTATTCTCAAATTCCTCACACACTTTTTTATTCAATCCCATTAAATCTTCTGACTCTATCTTTACAATTAACACATCATAATCATCTTGTTTAAACTTATCTATCTTGCCTAATTTAAACTTTATTGGTCTATATAATTCCTTAATCGCACTATCATTAATTTCATATAGTCCATACTTTACCGTTACATGAAAATTTTCTGGTATGCCTTGCACATAATCAAATTGTTCCGAATAATACAATTTTTCTTTATCATTAATATTATCACTAACAAATTTTTTAATTACATTATCAACTTCTTTCGGCATATCTACCATCAGACATCCTAACTTTTCATTATCTTTTTCTTTTGCCATTATTTTTCTTCCCCTTCATTTCCGTTACTCTTGTTCGCCTTATCTTTAATTTCAATACTTTTACCTTTCACAAAATATTCCCCTACATTTCCGCCAACATATGTCATAAATACCGAACCAACAAATATCAGAAACATATTGATTATACTTTCTCCAGAATTTTTACTCATGTATATGGCCAACAGTATAAACGCCCATGTCTCAACATATAATGTATTTATAAACTTCTTACTTGCCATTCCCTGTGTTATAGATAATATAAATTGTAATATGGTATCTTTCACATTACACCTCCTTATTAAATATAATTACTCTTTAACTTCTTTAACTTTCGTTTTCGCTTTCTCTGCCTCTTCATTTAATTTATACTCATTAATTTCCCACTCTGCAATTTCATAAAAATCAATTTCATCAAATGCCCCCTGCAATAAATCACCCCACATTGAAGCACCTAGGTCTGGCATCTGTTCTTCCAAATATTCCTCAAGGATATTTGCTACATTCCCTACCCATTCTGACTCATCTTCTGTCCTTCCTTCAATTACAGTTTCTCTCACAAATTCCCATGAACCCCTATCATTACCTAACCATAAATGACAGTTCCATGTTTCATAATTTTTGTACCCCTGATAGCCTTCATCTGCCTTAATTTCTTTTTCATTGTTTTTCATACTCTCAATCTCCTTTTTATTTTGTATATTTCCATTTTCATCAATTTCCCACATAAATTTTTTATCTGATAATTCTACTGTAAAAACTTTATCACCTGGTTTAGCAATATTTAATATATCCATTTCATATTTTCTTATAGCATATATATTGCCATGTTTATCTGAAACTGCCCACCACTTATCCATATCTTTAGTACCCCATATTATAGTTATTATATTACATACTTATCTGTCATATTAAAATAATATATTATAACCATTTTTTAAACATATTATAGCATAATGGGAGAGTAAAGGCAAGAATTATATTGATATTATTCGGATAGGATTATCGATATAACATTATTTCGGTAACAATTTTACGTACTCCCGACTTGTTATTTGGGGCAACATCCCTTATCTTATTTAACAATTTATATGATATACCATTATCAATTAATTTTTGAACCGCAAGATTATCCTCATATGAGTCAAAGTATATAAAATGATTGTTTTTATGATTTAATAGCCATGCGCATAAATAATTAGTATCAGTAATGTCCCATTTACATGACATATCAGCGGT
>WOYI010354658.1_pt1 | contig 12713 bp, 11 predicted proteins | sample 6423411 | NCBI WGS metagenome assembly WOYI01 (sample SAMN13441803, study PRJNA592873) | oil field metagenome | biome: oil field; feature: oil-well bore; material: oil-contaminated soil; isolation source: oil-contaminated soil from oil-well borehole | place: Germany: Wietze | collected 2016-10-18 ... | reverse complement strand
AGCCTGCGCCGAAATCGACAACTGATGCGGAATCATACTTGCTGCCCCCGCATCAACTCGTGGTTTTGGCTGCGGCCGCTCGCTGATGCTCGCTTAACCTGCGCTGCGCACAGGTTAGCCTGCGCCGAAATCGACAACTGATGCGGAATCATACTTGCTGCCCCCGCATCAGTTGCCGATTTTCCCAATCCACCCGCAACAGGATTCCGAGCATCAAACAATTGGCGACAATGCCGGAGCCGCCGAAGCTCATCATCGGCAGGGTGAGTCCCTTGGTAGGCAACAGGCCCATGTTCACGCCCATGTTGATGAAGCCCTGCACGCCCAGCCAGATGCCGATGCCCTGCGCGACCAGACCGCTATAGACGCGGTCGAGTTTCAGCGCCTGGCGGCCGACGGCAAAAGCGCGTTCGATCAATAAGGCAAACATCACAACCACCGCACAGACACCGACAAATCCCAGCTCTTCGGCAATCACCGCAAGCAGAAAATCGGTATGCGCTTCGGGCAGGTAAAAAAGTTTTTCCACACTCGCGCCCAGCCCCACGCCGAACCATTCGCCGCGACCGAAAGCGATGAGCGCGTGCGAGAGCTGGTAGCCCTTGCCATAGGCATCCTGCCAGGGATCCATGAAGCCGAAAATGCGCTCGCGGCGATACGGCGACGACCAGATCAGGATGACGAAAGCCACCGCCATGACCAGCAGCAAGGCGCTGAACAGGCGCACATTGATGCCGCCGAGGAACAGGATGCCGACCGCGATGCTGACGATCACCACAAACGCGCCGAAATCCGGCTCGCGCAACAGCAACGCGCCAACCAGCACCATCACCGCGGCCATGGGCACGAAGCCCCGGCGAAAACTGGCCATGTCATCCAGCTTGCGCGCGGTGTAATCGGCGGCATACAGCACGGCAAACAGTTTCATCAATTCGGATGGCTGCAAATTGATCGGGCCGAAGCCAATCCAGCGCTGCGCGCCATTCACCGAACGGCCGATATGCGGAATCAGCACCACCACCAGCAACACGAAACCGGCGATGAATAGCCAGGGCGCCGCCTGCTGCCACAAGCGCAGCGGCACTTGAAAAGCCATCACCCCGGCAATCAGCCCAACAGTCAGAAATACCGCATGGCGGACCAGGAAATAAGCCGGCTGGTTGCCGGTGAAGCGGCTGCCTTCGGCCATCGCGATGGAAGACGAATACACCATCACCAAACCCAACAGCAGCAGGCCGATCGACGACCACAGCAACAGGCCATCAATTTCTGCCGGCCCATGCTGCGTGGCGGACATCCAGCGCCGCATCATGGCGTCACACCTTGCAATGCGCGTACCGCCGCGATAAAGACTTCCGCGCGGTGCTGGTAGTCGCGGAACATGTCGAAACTCGCGCAGGCAGGCGACAACAGCACCGCATCCTGTGGCTGCGCCAGCGCAGCCGCCTGGCGCACGGCATCAGTCATGTCGGCCGCCGCAACCAGCGGGACGCCTGCGCCGGTCAGCGCGCGGCTGATCACCGGTGCATCACGGCCAATCAGCACCACGGCGCGAGCGTGCTGCGTGACCGGCATTTTCAATGGCGAAAAATCCTGTCCCTTCCCGTCACCGCCAGCGATAAGAACAATTTTTGGATTGTTCTTATCGCTGGTCTTATCGCTAGCGGCCATCTGTCCGCCAATCCCTTCAAGCGCCGCCACCGTCGCGCCGACGTTGGTGCCTTTTGAATCGTCATACCAAGTCACACCGTCGATCTCGGCGATCTTCTCCACCCGATGTGGCAGACCACGGAAACTGCGCAAGGCGGGCAGCAGACTCGCGGCGGTGTGGCCCAGGCTGACGCACAGCGCCAGCGCCGCCAGCGCATTCGCCGCGTTGTGCAAGCCACTGATTGGCAACTCGGCCTGCGGCAATAAAAACTGTTCGCCCTGCACCAGCCAGGACGCGCCATCACGCAGGCGCAAGCCAAAATCCTCTGCGCCGGGTGGCACATCCAGCCCGAAGCTGATCACGCGCCGGCCGGCAATCGCCATGCTGCGCACGCGCGCATCCTGCCGGTTCAGCACCTGCACGCCATCCCCTTGAAAGATGCGCGCCTTGACCGCAGCATAGGCAGCAAGATCGGCATAACGGTCCAGATGGTCATCGGAAATATTCAACACCGTCGCCGCCGCCGGATTCAGCGTCGTCGTGGTTTCCAGTTGAAAGCTCGACAACTCCAGCACCCAGGCCTGCGGCAGTGCGTCTTGCTCGGCATAATCGGTCAGCGCGGTCAGCGCCGCGGGTGAGATATTGCCGGCCACGCCAACCGATTTACCCGTACTGCGCAGCAGATGCCCGGTCAGCGCCGTGGTGGTGGTCTTGCCATTGGTGCCGGTGATGGCCAGCACCGGCGGCGGTGCGGACATCTCGCACAATGCCCGTGCGAACAATTCGATTTCGCCGATTACCGGCATGCTGCGTGCGGCGGCCTCGCGCAACAACGGCAGGTCGCCGGGCAAGCCGGGGGACACCACCACCAGGTCGATGCCATCCAGCAGCGCGGCATTGAACTCGCCCGCGAAAAAGTCGGCGCTGGCCAGACGGCTCAATACACCGCGGCTCAATGCACGGCGGCTCAATACACGGCGGCGCAACTCATCCAGACACGGCGGCGCGGCGCGCGTATCGGCCACGCGCACGTGCGCGCCCGAACGCACGCACCAGCGCGCGCAGGCCAGGCCGGTTTCGCCGAGGCCGAGGATGAGAATGTATTTATCGTTCAATTTCATATGCTCACCACGGCGACACGGCGAAAAATCGAATTGCCTTTCGCCGTGTCGCCGTGCCCGCCGTGGTTAATGTCTTTCATCTGATTTTCAGCGTCGCCAGCCCGACCAGCACCAGCAGGATGGTGATGATCCAGAAGCGCACCACGACCTGCGTTTCCTTCCAGCCGGTTTGCTCGAAGTGATGGTGCAGTGGCGCCATGCGCAGGATGCGCCGTCCCGCGCCATATTTCTTGCGCGTGTATTTGAAATAGCTGACCTGGATCATCACCGACAGCGTCTCGGCGACAAACACCCCGCCCATGATGAACAGCACGATCTCCTGCCGCGCCACGACAGCCACCGCGCCCAGCGCGGCGCCCAGTGCCAGGGCACCCACATCGCCCATGAAGACTTCGGCCGGATAGGCGTTGAACCAAAGGAATCCCAGTCCTGCACCCGCCATCGCGGCGCAAAACACGGTGAGTTCGCCGGCGCCGGGAATATGCGGCAACAGCAGATACTTTGCGTACACCGAATTACCCGCGACATAGGCAAACACGCCCAGCGCGGCGCCCACCAGCACGGTGGGCATGATCGCCAGGCCATCCAGGCCATCGGTCAGATTTACCGCATTGCTCGTACCAACGATCACCAGATAAGTCAGCGTGATGAAGCCCACCATGCCCAGCGGATAACTCACGCTCTTGAAGAAGGGAACGATGAGGTCCGTCTTGGTCGGCAAGTCAAGCGTGAAGCCGCTGCCCACCCACTGCATGAAAAGCTCCACCAGCTTCTCGTTGTTCGGTGCCGAAATCGAAAAGGCGATGTAAATCGCAGCCACCAGGCCGATTACCGACTGCCAGAAAAATTTGGCTTTGGCGGAGAGACCATCGGGATTGCGATACACCACCTTGCGCCAGTCATCGACCCAGCCCACCGCGCCAAAACCGAAGGTGACGATCAGCACCGCCCAGACAAAACGGTTCGACAAATCCGCCCACAGCAGGGTGGAAATGCCGAGCGAGAGGAGGATCAGCGCACCACCCATGGTCGGCGTGCCAGTTTTGACGAGATGCGTCTGCGGGCCGTCAGTACGCACCGACTGGCCGATTTTTTTCGCCGTCAGCCAGCGGATCATCGCCGGACCAAAGACAAAGGAAATGCCCAGCGCGGTGATCGTCGCCAGCACCGCACGCAAGGTGATGTAGTTGAAGACATTGAAACCGCGATAATCACCCGCCAGCCAGTGGGCAAGTTCAAGCAGCATGGAAGCTTCCTTTCAAGTGGATGGCAAGCGCAGTCATTTTTTCTCCCCGTCAGCCGGCTCGAGCAGTGCCGCGACCACCCGCTCCATGCGCATGAAGCGCGAGCCCTTGACCAGCACGGTAACGTTGTCATCCAGTTCCGCCAGCAGCGTCTTGAGCAGTGAATCAAGTCGCGCAAAATGCTCGCCGCCTGCGCCGAAGTTGTGCGCGGCGGCGGCTGACAACCCACCCAGGCAAAGCAGCCGGTCAATGCCGTGGCTCTTGGCATAACCACCGATCTCGTCGTGAAACTGGCCTGCCGCCTCGCCTGCCTCGCCCATGTCGCCCATCACGAAAATGCGCCGCCCGGGAACGCCGGACAGGACATCAATCGCAGCACGCATCGAATCCGGGTTGGCGTTGTAGGTGTCATCGATCACCATTGCGCCGCGCAAGCCTGCACGGCGCTGCAGGCGGCCTTTCACACCATGGAATCCCGCCAGCCCGGCGGACACCATCTCCAGCGTGACGCCGGTCGCCAGCGTCGCGGCGGCGGCGGCGCAGGCATTCAGGGCATTATGCCGACCGGGTACGGCCAGCGTGATGTCTGCGGCGCCCCATGGTGTGGTCAGGCGCAACGTGCCGCCAAAGCCATGCGGCGTGAATTCGCCGCGCACATCGGCGGTCCGCTCAAGGCCGAAGGTCAATTGCAGGCGATCCTGCGCCAGCGTGTGCCATAGTTCGGCCTGCTCGTCATCGGCATTGAACACGGCAATCCCGTCGGCGCCCAGGCCGGCAAAAATCTCGCCCTTGGCCAACGCCACATCCTGCACCGTGCCCAGCCCTTCCAGATGCGCGCGCTGGGCATTGGTGATTACCGCCACGGTCGGCATGGCCAGACGCGTCAAATAATCGATCTCGCCGAGGTGGTTCATGCCCATTTCAATCACCGCCGCCGTGTGCGTCCCGCGCAGCTTGAGCAGGGTCAGCGGCAGACCGATGTCATTGTTGAGGTTGCCTTCCGTAGCCAGCACGGCACCGCCCGCTACGCCACCCGTTACGCTGCCTTGCATGCGCAGGATCGCGGCGCACATCTCCTTTACCGTGGTCTTGCCATTGCTGCCAGTGACGCCGATCAGCGGAATGTTGAAGCGCGCGCGCCAGGCGGCAGCCAGCGCACCCAGCGCCAGGCGCGTATCGGCCACGGCGATCAGCGGCAAGCCGGGATGGGTCGCGGCAAATTCACGGTTTACCAGCGCGCCGACAGCACCTTTTTCGATAGCCACAACAACAAAATCGTGGCCATCAAAATGTTCACCCTGGATGGCCACGAACAAGTCGCCTGCGGTAACCGCGCGTGAATCGCTGGTCACTCCCGAGAAGGTCACCCCCGCGAAGATCCCATCGGCGTCGTAAAACTCAGCACCGATGGCTTGCGCGGCGGCGGATAACGTCATCATCATGTGGCGCACCCTCCCGAAAAGCTTGATAAATGCGCTGTGCGCCGTGCCGCCAGCGCCGACTTTGCAATATCGGCATCGGCAAACGGCTGGCGCACACCGGCGATTTCCTGATATGTCTCGTGGCCCTTGCCGGCGAGCAGGATGACATCACACGCAGCGGCATGTGCAATGGCGCCGGTAATCGCGCGGCCACGCTCGGCTTCTACCTCCGGCCGCTGTTGCATGCCGGCGAGAATGTCGTCGATGATGGCCCGTGCATCTTCATGGCGCGGGTTGTCGCTGGTGACGACGACCACATCTGCCAGCCGTTCCGCCACCGCGCCCATTTGCGGCCGCTTGCCCGCATCACGGTCGCCGCCGCAACCAAACACGCAGACCAGGCGACCGCCACGCGCGGCGGCGACTTCGCGTAACGCCGTCAATGCCTTGTCCAACGCATCCGGCGAATGCGCGTAATCGACCACCACCTGCGGTTCATTTTTGCCGCCCAAGGCCTGCAAACGGCCGGGCGGCGGCTGTAGCGTCTGCACCGCATCGGCAATCGCGGCAAGGCTGTCGCCACGCGCCAGCAACGCGCCAATCACCGCCAGCAGATTCGCCGCATTGAAGCGCCCGAGGACAGGCGCGGCGAAGGGCTGGCCGTTGAGATCAAAGCGCAGGCCAGTGGCCGTCATGCCCAGGTTTTCGGCAACCAGCAACTCATCCACGCCTTCCGGCCTGACGAGTTTTTCATCCAGCGTATAGCCGATGATGCGGATTTTTCCGCGCAAGGCAGCCAGCAACTGCGCACTGAATCCATCATCCAGATTGAGCACGGCGGCGGTCAGTCCCGGCGCATTGAACAATCGTGCTTTCGCCTCGCCATACGCCGCTAGCGTGCCGTGATAATCGAGATGGTCGCGCGTCAGGTTAGTGAAAATCGCGACATCGAACAACACGCCATTCACGCGGCCTTCCGCCAGCCCGATCGAGGATACTTCCATGGCGCAGGCCGTTGCACCCCGCGCGACAAAGTCCGCCAGCGCAGCGTGCAGCCGCGGCGCGTCGGGGGTGGTAAAGCCGCTCTCCTGCAACGCATGCGGAAACCCATTGCCCAGCGTGCCAATCACCGCGCAGCGTTGGCCAAGTTGTGTCAGCGCCTGCATCAGCCACTGTGACACCGAGGTCTTGCCATTCGTGCCGGTCACCCCGGCCAGCCACAACTGCGCCGAAGGCTGGCCATACACCAGATGCGCCAGGCTACCTGCCAGCATGGCCAGATTGGCGACCGCCAAACAGGGCACCGGACAATTCATCGCCGTATCACCCGCGCCGACTTTTTTCCCATCCGCTTCAAAAAGTACCGCCACCGCGCCACGCGCCACTGCATCGGCGATGAAGCTGCGACCATCGGCCTGATGGCCGGGATAGGCGAGAAACACATCGCCCGCCCGCACCTGCCGCGAATCGCCGGACACGCCGCGCGGCGTGACACCACGCGCCAGCAACTGGCGCAGGATGTCCGCCGCCTGATCGCGCAGCGCATCGTGCACCAAGGTTTTCAGTGGCTCGGTCACATTTCCTCCGGCGCCGATTCCACATCCCTGGGCAAGGGCGTCAGCGGCGCATCCGGCGCCACGCCCAGCGTGCGCAAGCTGCCCGCCATCACTTGCGCGAATATGGGCGCGGCCACATCGCCGCCGTAATACTTGCCATTCGATGGTTCATCGACCATCACCGCAACCACCAGCCGCGGCTTGGAAACCGGTGCAAAACCGACAAACGAAGCGACATATTTGTTGGCATAGCGGCCATTTTCCACCTTGTGCGCGGTGCCGGTCTTGCCCGCCACGCGATAGCCGGGAATATGCGCCTTGGGTGCCGTGCCGCCTGGCTGTACCACCATTTCCAGCATGGTGCGCACCGCGTGCGCCGTGTTTGCGGAAAACAACTGACGGCCGGCCGGGGGTGGCGCATCCAGCCGGGTCAGCGACAGCGGCGGCAAATCGCCATCGCGGGCAAAGGCGAGATAAGCGCGCGCCAACTGGATCAATGTCACCGATATGCCATGGCCATAGGACATGGTGGCCTGCTCGATAGGCCGCCAGGTTTTCGCCGGCCGCAGGTGCCCACCCACCTCGCCGGGAAAGCCCAGCTTCAATGGCGCGCCAAAACCCGCCGTATTGAACATGGTCCACATGTCTGCCGGTTGCATCGACAACGCGATTTTTGCCGCGCCCACATTCGAGGATTTCTGGATCACCTGGGCCACGGTCAATATGCCATGCGCGTGAGAGTCCGAAATTGTCGCCGGTCCGATATGCAGCTTGCCGGGCGCAGTCTCGATCGGCGTATCGAACTTCACTTTACCTTCTTGCATCGCCAGCGCGATGGTGAATGGCTTCATGGTCGAGCCGGGCTCGAAGCTGTCGGTCAGCGCGCGGTTGCGCAATTCGGCGCCGGTCAGCCGCACGCGGTTGTTCGGGTTGTAGCTGGGCAGATTGACCAGCGCCAGCACCTCGCCGGTCTGTGTATCCAGCACCACCACGCCACCGGCCTTGGCGCGGTTTTCATCCAGCGCCTGTTTCAAATACGTGTAGGCGAGATATTGAATCTTGGCATCCAGCGCCAGCGCCATGTCGCGGCCTTCCACCGGCGGATGCACGCTGCCGACATCCTCCACCACATTGCCGCGCCTGTCCTTGATGACGCGGCGACTGCCCGGCTTGCCGGTGAGCAGCGCATCCAGGGCCAGCTCGACGCCTTCCTGGCCGCTGCTCTCGACCCCCGTGAAGCCCACCATATGCGCCGTGACCTCCGCCGATGGGTAGTAACGGCGATATTCGGTTTGCTCATGGATACCGGGCAACTTCAGCGCCATCACCTTGTCCGCCAGCGCGGGTGGCATCTGGCGCTTGAGATAAACAAACGCGCGGTCGGAGGCCAGCTTGCGGTTCATGTCGCGCACATTCATTTCCAGCAGCGTGGCCAGCTTGCGCGTTTGCGCCGGGGTCAGATCCGCATCCTCGGGAATCGCCCACAGTGATTGCACCGGCGTCGAGACTGCCAGCACAGCGCCATGCCGGTCGGTGATACGACCACGCGTGGCGGGAATATCAAGCACGCGCTCGAAGCGCGCCTTGCCCTTGTCACCGAGAAATTCGTTGTCGATGCCTTGCAAATAAAAGGCGCGGCCAACCAGTACGCCGAAGCCGCCAAGCAAGGCCGCCAACACCACGCGCTGTCGCCACCGCGGCAGGCGCTGCGAGAGCAAGGGGCTGTGCGAGAACTTGACCGATTTCATGGTCGGCTCAGTGTGCTGCCGGTTGTGCTGCCGGTTGGAACATCAGCAACGGCGCCGGGTTCAACAGCCATGATGTCACGCGGCGCCGGCTGCCGCATGCCCAATTTTTCGCGCGCCAGGTTTTCCACCCGGATATGTGCCGCCCAGGTGCTCTGTTCCAGTTGCAACTGACCCCACTCGGTTTCCAGGTCGCGCGCATGCTTTTGCTCGGCGCCGAGTGCGACGAACAGTTTGCGCGCCTGATGGTTGGCATTGATCACCGACAATGCACACAGCACCGTGATGGTTGCCAATATGAGTTGCACGCGGATCATCTAGCCGCTCTTTTTTGGGCAAGGGAATCGGGGGCATGGTCCATCACCTCTGCCACGCGCAGCACGGCACTGCGCGAGCGCGGGTTCGCGGCAACTTCCGCATCACGCGGGAATACCGGTTTGCCGATCAGGCGCAAAGTCGGCGCTGGCAGCTCGGCGGCGCGGATCGGAACACCCTTCGGCGGCTGCACTGGCGCCGCCCCGTCGCGCATGAAGCGCTTGACGATGCGGTCTTCGAGTGAATGAAAGCTGATCACGGCCAGTCTTCCCCCAGTTGCCAAACGCGCCACACAGCGCGGCAGCGTCAGCGCCAGCTCCTCAAGTTCGCGGTTGATATGGATGCGTAACGCCTGGAAAGTGCGCGTCGCCGGATGCTGACCCGGTTCACGCGTGCGCACGGCACTTGCAACGAGCGTGGCAAGCTGCCCTGTGGTTGTAATACCGCGCTCGCCCCGAGCAGCCACAAGCGCCTTTGCAATCGCATGAGCAAACCGTTCTTCGCCATAATCTTTAATTACCCTCTCGATGTCGGATTGCGTTGCACGCGCCAGAAATTCGGCGGCCGTCTCGCCCTGCGTCGTATCCATGCGCATATCCAGCGGCGCATCGAAACGGAAACTCATGCCGCGCTCCGGGGTATCCAGTTGTGGCGACGACACACCCAGGTCGAGCAGCACACCATGCACCTGTGCGATGCCCAGGTCGTCGAGCACTGACCCGATCTGGCTGAAATGCGCATGCACCAGCGTAAAGCGCGGATCGGTCATCGCACGCCCCGCCGCGATCGCCGCCGGATCGCGGTCCAACGCAATCAAGCGGCCATGCGGCCCCAATGCGTCGAGAATTTTGCGGCTGTGCCCGCCACGGCCGAAAGTTGCATCCACATAAACGCCATCGGGCACCATCGCCAGCGCGGCGACTGCTTCGTTGAGCAGTACGGTGATATGGGCGGAGTCGGCGCTCACAGCGCAAGATTTTCCAGCCCCGCCGGCAACAACTTGTCGCCCAGCGCAAAAATCGCCTCCTGTTGCGCGCGCCAGCCCGCATCCGACCACACCTCGAAATGGCTGCCCTGACCAATCAGCCAGACTTCCTTTTCCAGCCCGGCGTATTGGCGCAACGAAGCGGAAATCAACAGGCGTCCGGCGCTATCCAGCGCCACATCCTCGGCAAAGCCGACCAGCAGGCGGCGCACCATGGCAGATTCAACCTGCAAGCTTGGCGCCGCCAGAATCTGTGCGCGGATCGGCTCCCATGCCGGTTGTGGATACAACAGCAGGCAGCGATGCGGATGCGCGGTAAGCACCAACCTACCCTCACCGGCCGCGAGCAGTGCCTCCCGATGCTTGGCAGGCGTCGCCATGCGACCTTTGGCATCGAGATTAAGCAGCACTGCACCCTGAAACATTTCCAGCCTCCATGACGGGAAATCCAGAAAAATCTCCCACTACATCCCACTAATCTCCACTTTATGCCACTTTTTTTGGGCGGTCAAGGGGAAAAAAGGATTTTTTTCTGTGACAACAAGGGCTTAGGCGTTACTTCTCAAGTCCGAATCAAAGACAAAATCAATGAAAACAAAGTGGATGGAATGGAAACCGAAAGTACTTTATGAAGAAATCGGATAGACAAACCCCCTTGTCACCCATTTCCGCTACCAGTATTATTACGATCGTAATAACAACCTTTGGAGCAGACCATGAACTTCACCCTCAAACTCACCCAGATCGGCAATTCGGTTGGTGTCGTTTTGCCCAAAGAAGCGCTGGCAGCACTGAAGCTGGAAAAAGGCGACACGCTGCATCTCACTGAATCGCCAGACGGGTTTCGTGTGACCGCCTTTGATCCTGAGTTCGAGCGACAAATGGGCGCGGCTGAAACCATCATGAAACGCCGCCGCAATGTACTGCGCGAACTGGCCAAATAAGCGAGCCCAATAAGCGCTCAATGGATTTCATCTGGATCGAAACGAGCGTAGTCCGCGCGATCCATGACGCGCAGCTCGCCGAGCATGGCGGACTTGCCGGTGTGCGTGATGAGGGTTTGCTGGAATCCGCCTTCGCCCGCCCGCAAAACCTGCTGGCCTACGGCATGCCTGATGTCGCTGATTGCGCGGCCGCTTATGGCTTTGGCATAGCGCGCAACCACCCGTTCAGCGACGGCAACAAACGTACCGCCTTCGTCTGCACAGAATTGTTTCTTGCCCTGAATGGATACGGCCTGACCGCAGACGACGTGTCATGCGTCAACACTATGCTTGATCTCGCCGCCGGAGAAATCGACGAAACCGCATTTGCCGCCTGGCTGCGTGCGCACCTTGCGGCGCGGTGAATCCCGTCGACCACCGCAACAGGCCACCGTCCTCGCCCCGTCATCCGCTACGACGGGGAAACATGCCCGCAGCGAATCATTCCACCACTTTGATCAGGCTGCCCACCTTCACCGTACCATCCGGATAAACCCCGTTCAGCAGCCTTAACTGTGCTTCCGCATTCGGCAGGGTGGCAGGCGCACGCTTGGCCAACTGGGCAAACCCGCCAGCGGGGAAAGGGGCAAGCTGCACCCGCCACGGGCGCGCCAGCAGGCGGTCTTTTTCGCTGAACGCGCGGAAGGTTTTTTCCGCGCCGAGCATCGTTTCGCGTTCGCGCTGCAAGATCGCCGCGCTTTTTGCCATGTGCAGGAAAAGATAATTTTTTTGTTGCGGCCCGCTGATGATCGTCGCATCCACGCTTTGCGCGCCGACCTGGCCGCCGGATTGCACACGCGCCGTGCCCACAAAATACGTCGCCATAAAACCATTGATGGTGGTTTGGGACATGCGCCCATTGATCGGGTTGAACAGCTTGCGGATGATGTTGGCATGCGTCGCGCCGGCATCCGCTGGCACGGTGCGCATGACGAACGCGGCATCGCCCGCAGCGTTAACAATAGTCAGTTCGCTGGATGAATTCTGTATGCGCCAGCCGGTTGGCGCGGTGATCGCAAAGCCCATGGGCTCATGGAAAAACTGCTGCCCGCGGACCACGCCTTCTGCCGCGCTATCACCAAAGGGGATGCCCTTGATCGCCTGCAAATAACGCTCGCGCCCGGTGTCGGCTTTCGGGTTGTGGTAGATCAAGGCCGTCTGACGGATATCCGCCAGGCGCTTGTCGCCGCTCGGGTGCGACGACAGCCAGTTGGCGCGCGGTGGCACCGTGCGACCTTCCTTGCGCGCCATGTCGGCGGCGAAGACTTCCTGGTTCTTGAGCATGCCGATCACATCGATCATGCGCGCCGAATCGTAATTGTTTTTCGCCAGATATTCCGCACCCAGCTGATCCGCTTGCGACTCCTGATCGCGGCTGTAAGACGCGATATACCCCGCCGCGGCCATTTGCGAAAACTGGTTGGTCAAATCCCCCGCACCGCCATAGCCTTTGCCCTCCAGCACCGAACCCAGCACATTTGCCAGCAGCACGCCCACCCCCGCCACCTGCTGTTGCGTGGCGCGCTGGGAGGCATGGCGAGCTGTCACATGGCCGATCTCGTGACCCATCACCCCGGCAAGTTCCGCCTCGTCATCCAGATAAGCCAGGATGCCCCGCGTGACATACACATAACCGCCCGGCAAGGCGAAGGCATTGACCTCCGGGCTATCCACCACCGTGAAATGCCATTC